>LXOW01018606.1_pt3 | contig 10391 bp, 6 predicted proteins | sample 1368591 | NCBI WGS metagenome assembly LXOW01 (sample SAMN04884650, study PRJNA319009) | bovine gut metagenome | isolation source: Cow rumen | host: Bos taurus | place: Italy: Legnaro (PD) | collected 2014-07-09
GCCAAGGCGATGGCCGAGCTGAACTTCCGGCCCATCCGCCTGAACAACTTCGGCGCCATGTTCTGCTATCCGACCTGGATCCAGTGCTCCCTCTTCGGGACCGGTCTGTCGACCTGGAACCCCGGTGAGCCGCAGCGGATGTTCTACAGCGCCGGCGTGCAGCTGACCACCGAAGTGGTGATCCTGAATTACCTGAAGACTACGCTGTCCCTGGGCTATGGCCACCTGTTCGCTCCCGCGGACTTCCCCGGCGGCCGCCATGGCAACGAATTCATGATATCCCTCAAGCTCCTGTAATGTCCTTCGTCGCCGCTCTCCTTCCCGTCGTCGTCTACATCGTCGTGGTGTATGTGCTGGACAGTTTCGCGCTCATCAGCGTGAAACGCCTGCTCTTGCTGGTGCTCTGCGGCATGGCCGCCGCGCTGGCCTGCTTCGGGCTGTTCCAGCTCACGTGGACGGTCCTTCCGGAGTCGGTGTCCGACTTCGTCGATCCGGTGATCGAAGAGGCGGTGAAGGCCATCCCGCTGCTGATCCTGGCCCGCCGGAAGAAGATCGCCTTCTTCATCGACAGCGTCATCTGCGGCGCGGCCGTGGGTGGCGGTTTCTCCATCCTGGAGAACATCTTCTACCTGGTGCTGGGCGATGAGCTGGGCATGGGGACCGTCCTCTTCCGCGGCCTGGAAGTGGCGCTGATCCACATGGGCTGCAGCGCCATCGTCGCGGCCGCGCTGATGTTCGCCGTCCGTCTGGACGGCCGGCGCCGCGCGCACCTGGAGATCAAGCGCCGGGACGTGTGGATGGCGGTGTTCCTGCTGCTGGCCGCCCCGGCCCTGCACGTGGCGCACAACACCTTCCACTTCAATCCGCTGATGCAGTTCATCGCCGTGTTCGGCTCGATGGCCGGCCTGCTGGTCTGGACCTACCAGTACGACGGCGACATGATCCACCGCTGGCTCGACAAGGGCCTGGACAAGCAGGTGGACCTGTTCCGCTCCATCCAGGAGGGCAACCTGAGCGAGACCAAGACGGGCCAGTTCCTGCTCTCGGTCAAGGACAGCTTCTCGCCGGAAATGTTCTTCGACGTGATCTGTTACGTGAAACTGAATGTCGAGCTGTCCATCGCCGCCAAGAGCCGCTTCATGCTGCGCGAGGCGAAGCTGGACCTGCCGCTCGAAGAAGAGCAGGCAAAAAATATTCTGGCCCAATACGAAGAATACCGCGTGCTGGAAAAGCGGCTGGGGCAGAGCGCCCGCATCACCATCGCGCCGGTGGTGAAGTTCTACCCGGCCGACCGCAAGGCGCTGGACGATTTGCTGGCCGACTGCGCGGCCTGGCGTAAACAATAGCAATATGATGTATTCCTCCCAGGATCTGATGTTAAGCCTGTCGCTGGTGGTGTATCTGACCACCTGCGCGGTGGTGGCCGCGGTCCGCTGGGAGCACAAATGCGAACCTTACGCCGAACACGTCGATTACTATTTTCCGGGCTGGCGGGCGTTGGTCTTCGGCGCCCTGTCCAACCTGGCGCTACTCCCGGTCGTATTCCTGCCCGAGGATACCGACGCCCTCCTGCAGTTGCGCCTGATCCTGCTGATGGCCTCGCCCAGCTTTTGTTCCGTGCTCATCTACGGCTACTTCGGCCACGTGCTGAAGCTCACCTGGTGGAGGAAACCCGCCATTGCGATATCCGTGAGCTACATGGCGATGCTCCTTTTCGCCCTGGTGATCACCCTCATTCCCGGCACGCAGATGGTGGGGATGTTCCGAAGTATCTACTTCATCATCGCCGGCGTGCTGACTACCATCTACCTCCTCGCGCTGGTGTTAGCCATGATCATGATCATCCAGCCGCTCAGCAAATTCTCCGAGGAGAGCTTCTCCAACCCGGACGACTTCCCGGAGCAGTATGCGCGGACGCTGATCTTCATCCCCTTGCTGCACCTGATCATGAGCTGGAGCGCCACTTTCAACGGCTCGCCGGAGGTCCTGACCTTCTCCCTGCTGATGCTGTCCGTCCTGCTGGTCATTATCCTGCTGGGCGCGCTCTCTCCGCACCGGACCCTGGAAGTGGAGCAGCTGGAGAAGGAGGTGGTCGCCGAGCAGACGGAGAGCATCGCGGAACCGGAGCAGCTGGACCAGGAGCGTAAGGAGGAGATCCTGCGCGCCATCCGCCAGCACGTGGAGGACGGGGAGGCCTGCCTGGACAGCCACCTCACCCTGAGCAAGCTGTCCCAGTTGTGCGGCTTCAACCGCACCTATGTGTCGGGCGTGCTGAATGAGAACCTGGGCGGATTCTTCGGCTACGTGAACCGCTGCCGCCTGGAGCACGCCGAAATCTATAAACGGGAGCATCCCGAGGCGGATATGGACGAGGTGGCGCTGCTGTCCGGATTCAACAGCCGCCAGTCGTACTACAACGCCCGCAAGAAATTAATCAATTAATTTTTCGTATTTTTGAAGTCGAAACGTTTTTGCTTATGGATATCCGCAAACCCTTCGTGATCACCGTGAGCCGGGAACTGGGCTCCGGCGGCCGTACCGTCGGCCGCAAACTGGCTGAACATTTGGGCGTACGCTACAGCGACAAAGAGCTGATCGAGGCGCTCCAGAATCAGTTCAACCTGAACACCACCGAGATCGAGAAGTTCAAGAGCAAGAAGAAGAACTGGTTCGACGATTACGTCCAGCTGGTGGCGCCGATGCCGAAGGCCAGCCTCTTCGTGGAAGCGAAGAGCGCCTACCGCCCGATGCCGGCGTCCGAGGAGTTGTACAAAGCGGAGACGGAGATCCTCAAGGCCATCGCCGACGAAGGCTCCTGCGTGATCGCCGGCCGCCTGGCGTTCTACGCCCTGCGGGAATACGCCAACAAAGCGGATATCTTCATCACGGCGTCNNGCGGCCGCGAGAATTATGTCAAGCGTTTCTCCGGCCTGAGCCGTTACGACGCCCGTAACTACGACCTCGTCCTCAACATGGATCAGCTCCAGGATGAGGACGAGGCGGTAGCAATTATCTTGAAGTATCTCGGCGCCTAGCTATTTGTTCAGCGCTTTGGCGACCTCGTCAGCGGCGAGGCAGAGCAGCACGTACTGCGGTGCGGTGTTGATGCAGGACTCGTTCTCGCCCCAGTGGAACGGGTAGTCGTCCTTGTTCTCAAAGAAATCCTCCTTGACCACCAGGCCCGGTACGATGCCGCCCGGGATGGTGGAGTAGTCCGCGCGGTTGTTGTTGTAGGCCACCTTCTTGGTGTTCACGCCCACGCCCGTCACGAAGGAGACGTTGGTGTCCGGGTGGCAGCCGAAGATGAAGTTGAGGCCCGCGAATACGTATTCGGGATCGATCATGTCCGGGAAATACTTCCAGACCAAGTAGGCGTTGTAGGCCATGGTGATGATGGAGGCGTTGCCCGCCCAGGAGGTGCCGCCGATGGACACGCCGTACGGGTTGTCCTGGCCGCCGCGCGTGATGACCTCGACGTAGGCCGGGATGGCCGCCTTCACCTTGTCCTGGAAGCTCTTGTCCATGTAAGGATAGATCTTCAGCGCNNGGATGATGTTCGGCCGGGCCTCGACCTGCTTCTCCACGAGCGGGAGGAAGAAGTCCTTGTATTTGGCGTCGCCCGTGGCGATCCAGAGCTCGATGGCCGCGTTGATGCGCGGATCGCCGCCCATCATGCCCCAGCGGAAGTTGTTCGCCATGGCGTTCTGGTTCGGGGCGGCTGCCTCGAAGTGCTTGTCCCAAAGCATGATGGCGTTCTTGAGCGAGCGCTCCGCCTCTTCCGGATAGTAATCCTTCAGGGCCGGGTAGGCGGCGGCCAGGGACACGATGTCCTGCATGATGCCGGCCGGGCTGAAGCGGCTCGTGAAGACGAAACGGTCGTCCGGGGTGCCGGAGCGGTTGCCCTTGACCTCGTAGCGCTCGAGCGTGGGATCATAGATGAGACCGTCGGTGAGCGTCATCGCGTCGCCGAGGTGGTGGTAGTGATGCATGTCCGGCTGGCCGATGACCTGCGCCACGAAACCGATGTTCTCGACCTGGGCGTTGATGTTCAACGTGCCGTGCATGATGAGCTGCACGTTGTCAGGCACGCCGTCGGGGACGTGGATGTCGGCGTACTGCGTCTTCTCGTCGATCAGGGTCTGGTCGCGCAGGGGCTTGAACTGACGCCAGATGTAGGCGAGGTCCTGCGTCGTGTTGAGGACGGAGTTGGCCTGGATGTCGAAGTCACCCGCGTCGTACCATCCACCGATTGCAAGGCCGGGGATGTGCTCGAGCGGCTGGTATTTCGTGTTGGTCTCGTCGCCCTGGAAGTAGCCGTCGTGCAGACGGACGTTGGCCGGCGCCTGCAGGGCGTCGTCCATGTTGGCGCGGCCGTGCCAGATGCGGTAGGCTTCATTCACCTCCATGTGGTCCATGTTGACCACGAGGGAGATGTCCATGGAAGGATGCCACTTGTCGCTGTAGACGTCCTTGTCGATGGGGAAGGCGTTGGTCTCCGTGCCCTGGTAGTCGATGCAGTACAGACCCGGCTCGCGGACATCCGAGAAGTCGAGCTGCACGTAGTTGTAACGGTGGTGGTACTCGCCCCAGAACTTGGCGGGGATGATCTTGGCCACGGTCTTGCTGCCGTCCGGGTTGATCTTCAGCAGGCGGCCGGTCGTGGCGGCCGCGTCATTCTTGTCCAGCTCGGCCACGGCGATCTTCTTCTGGGCCGGGGTGTAGCCGACCTGGGAGAAGCCGATGTTCGGTTTGCGGATCCAGCCCTGCGAGATGCTGGGCTCCAGGTACCATTCCAGGACCTTGCCGGTCTGATTGCCGGGCAGCAGGGAACGCAGGACGAACATGCCGTTCTGGGCGAGGTGGCGTCCGTCGAAGATGCTGATCTCACGGTCGGAGGTCACGCCCACGCGCAGCGCCTCGTCTTCCGGGGCCAGCACGATGCGGTGGCCCGTGGACATGGCCAGCGGCACGAGGAAGTCGCCGCGGCCGCGGTCATCGAAGGTCGATTCGCCGAAGTACTGCGGGATCTTCTCGCTCACCGGGTGCACCTCAGTATCGTGCATCGGGTACTTGGGCAGGATCCGGGCGTTGTTGTCCACCAGGTAGTTGCGTCCGAAGTAGGTTGCCGGGAAGAATTCCAGGTTCATGCCCGCCTTGCCGACGAGCTCCGCCGGGACGGGCTTGTCCAGGAAGACCTGCACGAGGCAGCCCTGGTCCTTGGCACTGACCCGGATACGGGAGACGAAATCGTAGTCGGTGTAGGTGAGCTCCACCTCGACGCTGTTGTCGTTGGTGTTGACCTTGCGGGAGGTCATCGTGCCGAAGATGTCCCACTGCTCCGGCGTGTTCATCAGGCGGATGCCGCCGCCCGTGGCGATGCGCACGCCGCGCTGGATGATCTCCAGACCTGCGAATTTCTCGTCATAGAAACCGCCGTTGTAGATGTTGTTGTAGACGAGCACGTTCGTGCCCCGCGCCTCGAAGTAACCGAGTTCGCCCAGCTTCATGGCCTGGGCTCCAGCCCGCTGGGGGAGGAGGGTCGACAGGGCCAGAAGCGCAATCAGAGAGAGTCTTTTCATGACTAACGGAAATTTATTAGAGATTGGTTAAATTGCACAAATGTCCTGCAAGATAACAAATTTTACTTATATTTGCTTCTGCTTCGGAGCGAAATAACCAATATTAACATACGATGAAGGCAAACTCTCTGCTTTGTGCAGCGGTCATCGCGCTGCTCGCCGTCGGGTGCAAGCACTACGACTATCCTTTCCAGAATCCGAATCTCTCCGTGGAGAAGCGTGCGGACAACCTCCTGTCGCTGCTCACGCCGGAGGAGAAGATCGGCTTGATGATGAACGGTTCCGTCTCCGTGGACCGGCTGGACATTCCCGCCTACAACTGGTGGAACGAGGCCTGCCACGGCATCTGCTATGACGACGTGACCGTGTTCCCGCAGGTGATCGCGCTGGGCGCCACCTTCGACGCGCCCCAGCAGCTGGAGATCTACACGGCCGTCTCCGATGAGGCCCGCGCCGTCTGGAACACCACCGACCACCACCAGCTGGGCGTGACCGAGCCGAACGGCAACATCTGGCACAACGGCCTGTCGTTCTGGTGCCCGAACGTCAACATTTTCCGCGATCCCCGCTGGGGCCGCGGCCAGGAGACGCCGGGCGAGGACCCGTACCTGAACGCAGTGATGGGCGTCCAGACCGTGAAGGGCATGCAGGGCGACAACAGCAAATATTTCAAGCTGCACGCCTGCGCGAAGCACTTCGCCGTGCACAGCGGCCCGGAGGCGGACCGCCACCGCTTCAACGCGACCGTGTCGATGCGCGACCTCTGGGAGACCTACCTCCCGGCCTTCCGCTCCATCGTGAAGGACGCCAACGTGCAGGAGGTGATGTGCGCCTACCAGCGCTATGAGGGCGAGCCTTGCTGCGCCAGCGACCGGCTCCTGCAGGAGATCCTGCGCGACAAGTGGGGCTTCAGCGGCATCGTGGTGTCCGACTGCGGCGCCATCGGCGACTTCTACAACAAGCGCCAGCACGGCACGCACGCCAACGCCGCCAGCGCATCCGCCGACGCGGTCCTGTCCGGCACCGACGTGGAGTGCGGCACGAGCTACAAGGCGCTGACCGAGGCCATCAAGAAGGGTCTCATTTCCGAGGCGGACATCGATGTGAACGTCCGCCGCATCCTCGAGGCGCGCATTAAGCTGGGCATGTTCGACCCGGCCGAGCGGCTCCCCTGGGCGAAGCTCGACGAGTCGACCCTGAGCAACGCCGCGCACACCGCGCTGGCCGCGAAGGCCGCCCGTGAGGCCATCGTCCTGCTGAAGAACGAGAAGGACGTCCTGCCGCTCCGCAAGGAGGGCATCACCATCGCCGTGGTCGGCCCGAACGCCGACGACGCCCGCGTGATCCTGGGCAACTACAACGGCTACCCGACCGCCGCGAACACGCAGACCATCCTGGATGCCATCCGCGCGGCGGCCCCCGGCGCCAACATCATTTACGAGAAGGGCTGCGACCTCGTGGAGCCGTTCATCACGACCCACTACCTCGCCCGCATGGGCGACGGCAAGGGCATGCACGCCGATTATTACAATGACACCGCCTTCGGCGGCGGCGTCGTGGCGGGTGTCGACTACGACGAGCCGCTCACGCTCAACACCACCTCCCCGGCCCTCGCGCACGAGGACCGCGCCTGGACGGACGGCCTGAACCTGACCGGCTTCTCCGCCCGCTACAGCGGCTCCTTCGTCGCCGACTACACGGGCGAGATGAATTACTCCATCCGCGGCAGCGGTACCTACAAGCTGATCGTGAACGGCAAGACGATCACCCAGCAGAACGAGCCGCCGCGCGGCCGTTTCAGCTTCGGCGGNNACCTCGGCTTCCTTCTCCTTCGACCTCTATAGCCGCCGTCCGGTGGACCTGCCGGCTGTGGCGGAGCGCGTGAAGGACGCGGACGTGATCGTGATGGTCAGCGGCATCTCCTCCAACGAGGAGGGTGAGGGCCACGACCGCACCTACATCGAGCTGCCCGAGATCCAGCAGCAGCTGCTCGCCGAGATGGACGCCACCGGCAAGCCGGTCGTCCTGGTGAACGTGTCCGGCTCCGCAATCGCCTTCGGCGGTGTGGAGAAGCAGTACGACGCCCTCGTGCAGGCGTGGTACGGCGGCCAGGCCTGCGGCCTCGCCGTCGCGGACGTGCTCTTCGGCGACTACAACCCCGCCGGGCGCCTGCCCGTCACCTTCTACGCTTCCACCGACCAGCTGCCCGCTTTCACGGACTACTCGATGGAGAACCGCACCTATCGCTACTTCCGCGGCGAGCCGCTCTATCCGTTCGGCTACGGCCTGAGCTACACGACGTTCAGCTACGGCCAGGCGAAGGTCTCCGGCAAGCCGGCCGCGATGAAGCTGACCGTGCCCGTGACCAACACCGGCGCGCGTGACGGCGAGGAAGTGGTCCAGGTCTACGTGAAGTCGCTCGACAATCCCGACGCGCCGATCAAGTCGCTCAAGGGCTTCGCCCGCGTGAAGATCGCGGCGGGCAAGACCGCGAACGTGACGGTGCAGCTGGGCAGCGGCGCCTTCGAGTTCTACGACGCTTCCATCGACGAGCTCTCCATCAAGCCCGGCCGCTACCAGCTGCTGTACGGCGGTTCATCGAAAGATGCTGACCTCCAGGCAGTGGAAGTCAGCATCTAGGGACAAGTTTTTCAAGGTTTTAGAATTCTCTTACATTCGGTCACGGGTGTCCTTACCGGCGCCCGTGCCTTTGTATTTGCTCTGGGCGGTGTTGAAGTTGTAGCGGATGGAGAGCTTGATCCGCCGGGTGTCGAATGCGTTGGTCTGGGAGATGGTGTGGCTGCCGAAGTCGGAGTCCACGTTGTAGCTGGCCAGGCCGAGCAGGTCGGCGCCTTCCAGGCGCAGCACCAGGGAACCGTCCTTGAGGAGGGTTTTCTGCACGGCGGCGCTGAGGTCGCAGTACGTGTTGTTCATGCGCAGGTTGCCGGAATATCCCTTCGACTGGATCGTGGTGCCGAGCTCGAACTGCCAGCCGCCCTTGACGGTGACGGTGTTCTGCAGCTGCGCGAAGAAGATGGGCTTGCCGTTGAACTTCGCCTCGCGGTAGCCGGACGGCTCGCGTGCGTCCTGGACGTTGATGGTGAGCCACTGCGGCTGCACGCCCAGGGTATAGTTCATCGTCCAGGGGCCGATGGTCGGAGTCAGGTTCACCAGCGCTGACATCGCGCGGTAGGGCGTATCGATGTTGCGGGGCTGCACGAGCACCACGCCTTCGTCGCCGTAGGGGGCGGACCAGGTCATGATGGCGTTGTCCGTGCGGGCATAATTGACCATGAAGGTGAGGAATTTCCAGACGGCCGTGACGCTGACGTTGTGCGAGAGTTCGGGCTGCAGCTGGGCGTTGCCGCTCTGCCAGGTGTAGCGGGAGTTGTAGCGGATCGCGCTGGAAAGATTCGCGTAGCTCGGGCGCTGCGTCTTGGTGCTGTAGTTAAGCATGACCATCACCGGGCCGAATGCCGTGGCATAGGAGGCGGAGGGGAACCAGTTCCCATAGTTGCGCTGCAGGTTGTTCTTCGGCGTGATCTCGTCCTCATAGGAATAGCGGACATACTCGTAGCGGACGCCGGCGCTGAACTGACCCAGCTTGGGGAGGGCGAAGGCATAGGAGGCGAACCCGGCGTAGTTGTCTTCGCGGATGCGGGCCTTCGAGGCCGGAATATCCACGCCGGTGATGCTGTACACGTCGTTGCGGCGGGAGAAGGTCTCTTCCGTGCCGACCTGCAGCTGGCCCGGACCGACGGGGTAGGAGAGCACGGCCTTGGCGGCGTAGAGGCGACCGTCGTTGTTGCTGTTGCTGTGCACTTCGGCGTCGTGGGTCATCGCGCTGGTCTCCTTGGCGAGGGAGACGGTGGAGTTGTCAGACCCGTAGTAGTCCAGGTTGATGTCGATGCCCAGTTTGTTGCCGACGAGACCGTTGTAGTAGACATTCGCGCCGAGGCTCATGGGAGCCTTCTCCCCGAGCCAGTCATCGGCACGGGTGGACAGTTTGTCAACGAGCAGGCCGTTCTCGAAGAGCTCATCGTGGGTTTCCGTGTAATTGTTTCTGGACAGGGTCCGGCCCCATTCGACCTTACCGCCCAGGAAGTGGCTGTCGGCGATCTGCCAGTTGATACCGGCGTTTCCGTGGAGATTGTTCTCGCGCGTCACGGCCCACAGCGGGCCCTGCTCGACGAACTGGAAGTCCTTGCCGTAGGTCGTCTTCAGGAAGTCGCTGTCCTGACGGAAGGTGAAGTGCGTGTAGTTGACACCGGCGAAGAGGTCCACGCCGCCGGTGCGGTAGTTGACGTTCAGATTCGCCGTCGGATCGTTGTGGTCTTTCCAGCTCGGCGACTGGGAGTCGGACGCATAGAAGTTGAAGCCGAAGCCCTCGCCCTGGCGCTTGATGGTCTTGATGCGGACCACGGCGCGCACGGTGGCGTCATACTGGGCGCCGGGGTTGGTGATGACCTCGANNTTGCCCAGCACGTCCCTGGCGGTGCCGGCGTTCTCCAGCACGGAGCCGCGGACGTTGGTCTGGAGACCCTCGCCGGTGAGCTTGGTCTTGGGCATCACGGCCTGGACGGCAGCGGCTTCCAGCATGGAAGTGTCTTGGCGGAGCGTAATCACGGCGCCGTCCACCGGGGCGAGGAAGACAGTCTGGTAGCCCAGGATGGCCACCATCATGATGCCGTCGTTCTCTTTGGTCACTATATTAAAGGTACCGTCTTCGGCCGTGACCGTGCCGCAAAGAACGGTGGAGTCGGCTTTAGAGAGGACGGCTACGTTGGCGAACTCGATCGGGTGGCCTTGCTC
>LXOW01097750.1_pt1 | contig 10391 bp, 9 predicted proteins | sample 1368591 | NCBI WGS metagenome assembly LXOW01 (sample SAMN04884650, study PRJNA319009) | bovine gut metagenome | isolation source: Cow rumen | host: Bos taurus | place: Italy: Legnaro (PD) | collected 2014-07-09
AGATGTGTATAAGAGACAGGGCTCGTGGACGACGCGGAGTCGATCGTCGCCTTCCAGTGCCGGGCCGAGCGCGCGAAGGAGGCGCATCCCGACTCGATCGACGCCGTCGCCCGGGTCACCAGGGCGGTCGTCGAGACGATCGCGCAGTGTCCGTCCGCCGTCATTCGCGCCAGCATGGTCGGCGAGGCGGCGAAGCTACTCAGGCTTCCGTCCGCGGCGCTCGACGACGAGCTCGGCAAGGCGATGGCGGCGCGCCCGGTCCGCGGCGGATCCGCCGCGCCGGAGTCCGCGCCTGAACCGGAGGAGGCGCCGTCCGCGGCCCCGGCCGAGGTCGAGGCTCCCGAGGCGGCGGTCCCGCCGCCGCCCGAGCGTGAGATGGCGTTCATGGACTTCCTGATGGCGAACGAGTACGACCAGACGCTCGAAGGCGCGGTCGGCGAGTTCCTGCCCGACGAGGTCTTCGCGCACGACTTCACGCGCCGCTTCGTCGGCGTGTGGCGCGACGAGTCCGCCGCGGGCGAGGACCGGTTCGCGGCGTTCGCGGACGCGCTCCCCGCGCCGGAGCGCCGGTGGTTCGACCGGGTGATGCTCGCGGCCGGGCGCACGCAGGCGAGCTCGTTCAGGCCGATCGACATCCTGCAGGAATTCGTGCGCCTCCTGTGGATCGACCGGCTGCGGCGCGAGCGCGGCAACCTCGCCGCGGACGGCGGCGCCGAGACGGACATGGAGCGGATGAGGATTTCAATGGACCTGAAGCGGTTCCAGCAGGCAAAGTGGGGGACCGTCAAGGAAATGATAAGGGACAAATTGACGAAAGGAGCAAGCTAAATGGACCTGAGGGAAGCAACCAACCGCATCGCCGCCCAGAAGGAGCTGGTGGCGAGGATTCGCGACGAAGTCGGCAAGGTGATCGTCGGCCAGGAGAAGCTGATCGACCGCCTGGTGCTCGCGCTCGTCACCGACGGGCACATCCTCCTCGAAGGCGTGCCGGGGCTCGCGAAGACGCTCTCGTGCAACACGCTCGCGAAGGCGCTGGGCCTCGAGTTCCGGCGCATCTCGTTCACGCCGGACCTGCTGCCGGCGGACGTCGTGGGCACGCTCGTCTACTCGCCGAAGACCGGCGAGTTCACGCCGAAGAAGGGCCCGGTCTTCACCAACCTGCTGCTGGCGGACGAGATCAACCGCGCGCCGGCGAAGGTGCAGTCCGCGCTCCTCGAGTCGATGCAGGAGCGCCAGGTCACGATCGGCGACGAGACGTATGCGCTGCCCAAGCCGTTCCTCGTGCTCGCGACGCAGAACCCGATCGAGCAGGAGGGCACGTATCCGCTCCCCGAGGCGCAGGTCGACCGCTTCATGTTCAAGTGCCTCGTCGAGACGCCGTCGAAGGCCGACGAGCGCCGCATCATGCAGCGCTTCGCCGAGAGCGCCGAGCCGCCCGAGGCGAAGACCGTCTGCGCGCCGGACGACATCGCCGCGCTGCGCGAGACGCTGAAGGAGGTCTACTGCGACGAGAAGGTGGGCGACTACATCCTCGACATCGTCTTCAAGACCCGCGTGACCGCGGCGAACGCCGCCTCGCCGGTCGAGAAGGAGCTCGTGCAGCTCGTCCAGAACGGCGCGAGCCCGCGCGCGACCCTGGCGCTCAACCTCGCCGCGCGCGGCAACGCGCTCCTGCACGGACGCGCCTACGCGACGCCGCAGGACGTGAAGGAAGTCGTGCACGACGTCCTGCGCCACCGCATCCTCCTCACCTACGAGGCCGAGGCGGAGAACGTGACGAGCGACAAGGTCATCGACAAGATACTGGCCGAGGTCCCGGTGCCGTGACGGGGATGAAGATTGGTGCTTTCGCGCAGCGGAGCTGCGCTGGTGCTTGCGCGGCTGCGCCGCTGGTGCTTGCGCGTGGCGGAGCCACGCTGGTGCTTGCGCGGCTGCGCCGCTGGTGCTTGCGCGTGGCGGAGCCACGCTGGTGCCTGCGCGCCTTCGGCGCTGGTGTTTGGTGCGGGATGAGTAGGGAGATTTGATGGGAGCTAAAAGCTTTAGGGAGCTGGAAGTCTGGCGGGAATCCATGGACTTGGTCGTTCTTGTCTATGGGTTGCTCGACGGGCTTCCGGCTCATGAGCGGTTCGCGCTTTGCGACCAGTTGCGCCGCGCCGTAATCTCCATCCCGTCCAACATCGCAGAAGGTTTCGGACGCGACTCGCACAAGGACTTTTCGCATTTCCTTTCAATTGCCCGTGGTTCGCTTTATGAGGTCGACACGCAGCTGGAGATTGCCGAGCGCATGGGCTATCTTTCAGTTTCAAAAGCGATCAGGCAGCAGATGAACGGAGTGTCACGTCTCATTGCCGCTCTCAACCGCCGCCTCCGCACCGCCCCCGCACCAAGCACCAGCGCAGCTTCGCTGCGCGCAAGCACCAGCGTGGCCACGCCACGCGCAAGCACCAAGCACCTCTTATGACAGACGTAAAGGAACTGATGGCGAAGGTGGGGAAGATACGAATCCTCACCAACCGCCTGATCGACGACCAGCTGGCCGGCGACTACCACTCCACGTTCAAGGGCCAGGGCGTCGAGTTCGACGAAGTGAGGCCCTACACGCCCGGCGACGACGTGCGCTCCATCGACTGGAACGTGACGGCGCGCACCGGCACGCCGTTCATCAAGCGCTACAGCGAGGAGCGCGAGCTCACGATCCTCTTCCTCGTGGACGTCTCCGGCTCGCAGAGCTACGGCAGCCGCGGACGCTCCAAGGCGGAGCTCGCCGCCGAGGTGACGGCGCTCCTCGCGCTCACCGCGATCCGCAACCAGGACAAGATCGGCCTCGTCCTCTTCTCCGACCGCATCGTCAAGTACATTCCGCCGCGCAAGGGCCGCGACAGCGTCATGCGCCTCGTGCGCGAGGTGCTCGCGGCGAGCGACGACGCCGAGGGCGGGACGGACATCGCCGGCGCGCTCCGGTTCCTGAGCGGCGTCCAGAAGCGCCGCGCGGTCGTGTTCCTCGTCTCCGACTTCCTCGGGCGCGGCGACTGCGAGAAACTCCTGCGCGCGGCGGCGCGGCGGCACGACATGGTCTGCGTGACCGTCTCCGACCCGGCCGAGCGCGAGCTCCCCGACGTCGGGCTCGTCGAGCTGGAGGACCCCGAGACCGGCGAGCTCGAGCTCGTCGACACCTCGAGCGCGGCGGTGCGCCGCGCCTTCGCCGCGAAGGCGGCCGAGGAGGGCGAGGAGCTGTCGCGCTTCCTCCTGAAGACCGGCATCGACACCCTCGACCTCGCGACCGACCGCCCCTACGTAAACGAGGTCCGCGCGCTCTTCAAGCGCCGCGCGCGCAAGCGCTAGCGGCGCCGGACTGCTGACAAGGAGACTTAGGCATGGTCATCAACCCGAAGGACAACGTCGAGATACGCGAAGACGGACACAAGTACGCGCTGCGCGACATCGCCGAGGGCGAGAACGTCGTGAAGTACGGCATGCCCATCGGACACGCGACAAAACCGATCGCGAAGGGCGAGCACGTCCACGTCCACAACGTGAAGACGAACCTCGGCGAAGTCCTCGAGTACAAATACGAGCCGGACGAGGCGGCGATCGAAGGCTGGAAGACGGTAGTGCCGAAGGAGACCTTCCTCGGCTACCGCCGCGTCGACGGCCGCGTCGGGATCCGCAACGACCTCTGGGTNNCCGCCTCGCCGAACGCCTCGCGCAGTCGTGCGGGGGGATTGCGCTCACGCATCCCTACGGCTGCTCCCAGATGGGCAGGGACCACGAGACCACGGCGAACATGCTCGCCCAGTTCTGCCGCCACCCGAACGCGGGCGGAGTGCTCGTCGTCTCCCTCGGCTGCGAGAACAACACCTTGGAGAGCTTCGCCGCCCGACTCGGCTTCGACGGCAAGACATTCGATTCGGCCTCTGGCACGTTTCAACCTTTCAACCTTTCAACCTTTCAACCTCTAAACATCCGCTTCATGAAGGCGCAGGACCCGGGCGACGAATACGAACGCGGGCTTGAGCTCCTCAAGGAACTCGACGCGGCGCGTCCGAAGGAGCGCGTCGAAGTTTCGGTCTCGGAGCTCGTCGTGGGCCTGAAGTGCGGCGGGTCGGACGGCTTCTCGGGCCTCACGGCGAATCCGCTCGTCGGGCGCTTCTCCGACTGGCTCGCGGCGCGCGGCGGCGCGACGGTGCTCACCGAGGTGCCGGAGATGTTCGGCGCGGAGACGCTCCTCATGAAGCGCTGCCGCACGCGGAGCGTCTTCGACAAGTGCGTCAAGATGATCAACGACTTCAAGGACTACTACGCGTCGCACAACCAGGTCTGCTACGAGAACCCGAGCCCGGGCAACAAGGCGGGCGGAATCACGACGCTGGAGGACAAGTCGCTCGGCTGCGTCCAGAAGGGCGGCTCCTCGCCCGTCGAGGACGTGCTCCTCTACGGCGAGAGCGTGAAGGCGCACGGGCTTTCGCTCATGACGGGTCCGGGAAACGACCTCGTCGCGGCGACCGTGCTTGCGGCCGCGGGCTGCCACCTCATCCTCTTCACCACCGGACGCGGCACGCCGTTCGGGTGCGTCGTCCCGACGATGAAGGTCGCGACGAACGACGCGCTTGCGGCGGCGAAGCCGAACTGGATCGACTGGAACGCGATGTCGAACCCCGACGTCGAGGAGTTCGCGAAGAAGGTCCTCGCCGTCGCCTCGGGCGAAAAGGCGAAGAACGAGATAAACGGCGCCCAGGGCATCGCCATCTTCAAGGACGGCGTGACGCTCTGAGCGCCGTTCGGTTCCGGACGCCGGCCGCGCCTACTTCGAGAGGTAGGCGTTGATGCCGGCGGCGGCGCGGCGGCCTTCGCCCATGGCGAGGATGACCGTCGCCGCGCCGAGCACGATGTCGCCGCCCGCGAACACGCCGGGGATCGACGTCATGTTCGTCTCGGGGTCGACGACGATGTTGCCGCGCTTGTTGATCTCGAGGCCCTCGGTCGTCGCCGGGATGAGCGGATTCGACGCGTTGCCGACCGCGACGACCACGGTGTCGACGTCGAGCGTGAACTCGCTGCCGGGAATCGCGACGGGGCTGCGGCGTCCGGACGCGTCCGGCTCGCCGAGCTCGTACCTGAGGCACTCGATTCCGCTGACGAAGCCCTTGTCGTCGCCGAGGATGCGCTTGGCGTTCTCGAGCATGTGGAACTCGACGCCCTCCTCCTTGGCGTGGTGGACCTCCTCGCGGCGCGCGGGCATCTCGGCCTCGCTGCGGCGGTAGATGAGGTAGACCTTCTCCGCGCCGAGGCGAAGCGCCATGCGGCTCGCGTCCATCGCGACGTTGCCGCCGCCGAGGACGGCGACGCGCTTGCCGTGCCAGAAGGGCGTGTCGGCCTGTCCGTCGTGGTACGCCTTCATGAGGTTCGCGCGCGTGAGGTACTCGTTGGCCGAGAAGACGCCGTTGAGGTTCTCGCCCTCGATGTCCATGAACTTCGGGAGCCCCGCGCCCGTGCCCACGAAGACGGCGTCGAAGCCGTCCTTGTCGAGGAGGTCGCGCAGCCTGCGCGTGCGGCCGACGACGTAGTTGGTGTCGATCTCGACGCCGAGCTTCTTGAGTCCGTCGATCTCGTGGCGGACGATCGCCTTGGGGAGGCGGAACTCGGGGATGCCGTAGACGAGCACGCCGCCGCACTTGTGGAACGCCTCGAACATCGTGACGTCGTGGCCGGCCTTGGCGCAGTCGGCCGCGCAGGTGATCGACGCGGGGCCGGAGCCGATGACGGCGACCTTCTTGCCGGTCTTCGGCGCGACGGCGACGGGCTCCTCGGTGCCGTTCTCGCGCGCGAGGTCGGCGCAGAAGCGCTCGACGCGGCCGATCGCGACCGCCTTGTCGACGTCCTTGAGGAGCTTGCCCATGGTGCAGAACTTCTGGCACTGCTTCTCCTGGGGGCAGACGCGTCCGCACACGGCGGGGAGGAGCGACGTCTCGCGGATGACCTTGAGCGCGCCCGCGAAGTCGCCCGCGGCGGCCTTGGCGAGGAAGCCGGGGATGTTGATCGCGACGGGGCAGCCCTGCATGCAGGGCTTGGTCGGGCACTGCATGCAGCGCGACGCCTCGGTCTTCGCCATCTCGGCGGTGTAGCCGAGGGCCACTTCGTCCATGTTGTGCGCGCGGACCTTGGGGTCCTGCTGGGGCATTTCCTGCGGCGGAATCGCCATTCTTTCTTTCGGTGTCATGGTTGGCTGAATGTAAGACTTGTAGGACTTGTGGGACGAGTAGGACGGGAGCCGCTCTCTACTGCCGGGGTTTGCATTACTGCTGTTGCTTGCCGAAGATGCCGGCGCGGCAGACGTGGTCCTTCGCGGCGGCCTCCTGGGGCTTGAAGGCGCCCATGCGCTTGAGCATGAGGTCCCAGTCGACCTGGTGCGCGTCGAACTCGGGCCCGTCCACGCAGACGAACTTGGTCTCGCCGCCGACGGAGACGCGGCAGCCGCCGCACATCCCCGTGCCGTCGATCATGATCGTGTTGAGCGAGGCGACGGTCTTGACGCCGTAGGGCTTGGTCGTGAGCGCGCAGAACTTCATCATGATCGGCGGGCCGATCGCGATCACCTCGTCCACCGCGCCCGCCTCGCAGAGTTCCTTGAGCGGGTCGGTGACGAGCCCCTTGCGCCCCGACGAGCCGTCGTCCGTCATGAGAATGAGCCTGTCGCCGGCGATGGCGCGCATCTCCTCCTCCATCACGAAGAGGCCGACGTTGCGCGCGCCCATGATGATCGTCACCTCGTTGCCGGCGGCCTTGAGCGCCTGGGCGATCGGGTGCATGGGGGCGACGCCGATGCCGCCGCCGACGCAGACTACGCGTCCGGGCTTCTCGCCGTTGAGCCCGCGAATCGAGGTCGGGCGTCCGAGCGGGCCGAGGACGGCGGGAAGGGAGTCGCCGACTTCCTTGTGGGCGAGCTTGGTCGTCGTCGCGCCGACGGTCTGGAAGATGATGGTGATGGTGCCGCGCTCGGCGCTGGCGTCCGCAATCGTGAGCGGAATGCGCTCGCCGAGCTCCTCGTCGACCATGAGGATGATGAACTGGCCGGGCTTGCGCTCGCTGGCGATCAGCGGGGCCTCGATTTCCATTCGGAACACGTTGTCCGACAGCTGTTTCTTGGCTATGATTCGGTTCATGGGGCGATATTATACCATTTTTCGGTCCGTAGCGCGAAAATCGCCATCAAATTTGATCCACGTGGTTGCACGATTTTCGAGTGGCGAGGTGGGCATTGCTGTGGTAAGATATTGGGCATGGAAAATGTTCGATGCATTGCGGCGTTGGTTGCCGCGGGGGCGCTGGGCGCGTTTGCGGAGGCGGCACCGCACAGGGTGGAGGCGTCGGCCGGGGAGGACCTCGCGGCGCTCCGCGACCGGGTGCGCGCGCTGCCTGAAGCCGTCCGCGCGCACGGCGTCGAGGTGGTGCTGCCGCCGGGCGACTACATGCTCGGCGACACGCTCCTCCTCGACGAGAGGGACGGCGGACCTTCCGCGGCGGCCTTGGTCACGTGGCGCGGCGAGAAGGGCGCGAGAGTCGTCGGCGGCTTTCGCGTCGCGCCGTCCCGGTTCCGCCCCGTGGAAGAGCCGGACGTCCTGCGCAGGCTCCCGGAGGAGGCGCGCGGCAAGGTGTCCGTCGCGGACCTCTCGGCGGAGATGCCGGGAGAGCTCAATGACTTCCCGGACCAGTTCTCGGGCGACTTCCCGCCGCCGCTCGTCTTCCTTGGCCACGCCTTCGCGACTTTGGCAAGATGGCCGAACGACGGCTACGCGCGGTTTTCGCAGCCGGTCGACCGCGGAAGCGTCGGCCCCTCGCGGCGCGGCCTTTACCGCCGGGGCGCGTTCAGGTTCGACGACCAGAGGGCGGCGCGCTGGGACTTCGCCGCGGGGGTGTGGCTCAACGGATACTGGACGCACGACTGGGACAACGCGAGCGTCCGCGCGGAGCGCTGGGGCGACGAAGGCGGGACGAACTGCGTGATGCGGCTCGCGGGCGCAGTTCCCTACGGCGTGATGGGCCGCACGTGGGGGCGCAAGGAGCGCCGGTTCTACGTGTTCAACCTGCTCGACGAGCTGGACGCGCCGGGCGAGTGGTGGTTCGACCGGCGGCGGAAGCTCCTCTACCTCGTGCCGCCGGAGGGCGGGCTTTCGGAGTTAGGCGAGGTCTTCGTCGCGACGGCGCGGCGTCCGCTCGTGAAGAGCTCCGGACCGTTCGCGCACTTCGCCTTCGAGAACATTGCCTTCGAGTATTCCGCCGGCGACGGACTGCGGCTCGCCGGCACGGACGTCCATGTGAGGGGATGCCGCGTGTCGTGCTGCGGCGGAAGCGGCGTGACCCTGCAGGGGGACGGCAACTCGGTCGAGGGCTGCGAGATCTCCCAGATGGGGCAGTGCGGCGTGAAGGCGGGCGGAGGCGACCGGAAGCGCCTGGTATCCGCCGGCACCGCGATCGACGGCAACGACATCCACGGCTTCGGAATCGTCCGCCGGACCTATGCGCCGGGGATCTCGGTGGAGGGGTGCGGCATCACGCTGCGCGCGAACGTGATGCACGACGCGCCGCACTCGGCCGTGCTCTACGGCGGCAACGAGCACCTCTTCGAGTACAACAACGTCCACCACGTCCTGCTGGAGACGGGCGACGCGGGCGCGTTCTACACCGGGCGCGACTGGACGACGCAGGGGAACGTGCTCAGGTACAACTTCGTCCACGACCTCGGGTCCGGGACCTCCTACGGCGCCGAGAGCGGCGATACCGCGGTGTCCGGCGAGAACACGATGGGCTTCTACTTCGACGACTGCGACTGCGGCGACGAGGTGTACGGCAACGTGTTCCACAACGTGTCGCGCGGCATCATGGTGGGCGGCGGGCGCGAGCATCCGATCCGCAACAACGTCTTCTCGCGCTGCAACATCGGGCTTTCCATCGACTGCCGCGGCATGACCTGGAAGAACTGGAACACGTCCGGCGGCGGCTGGAACCTCGAGGAGAAGGCGCAGAAGCTCGACTACACGAACGGAGTGTGGGCGGCGAGGTATCCGCTCCTCGCCCGGATCATGGACGACCATCCCCGGGAGCCGCTCTACAATCCGGTGGTCGGCAACGTCTTCATCGCCTGCCGCGAGGTCCTGCGCCTCGACAAGTCAGCCCCGCTGGAGCGCATGGCGCCGATCCGCGGCAACGTCGTCGTGGTCCCGGAAGGCGCCGCCGCGCCGAATCTCGACCCCCGCATCGCGGACGGCTTCAGGATCGAATCGGGAGACAAGTGACGGCAGGGCACGGCTAGGCGAGGGAGGCGACGGCGAGGCGGGCGGTCGCGAAGGCGAGGGTGGGTGAGGTTGTAGCCGCCGGTCGGGCCGTCGATGTCCAGCACCTCGCCGGCGAAGTAGAGCCCGGGGACGAGCTTCGACTGCATCGTGTCGGGGTCGATTTCGTCCGTGGCGACGCCGCCGATGGTGACGATCGCCTCCTTGAGCGGACGCGGCGAGATCCTGTCCAGCCTGACCGTCGTGCCGTCGAAGGAGACTTCGACCGCGACCCTGGCGTCGCCGGCGCCCCTCCTCCAATGCTCGATGAAGCGCTGGGCGTTGTAGACCGCCGCGCCCGAGAGCCCGAACGACTCGCAGTCGACTTCGCCGCGGTATTCGAAGAGCGCGTCGCCGTCGGCGCCGAGTACCTTGGCGCGGCCGTCCTCGAAGCGGCGTCCGGCGAGGCGCATGACGCGCGGGTCGTCCGTCTCCAGGCCGATGAGCCCGGGGCGAAGCGGGACGACGCGGTGTCCGAGCGCCTGGGCGAACTTCTGTCCGTCGCCGACCGAGCCGGTCTTGGGATAGCTTGCGCCGCCGGTCGCGAGCAGGACGTTCTCGGCCCAGAGGGTGAAGTTGCGCGTGGCGACGATGAAGCCGTTCTTCACCGGCTGGATTCCGGTCACGGGGCAGTTGGTCGCGATCGGCACCTCCTCGTCGCGCAGCAGGTCGCCGAACGCGTGGACGATCGTCGCCGCCTTGCCGTCCGCCGGGAACATCCGCCCGTCCTCGGCGCGCCGCAGGCGGACGCCGAGCGAGCGGAACCCGTCCGCGATCTTCCGCGGCGGACACTCCCTCACGGCGCGCGCGGCGAAGGCGCCGCACTCGCCGAGGTCGGCGAGGAAGCGCTCGGCGGGAACGTCCTTGGTGAAGTTGCAGCGTCCGTTCGCCGTCATCAGCACCTTCGAGCCGAGGCGCGCCTTGCGCTCGAGGACGACGCAGGGGACCTTGCGCTCCGCGGCGACGGCGGCGGCGAACATCCCGGCGGCGCCGCCGCCGACGATCGCGAGCTTTACAGGGGTGTGCTTCAGTGGCATGGCTATCTTATCCTTACGGTCATTCCCG
>LXOW01035819.1_pt1 | contig 10389 bp, 11 predicted proteins | sample 1368591 | NCBI WGS metagenome assembly LXOW01 (sample SAMN04884650, study PRJNA319009) | bovine gut metagenome | isolation source: Cow rumen | host: Bos taurus | place: Italy: Legnaro (PD) | collected 2014-07-09
CTCCGAATAAATATCGGCGGGAGCGGGCTCCGTCCACATCGAGTAGAGGTCCGCACCGTAGCGGCGCAGCAACATCGCCACATAGCCCTTGAGCAGGAAGAAATCGCTGCTGCGTGCCGTGCCGTTCCAGGTTTTTTCAGGCGTTCCGCTCATCATCAGGCAGAAAACGGGATGCTCCTCGTAGCCGGAAAGTTTCTGCGGGTCGCCGTCGGGCAGCCTGCGGTAGACCGAGCCATATTCAAAGGTACGCAGCGTATAGCACNNTATAAGAGACAGGCGTATAGCACTGGCGGTTCACGTTGTAAGCCACCGTCTCCAGGCCGCCGGGCACCAGGCTCTGACGCAGGACGTTCAGGTCGGAACTGAGTGGATTGACAATCTTTACGCAGGCCTCCTCGGGGAAGGTTTTCAGGGAAGCGTAGGCAGCCTGACGGGTCAGGGAGTTGTTCATAATCTCCGTAAAACCGTTGGCGGCCAGGAACGCGGAAATCGAATTGCGGATGGCTTCCGGTTCCGGAGAAGGAGTCGCGTTCACCGACATCTTCATATGCTGCGGCAGCGCGATATTGTTGTAACCGTAGATACGGAGAATCTCTTCGACCACGTCGCATTCCCGCTGCACGTCCACCATATAACTCGGCGCCAGGACGACGGCACCGTCCTCGCGGCGTTCCACGAATTCGTAGGCCAGTGCGTCGAGGATGGTTTCGATGGCCTCGCGGCCGATTTTCTGCCCCACAAAGGCGTCAATGCGGGCATAGTCGAGTTCGATGCGGGCACGCTCTAAAGGCTTGGGGCAGACTTCGAGGATCTTGCCCGAAACGCTGCCGCCGGCACATTCCCGGATCAGCAGGGCCGCACGCTGAAGCGCATAGCGGCAGACGAGCGGGTCCGCGCCGCGTTCATAGCGGAAGGAGGCGTCGGTCTGCAGGCCTTCGCGGCGCGCAGTCCGGCGGATTGAAGCGGGATCGAAATAGGCGCTCTCGAGGAACACGTTGACCGTGCTGTCGCTGACGCCGGAATCGAAGCCGCCGAAGACGCCTGCAATGCACATCGGGCGCGTTTCGTCAGCAATCACCATATCGCAGGCCTTGAGGCTGCGGTCCACTTCATCGAGGGTCTTGATCGGCTCCCCTTCTGCGGCACGGCGCACGATGACCTTTCCACCGCCGATACGGTCGGCATCGAAGGTGTGGAGCGGCTGCCCCAACTCGAAGAGCACGAAATTGGAGACGTCGACGATATTGTTGATCGGACGCAGGCCGATGCTCATCAGGCGCTGCTGCAGCCATTCGGGAGAAGGACCGACCTTCACGCCGCGGAGGCTGAGCCCGGTGTAGCGGGGCGCACCTTCGCTGTCGCGGACCTCGAGCGTAATGGCATCGCCGGGACCTTCCTTGAAAGCCTCCACGGAGGGTTTTACCAACTCGCAGGGCTTGCCGTTCAGTTTGAGCCAGGCGTACAGGTCGCGGGCCACGCCCCAGTGGGAGGCGGCGTCCACGCGGTTCGCGGTGATCTCGTATTCAATGACCGCCTCGCTTTCCAGTTTGAGGTATTCCTTCGCAGGCGTTCCTACCGGAGCGTCTTCGGGGAGCACCATAATGCCCTCGTGGCTGCTGCCCAGGCCCAGTTCGTCCTCGGCGCAGATCATACCGAAACTCTCGACGCCGCGGATCTTGGATTTCTTGATCTTGAAATCGCCCGGAAGGACGGCGCCCACGCAGGCGAGCAGCACTTTCTGCCCGGCCGCCACGTTCGGGGCCCCGCAGACGACGGTCAGCGGCTCGCCCGTACCGGCATCCACCTTCGTGATGTGGAGATGGTCGCTGTCGGGATGCGCCTCGCATTCCAGCACCTTGGCCACTACAACGCCGGCCAGTCCGCCGGGAATCCGTTCCGTCTCTTCCAGCGCATCGACCTCGATACCGATGGAAGTCATCGCCTCGGCCACCTCGGCGGGGGTCAGGTCGCACTTCAAATAATCCTTAAGCCAGGAATAACTCAGTTTCATATCTTTATTTTAAATCTTCCGGATTGAACAATTTGGCAATGAATTTTTCTTTTTCGAAGGGTTCGATGTCCGCGATGCCCTCCCCTGTTCCGATGAAGCGTACGGGAATGCCGAAACGGTCCGATACGCCCACCACCACGCCGCCCTTGGCGGTCCCGTCCAGTTTCGTCAGCGCGAGACCCGTGACGGAAGTGGCGCGCACGAATTCGGCGGCCTGCGCAAAGGCGTTCTGCCCGGTACTGGCATCCAGCACCAACAGGACTTCCTGCGGAGCGCCGGGAAGCACCTTGCCGACGGAATTGCGGATCTTGGAGAGTTCGTTCATCAGGTCGATGCGGTTGTGCAGACGCCCGGCGGTGTCGATAATGACCACCTCCGAACCCCGCGCCAGCGCGGATTTGACGGTATCGTACGCCACGGCGGCCGGATCGGAACCCATCTGCTGCTTGACGATCTCCACGCCGGCACGCTCCGCCCAGACCACCAACTGGTCCACGGCGGCGGCACGGAAGGTATCTCCCGCACCCAGCAGCACCTTATAGCCCTGTTTGCGATACCAGAGCGCCAGTTTTCCGATGGTCGTGGTCTTCCCTACGCCGTTCACGCCCACCACCAGGATGACGAGCGGGCCCTGTCCGGGCGCAGGACGCAAAGCGCCGGGAGCACTATCCGGCACCAGCGAAGCGATTTCTTCCCGCAGCAGGCCGACGAGTTCGTCGAAGGACATATACTTGTCCTTCTGTACCCGCTCTTCGAGTTGGTCGATGACCTTCAGGGTGGTGTCTACGCCCAGGTCGGACTCCACAAGGGCCTCCTCGATGGCATCCAGGGTATCGTCATCCACCCTGGACTTACCGGCGATCGCCCGGCCTATCTTCTGAAAAAAACTCAGTGCCATATCCTGCGAAGTTAACAATCTGCAGGGAAAAATGAAAACAAACCTAAGTGAGCAGCGCTATGAATTATTTTCTTACCGGAATGGTCACGGAGAAAACTTTGTCCGAATATTCCACTTCAATATTTTTACCCCAGGTCTCCAAGCGCATAGCGTAAGTCCAGAAACGTTCAACTCTCACCGGCAAGGTAATGGTGATTTCAACCTGAGAAGCATCAGACACGATTTCTTCCGACCATAAACCCATGTCTATCGGGACCACGGCATCCTGACAGAAAAATTCACGGAAAGTAGCGGTAGTTTCCACCATATTTACAGAAAAACCATCTCCCCGCTTTATGAGACCGGACTGCTTAAGGTAGAAGAAACTCCCCAAATCACTTCCGGCCGGCAGGCCAAAACAATCCCTGTTTGCCGTGATTGTGGGAATACCATCAATGTACATAAAGCAAAAACGTGCCGGAACGTTTGCTCCGTGTTCTACCACCCAAGCTTTTTTTACATCCCTGACCCTTGGATAAATAGTATTGGCATAAGCTTTTTGTGCGGATGTTGCATCGCCAATATCCCGGCCTTCGTAATCTTTGACGCTCCCTTCCAGAGTAGTTAATTCCACATTTGTCGTATTGCCAGTAATATGAAGGCCATAGAAGAATTCCCCATCCGTCAGTTTAGGCGAGCCTGTCGGCTCTAATGCCACCTTATCGGTATCGAGTTCATAGATTTTCAGAGGGTTGAAAATAACTCGGACGTTCGTGCCATATATAGTGGAGAGTTTGTCACACGATGTACAAATACCGCAAACAACAAGTAGATAAGCAACGAATAGTCTATTCATAACAATGCAAATTAACGTGCGACAAAACCGGTTATCATATGCCTGTCTGTGTTGTATGAATTTCCATTCGCGACCCAATTACCCGTAATATGATACCATCCATCATATGCCTGGCCTGATTGGTCTCCCCATCCCCAATTAAATTTCACTTGATTAATAAATGGAGATGAATAATGATATTCATACCTGTCGGGCATACTTTGGAAAGGCTCATTGGTAACATATATATAATGATACATCGTTACAGCTCTTTCTTTTTTGTATCCATCGACTATAAAATAATGCCCCTCCGTCACATTAGGCAGGTTAAGAATCCATTCATCAAAAGCCAAAATAATTGATGGCCTATTCTGCATTAATAGTGATGATATAGTATTTGAATCATACGTAGAGTACGAACAAGAATAGCCTTGTCCCGTAAACAGATTTACCACTTGGCCAGGTAAAGCAAAAGTGCCACCATCCCAGTAATTAATCGATGTTAGGCCCATACCATCATTGATTGCCCTCAAATAACACGCGACTGAGTCCACATCACTAAGATAAGGGGAATAGGGTTCATAAAGAGAATCCATACTAATTCCGGAAAAAACACTGGGGAAACCGTTCTGGGTATAAAGATAATACAACATCATTCCAGCAGCCACCCCAGCACAGCCGACATAGTAATTTTGGCCAGATTGATTCGTTGGGCAATAATAATTATATGGCGAAGATTGATCCCAGTAGGTAGTCAAAATATGCGGAACTGTAAGCAGAGTCTGATTATAATAACTCGTATCATTAAGCACCCACTGTCCAAAAACAAAATCTCGATTCGAAATTGGGCTTTTTTCACTATCCCATTCACTCAGATGATATGCAATTTCCTCTGAAGAAAAAGACAGATCGGAATCTGGAAGATATTTGATACGCTTCAAGTCTGATGCAGTCATATTTAACCATGAGAAAAAAGCTGGATTCTTATCTGCCAGATTAATATTTCCATTTTCGCATTCAGCCACAACTTGAGGCGTTCGTTTATCAGATGACAGGATTTCCCACCCATCCAGGTAGTTAATAAGATAGAGAAGCGTGTCATTATCTTTATCCACAATCGGATCTATGCTAATGGGGACCCCCATTTTACTCAATACCGTGTCTTTTTTGCTTAGATAATTTGACAAATCAGCGCTGCTCACCCAAAGATTATTGTCAACGATGGCACTTCTTAAAGTACTATTAAGCGGCTCCTTTGAGCAACTCAGAAAAACGATGCATAACAATAATGCAGTAATAATAAGATTCCATTTTGGATTAAAAAACCTCATATCTTATTGCTTTTAAGAGTTAAACATAAAACCAAGTACCGTACCCTATAAAAATAACTCAAGTTTCGCAAGTGATTTAGGCCGCCGCTCCGACGAGGTCTAGCCGGTCGAAAGCCATCTTCACTGCTTTGATTTGATGATTGTTGTTTATTACGTTTTCAGTTAACTCAAACGGATCGCATGAGATGAACTCAGCAATGACGTTGATGACCTCTATAATGAGTCCCCATATTCTCTGGATGACCGTAAGCTCTACGGTTTCGCCGGTGATTTCTGCGAACAGGCCGCCAATGGTCTCGTACGATTCGAAGCGTTTGACCGTACCCAGGATATTGTACTGTATCATGCACAGAGACAGCGCAGCAATCTGCCCGGCAAAGTCCACACACTGACATTTGCCCAAGTTCAGAAGACCCTTCATCTCTTTATGAGCCACTTCGACACACCATCTTCTGGCATAAAGTTCAAAAGCCCGCTTGGCGTCAATGCCCATATCCGTCGTGATTAGGGCGTTCCAGGAGCCGTTGCCCTTCTTGTAGAAGAAGAGCTGGACATCCATGCCTGCGTATTTGGCCTTGATGGAGGCGCAAGTGTAGCCAATGGAACGGTTTCTCTTGGTGGCCTTAGCCTTCTCAAGCCGCTTGATGATGTCAGGGGCACTGAGCTTGCCCAAAGCAGTCTCGTACTTGGTCTTGCCCATCTTGATCATCCCGATGAGGTTGCACTTGAAGTGACGGCTATGGATGAACTGGAGCAGTTCTGCGCAAGGGAACCAGCTGTCAACCAGCAGGTAGTCAAACCGGATACCCTCAATGATGGCCCTGCGGATCATCTTGATGGCGTTGGCAATCTTGGACTGGAACATCTCCTCCTTGCGGGTGTTGATTTTCTCGTCCTCACTACGCTCTTTGCTATATTGGGCAGCCTTCTGCTTCTTGGTAAGCCCCTGTGGTTTGCCTGCATCCTTGCCGGTCTCAGCCTGTATGGTGGCGTCCAGCATCAACTGCGTCTTGCCGTCGGTATAGCACAGGAACATGGCCTTGAAGCCCAGGATGCATTTCATAGCGGTATGGGAAAACACTTTCCCAAGGCCCTCAGCCTTGTTCCCACGCTTAGGAAGGTCAGTATCATCCAGGATAAGGCAACGTGTAGCACCCTTGGCATCAGCCCTGCGGCTGATAAGCCCTATCTGCTGGCGGTTGATGGAATGAATGAGGCGGCGCCAATCAATGCGTCCGTCATCCATCAAGCGGTAGAAAGTGTCCTTCTTGCAGGAGAACAACTTGCCAAGCGCGCTGTCGGCATAATCAGCCGGGGTCTTGGCAGAAAAGAACGGCTGCAGAACGAGCAGTTCGTCGAAGGACATATACTTGTCCTTCTGTACGCGCTCTTCAAGTTGGTCGATGACCTTCAGGGTGGTATCTACGCCCAGGTCGGACTCCACGAGGGCTTCCTCGATGGCATCCAGGGTATCGTCATCCACCCTGGACTTACCGGCAATCGCCCGGCCTATCTTCTGAAAAAAACTCAGTGCCATATCCTGCAAAGATAACAATATGGCGGGAAAAATGAAAACAACCCTAAGCAGGCTGTGCCAGGATTGTTTCCTATGCCGACCAGGCACGCGCTTTTACCAAAAATCCGTAATTTTCAGCAATTTTACTGCCGGCCAACTTGACGGCATTTTCTACGGAAACGGCGGCAGTCCGGAGGGCCGGGAAGGGCCGGGCGGCGTGGCCGCCCGTGACCACGTGAACGGGAGGGGCCCACAAGCAACAGCGATGTGGGAGGGATAGCCCCGCAGGGGCGTACCGCTCCGGACCTTTCCGGTCGGAGGCCGCCGCTTTTCGTAGCAAAAGGTCAACTTAAGCGTTGAAAAAAATTTTCAACGGCAGCTTGTGCGTTACATTTACCGAAAATTTGTAAATGCAATGCACAATGAGAACAAAGAACAACAGCAACAATGAAATCCACATCGGACGTTTTGCGGACATCCTGATGGACAGATGGTTTAAACGGAGTTTCGGCAGCGAGGCTGGCAAGCGACTTCTCCAACTGCTGCTCCAAAAACTGATTCCGGAAAGAGAAATCTCGGAACTCACTCTATCCCCGCAGGAGTATGTCAATCCGGACGACACCGACAAGGATATTCGCGTGGACGTTGCCGCCACCGACACCTCAGGACAGCGCTTCATCGTGGAATTGCAGCTCGCCCGGCAGGAGGCATTCTACGAAAGGGCCATCTTCAACTCAAGTTTCGCCGTCCAACAGCAGGTCAAGAGAGGAAGTCTCAGTTATGACTTCACACCTGTCTACTTCATTGGCATCATGGATTTCTCCATTCACAAAGACAGCGACGAAGTACTGTACCGCTATGCCCTGCGACGTAAGGAAGACGGAGAGATGATGTCCGACCGGCTGCAGTACATCTTTCTGGAGCTGCCCAACTGCGCCAAGGCGTTTACCGAGGAGGCATCCGAGCTGGACGATTTCTGCTTTTCAATCCGGAATCTGGAATCATTTGAAGAACGACCGACATCGGCACAAAAGAGTGAATTGCTTTCGTGTTTGTTCGATTCAGCGGAAATTGCTAATTTTACGGCAGAAGAAAGGACCAAATACATCAACGATATGACCACGAAACGCGACATCATCAACCAAATTGCCTATGCCAAGAAGGAAGGACTGGCCGAGGGTGAGGCTAAAGTGGCCGCCGAAAAGGAGACGATAGCCAGAAACCTTCGCGATATGGGTATTTCTCCTGAACAGATTTCCCAGGCTACCGGCTTATCCATTGAAGCCATTGCAGCCCTGTAACGAAAAACGCCCGCTCAATTCAGGAAGTTACTGCTGGAAGACGGTTTTATTATGTTCCAATTCTCTATCTATATGCGACACTGCCCTTCTGCCGAGAATGCAGATACGCATATCAAGCGGGTGAAAATGTTTCTTCCGGACCTTGGGCAGGTAGGGATACTCAGCATTACGGATAAACAATTTTCCAGAATGGAGTTGTTTTCCGAGCACAAACCACAAGCCGCGCCGGAGGAAGGCATACAACTGGAGTTGTTTTAACAGGATTTCAAAACGGATGAAATAAACGATAAAATCCAGCCGAAATAGCTGGATTTTATTTTTCCGAAAATCAGCCTAATCACCTATAAATCAACTCGTTTGACCACCTCTACTGACTTCGATCTGTCAAAGATACAACATTATAGTGCTATCACCGTTTCAATCGGGAGGGCTGTAATGTCGGCAATCTCACCTGCATCCATGCCCCTGGCCTTCAAATTTCTGGCAATAGCTTGCGCGGTTTCACTTGCCCCCTTGGCAAGACCTTCCTGCATTCCTTCCTGCCGGGCAAACCACTTTTCCGATTTGATATCGAAGGCGTTTCTCATATTTTTAAAGTATTCAGCTTTTTCATTTTTATCCATTCCTTCAACCCGGACTGCTTTCAACAAACGCTGCAGGATATCGCCCCCCTCGCTTAACCTTATCTCCAACTCCCGGCTCAAACCGCCCAGATTCTTCAGGATGTAAAGCCACCAGTCACGAACGCTTTCCAACTCTTCCTCCTTCTTCGTAAACCGTCCCAGTTCGACATAGCGGAAATGCAGCGCCTCAGTCATCTTCTCATCGTTGTCGTCTTCCCGAATAGCGTAGGAGGAAATCACTTTCCCAGGGTTGCCATGATTCCAGTCCCGATCATGGACAAGTGCGAAGTTAGTAAAAGATAAGATATAAACATCATTTAGGGTGTAATTATTTGACCCGCCGGAATGAATTTGTTCGTCTATGGGCCAGGTGGCGTAGTAGGGATCATGCTCCTGCGGCCCCAGTGAAACTGAAACAATATTCGGATCTTGTACCAAACGAAAAACGCCCGCTTTTCGCGGGCGTAAAACTTCTATACAAAGGATAAGGTTACTTCTTCTCGAAGAATTCCTTCGCCTTGGCTTCCTCGACAAGCTGCTCCGTGAATACGTAAGCGCCGGTCTTGGGGGATTTCTCCATACGGATGCACTTGACCATGCTCTTGGCACCGGCCTTGGCAGCAAACGTTGCAACGGCTTTCTTTGCCATATCTTAATCCTCCTGATTACTTAATTTCACGATGGATGGTCACCTTGCCCAGATAGGGGTTGAACTTCTTGAGTTCAAGCCTCTCGGGGGTGTTCTTCTTGTTCTTGGTCGTGATGTACCTGGACATTCCGGGTACGCCGCTTTCCTTCTGCTCGGTGCACTCAAGGATGACCTGCACCCTGTTACCTTTCGCTTTCTTTGCCATAGTCCGTAAGTTTAAACAAGGTTAACCAATCCTTTCTTGCGGGCATCGCGAAGCGTGGCCTCAAGACCGTTCTTCTCGATGATGCGCATACCTTTGCAGGAGACTTTGAGGGTGATGAACCTCTGCTCCTCTTCACTCCAGAACCGCTTGTTCTTGAGGTTCAGGGAAAAGTCACGCTTGGTGCGCAACTTGGAATGGGACACGTTGTTGCCCTTCATTCTCTTCCTTCCCGTTATTTGACAAACCTTTGCCATATCTATACATTTTTTTGATTATTTCTCACAATGGGGTGCAAATATCGCTTTTAATTTTCTGATTTCCAAATTGTGCGCTATAGAAATTTGAAGAATCTTCCCCATCTTATGTTCCGGGGGAACTTCCGGCCCTCGTCCGTGGAGAGCCAGATGAGCGCCGGACGGCCCACGATGTGGTCTTCCGGAACAAAGCCCCAATACCTTGAATCCAGGGAATTGTGGCGGTTGTCCCCCATCATAAAATAATAGTCCTGCTTGAAGGTGTAAGTCCCCCGGGCCAGCGCTTCGTCGATATCTTCCCCCTCATAATCCCGGATGATACGGGCATACAGCGGAAGATTTTCCGGCGTCAGGGCGACGGTAGCCCCCTTGGCGGGAATCCAGAGCGGCCCGAAGTTGTCCCGGGTCCAGCCGCTGTCCTCCGTGAAAGGGAAAATCATCCGGGCACCGTCCAGGCTCGTCGCGGGATCCCTGTCGACATTGGGAACCACGCTCAGCACATTGCTCATCGCCCGTACCTGTTCCAGGCCTTCGGCGGTCAGCGGCATCATCGGATAACCCGGCAGCGTGGCGTCGTACATCAGTTCCCTGACATTGACGCCGAGCTGGTCCAGCACTTTGGGGTTGAAGCGGTGCCCGGTGGTCGTGACGGCATAACTGAGTTGTACGCCCGGCCACACTTCCTGCTGCTCCCCGTTCAACCAGACAAGGCCGTCACGCACGCAGAGGGTATCCCCCGCCACGGCGACGCAGCGCTTGACATAATGGCTGTCTCTTATACACATCT
>LXOW01058722.1_pt1 | contig 10388 bp, 8 predicted proteins | sample 1368591 | NCBI WGS metagenome assembly LXOW01 (sample SAMN04884650, study PRJNA319009) | bovine gut metagenome | isolation source: Cow rumen | host: Bos taurus | place: Italy: Legnaro (PD) | collected 2014-07-09
ATCGCATGCCCCTGCGCTTTCCAGAACGAACTTGCTGAAGAAGACGCTAAGGAACTGATCGCCAATGGCGTGAAGTACGTTGCTGAGGTTTCCAACATGGGCTGCCAGCCTGGTGCAATTGCTGCATTCCAAGCTGCTAAGATCCCGTTCGGTCCTGGTAAGGCTGTCAACGCCGGTGGTGTTGCTACCTCAGGCCTGGAAATCTGCCAGAACGCTGGTCACATCAACTGGACTGCTCATGAAGTTGACCAGAAGCTCCACAAGATCATGAACGACATCTATGACATGTGCGTGAAGTATGGTAAGCAAGCTGACGGCACCATCAACTATGTTAAGGGTGCTAACATCGCTGGCTTCATGCGCGTTGCCAACGCTATGCTCGCTCAAGGTATCATCTAATCCTTAAGTTCAAAGGTTTTCGCAAAGGCGGCCGTGAGGTCGCCTTTGCTTTTCTTAAATTCCATCATTGTGAAATCAACCACCCTCTGCTATCTGGAACGCGGCTCCCAATACCTCATGCTGCACCGTACCAAGAAGGAAAACGACCTCAACCACGACAAATGGCTTGGCGTAGGCGGCAAGTTCGAGGAAGGCGAAAGTCCTGAGGATTGTATGTTGCGCGAGGTGTGGGAAGAGACGGGATTCACCGTCACGAAATGGCGTTACTGTGGCATCGTCACCTTTGTCTCCAACCTCTGGGAAGCAGAGCACATGCACCTCTTCGTTTGCAATGAATGGACGGGTGAACAGATTGTTTGCAACGAAGGCGACCTCGAATGGATCGAGAAAAAACGTCTCCTTGAACTCACCATGTGGGAAGGCGACAAGATTTTCCTCAAATTGATTGATGAAAAGGCTCCGTTCTTTTCCCTGAAACTCACTTATAAAGGCGATGACCTTCAAGAAGCGGTCTTAAACGGAATTACTATTAAAAGATGAAAAAGTTATTGTTTCTCTTGTTGGCTTTAGTACTGGCCACTCCTGTTTTGGCACAAAAAAAGCTCTATGGCAAGAACGACCGTGCCGAAGCGGTAGCCATTGGTATCAAAGTCGGAGGCAACTTGGCTCAATATCAATATTATCCGGATCTATATCATTTTAACGAATTGGAATTCGACGAATTGAAGGAGCGCCTGAATCCCATGTTTGGGATCAACGTCGAGATTCCGCTGCTGAAAGACATTGTCCTGATCTCCCCAGAGGTGTTGTTCGCCACCCGTGGTGACGCCCGTCTTTCCATGGATGGGACAAAGCACTTCACTGACAAGATCAACTATTTGGAAGCCCGTGTTCCCGTTGCTGTTGCCCTTCCGGTATCAGATGGCTTCAAGCCATACGTGTTTGTAGCACCTTCTTTCGGCTGGGCATGGCATGCCATCCAGCAATCCCCTAGCGATACTACCGGCATGTCACCATACGACTATGGTCTTGTTTTAGGTGCCGGCTTCAGGTTTAAGTTTGACCTCCCGGGATTTTCAATGTTGCTGAAGCTCGAAGGCGGCTTCTACAATGGCTTGTACGACACCTTCAATAACGTAAAGTACTCTGAGCGGGTGCCCTCAATTGACCCCAAGACCTACAACATCGACTATAGCCGTCGAAACAGAGGCTTTGAGGCGGCGCTCACCATTGCTGTTCCTTTGGAATTCCATTCGCGTGGCGACTGCTTCTATTGGGCTGAAATAGAAAAGAAGAAAAATAAAAGCAGGGGAGCGTTCGGCTTCTAAACACGGTCTTCTTCAATGAGATTCCTTTATCCATCGATGCTTTGGGCCCTGACGGCGTTACTGATTCCAATCGCCATCCACCTCTTCAATTTCAGGAGGCATAAACAGGTATATTTCAGCAATACCGCCCTGTTGAAGACGATTGAGCAGGAGAACGCCAAGACCAAGAAACTGAAATATCTGATTACGCTTTGCTTGCGCTGCCTTTTCATTGTCGCACTGGTGCTGGCATTTGCGTTTCCATACAAGCCCGATGCATCCATGGACCTCAATGCCGACGAAGGCTTTGTGGGCGTTTATCTCGACAACTCCATGAGCATGAAAGCCCAGTCGGCCAAGACCACGCTTTTGGAAGACGCGCGTGAGTCCGCCCGAAACCTGGTGCGTCAACTGCCTCCATCTACACGCTATCTGCTGCTCACCAATAGTTTTGAGGTGCAGAATGAATACCCCATGAATCAGGAGGAGATGCTGGATCAGCTCGATAGGATGAACCCAGACGGCCGTCCTGTGAAGATCAACGAGATCATAGACCGTTTTGAGATGCTCAAGGCACGGCATGGTTATGAGCAGGCAACATTGTTTGTGTATTCTGATTTCCAGAAGCATATGTTTGACCTGACGGCAGTGCAGCACGATACAGCCTTACGGATTGTTGCGGTGCCGGTTCAGGCCGAGATGCAAGCCAATCTTTCCATCGATACCGTTTGGCTTGGTTCGCCTGTGATGCAGCCTGGGTTGACCAATGAGCTCCATGTGTCGGTTTCAAACCATGGGGCGAAGGCGGTTCAAGGCTTGCCGGTGAATCTCAGCATGGATGGCAAAGTCACCGCATCAGCTACGGTTGATGTGGAGGGTGGGGCACAAGCTGAACTCGTCATGCAGTTCCTGCTGCAAGAGCCCGGAAGTACCCGCTGTGCCGTCTCGCTCATGGATTACCCGATCACTTTCGACGATGTGTACAACTTCGTTATTGAAACCCGATCCAAGTTGAAGGTCGTCGAACTGAACCGTCCTTCCGAGGCATCCTTCGCCGCAATGGTTTTTGGCGATGATTCACAATATGATTTCATCATGATGGATCCTAATGGAATCGATGTCAATGCACTCTCCTCCGCTCAATTGATCATTGTCGATGAGGCTTCATCCATCAACGAGACCGTGCGTCAAAACTTGTTTGCCGATGCTGCTGAAGGAGCCAGCGTGGTGTTGTTCCACGACGATGGCAATCCTGTGGACACCAATGCCATGTCGGTGCAAGACCTTGCCGTCAAGCATGATTTCTTTAGCGACATGATTCTCGACCTGCCCCAGCATGCCGACCTGCCCAAGGTGAAACGCCACGTGAGGCTGAACCCGATCTCAAACGCCACAGTGCTGATGCATCTTGGCAATGGCGATCCTATGCTGGTGGAGACAACCTTAGGGAAGGGTCGTGTGTATGATGTGGCCACCACGCTTGATCCGGAATGGAGTAACCTGGCCGACAACTCGCTCTTCGTTCCAATGATGCTGAAGATGGCCTTGCTTGGGGGCGGCATCGGACGGATGTCCTATACTCTTAGCATTGATAAAACTTTGGTTTTTAACGATTTGAATCTTGAAGGCGAAGGGTCGCTTGATGTCAGGAACGAGGATGGATCCTTTAGGATCATGCCCGCCCACGAGGTTCGCAACAACCGGATGATTGTTTTCTTCCATGACGATTTGCCCGAGGCGGGATGTTACGAATTGGCTATGCATGATTCCGTGTGTCACGTCATGGCCTGGAATGACAGCCGAGTGGAGTCGGAGTTGGATTTTGCGGATCGGGAAACGGTGTCCAAAGCCTTTAAGGAAGCCGGTTTCGGTGCTGTCGAAGTGTTGCGTTCCGATGACTTTGCCAACCATGATATCGTGATGGCCATGGCCCGACAGTCGTCCATTTGGAAATGGTTTGTGCTGTTGGCACTCATCGCTTTGGTGGGTGAAGTGGCGGTGCTCCGTTTCTGGAAGTGATTTTGCATTTTTTTTCGTTTGAAAACGAAGAAAAATCCTTATCTTTGCCTCTTCTAATGTAGCTTTATGGATATTGAGGAAAAAGACGAGTCTTTTCATGTGATTCCGATCAAGGGGATGTTCGAGAATTGGTTTCTCGATTATGCTTCGTATGTGATCCTGGAACGTGCTGTGCCCGCCATCGAAGATGGTCTGAAACCGGTGCAGCGCCGCATCCTCCATTCCATGAACGAACTTGATGACGGACGTTTCAACAAGGTGGCCAACGTTGTGGGTAACACCATGAAATACCATCCTCACGGCGATGCCTCCATTGGTGACGCCTTGGTGCAGATGGCCCAGAAAGACCTGCTCATCGAAACCCAAGGTAACTTCGGTAACATCCTGACGGGTGACAGTGCTGCTGCTCCCCGTTATATCGAGGCTCGGCTCTCGAAATTCGCCAAAGAGGTGGTTTTCAACAAAAAGACTACGGACTGGAGCCCCTCATACGATGGCCGAAACCAGGAACCTGTGTCGCTTCCCGTGAAATTCCCCCTGTTGTTGGCACAAGGTACCGAGGGCATTGCCGTTGGCTTGGCTTCCAAGTTTCTGCCGCACAACTTCAACGAGCTGATTGACGCCTCTGTGGCTTATCTTCGCGATGAACCCTTCACGCTCTATCCCGACTTTCCCACGGGAGGCCTGATGGACGTGAGCAATTATAACGACGGTCTCCGTGGCGGACGCATCAGGGTGCGAGCCCGTATCAGCCAGCTTGATAAGAAAACCTTGGTGATCAATGAAATACCTTACGGAACCACTACGGGTAGCTTGATCGACAGCATCGTCAAATGCAACGATAAAGGCAAAATCAAGATCAAGAAGATTGACGACAACACGGCCGAACAATGCGAAATCGTTATCTACCTTAACCCCGGCGTTTCGCCTGACCAGACGATCGATGCGCTCTATGCTTTCACTGATTGTGAAGTGTCCATCTCACCCAATGCCTGCGTCATCGTCAAGGATCATCCGGTGTTCATGGGCGTTAGCGACATCCTGAAGGCTTGTACTGACCGTACTATGGAACTGCTGAGTTGGGAACTTCGCATCCTGTTGGATGAATTGGAGTCGAACTGGCATTACATCTCTTTGGAGAAAATCTTCTTTGAGAAAGGCATCTACAAGGAGTTGGAAAAGAAGGACTATGAGACCTGGGACGATCAAATCACGGGCATTGAACGTCGTTTCGATCCTTATCGAAAGAAACTGAAACGGGAGATTACCCGCGACGACGTGCTGACCTTGTGCGACAAGCCTGTGCGTAAGATCTCCAAGTTCGACCTCAAGAAAGCTGACGAGCAACTCGCCGACATCGAGGCCAAGATGGAGGAGGCACGCTACAACCTTGACCATATCGTTGACTATACCATCAATTACTATACCCATATCAAGGAGAAATACGGCGAGGGCCGCAACCGCAAGACCGAAATTCGCAACTTCGACAACATCTCGGCCCAGGCGGTGGCTGCCAATAACGAAAAGCTGTATGTCAATACGCAAGAGGGCTTTGTGTGCACCATGGAAGGCCTCAAGCGTGAGAAGAACAAGGAGGCTTACACGTTCGTGGCCGATTGCTCTGATATGGACGACATTATCGTGTTCCATGAAAACGGTACCTACATGGTGACCAAGCTCCAGTCGAAGCTGTTTGTGGGCGCCAACGTGATTCATGTGGACATCTTCCATAAGAACGACGATCGCACGACCTATAACGTCGTGTATCGCGATGGCAAACCGGGCTCGCAGTTCTATGTGAAGCGTTTTGCCGTGACGGGCGTCACCCGCGACAAGGAATATGACCTCACCCAAGGCAAACCCGACTCGAAGGTGGTGTACTTCACCGCCAACCCCAACGGCGAGGCCGAGGTCATCAAGGTGCAGTTGCGTCCCGCTCCGAAGATCAAGAAGACCACTTTCGACTACGACTTTGCCCAACTTGCCGTCAAAGGCCGTTCCGCACGGGGCAACCTGTTGACGAAATACGCCATCAAGGTGGTGTTCAAGCACGACGACGGCGTCTCCACCCTGACGGCACGCGACCTGTGGTATGACGATACGGTACGCCGTCTCAATGCCGACAAGCGTGGTCATTATCTCGGCGCCTTTAAAGGTGACGATCGCATCCTGCAACTGTTCTCCAATGGTGAATTCAAAGTTACCGGCTATGACCTTTCCACCCACTTTGACGACGATATGGTGGAAATCCGTAAGTTCGATCCCGACGAGATCTTCTCGGTGGTTTATATCGAGGGTGAGACCCAAAAGATGTATCTGAAGCGCTTCTGTATTGAAACGGACATCAAGATGAACACCCGTTTCTCGTTTATCGGTGAGCATGAGGCGGCTAAATACCTATCTTACAGCATTGATGTGATGCCTCGCCTGCAATTGAGCTACTGTGTGAGCGACGCTGGCAACAGCTTCCCCGATGATGAGGTCAATGTGGAGGAATTCATTGGCATCAAGAGTTTCAAGGCCAAGGGCAAACGCTTGTCCAATAGGGAGATTGAGAGTTTTCAGTGGCTGGAACCCATCGAACCTGAAGTGCCTGAAACACCTGAACCCCAGGAAACACCGGAAGTGTCCGAGGCCGTTGAAGATGCCGAATTGGAGGGAGGGGATGAAAATCCTGAAAATGAAAAAGCTGGATCAGAAGGCGTCCAGATGGAATTGTTTTAAGTCATGAAAATCAGTAGAGTCATCATAGGTGTCGTCATGGCATTGACGTTTGCCAGTTGCGGCACGGAGTTCAAGTTAGCTAAGTCGTTCGCCGAGCAGTCTCAAAATACCCGTGTGGCCGTGTATTTCCCCGAAACGGTGCAGGTTACCTTGATTCAGGACAAGGAAGGCGACTATTCCAAAGCGCTCGATTCGGTGAACCAAAACATGTTTCTTGATATCATGTATGCCTCATACGCTGATGCTTTGAGACAACAAGGTTTGGATGTCTATATTCCTGACGATCAGGATCATATTCAAGTCGACTCCACACATTGGTTAGTCATCCTTTCGAAAATGGAGATTCAGGGCCTCTACACCGATTACGTCGATCATCTCTTTGATTTCTTGAATGAATACGACTACTCGTTTGCGCTGAACACGGTGAATGTGGCTTCATGGTTTGATATCAACGATGGCGAATGGCATCCGACATTGTTCGATGAGCACAACCTTATGGATGACTTCAGTTCTTACGTCACCCGCAGTCGGGAGAACGGCACGCAGTATCATTACAACATCACGCCGCTGAAGGCTGATGACGTGTACAACTACGCCGTGTATCTCGGGAAGCGTTACGCCGAGTTTACCTACGACTACATGATGAACCGATACATTGCGTCGGACTTGGCGAAAAAGAGACAGAATCCACGTTTCAAGATCCACTGGAATCCGAATGAAAAAATCTATGAGTTCTTGTTGGAAAACGAAGAGTTCATTGAGTTGAATATGGAAGACTAAGGACTAGTTTTCCATTTCATTATCCACCACTTCCTTCATGGTTGCCGCTTTTAGGGTGGTGATTTTACCCTCTTTCACCAAACTGATGGCGCCGGTCTCTTCAGAGACCACGAGCACAATGCAGTCGTTGTTCTCGCTGACGCCCACGGCGGCACGGTGGCGCAGTCCATAATGTCCAGGAATCTCGCTGTTGTTGGTGACAGGCAGGATGCATCTGGCAGCCACAATCTTATTGCCAGTGATGATCATGGCGCCGTCGTGCAATGGGCTGTTTTTGAAGAAGATGTTCTCAATCAACGGCTTGCTGATCTCCGCTTCGATGGTCACGCCAGTCAGCACGATGTCGGCCAAGGTGTTTTTGCGAGTGAGGACGATGAGCGCTCCTTGCTTGATGTTCGACATGGAGATGCAGGCCTGGCAGATGCTGTCCGTGTCAAGTGCGATGTTCGATTTTCTTCTCCTGCTGAACAGATGAAGCAGCTTGAGGTCACCGTTACTTGTCTTGGCACCGATGGTGAACAGGAAACGGCGTATTTCGGGCTGGAAGATGATGATGAGTGCAATGAAGCCCACGCTGACGAAAGCGCCTAAGATGGCTGTAAGCAGCTCCATCTGAAGGGCGTTGACGAGTTGCCAGATGAGAAAGATGGAAACAATGCCGATGAAGATGCTGATGGCTGCGGTGCCTTTCAACAGACGGTACAGACCGAACAGCAGCAATGCAACCAACGCGATATCAATGATATCCACAATCCTAATCTGAATGAATAAGTCCAGCATTTCTCTAGATTAATAGGATGCAAAAATACATGTTTTTTTCAATTCCACAGCGTTTTTCACGTGGTGAACCCTTAAAATATCCGCACCATGCAGCAAGGCGACGGTGTTGAGGATGGTGGTGCAGTTTTCCGAATCCGCTTGGTCGCCCAACAGCTTCCGAATCATCGATTTACGAGAGATGCCAATGAGAATGGGATAATCGTGATAACGGTAACGATCCAAGTCGTTCAGCAAGGCGTAGTTGGATTGCAGGCTTTTGCCGAAGCCGATGCCGGGATCGAGGATGATGTCTGTATGGCCATAGCTTTCCAACACGGCGCATTGCTGTTGGAAGAAATCCAGGACGGTTTGGTGGATGTCGCCGTCAAGGCTGTATTGGTGCATGGTCTCTGGCGTGCCTATGCAATGCATCAAGATATAGGGGATGCGGTTTTGCCCGATGTAAGGCAGCATTTCGGTGTCGAAAAGCCCTCCGGAGATGTCGTTGATGATGTCGGCACCTTCTCCCATGCAAGCTTCGGCTACGTTTTTCCGGAAGGTGTCGATGGAGATGATGGCCTCGGGGAACTTTTTTCGGATGGCCTTCAGGACGGGAATCACCCTTTGGAGTTCCTCTTGTTCAGTGGCGATGGCGTTGTTGGGGCGGGNNGCTTTCAGTACGGGAATCACCCTTTGGAGTTCCTCTTGTTCGGTGGCGATGGCGTTGTTGGGTCGGGTGGAGCATCCACCGATGTCGATAATGTCAGCCCCTTGCGAGAGCATTTCTTCGCAGTGTAGCAGCGCATTGTCAAGTTCGTTATACTTGCCTCCGTCGGAGAACGAGTCGGGAGTGACGTTGAGGATGCCCATGACGGCGGGGTAGGAGAGGCTTTTTTTCATGGCGATTTTTTTTGATGGGGCAAAGATAAATAAAATCTTATCTTTGCGTCAACAAAACAATTGTATTCCATGAAAAGAGGATTTGGAAGTGACAACCATTCGGGTGTTTGTCCCGAGGTGCTGGATGCCATCGCCCGTGTCAATCAGGAGCACGCTTTGGCCTACGGTGATGATGAATATTGTGCTGCTACGGAAGCGAGGTTCCGTGAACAGTTTGGCGAACAGGCGAGAGTGTTTTTCGCCTTCAACGGCACAGGGTGTAATACCCTCTGCATCGACGCTATGGTGCATTCCCACGAGGCTGTGGTCTGTGCCGAGACGGCCCATATCAACGTCGATGAATGTGGTGCTCCGCAACGTGTGGTGGGTTGCCGTCTGTTGACGGTAGATACCCCTGACGGTAAGCTGACGCCTGAGTTGGTGAAGACCCGCTTGCATGGCTTTGGCTTTGAGCACCATAGCCAGCCCAAGCTGATTTCCATCACCCAGCCTACGGAGCTTGGCACACTCTACACCCTTGACGAGATCAAGGCATTGGTGGCTTTGGCCCGTGAATACAACATGTACGTCCACATCGACGGTGCCCGTTTGGGCAATGCCGCGGTGGCTTTGGGTTGCACCTTCAAGGAGATGACCACTGACTTGAGTGTGGATGCCGTCTCGTTTGGCGGCACCAAGAACGGCTTGATGATGGGAGAGGCTGTTGTGCTTCTGAATCCTGATATCTGTCCCGACTTCAAATACCGTCGCAAGCAAGCTATGCAGCTCTGCTCGAAGATGCGTTTCATCGCGGCTCAGTTTGATGCCTATTTTGCCAACGACCTATGGCGTCGCAATGCCGAGCATTCCAACAAGATGGCCCAATTGCTCTACAAAGCGGTGAAGGACATTCCAGGCGTGGAAATCGTCTATCCTGTGCAGGCCAATGGCGTTTTTGCCAAGTTGCCCCGTGAGGTTTGGAAAGCCTTGCAGGAATACTGTTTCTTCTACGACTGGGACGAGGACGCCAATGTGGTCCGCTGGATGTGTGCCTTCGACACAACGGAGGAGGATATCCAGAGGTTCGCTGCTAAGCTAAAGGAGCTTATGGCTTCTGTAGCGTGAAGTATATTTGCCACAAATTCAAACGACTATGGATCCTCAAATTGTCATAAGCAGGGGCTATATGGAAAGCGCTAACGATGTGCTCAAGCAGTGGATTTCCGCCTATAAGGAAATCGCCAAAAAACATCTCATGCTGGTGGTCCGTGCCCAAAAGATGATCAAACGCATCGAACTGGCATCCTCACTTTGCGTTACCCACGCTACCTTCTTTAATTCAGGCAATGTTGACGAATGTTTCTATGGCGAAGCCGTGGCCAGGGAGAATGAATTCCTTAAAGGGACGCAAAAGGCGCGTGAGAGCCTCGATGGCAGCTTTCCCTGCGGCAACGAGGATGACATGAGGTTTGCCCGTCGTTTCTTTTCCATTCGCGAAATGGCCTACCTCCAGATGGGATT
>LXOW01293069.1_pt1 | contig 10386 bp, 5 predicted proteins | sample 1368591 | NCBI WGS metagenome assembly LXOW01 (sample SAMN04884650, study PRJNA319009) | bovine gut metagenome | isolation source: Cow rumen | host: Bos taurus | place: Italy: Legnaro (PD) | collected 2014-07-09
TGATGGTTAAATCTGTACGCTCTACCAGAGAGTATTTTGCAAAACATTTTCCTCTTGAGAACCAGTAGAAAGTTCGATTAACAAAGACTAATCTTAGTCTCTATTCTGTCTGTCTGACAAATACGGCTTAATTCTCTTAACAATAGACTTTACAATTCCTTTAATAAAAAGCTTAAAAATCACTTTAATACAACAAAAGCTCCAAAAATGGTAATCTGATAATCTGATCACTATTTTTGCTACAAAACAGTGCGTTTATCTAATTTTTCTTTGATTTAAAAGCGATTTATCCGTATCATAAACTTATGCAAGAGTGTATGAATTTTGCTCTTGTATAGTGCAAGTACACTCTTAATATGATTTCTGGAGATTGAGATGGAAAAGAAAAAGTCATTTGGCCTTGCCTGGATGATGCTTCTAGGTTTGGTCCTAGGTACTGTTTTCGGTACATTTATTAGTGAAAGCTTTGCTACAGATTACATCAAACCTTTTGGTGATCTGTTCATCAGACTGATCCGCATGGTTGTGGTTCCTCTGGTATTTGCAACCATTATTTCAGGTGTTGCTGGTATCGCTGATATCTCAAAGCTTGGTCGTGTTGCTGTAAAGACCCTTCTGGTTTATGCATGCACTACCGGTGTTGCAGTTATCTTCGGTCTTATCATCGCTCAGGTAGTTCATCCTGGTACCGGTCTAAACTTCTCAACTGAAGGTTTATCTATCAATGAGGTTAAGGCTCCTGCTCTTAAGGATACTCTTTTAAACATTGTTCCTATGAACCCATTTGATGCTCTTTCAAAGGGCTCAATGCTGCAGATTATTTTCTTTGCAGTATTCTTCGGTTTCATCCTGGCTTCAATGGGAGAGAAGGGTAAGACTCTGCAGGGCTTCTTTGATGGTGTTGGCGAAGTCATGATTAAGATGACTAACGCTGTTATGCATTATGCTCCTATCGGTGTTTTTGCTCTGATTGCCTTCACCGTAAGTAAGCATGGTCTTGCAGTGCTGCTTCCTCTGTTAAAGCTGGTTCTATGCTCATTCATCGCTACAGCTCTGTTCTTCATTGCTGTTTATATCCCTATTGTTCGCGTATACGTGGGTCTTCCTCTAAAACGCTTCTTCAAGGATATTGCTGAGCCTTGGATTATCGGTTTCACCACCTGCTCATCAGCAGCAGCTCTGGCATCAAATCTTGTTGCTACCCGTAAGCTTGGTGCAACCAAGGCTATTGCATCATTCTCTATTCCTCTAGGCAATACCATCAACATGAACGGTACATCTATCTACATGGGTGTTTGTGCTGTTTTCGCTGCTGAAATCTATGGTATTGATCTGACCATGTTCGACCAGGTTACCATTGTGCTGATGGGTATTGTTGCTGCAATCGGTACTGCAGGTGTTCCAAGTGCAGGTCTTATCATGATGAGTGTGGTATTCACTCAGGTTGGTATCCCTCTGGAGGCTGTTGCTCTGATTGCAAGTATCGATCGTCTGTTAGACATGATCCGTACTTCTGCTAACGTAATCGGTGATGCTTTCACTGCTATCTGCGTTACCAAGATGGAAGGCGAGCTTGATTCTGAAGNNTAAATAAGATTCTGCAAAGATCCCAAAACGAGATTAGAGTTTTGGTTTTTCTCTTAATTAGGGCTACAATCAAAAGTAGAGTCAATAAAAAAACATTAAGGGCTTCTTATGGATATTGAACAGCTCAATAAGCTTATTGAATCATCTGCAGATCCTAAGCTTTCTAAATTTGACAGTGACGGTATTTCAAGTACTCTTCTGCCACAAGGTGATTATCTTTATATGAGCATAGGAGAGGGGTCTGTTATGCTTTATATGAGCTGTGAGAACATAGGCGAGAAATCTGTTGTCAATCCTGAAGTGTTCGAGAGGCTGCTGTCTTTGAATATGTTTGGCGGCCGCTATCATAATATAAGACTTACCTATGACAGTGACACTGCGGTTTTGTGGCTCTGCTACGATGTTATGTTTGATACCTTCTCTCCTGAAACTTTTAAAAGCTCAGTGAAGACTTTTATTGAAGAGGGGAATAGTTTCAGATCCTTTTTAAACGAAAACATCCTTAATATTATTCTTGCTGAAAACAGCGTAAGTTCAAAGGCTGCTGTCGAAAATAAGAGCACTGTTTCCTCTGCTTCCCCAAGTTCATCTTCAGTACAGGAGACTCCTTCTAGAACATATACTGCATTTGATGAGCCTGATAGACCAGTTGATAATGCCGCAACAGAAATTCTTCAGGGAAGAAGTGAGATTCCTGAAACAGAAGAAGACGGTATGATCAGTGTGATGATTGCTCAGAGCATGTTCATGATGGCCTAGCTTCTTAGGCTTAGTTCTTCCATGTCGTATTCTCTCTGAAAACGTCAGAGTAGAGAAATCAGAATTATATTTTCCTATAGCTATGAATGGTATCAGTGATACCATTCAATAGCTCAATTCTCAGTCAGCAGACTTCTTTTTGAATATCAAATCAGCCAGAGAATAACGTAGATAACTATGCTGTTCATGGCATCTGCAAGCAGAGTTCCTACTATAGGTACAAGCAGGAATGATTTTATTGATGGACCATATTTACCTACCAGAACCATCATGTTTGAAATGGCGCTGGAGGATGCTCCAAGACCAAATCCACAGCTTGCAGCGGAGATAATTGCTGCATCGTAATCCTTTCCTGTAATTCTGAAAACTACAAAGAAAGCCACTGCTGTAATCAGTATGAACTGGAGGACAAAGATGATTATCTGGGTAACATTGATTACAGATAGCTGCCAGATGGCGATATTCATAAAATCAATTGCCAGGAACAGTGACAGGCTTAAGGCTCCGATGTAATTGAGCTCGACTGGATAGACAGGCAGTTTTCCTGTTATATCTCCCAGGTTTCGAACAACAATCGCAACGAACATTGCTCCTATATAATCTGGAAGAACCGGTCCGAAAACAGATAGAACATCGCAAAGCACCATACCCAGACCCATGATAATAAGTATTCTGTAGATTACCTTTGCAAGCTTAGCCTGGAATGGAAGTTTTGGAGTTTCCTTTTCATCTGTATTTACCTTCTTAGGAGGCGTATCTTTTGATTGCTCCAAACTAGGTTTCAGATTGTGCTTCTTAATAAGATAACGGCCAAGAGGACCTCCTATCAGAGCAGAAGTAATAAATCCTAATGTACACATTCCGTAGGCAAGATTCTGTCCGTTTTCAAGTCTGAAATCCTCTAGTACCGGTCCGACTATTTCTGCAACACCAGAACCTCCCATCATTGAAATTGAGCCTGCGGTCAGAGCGTTGAGCATATCTCCCTTTAATACATAGGCAGTACCTAATGCGATAATATTCTGCAGGACAATCAGCACGAATACGCACACAAGAAGGATTATCAGGGTTAAGAAGCTTTTTTTAATGATTCTCAGATCAACCTGAAGACCAATGGTGGTAAAGAACACAACCATACACAGATCTTCAATGGTTTCATTAAATGCAAACGCATATCCGCAAAGATAGAAGATGTAGTTTACAAGAGCTATAACCAGACCACCGATTACAGGGGATGGAATACAGTACTCTTCAAGGAATACTATCTTTTTCTTCAGGAACATTCCTAAGAACAGAACCACCACAGCAAGAGCCAGGGTTTCAAACAGATCAAGATTGATAATTTGCAGCATAATACTTCCTTAGTCCTGACCGGCGATAAGATTCATTTTTATAATTGATTCACCAACAGTCGTGGCCTTTACATCAATTCCGTTTTCCTTGAAAAATTCGTAGGCTCCTTGGTGAAAACCAACGTTATGCAAGGATTTGCCCGCATGAAGAAGTTTTTTCCTGTATTCCTCTTCACTCAAAGCTTTATTGCCCATGATTCCTTTTTTGAAGAGTTCTTCAACAGTATCATCTTCAAGATAGATGCTTGCCATCATTAGAACCTCCATGTCCATAGTTTTGATATCATTTCCTATATCCGGATAGACATCAGCACTGATATCTCTCTGTGAAAAACAAGAATCTCCTGCAATGATTTCATGCATTTTTGATTCAGGTACAGATAACATCTTGACCCTGTTCTCCTTTGAGAATTTCAGAAGCTTATCTGATGGAACCCTGTCAAAAATAAAGGCTATATCTGCTTTTTTCTCCTTAAGCTTAATAAGGGCATTTTCTACATTGGTGAAATCTGTATTAAGGGTAAATTCATTTTTTGCAGCATTGGTTCTTAGCACCTGTTCACAGATTAACTTTGAATAGGAATCATCACTTCCGATAACCAGACGGCTGTTATAGATATCTGTGAATTCATCCAGTGGTGAATCTTTCAGTGCAACAATATGCAGAGTTTTGTCATATAAATCTGCAACTGTAGCGAAGTTCTCCTTTACTTCATCTCCATCGTTGAGAACGTTGTATTTATTATCTGAGAATCTGGCGATATCAACTGCGGAGGTTTCATCTGGTTCAACCTTAAGTGCTTTATCTAAAGCAGTTCCCTCAACAAGTGAGAGATCCAGAAGAACATAGTTTAATAGTCTTACTGATGCTCCTGAATTTTTTGTGTAGACCGGTTTTAGCCTTAGTGAACTATCGTTCTTTTCAAGCTGTTCATTTAGCTGAGTAACATAAGTCTCATAGCCACTGCCAGGAGCACCGACTCCAACTCTCAGGACTTTTTTACCGTCATCATGACAGCCGGAGAGTATTCCTGCACAAAGAAGTAATGTCAGTAATTTTTTCATAGGACAGATTTACCTTAACATTAAAGTTTAAAGCTCATTCTTAACTACGGTTAATAGGGTATTTCCATTAGCTGTAGTCTTTGATGAATAGCTGAGCATTCCACCTGAGACCAGCTTTAACCAGTTCATGTATTCAATCTTATTCTCAGTGCCTTTAAGTTCAACGCTAAAGGATGAGAATTCATAATTCTGTTTAACCTTGTCAGCCTCTTTAGCAAGAGCGGCAGGATCGTGGGCGAACTTCTCTATGACATCGTCCTTGAGTTTCATTTCAAAGGTTACATTTATAATCTGGTCTCCCTCATTTGCCTCCTCAAGCTTTTTAGCAAGGGCATCATTTAGAAGTCCTTCCTTTTTGAGTGTCTCAAGATGCTCATCCTTGAGACGGTTGCTTACGGTCTTATCTGTAGCATAATCAATCGAGCCTGTAATATCCGAAACATGGACAGTATGGAAATTCTCGATGTAGTCTATTCCCAGTGCCTGTACCGGTTTAGATAGAACATCGGAAACTGTTGAGTCTATCTTGTCAAAAGTCTCATAAACAGTCTTTACCGGCTCAACTTCACCTGCGATCTTATCTACAGTAACCTCTTTAATATTCTGAATCTTGTCGGCGAATTCAAAAGCTGTAAAGCCAATGTTCATGGTCCATTTACGGTGTTTCTCCGTAGTGGTTCCCGAATTGTCCACAATGGTTTTGGTGTCGTAGCCTAGATTTGCCTCAAGCTCTACCTTACCTAAGGTTCCATTGGAGAGTATGGTGTTGACAACAGGGTGATCCTCGGCGAATTTCTCGTCTGCATCCACTCCTTCGATATTTGAGTTGGCCTCAATTTCATCACCGTATACAGCCCATTTGCTCAGGTTGCCGATATCTGCAGAGGCTTTTGCTCCGCCCTGAATAGTACCGCTGGTTCCGGCAGATGCAGATTCAGATAACTTAACATCATTGCTGCTTAGCTGTCCTGTGAACATCTTGCAGACGAAAACAGCAGCTTCATCATCAGAATCAAATTTAAGATTCAATACCTTACCAAATCCGCCTTGGACTCCAACCTCTGCAGTAGCTCCGCCTGCCTGAAGCAGATCAACTCCAGCCTCAACACCTACTCNNGTATTGATGCTTAATGACAGCTTGCCGTCCTCATCACGATTGAATACTACGCCAGAGTTTTTCAGAAGTGAAAGACTCATTTTCAGCGATACCACTCCGTTTTCGGTGAGAGTTCCTCCGGTAACAGAATCTATGGCTTTGAGCGGATCAAACTTGAATGCCATATCCTTGCTCTTGTCGACGTATTTAACCGTATCAGGAGTTATGGAGTTAATCATTTCCTTTACGCAAGGAAGATATCTTTCAAAGTTATCGTGTCTTCTCTGGATTTCTGCCAGGTCTCCTTCGAATCTGTCGATAACTCGTGACTGAACTGTGGAGACGATACTGAAGAAGGTGTTTTTCAGAATACTCCAGCCTCTTGCCAGCAGATGGTCGTTCTTGCCTTCAATAAGCTTTGCTCTTGTCAGCATATCTGCAAGGTTGGAATCAAAGCCTCTATCGATGAGGGCTTTTCTCATGGCATTTTCGATTCTGGCTTTTTCTTCATCGCTTGTGGAGTCACTTCTGTAAGCTTCAAAGACCTCGTTTCTTCCTGAGTAGCCTAATGAGGCGGCTGCATAGCTTCCTGCAAGTCTTACAATTGCGCGAACGTTTCTGTCTCCTAAAAGCTTCTCGCCTAAAGCCTGAGCCTGTTCATTCTGAGCTGATTCATACAGGGCTGATTTCTTACTCATCATGCCGACATTCTTCTTATAGTCGGCTGTAAAGGAATCTGTAACCTTCTTAAGCGCTCCGCTGTCAAGCTTTGAATTCTCGTCAAATGCGGTCTTGAGGGTATTCATGGTAGTCTCAAGAGGATCAGAGCTGCGGGTTGCATAGGTGATTACAGCGTCAGCCTGAGATGTATTCTCTGATGTCAGGTGATCTTTTATAAACGCATCAAGCTTTTTCTCGAAGTCAGGACCTTCCGCTCTGCTAAGCTCCCTTAGATCAGCACTGAACTGAGTTGGCTTGCTGTCACGAGGATCTGAGCTTGTAAATGAACCGGTATCCACGTTCATTTTCAGAAGCTTAAGACTGTTTATAAGCTCTTTCTTTTCCTGAACTGAAAGTCTCTGTGTCTCGTCAGTAGCTTTTATGAAGGCATTCAGATTCTTTCTCTTAAGGCCTGCATTTACAGCCAGATTGTTAAGGATAAGATTCTTCAGTTCCTTAAGATCCTTATCATCACTTGAAAGGTTGCCATTTAAAAGCTTTGGAATCTTTGTGCCTATTTCAAAAGCCTTTTCAAAGGTCATTGACTGGGCTGTCTTTAAAGTTTCCTCTGAGGTATCTCCCTTGCTCTGTATGAATTTAGAACCTTCGTCCTTGGCTACAAACTGAGCATAGCTGTCTCCATGACGCAGCAGGGTGATTTCAACATACTTATCCAAAGCAAGCTTTGCCATCTTGGTTAAAGGTACACTCTTTCCCTGTGTTGCAATAACCTCGCTAAGCTCCTCTAGGGCCTTATCGCATTTCTGATAGAAGCTCTGTATCTTATCCTCGGAAAACTCCTGTGGAGCAGGCAGATTGACTCCTGAGAGCTCTGAGATATTTCTTTTGCCCAGATACTGATTGAGCCTGATACCAAATTCCTTTTCCTCTTTACTGAATTTAAGATTCTCAGGACTGCTGATACCGGCATCCTTTAAATCCTTCTCAGAGAGTTTTTCAATATCGTCAATGAGATTGTCCCTAAGAGCAATCAGGGTTACAGCTATATCCTGTCCCTGAGGTTTATCACCAGGCATAAGTCCCTGGGCATCTAAGAGCTTTGAGACGATAGGATTCTCAAGGGCGGCATTCTTATCCTTTATCATCTTGGCGTATTTATCGCTCATACCCTTGTATTTAGAATTGATGCCGTCTAATAGAGCTCCTTTATCAATAGCAACCTTTAAAAGCTCATCCTCGGTTTTAATGTTGTCAAACTGGCGTGGTCCACCGGTTAGAATTGATGAGTTGATAAAGATAAGTTCCTTTCTCATCTCATCTAATGCCAGCTGGATCTTGCCTTTAGTACTCTCTTTGCCTAATGCCTCAAGAATATCTGTGTTGTAGTTGCTCATGGCATTTAGTTTAGAGGTGATAGCCTCAAGATTCTTCTGCTGAGCCTCCTTTCTGAATAGACCTGTTGACTGTGTGGCCATACGGTTGCGAACTTCCTCAGACAGGGAGTTTTTAAATTCCAGTCTAGCTTTGTATCCGCTGGATTTATGCTCAGGAATAAGATCCTTGATAGGGGAGGCTTCTTCTGTGCTTAAGGAGAATACTCGTTTAGGTACATTGGTAATCTCAGATCTTTCCAGTCTTTCTGTCATTTCTGCATGGTAGGCACTGTGAAGCAGGGTATTCCAGATGGTATCAAGATGAGGCAGTTTACCTGCAGCCGCACTGTTAAGAACTCTCTTTAAGGTGGCAGAGTCAATATCCTTGATATTGGAGTTGACTATCTTCTGCAGATCCAGATTTACCTGTTCATCAGCTAAAAGCTTTGGATTTGCCTTGATCTCATCAGCATTAGGCTGTACTGCTGCCAGATCAAGGTTGTTCTGTTTCAAATCTAATGCGGCAGCCTGTTTTACCAGATTTAGATTCAGGTATTTACCGCACTTCTGTACCACTTTCTCATCAGGACTGTGTGCAAGATAGCTGCCCATAGCAGCAAATGCGGTGAAGATACTCTTATCCTGTACGTTTACCTCGGCAAGCTTATCTACAAAGCTGTTACCCTCATCCGGATTTGTAAGACATCTGCTGAAGGCCTCTAAAACCTCAGTCGATTTCTCTCCCATGGAGTTTGGATTGTTTTTTATGTCATCTGCTGTAAGCTTTCCGGAAAGCAGGGCAAAGCCCTTGAAATCAAAACGTGCCTGACCAAGAACATTCATAAGCTGAGGGAAGTTATCCTGAAGTTTAGGATCTTCGTTGATTTTTCCCATGAGATTTCTTAATGCCAGAAGATTTGGTGTTTCTGTAAGTCCGTTTACTCCAATCTGAAGCTTGGTAAGATTCAGACTTAGAATTTTTGCAAGAGGTTTAGCATGTTCGGGCAGAAGATGTCTCTGGATATCAGTGGCAATTTTGGTAAGCTCTGAAGCCAGATTTGCATTTGAAATAGGATTATCGACCAGACTTACAATTCTTGCACCGATGTTCTCAAATGCACTTCTTGAATGAGCCTTAAGCTTGTCTAAAAGGAAGGTATTTCCTGATGCATCATTCTCAATTCTTGCTGCTAAGGTCTTTAGACTGCTGCCCTTTATGTTTGGAGAATTCAAATAGGACTCTATGTCCTGATGCAGCTTTACAACCTCCTGGAATTTTGGTTCCAGCTCATTTTTTAGTTCCTTAAACTGGGCACTTGTCTCCTTATCAAGATGAACACATGAATTCACACCGCAGTATGGTGATAATCCTGCATTTGCTGTGTTCTGAGTAAATCTCAGTTCTGTAGGTTTAAAGTTATCGGGATTGAAACCCTTTAAATTATTCTGAAAGCCTTTAAGATCCTCACTGCGCTTTTTTATATCCTCAATTGCGTTCTGTTTGTTCTTTGAGATTGCGCTAATCTGATCTTTTAGCTGTTTTATCGCATCACCACAGCTGTTTTTTACCTCAGGGGGAAGCTTATCGAGAATATCTGATGCCTTCTTTTCTGATTGGACGCAGCCTTTTGGTCCTTCTGCAATATGTTCTGCCAGTGCACACTGCAGCTCCTGAAGCTGTGAGTTCGGGATTTTTCCTGAAGCCTTGTCTTCAGCTGCAAGATGGAATTTTGCTGTCATCATGAAGGCACACATCAGATCAAGATATGCTCTCTGGGCATTAGTGGTAGTGGATTTGTAAAGCATGCCCATATTCTTGAAGCCGTCTTCCTTTTTCATGGATTCAAGACATTTTTCCTTAAACTTCAGATCGCATTCTGATGCTTCCATCTGCATTTTCTGCAGATTGGCATTCGAGTTGCTGAATACAGAATTTACAAGGGCCTTCTTGATATTCAAAAGAAAGAATTTCTTGTCTAACTGTTCAATACCATCTGAACTGCCTGAGGACTTGAGCTTATCCATAAGAGTCTTAAGCCTGTCCTGAGGTGATTTACCTTCTATAATCGAGGTGTTTTTTTCAGGGGCATTATTGATCTTCTGGTTAAGTGAAACAGCATCACTGATAGCTTTATTATCTGGCTTCTGTTGATTTTCAACCTTGATATCCTGATTCTGTTCCTGGATTCTTTGAGGTTCAATTCTGTTTTTAATNNTATTTATCTTTTATATCTGCTCAAAGTGAAGCTGTTCATTTAAATGTGAATACTTGTCAGAAGAAAAGAATTCTGAATCTGCAAGCTGTATATTTTATTATCAAATCTGTAGCTCAAAATTTCTAGTAAATAGTTCTCGCTTTGAGATTACGGTCAATATCAAATATCACAGGTGTGATTAGGAGCTAGTTTGTAGTGTTATGTCGTGTGTACAAGCCGTTTTTGCGGTTAGAATTGGGGCAGGACTTTTTTTGTTT
>LXOW01318676.1_pt1 | contig 10384 bp, 2 predicted proteins | sample 1368591 | NCBI WGS metagenome assembly LXOW01 (sample SAMN04884650, study PRJNA319009) | bovine gut metagenome | isolation source: Cow rumen | host: Bos taurus | place: Italy: Legnaro (PD) | collected 2014-07-09
GCAGGATGGTGATTTTTTTGCATTATTGGTCATTCGTGTAGTTTCTTGCCGGTGACATCGTATTTTTCGTTGTTCCGATAGATAACCACATGGTCGTTTTCGATGACCTTGTACGGACGGTTGTCTCCGGGTTTCAGGATAATCGGAGCCTCCAGCGATCCGTGGTGAGCATTGGGCTGATAAGACACCCCACCGGCTCCCCTCTCAGAGGGGAGTGAATATGCATAAAGCGGTGTGCCGTCTTCGGTGGTGAAGCGTATTGTGCCGGATGCATCAGACGAAATAGTCAGGAAGTAGACATCCCCAGTCAAGACATCCCCCTGCCCCTTCTCAGGAAGGGTGAAGGGTTGGGCTACGCCGACCAGATCGTCGCCGATGTAGGCCATTAGCCGTTGGCTGTTGGCCGTTAGCTGTTGGCCATTGGCCATTGGCCATTCTATTGTAGCAATCATGGTCATGTTGGTGGATGCATTGGCGACGACATCCCCCGTCAGGACATCCCCCGTCCCCTTCTCAGAAGGGGTGTAGGTTCTGCGCGGAGCATTATCGGGTGTCCGGTCGTAGAAGCTGACATTGACCGCACCTGTTCCCATGCGGCGGAAGAGGTATCCTTCGCCCGGACGGAGTGCTGTGAGGTCACCTATCCACTGTTTGTTTGCCGAGAAGACAGCGAAGCGGTTATGGGCTTTCAGCAGGTCGCCTGCAGATGCATCATCGTAGTAGTCAGCCAGCGCTTCCGTGATAGGTGTAACTTGGTCGAACAGGCATGGCAGCACGTTCCACTGTCCGTCACCGTGGATAGTAATCACTTTGTCGTTCTCCTGAAGCTGGTCGCCGCATAATCTGAGGGTGTTGTCGCGTATGGAGAAGACCATATACATCTGGGTGTAGTCCCATCCGACCATCGTTCCCGCGAAGGCTCCGGATGCTTCATTATAGACGCTGTACAGTCGTTGGTCAGGCGTCTTGATGATATCTCCTTCGTGCCAGGGGTTGGCGACAGTCATGGCTGTAGCGAGCGCTGCTGTTTCGGGCAGGAGCTTGAGGTTGGTGGATATCCAGTTCCATCCTGCTCCAAGGGCGATGTTCTGCGTCTCGGTGCCGGTGGTGGTGAAGACGAGCGGTTCGGGGTCACCACATCCAACGACAGCACCGTGCTCAAACTTGATTGTCCTGCCGGCAGTGAGGTTGAACAGTTTGCCGGTAGAAGCCTGCCAAAGCTGGAAGCTGAGTTCCTTGCCGGTCATCTGCTTGTTACCGAAGACGGTGAGGAAGACATCGGATGAGTTGGTGAGTGTGTTGAATGCGACGTTGACAGCCCCGACGCAATTGTCGCTCCAGATGGCATAGACGATATCGTTCTCGTCGGAGTCATAGACATCGCCAATCTTCACCTGCGCACAGATGGACATGTTATAGGAGTACTTCTTCTCGTCAATCTCGTCATACGGTTCTTTCGCCTCGACGTTGAAGGTTACTTCGAGCGGTTCGCACAGTCCGTTTTCGTCGATCAGGTAGATGTAATCGGAGTACGTACCTACGGGCTGATCGGGGCTGAAGGCGAAGTGTACGGTCTTGTCGGTCATCGCACCTATCGAGCCGTAGCTCTCGTTTACGCTGAGCCAGTCGGGCAGCGACTCGATGACGAACTGATGGCGCAGGCCTGTCTGGTTGAAGAACGCGAACTCGGTCTCTATGGGCGCGTACGCGCTCTGACTATCCATCACGCGCGTCTGGCGGAGCTGGGTGTCGTACCACTTCAGGGCGTTACGATCAACTGTAGCCATCCACATGACGGGTGATGGCATCGGGTTGCCGTTCAGATCCTCCACATCGCGCACCGTTACGAGTACGGGCTGCTTGTTGATCTCGTAGTCATTCATCTGCAAGTTGACGAGCAGCTCTTCGTTGTTGTATGTCCAGTTGAACTTGAGCTTGCTGAGCAGCCCTATGCCGCTGACGGGGGCGTAGTTAGCCTTGTCGGCGAGGTTGGCTATTGGCTGTTGGTCATTGGTCGTTAGCACGAGCGGCACGACCTTGTTAACTATGTTGCCATTGGCGTCGCGGACGATGCGCTGGTCGTTGATGCTGAACACGAGTTCGAGCACTCCGTTGGCGTTCTGTATCTGTTGCTCGAAGGGCAGGTACGCCATCAGTCCCATCTCATCGCCCACAGGCTTGCGGTTGCCGAACTCGGTGATGAAGGTCTTGGGCAGTGCTTGCTCGAAGACGATGAACTCGTCGATGTTTCCGGCGAACCCTCCACCGCCGAGTTGCATGTCGCCCGTCACGCCGGTGAGCTTGTCAGCGGGGTAGGTGACGGTCAGCTCGCCGTCGAGGTAGATGCCTACGTTGTTGTACGTGCGGTTGATGACCCAGACGATGTGATGCCACTCGCCGGCACTCAGGCCGTTAGCCATTAGCCGTTGGCCGTTGGTATCTTCGTAGATGAGCTTGCTGTTATCGATGGCGAATCGTTTGTCGCCGGCGCGGTAGATCGTGCCGTTGGTGCTTGTTGCCTTGAACCAGAACATATACGTTGCGTCATACACAGCCGAGCGGTTAAGCTTGTTGCGGTCAAGCGCTACACTGTCGTTCCTGCCGAGTGCGAGCGAGATGCCCTTGGGCAGGTTCCACGATGCGTTGTGCATGGTGAGTGTAGCTCCCGACGCGCGGTCGCGGAGCGTGGTTCCCTGTCCTTCGTTCATGCGGTAGTACGCTATCAGTTCGCGTTCGCTGCCGCTCAGGTAACGCATGTGCGTGGCGGCTACCTCCTCGGCTGTCAGCGCCTTAGTCCATACGCGGCACTCGAGCAGGTTACCCTCCATGCCTCGTGCGAACACGAGCGGGGCACTGCTGATTTCTGATTTCTGATTGCTGAATGCTGATTGCTCTGCTGTCACCTCGAGTGTGCCGGCAAAGAACCGTACGGCGTGCGTGCTGCTGTCGTAGGTGACAACGACGCGCGTGAACTCGAGCATCTTATCCGCGAGCGGTTTGGAAGAGACGATCTGCGACTCGCTCTTAAGGAAGAGGCGGTTGTCCGCCGTGCGACCGAAGGTGATACCTTTACCGTCTAGACCGTGCTCGAAGAAGGTGACAGCGGCATTCGGGTCGGTAGGCTTAACCATCATGTCGATGGTGAACGCGCCTGCCAGCGAGCGGCTGACCTGTGTGGCGGCGTACGAGTCGTTCGTGCCGTCGAAGTGCGGCGAGGCGTCGGTGGTCGGCGAGGTCTCGTTGGTGATGCCTATGAGTTGGAAGTTATTGTCCTCATCCAGCCAGTTGCCGGCTATAGGCTCGCTGAAGCGCAGCTTGAGGTGTTCGCCTATGCCTAATATGCCGTTAGCCGGTTCGGGCTCGCCGAACACAACGGGCGGCCGCGTATCTTTCACACCGCTGATCACGGGCGAAGCCTTGGTCACAAAGCCCGAGCCGTAGCGGCAGAAGCTGACGGCACGCAGGTCGTAGTTGAGCTCCTTGGGGTCGCGCTCGCCGTAGAAGCGGAAAGGCACGATCCGGCCGTTCTCGATCATCGCCTTGTTGCCCGAAGCCTTTTGGTACAGACTATCGCTGGCGTAGAACGAGCACTGGTTCACCCAGTCGTCGTCGGACTGCGTGGAGAGCTTGTACTGGAACTCAATGTGGTCGAAGTTCTTGTGGTGGATATCAAACCCGTCGATCTCGATGGGCAGGTAGTAGCCTATCGAGTCGTGCGGCGACAGGGTGTTCATCACCCAGTTCTGCCGCGGCGATGTGATCTCTACAGGGCTCGATACCGGCAGGAAATGCACGGAGAAATTGAGGTTCGCGAATGTGATGGGGCAGTCAGCGAGGTCGAGGTTGAGCGTCAGGTTCTCGTAGTCATCCACCGTGCCGCGCTCCACCTCCAGGGTCTTGGTTACGGGCACGCCCGGGGTCAGGAAGAACCCGATCGACTGTGTGAGCGGCTGTCCGTCCATCGTGATACGTGCGCCATTGGGATTGGAGTTGGGGTTGATGGATAGGTTGAACTGCTGTCCTATAGCGGCACGCCCGACGTTGAGCGACGAGTTGTTCATCATCGTTACCTTGAATACGGCGCGCTTGTCGGGCATCACGGCGCTCTGCTCGTAGGTGTCGATGGTCAGTTCGGGTTTGGCTACCCATTGCGTCTCATTGCTGATAACCGTACCGGGGTTGTAGAACTTCGTCTTCTCTTCATCCTCGTGCGGGCAGTAGGTCGAGCCGGCTACGGTGTAGAACACATACGAGCCGTAGAGCAGATCGGCCTCATGAGCAGATACGCCCACCTTGTCACGCGTCACAGCCGTGGTGTCGCGCCAAACGCTGTCGGTGCGAGCGCGATAGACTGCCACGGTCAGGTCACCCATGTTATCCGAATTGAGTGAGAAACCGCAGTTCTTCGTTACGGTCTTGGCGTGGCTCTTGTCGTAATTAGGCAGGTATATGGTGGTAGGCTCAATGTTGAACATGAACTTCGACGTATTGGTCTGCGAGCCCATCTCCTGCTGCTGTTGTTTTGCAGGGCGAGCCGGATCATCGACCACATTATTCAGGTCACCTATCTTCTGCAAAGCCGACCCGACTGTCTCGCCTATCTTATCCTTACCCATGGTACCGAAGAAGTTAGCGATGCTTTGCCAACTTGACGCTAACTGCGAAGCAGCAATCGTAGCGCTGGAGGCTTGTTGCTGCCCCCACAGTTTGGCCGACTGCGGCAGTTCGTTGTAGGCGGCAGTAGAGGCATACACATCGGCATGCGTGAAGCTGGCTCCGGCACTGATCGAATAGGTGCCGACCTCCGTGCTCGAACCCGCCATGCGTGCATGCACTTTCTCTTTCTCGTTGCCGAACAGGATGGCTATCCACTGGCAGATCATGTTGTCCAGCGCGGCTATACGGTCGGTATAGACCTTGTCGTTATCCGGACAGATCATCTTGTACGAACCCTTCTTGACGGAATCGGTAGCCGCTGTCTTATCGGCATTGCCGATGTTCCAATAGACGGGCTCTTCCGTAGCGTTCGCATACGCCTGCGCATCAGCCGAGTCGGCGAAGTTCATCAGCAGGTTGCTGCGCTCGATGGCGAGCTTCGGGATGATGCTATTGATCACGTAGTCCTGCGTATAAGCGAAAGTATTGTTGACCTTTGAGCCCAGCGCAGTTTTCCGGCCGGTAACGAGGTAATACTGCTTGCCGTCGGCAGCCGTACCCGAACCCAGCACTTTCATCAGGCCGGCGGTAACAGCAGGTTGACGCACCTGATAGAGGCTGTCGGAGATGACGGCTACGGCGCTGAACTTACCTGCCAACTGGCTGATTGTTGTGCCGTAGAACACATCGGCGGGCGCTCCTACATCCTGAGGCATCATACCCGGAGAAGTAGCGATACGGTTGTTGGTAGTGACGGTGTAGTTGTACATGTATCCCCAACTCCAGTCATGACTGATAGGTATAGGGATGGAGAGCAGACGCGAGGTCTCGAAGCTCGAACCCATATACGTACCGGCACCTGATGGCGCGGCAACGGTACCGATGTCCTGCGTCACTTTGACACCCCTCATCAGCGTGATGTCTATGCCCATATTCCAGTAGTAGCTCTCGCTGTAACCGAAGGTGTAGGTCGAACCGGCATCCACCCAGGCTGTCGAACCCATACCGGCAGGGTCACGGATGATATCGAGCAGTACGATGGAGCTCTCAGTATCCATCAGGTTGCCGCTCTCGAAGTCCACACCGCTGACGAAGGCGCTGAACACGGTCGTCTCCACGGCGTTGCCCTCGGTCTTAAGCAGCGTGCTTACGTTACGCAGGGCACCTGTGCCGCTGTTGTTGACGTCTATCTTATCCACCGTGAGCCATACGGCGCGGTTCTCACCTTTCTCGTCGAGCGCGAACTGCAGCGTATCCATCTGGCTGTGCAGGCCGTTGTGGATGGTCACTTCACCGCCGCGTTGCGCTACGCGATCGATGACACCGCCGTTGCGGTTGTTGTTATAGTAGTACTCCTCATACGCCCGTGCCACGAACTGGTACTTACGTCCGCTGAGGAAGACGGGGTAACCCATCAGGTAGTTGACCGTACCGTTCTCTTGCACCGTGTACATCGCCACTTTGTCGCTCTGCGAACGGATCGAACTGAACTCCATCTCCGCCTCGCCGTAGCCCTTGCGCTCTATGCCGTATAGGATCTGCGACAGACCGACCACCACGGGGTTGTGGTAGATGCGGTCATACACGGCGTTGTAGGAGGTGACGAATTGCTTATTGCTGTTCGTATTGGTCGTCAACGTATCATGGATGACGGTCAGCGGTGCGTTCGTGAGGTCAAAGGTCTCAGCGCCTTGACCGGCTGCAAAGAGCGTCGCGTAGCCCGTAGCCGTGGCTTGTACCACTTTGTATTTCGTCGGGAACAAATCCACGGCGTATTCACCCGTCCTGGGGTCGGGGTGAAGAATGATGCGTTTCTTCTCAAAGAGGGTGTTGGTCGTAACAGGCTGACCACTGACTGCTGAATACTGAACACTCTGATTAACGGTGTCACGCGTCAGGTCGTCCGGATCGTGTACGAGTTGGGCGGTGTTGTCGCCTTCGAGTTGGAGCACGAGTTGCAGGTTGTCGCCGAGGTTGTTCTTGCCCACACCGAAACCGTGCTTGAGGTCACGCTGGTCGTTACCACCGGCTACGCGGCCGACAAGACGTACTTTCGTCTGGTCGTAGAACCGTACGCCGTCCAGGGGCTTGGTCAGCGCAAACGTGTCTTTGTCTTGCTCTACGTGTAGCACACCCTCGCCCTCGAACGTGTGCCCGGGCTTGAACACCTGCAGCTTGCAGGGCTGATTCAGCGGCAGCACGAGCTCGAAGTTTCCGTCCGTGCCGGTCTTTACGGCCACCGAGCCGCGCCGAACGGTGTCGCCGTTCAGCAGGAACATCGCACCCGGCACAGGGATCGTACTGAGTTTGTAGAGAACGCGACCCGACAGGCGTGTTGAGGAGGTGTTCACAAAATCTATCGCGCTACCCACCGCCTCGCTGACGGTCAGGCTGACCGTGGCGGTTGCTGCCGTGGTGTTGTTGTAGGCGAACGTGCCGTACTGCGAGGTGGGTATCACGCTGTAGTCCGTACCCTTCACTTCGTCGTAGGTCAGGCTGTCGAAGCGGAAGAATCCGCTGGCGTTGGTCACCACGCTGCGGCTGACGGCTTGATTGCCTACGGCTGACAGCGTCACCTTCACGCCCGCCATACCGCTGTTATCGACCATGCGGATCGTACCCGATATCTCGCCGTAGGGCGTACGCCAGCCCTCGGCCTCTGCGGCGTTGGAGGTGTGCTTGCCGTTGCAGGAGTATTGGGTAGCTATGGTGTAGATGTAGTGCACATCGGGTAGGGCAGTGCGGTCGAAGTAGTCGGTGTTGTCGCCGCGGTAGAGCGTGTCGGGACTGGCATCACTACCTTTCTTGACACGCGTCAGCACGTACGAATCGACAGCGTCGCTATTCACATGCCAGCGCAGCAGCACGCCGTTCTTCATCGCGGTCGAGGCATCGCCCCGCGTAGCCGTAAAGCGCGTGATAGTAGCCGACTCGTCGAAATAGAGATCCGGACCACTAATCGTCTTCGGCTGCAGTTGCAATGAGTCAAACACATGCAGGTCTGCTTCGCTCTGGTCGATGCGTACGGTGTAGCTGTAGTGCGAGCAAGCGCGGTCGGCTATATCGCTGAACGTGGCTATCCATGAGCCGTCGTTCTGACGACGGATGCTGTCGGGCGGTACGATGAACTCCATCTCCTGTCCCGTCTCCTGTATCGTGCGTGTCACAATCAGCTTAGCCGAGTTGTCCCACATGGCTTTTCCTCCGGCATAATCTGCTTGATATTTGGCAATTAGCAATTGACTAAGACTATCAATCAAGTGTTGTTTAATCGCGGGGGTTAGGAGATCCGAATCACTCTTGTCTGCTGTCATTCTATACCGTGATTCTCCCCACAACTGATAGTATGTAAGTTTTATTTGGCAATCGCGAGTAACAGTAAATTCAGCAGAGTGTGGTCTCCTTTCTATATCATTTGATACAAACTTGATTCTCGCATTTTTGGGCACTCTCAAATCCTGATCACCCTTTATCTCAACGTTATAAGCAAGTGTGCTACCATTATGGGTTATTGTATATCGTACAGGGCGAGTCTGAAGAATGTAACTGCTACTGATTCTGTATGCATCATCAACGAAATGTATAGTTACTGTATCCTTCGCGCTTTCAAGATTGCTGACATTCAGTTTGAAGCCTTCAGCAGGGAACGTAACGGCGGGAGCATAGCTGTTTTCTATCTTGAAGCGGAAATTGACCTTATGGGTATTCTCAAAATCCGCATCTTTAGTGTAGTCTTCTAATGCGTCAGCCAATGGAGCCAGGTAATTAATATTATGTAAGGTGGTTGATTTCACCAATTCGTGTTTCCATCCCCAGACAGAGGATGACGCACGACGGATACGGTAATACACGGGGATTGATGAAAGCAATACCTTGTCGTTTGTGATCGCAACCGTTGCCTGATAGTCGGGGTCGCCGTTTTGGTCATGGAATATATAGTTATCTGCCTGATAACTCATCTTCCTGCTGATTGTATCCGATTGGATGGCCGCATTTCCAGTCCATGACGTGCGGTTGTTATCCACAAAGGTATATAGACCCTTGTTGCGGGTCATGCTGGTGACTGTTACCTGTTGTGCATCGCTAAAGTCGGATTTCAGTGCACGCTGTATCTCGAACATGTCACCGTCCAGCAGGTCGGACAGGTGCGCGTTCCTGATGTTCCATGTGATAACATGATTGCCTGTATAGGTGCCGGTTGTATCGGTCTCGGCGCTGGCTGCAAAGTCGTAGATACGGTGGTACGGCAGTATGTTCACCGCGTTCGAGTTGAGCTGCACGTGCTCCCCGGTGTTAGCGTTGCGCTCCAGGTCGAACTTAGCCACGAAAGCCGGCTGCACCGTGTCGGTTGTCGGCACGTAGATCATACCCGAGCGATCTTTCACCGGCATCAGGTTGGTCGGATTGAGCGGGCTGTAGTAGCCGTACGGCTTCTGAAAGGTCATATACGGCACGGCCGCCGCACCATAACCTGCCTCACTTCCCGACTCGCTCACCGTATATAGGAACGGAGTCATCAGCTGCGGAGCAACCATGTTGTCGTTGCTGGTGAACTTCTGACCGCTGTTGTCGAAGTGCCAGTCGAAGGTGGACGACTGGTTGTTGTCCTTCGGGTCGGCCTGGTTGCGGTAGATGTAGATCTTCAGGTTGATGCGGAATTTCTTCTTGTTCAGTTCAGTAGGCGGGTACCAGTCGAACTCAAGTTTCGTCACGCACTTGAAGCCGTCGTCCTCGCCTTTCTTCACCAGCATCTTGCCGGATTCAGAGCCTTCGTTCACCACCTGGTTGATGCCGCTGTACATCGAGGTGACGATGGCGCGACCTTTCTTCATCTCCAGGTACGCCGAGCCTTTGCCGCTATCGTATTGCTTGTTCTCCGAATCATCCGCGGAGCGCTTCGTGTACGCCTTGGCGATGGTCTGTGTCTCGCTCGACACCGAGCCGTTTTCCTCGATCAGGTCGATGTAGATGTAACTCGTCTTGTGAACGTAGTAGTCGTTGGTGGCACCATACGAATACACCGGTATCACAAAGTGGATAACGTCCTGGCCTGTAGCCATCACCGAGTAGTGGCTCTGCTTTTCCAGGTAGTCGTTGCCTGCTGCCAGCAGACTCATACTTGCCGTCACGGCAAGCAGTAGGGATAGAAGTCGTTTCATATTATCGTTTGTTAACAATTTTCATTTTGAGCATGCAAAGATACAAAAAAATTTGGTAATTTGCAAAAAAAAATGCACATTTGCAAGCGTCGTGCGCTCGCGAATAATTAAGTAGCATTATAAACATTGCATTGGAGATATTTTTTCCCAAAAAACTTGCAAATGTCGGATTTTTATGTACCTTTGCGGTCGCAAAGAACTTAAATCACACTCACATGTTTTTTCAGAACACAATCATCCGCAAGTACATTGCATCCCTCCCTGAAGAGCAGTTCACCATGGCGTGGGAACAGTACAAGCCGTACTTCCTTGTTCCTGCCGTGTTAACGCCCTGCGCGAGACCGCGCTCTCTATCGATGGAACGACTGTCAATTGTGCACAGACTCCGCTTACCGTCCGTAAGGGATGGAACTGAATCGGCTATCTGCTGCTGACATCGAAAATTTTGCCTGATGCGCATTTGGACGATTGTCCACCGCGCTATTTCAGCAAAAAAATCACCACCCTGCAGGATGGTGATTTTTTTGCATTATTGGTCATTCGTGTAGTTTCTTGCCGGTGACATCGTA
>LXOW01095344.1_pt1 | contig 10381 bp, 9 predicted proteins | sample 1368591 | NCBI WGS metagenome assembly LXOW01 (sample SAMN04884650, study PRJNA319009) | bovine gut metagenome | isolation source: Cow rumen | host: Bos taurus | place: Italy: Legnaro (PD) | collected 2014-07-09
CCCTTGATCCCTATGACGGCGTCATGGCATACAACGCCCTGATGATGATCAAGGACTTCGGCAGCGGCAATGAATTCACCGTCAACAACACGTTCATGACCATCGCGGATATGCCGTCAGAGGCCATGCGCGGCCTGATTGAAAACCCGGTGAATCCCTTTACCGGCAACCCGATCACCGAAGATGCGAAAAATAAGGAAGAAGAGCAGTACGTCATGCTGACAGACTGGCGTATTGCGGAAAACCACGGAAACCAGTTCACGGATCCTGTCCGGCTTGTGCTGAAGAACAAATACCTGTTCGACGAGAGCAACTGGGAGGTTCCGTAAGATGTTTTTCTATATTGATCCCGGTACCGGGAGCATGCTGTTCACGATCCTCATCGGGGTGCTCGGCGCGCTGATCTACGTACTCCGGAACAGCTGGATGAAGCTGAAGGTGCTCTTCCTCGGCGGCAAAAGCCGGGAGCGGAGCCATTCCCGCACTCCCTTTGTCTTCTTTACGGACAGCAAACGCTACTATACCATCTTCAAACCCCTCTGCGATGAAATGGAGAAGCGCGGGGAAACCGTACTCTACCTGACCGCCTCCCCGGACGATCCCCTGCTGAAGGAAAACTATACCCATGTGAAGGCGGAGTTTATCGGGGAGGGTAACCGGGCCTATGCCCGCATGAATATGCTGCAGGCTGATGTGGTCCTTTCCAGCACCCCCGGCCTGGATGTCTACCAGTGGAAGCGTTCCAGGAATGTGGGATGGTATGTGCATGTCCTGCATGCTGCCAACGGTGTGACCTGCTACCGGATGTTCGGAATCGACTACTATGACGCACTGCTGCTCAGCGGTGAATACCAGGTCCGGGAAGTGCGGGCGCTGGAAGCCCAGCGCCACCTGCCGGAAAAGGAATGTGTGCTGGCCGGCCTGCCGCACATGGACGCCCTGCTGAAGAAAAAACAGGAACGCGGCCCTGCCCCGGAGCATGAAACCACCGTCCTGCTGGCACCCAGCTGGGGACCCAGCAGTATTTTCAACCGGTTCGGGGAGCAGATGATCGAAAACCTCTGCAAAACCGGATACCACATCATCCTCCGGCCCCATCCGCAGTCCCTGGTTTCCGAAAAGGAACTCATTGACCGGCTGCGCAGCCGGTTCCCCGAAAGCGAAAAGCTGGAATGGAATTTTGACAACGACAACTTTGATGTCCTGTACCGTTCGGACCTGCTGATCTCCGACTATTCCGGCGTTGTATTTGATTTTGCCCTGGTGTTTGACCGGCCCATTATTTACGCGGACGTTTCCTTTGACTTTGAACCCTATGATGCCGGATGGCTGAACAATGAGATGTGGACCTTCCGGGCCCTCCCGAAGGTCGGTATCCAGCTGACGCAGGAAAACGCGGACCGGCTGCCGGAGCTGATTGAGGAGAGCCTGCATTCCCGGGCCTTTGCGGAAGGCCGCCGGGAAGCCATTGAGGAAACATGGGCAAACCAGGGAAATTCCATCCCTGCCATCGCGGATTACCTGACCGCGGTCCGCAGCCGGCTGCTGCAGGAAGGTGGTGTCCGCCATGTCAAGTAAGAAAGTCCTCGGCTGGCTGTACGCTGTCCTCCCGGCCCTGCTCCTGCTGTTCTTCCGTCTCGCGCTGCGGACCCTGCCGCCGGCGGCAAAGATCAGTCTCATGAGCGTCGCCTTCCTCCTGGCTGTCCTCTGGTACCGCCGGAAAAGGAAAACGCCGGCGTCCCGGCTGTCCCTCCTGCAGATCCTGCTCTGCATCGGTATCGGCGCTGCCTTCGGCACCCTGGACTGGCTCTGTTTCGGAAAACCGGAGAATTATACCCCGGGGATTCCGTCCTTTCTGCTTTTGTGTGTTCTCGGTCCCGCCACAGAGGAAATCGTCTACCGGGGTCTGGTTTATGAACAGTTCCTGCATTTCCTGCCGGAATCCGGCGCCATCCTGCTGAATTCCCTGCTGTTCGGGTTAGCCCACGGGTCTCCCGTGCAGATGCTGACCGCCTGCGTAGCCGGCATCCTGCTCAGCCTCGCGCGCAAAAAAACCGGCACGGTTCTTGCTGCTGTCCTGATGCATATGGCCATGAACATTTTGGTAGCCATTCTCTGAAAAAAATCTATCCCGGCCGCTGTTCCTTCCTCTTTCCGGAAGTATCTGTCCGGAAAGAGGTGTCCGGCGGCTGAAAGGCTTGACTAATAAAGCCTTTGTGCTATAATAGCGGGCGGTATGTACTTTTGCGGGAATGACTTTTCCGCGCAGTCCGTACCCCCCGGATTCTGGCGTGGCGAGCCGGCACTGATCCTGCCTGTCGCCGCGGCATGGGTCTTTTCTTATGCGGACCGGCTTTTCGCCGGGCAGTGGATGAGTGGAAAGAGAGTTCGGATGAAGACAGTAATGGTGGTCTTCGGGACCAGGCCCGAAGCAATCAAGATGTGTCCGCTGGTGAATGAGCTGAAAACCCGGAAGGGCATCCGGACCGTCGTATGCGTGTCCGGCCAGCACCGGCAGATGCTCGACAGCGTGCTCGAAATTTTCCATGTGAAGCCGGATTATGATCTTTCCGTCATGAAGCCGGAGCAAACCCTTTTTGATATCACCACCGGCATTCTTTCCTCTTTCCGGTCTGTCCTTGAGGCGGAAAAGCCTGATGTGGTCCTGGTCCACGGAGATACCTCCACCGCTTTTGTTTCAGCCCTTGCCTGCTTTTATATGCAGATTCCCGTTGGGCATGTGGAAGCCGGACTTCGCACCTATAACATTGACTCCCCTTACCCGGAGGAGTTCAACCGCCAGGCCATCGGCATCATCGGCCGGTATCATTTCGCACCGACCCCGCTGGCGGCGGAGCACCTGATCCGCGAAGGCAAGAATCCGGAAACCGTTTACATTACCGGCAACACAGTCATTGATGCCATGCGGCATACGGTGAAAGAGAGCTATACCCACCCCGAACTGGAATGGGTCGGGGATCGGAAGCTGATCTTCATCACCGCCCACCGCCGTGAGAATCTCGGCGAGCCGATGCATCATATGTTCCGGGCAATCCGCAGGGTGCTCGACGAGCATCCCGAATGCAGGGCCGTTTATCCGATTCACATGAATCCATCGGTCCGCAAGGTTGCGGAAGCGGAGCTCGGCGGCTGTGACAGCATACACATGATCGAGCCGATCGACGTCCTGGACTGCCACAACTTTGAAGCCAGGTGCCATCTGTGCCTGACGGATTCCGGCGGCATCCAGGAGGAATGCCCGGCATTCGGGCGTCCGGTCCTGGTCATGCGGGATACCACCGAGCGTCCCGAAGGAGTGGACTCCGGTGTCCTGCGGCTGACCGGAACACATGAGGAGGATATCTACCGGAATTTTAAGGATCTTCTGGAGAACCAGGCCTCCTATGACGCCATGGCGCATGCGTGCAATCCCTACGGGGACGGCCGGGCTACGCAGCGTATCGCGGATATCCTGGAAACAGGAAAGTATGATCCATGGGTGGCAGGATGACAAACGGGTCGTCCATGCGTAACGGATGTGCCCGGGGCGTTCCCCCGGGTTGGAAACCTTGAGGAGTGGGAAGGATTATGGATTTCATTAGAACATTGCTGGAAGTGCTGATCTGGATCTGCGGTGCATTTCTGACCTTCAACATGGTCTATCAGCTTGTGATCGGCTTCTGGGGATTCGGAAAAGCAAAAAAGGATTATAAGGATCATGATCCGGAGATGCGTTTCCTGGTGCTTGTCCCCGCCCATAACGAGGAGAAAGTCATCGGGGATATCATCGAGAACCTGAAGGATATGGACTATCCCCGCGAACTGTATGATTTCTACATCATCGCCGATAACTGCACCGACAACACCGCCGAAAAAGCGAGAAGCCTGGGTGCGAAAGTCATCGAAACACGCAAGGAATCGCCGGACGCCCCTACAGGGAAACCGATTGCCCTGAAGAAGGCGTTGAATACCATCGATTACCGCAACAATTTTGACCTGCTGATGATTTTCGACGCAGACAACCTGATTGACCGCAATATGTTCCGGGAAGTCAACAGCCAGTACCTGGACAAGGACCGGCCCGACTTCATCCAGTGCTATCTGGGTGCGAAGAACAAGAAGGGTCCCGTGGCCTGGGTCTATTACACCGGCTACACCCTGAGCAACCGCTTCTTCAATCTCGCCAAGCAGCGTCTGGGCCTGAACGGCGTCCTCGGCGGCACCGGTTTCGCCATGAGCACGTCCTATCTTGCACAGCGCGGCGGCTGGACCACCATGACCCTGACGGAAGACTACGAGATGCAGGTGGAAGCCATCCTGGATGGGCGGCGTATTGTATGGAACCACTTCACCCGGGTCTATGATGAAAAGCCCACCCGGCTCAGAGCTGCGATCCGCCAGCGGATCCGCTGGGGTCAGGGACACTGGTTCGTCACCCTGCATAATTCCGGAAAACTGGTTCGTGCCCTTTTCGCCGGAAGAATCAGTATCTGGGAATTCCTCAGTCTGGGAACCTATATGTACAGTGTTGCTGTAATGGTGGCCGCACTGCTGCAGCTGGTGTTCACAGCGGTCCTTTCTGCGGCCTTCTCCGGGCAGCCGCTCTTCAACCTGTCCTACCAGAGCCTGCTCATCAGTGTCCTGACCGTTTCCTACTCCTACTGCTTCCTGTTCTATTATGCAGACTGGAAGGATAACGGAATCCGCTTCAGCCTGAAGACCATTCCGCCGATGGTTGTCGCGTTCTTTGCAACCGCGATCATCACTTTCTTCAACCAGGTTTTCGGCCTCATCCGCTGCAGGGATCAGCAGCACTGGGTCAAGACAGAGCACTGCATCCACGCGGAGCTCGCTCCGTCCCCTGCCCCGGCTGCAACCACATCCCACGAAGCCGCCTGATAAAAACGATCAAAAAACCGGTAACCGCAATGGTTACCGGTTTTTTTGATCCCTTTGATTACTTCTTTTTCTTCTTGCTCACGATGTCGAACACCACAGCTGCCAGGAGTACGAAACCCTTGACCACGCGCTGGTAATTCGCATCCAGGCTGATCAGGCTCATGCCCAGGTTAATCACGCCGATCAGCGTCGCGCCGATAACCATGCCCAGTACGGACCCGGCGCCGCCGCTGGCGGATACACCGCCAACCACGCAGGCGGAGATGGCGTCCATTTCGAAGNNAATTGGAACGGGCGATAACCGGCATCGTTGCGATGGTGGTCAGCACCGCCATGTTCAGGTAAGCGATGAACATAATCCGCTTGGTGTTGACGCCGGACAGGCGGGCTGCTTCAATGTTGCCGCCCACCACGTAGAAGTGGCGGCCGATGGTGGTCTTGCTGGTAATGAAGCTGTAGATCAGGACGATGCCTGCCACCCACAGGAGCGTGGTGGGAATGCCGCCGTCCATGGCCAGCCGGCTCATCACCAGGATGATGACCGCTGCGCTGAGACCGCCCTTCAGGGCTACCTGCCTGATGGTGTCCGCTTCATAGCCTTTCTTAAGGCGGTTTTTGCGGGTCCAGAAAAGCATCAGCACGACAACGGCAGCAGCCACCAGGCCAAGCACGAAGCACGGAATGTTGAATACACCCTTCTCCGTCGGGAAGACCTTCCCGTAGAAGATACTCCGGAAATCAGCCGGGAACGGTGCCAGTGAACCGGTCGGGGAATTCGAGCTGAGGATAAAGGTGCCCAGTCCGCGGAAGGCCAGGTAGCCGGCCAGGGTCGCAATCCACGGCGGAATATGGACGTAGGCGATCAGGAAACCCAGGATGCAGCCGTACACAACGCCGATCAGGAGCAGCAGCAGGATGGATACGCCGGTACCCAGTCCCGAAACGATCATGAAGATACCGCCGATGGCGCTGACGAGGCAGACGAAAGAACCGCAGCTCAGATCGATGTTGCCGCCGGTCAGCATACACATCAGCATACCGCAGCCCAGGATAAACACGTACGCGTTCTGGTTAATCAGTTCAGTAAAGCTGGATGGCTCGAAGATCCCGCCCTGTGTAAGGATCATGAAGAACAGATACACGAGGACGAGGACAATCAGCATCGCGTTCTTTTTCAACGCGGCAAGAATATTTTCCCTGTTCATGTTTTCTCCTCCTCCCGCCTTACCGTTTCTGCCGTTTCGACATAACGTCGAACATAACGGCGAGCAGCAGTACGATGCCCTTAACCACCTTCTGGAAGTTGGCATCGACGCCGATGATGATCATACCCTTGTTGATTACGCCCATCAGCAGTGCGCCGATGATCATGCCGGAAACCTTGCCGGTTCCGCCGTAGGCAGAAGCACCGCCGATGAAGCAGGCCGCGATGGCATCCATTTCATAGCCTTCGCCGTAGGTCGGGTCGATGCCCTTGCCGCGGGCGGCGGTCAGGATGCCGGCCAGGCCGGCCAGCAGGCCGATATTCGCGTAGGCGAACCAGTATACGTTACGGGTTTTGACACCGGAAAGCGCCGTGGCCTTCTCGTTGCCGCCGACAGCGTACAGGTGACGGCCCATGGCGGTCTTGGTTGTAACGTACTGGTAAATGCCAAGAACCAGCCCGATCCAGACCAGCACCATGGGAAGTCCACGGTAGCAGCTGAGCTGGAAGGACAGCCAGATCATCACGGCTGCGATCAGGACCATGGAAACAATCTGTCCGGGGATGGACTGGCTGATGCCCAGCCGGCGCTGGATCAGGATCTTGCGGACCCGCATCAGGATGAAGATGATCACCGCAGCCAGGCCGAATACCATACAGGTCAGATTGAACTTGGTGATGTAGTTCTCACCGATCAGCCCAACCAGCGCGGTATTGTCCTTGGTGAACCATCCGTTAATCGCTTCATTCGAATTCCGGATAAAGTCCGGAATGTAGCTTCCCTTGCCGGTTCCGAACACGTTCAGGAACGTCTCGTTGGTGATATCCACGCGCAGGCCGTTCATGACCACGTTGGTGAATCCGCGGAAAGCGTACATGCCCGCCAGGGTGGCAATAAATGCAGGAACATGCAGCTTGGCGATCCAGAAGCCCTGGAAAGCGCCGATCAGGAGGCCGATTCCCAGCATGACCACCACGGCCACCCACATGTTGACGCCCGATGCCATCATCGTGCAGCCAACCGCGCCGGCGAAGCAGACGACAGATCCGACGGACAGGTCGATGTTGCCGCCGGTCAGGATGCACATCAGCATACCGGTTGCCAGCACGAACACGTAAGCGTTCTCAGCGATCAGGCCGGTAATGTTGGGGGGCAGGAGGATCAGGCCCTCTTTTCCGGGCCAGCAGGTGAAGACCACCGTTACAACCACGAGCGCAATCAGCATCGTGTATTTCTGGAAGAATGCACCCACCCTGTACTTTTGCATGAATCCGGTCATGTTCTGCTTGAATCCTGGGGCTTTTTTCACATTTTCACTCATCATCATTCACCCCTTCCGGATTTGAGGATGATCGCCATGATCTTCTCCTGGGTGGCATCCTCCGCTTTCATCTCGCCGACAATCTTGCCTTCGTTCATGATGTAGATCCGGTCGCTCATGCCGAGCACCTCCGGCAGTTCGGAGGAAATCATCACCACGGATTTCCCTGCTGCGGCCAGGTCGTTGATGATGCAGTAGATTTCGTACTTGGCGCCCACGTCGATACCGCGGGTCGGCTCGTCCAGCAGCATGATGTCCGGCTCCGCGAACATCCACTTGGCCAGCAGCACCTTCTGCTGGTTTCCGCCGGAGAGGTTGCCCACCAGCTGTTCCACCGACGGGGTCTTGGTCTTCAGCTTTCTGCGGTATTCCTCGGCCACGGCATATTCCTTGTCGCTGTCAATCACCATATGTTTGGAGATCGCATCCAGGTGCGCCAGGGAGGTATTCACCTTGATGGACTGGCTCAGCACCAGGCCGTTGCCCTTCCGGTCCTCGGTCACGTAGGCGATCCCGTGCTTGATCGCGTCGTCCGCGCCCTTTTTAACCTTCACAGCCTTGCCTTTGATCTTCATGGATCCGCTGATGTTCGTGCCGTAGGTATGGCCGAAAATACTCATGGCCAGCTCCGTCCGGCCGGCGCCCATCAGGCCGTAAATACCGACAACCTCGCCCTTGCGGACGTACATGGATACGTCGTCAACCACCTTGCGCTCCGGATACAGCGGATGATGAACCGTCCAGTCGCTGACTTCCAGCATGGTGTCGCCGATGACCACGTCTTCCCGCTTGGGGAAACGGTTGGTCATTTCACGGCCCACCATGCCCTTGATGATGCGCTCTTCGCTGACGGGCTCTGTTCCGTGATTGTCGATGGTCTCGATGGTTGCGCCGTCACGCACAACCGTTATTGTATCCGCCACGTAGCTGACTTCGTTCAGCTTATGGGAAATGATGATCATGGTCATTCCCTGCTTTTTGAAGCTGAGCATCAGATCCAGCAGCGCGCGGGAATCTTCTTCGTTCAGGGAAGATGTGGGTTCGTCCAGAATCAGCAGTTTCGCCTGTTTGGCCAGTGCCTTGGCAATTTCAACCAGCTGCTGTTTGCCGGTACCGATGTCCTTGATCAGTGTCTTGGAACTCTCGGAAAGGCCCACCATCTTCAGGTATTTGTCAGCCTCGGAATAGGTTTTGTTCCAGTCAATGGAGAATTTGTGTCCGCATTCATTCCCCAGGTACATATTTTCGCCGATGGTCATTTCCGGAACCAGCGCAAGTTCCTGATGAATAATAACAATGCCCAGCTTTTCGGAATCTTTGATGTTATGGAACTTGCAGACCTGACCGTCATATACGATATCGCCTTCATAGGTGCCGTAGGGATAAATACCGCTCAGCACGTTCATCAGGGTGGATTTGCCGGCGCCGTTTTCGCCGACCAGCGCGTGGATCTCGCCCTCTTCAACCTTGAAGTTGACATTGTCCAGTGCCTTTACGCCTGGAAACTCCTTTGTGATATTTTTCATTTCCAGCAAAATCTTGGCCATGGTTCTCCTCCAGCTCTCTTTAGGATGATAGTATATCCGTAGAAAGTTGATCAGAAAGATTTCTTCCTGTTTGACTCTAAATGATGCAGGCGGGCTAGGCCCNNGGCCCGCCTGCATCATATGCTTCTAACCTTGGGAATTAGTCACCCAGCGCCTTCACGTGACCGTCTTCGGTTTCGAGATAGTAGCCGGAGTCGATCAGCAGCTCTTTGTAGTTGTTCACATCGGCGAACACGGGCTCGCACAGGAAGGACGGAACGACCTTCACGTTGTTGTTGTAGGTCTCGGTGTCGTTGACGTCAACTTCTTCGCCCTTCAGGATCTGGCCGACCATCTTCACGACCTGAGCAGCCAGGGTCCGGGTGTCTTTGAACACGGACATGCTCTGCTTGCCGGCGATCATGTTCTTGGTGTTGGCGATGTCGCAGTCCTGACCGGTGATGATCGGCCAGTCGTCGTCGTAGTTGTCTTCCAGAGCGTTGGTTACGCCCAGAGCGGTGGAGTCGTTGGAGCACAGCCAGGCATCGATCTTGGAGCCATCGGCATAGTAGGAAGACAGGATGCTGTCAGCACGGGTCTGAGCGGTTTCAGTCTTCCAGCTGGGGGTCGCAACATCGGTGAACTCGATCTGGCCGGACTTCACGACGATCTTGCCGGCTTCGATGTAGGGCTTCAGGACGTCCATAGCGCCGCTGTAGAAGTAGCAAGCGTTGTTGTCGCCGGGGTCGCCAGCGGTGATTTCCATCACGAACGGGCCTTCCGCTTCGTCCAGCTTCAGCTGATCCTTCACGTAGTTGCCCTGAACGGTGCCGACCATGTAGTTGTCGAAGGTGGCATAGTAGTCAACAGCGTCGGAGTCCATCAGCAGGCGGTCATAAGCGATGACCTTGACGCCCTTTTCCTTGGCCAGATCCAGGGCAGCGCCCAGGGAGTCGCCGGTGACAGCAGCGATAACCACGACAGAGCAGCCGCTGTTGATCATGTTGGTGATCTGGTTCAGCTGTTCCTGTTCGACGTTGCCGGCATACTGCAGGTCAACTTCGTAGCCTTCAGCTTCGAGCTGAGCCTTCATGTTGTCGCCGTCCTGGTTCCATCTCTGCAGGTCTTTGGTGGGCATGGAAACGCCGACCTTTTCGGCCAGAGCGGAAGCGCAGCCGATGCACAGTGCCAGAGCGAGTACCAGAGCAAGGATCTTCTTCATATTGGGGTACACTCCTTTTTTTATTTTTTTCCGGATTTATCATCCGGAAATGAACTGACCATATTTTACACTTTTGGGAAGCATTTTGTAAATACTTTTTCCGTTCAAAATCATCCGAAAAAGGTTGATTTTTCTGTATTGAAATTGTTTCCGGAAACGTAAACGTTTGCATAATTGAAGAGACCCGCCGGCGCCTTTCGCCGGCGGG
>LXOW01048104.1_pt1 | contig 10380 bp, 15 predicted proteins | sample 1368591 | NCBI WGS metagenome assembly LXOW01 (sample SAMN04884650, study PRJNA319009) | bovine gut metagenome | isolation source: Cow rumen | host: Bos taurus | place: Italy: Legnaro (PD) | collected 2014-07-09
TTAGAAGTTGATACACCAATTTTAAATACAATTGCTGGTGGAGCTGCTGCTAGACCATTTATTACACATCATAATACTTTAGATTTAGATATGTATTTAAGAATTGCTACTGAATTATATTTAAAAAGATTAATAGTTGGTGGATTTGATAAAGTATATGAAATGGGTAGAATGTTTAGAAATGAAGGAATGGATATAAAACATAATCCAGAATTTACAAATATTGAATTATATTCAGCTTATGAAGATTATAATGATATGATGGATATAACAGAAGATTTATTTAGAACAGTTGCTAATAATGTTTTAGGAAAAACTGTTATTACATATCAAGGAACAGAAATTGATTTAGGATCAAAATGGAAAAGAATTTCTATGATTGATGCTATCAAAGAAGTTACAGGAGTAGATTTCAATATTATTAATACTGATGAAGAAGCAGTTAAGATTGCTTCAGAAAAAAATGTTGAAATAGATGAATTAAAGAAAACAAGAGGAGATATTATCAATACATTCTTTGAAGAATTTGTTGAAGAAACATTAGTACAACCAACATTTATATATGATTATCCAGTTGAAGTTTCTCCATTAACAAAGAAAAAACCTTCTGATAAGAGATTAACAGAAAGATTTGAAGTATTTATTGGTGGAAGAGAATATGGAAATGCTTATTCAGAATTAAATGATCCAATTGATCAATATGAAAGATTTAAAAAACAAGTTGAAGCAAGAGAAGCTGGAGACGAAGAAGCTAACATGATGGATGATGACTTTATACAAGCTCTTGAATATGGTATGCCTCCAACAGGTGGTCTTGGAATTGGAATCGATAGAATGATAATGTTATTAACTGATTCTGCTTCAATAAGAGATGTATTATTATTCCCAACAATGAAACCATTAAATTAAGTTATTTATAAATCTAATGCATTTAGATTAGGATATTTTAAATAGTATATAAATATGATAGAGTTAAAAATTTAGAAGAAGCATTTGAAGAATTTCCTGTAGAAGAAGAATGGCATAAAGGAAAAGTAGAAAAAGTTTTAAAAGTTTTTATGATTCATTAGAAATTGATAGAAAATAAGATTTATNNGTAGGTCTATTAGGCTTCTTTTGTTTTATAAAAAATAATAAGGAGGAAAAAAGATGAAAAGTAAAAAAGGTATTACATTGATAACATTAGTTGTGACAATAGTAATATTATTAATTCTTGCAGGAATTACAATTACAAGCATGACAGGAGAAAATGGATTATTTACAAGAGCTAAACAAGCAAAACAAGAAGCTCTAAAAGCAAGTGCTGAAGAAGATGTAAGATTAAGAATAATGGAAGCTACTGTGATATCAGATGGATCTGCAACAAAAGAAAGCTTTTTGCAAGCATTAAATAATGCTTCAGATACATATTTAATTGAACTTGCATCAGTAGCTACAATATCAGAAGAAGGAATTCATGATGCAGCTGGTTTGACAGGAGATGTAAATGTAACAAATATAACAAAATATCCTGGAGTCAAAGTAAAAGTATTAAGTAATTTTACAGTTGAATCATCAGTATTAACTGCATCAGCAGGAAGTTCAGGAAGTGGTTCAGGTGGAATAATTCCATCAGGAACAATAAATATAACAGAAAATGGAGTTCATGATGTTACAAACTATGCATCAGCAAATGTAAATGTTTCAACAGAACCTACAAGTACATTATCATCAGTACAAGTATCAAATTATGGTGATTACATTAATTTAGGAACAACAATCTTAAATACAAGTACTACACCAGCATTGTCAGATGGTTCATCAATACAAGGAGACTGGAGAATATTCTATAAAGATGATACACATGTATATGCTATATTATCAAGTTATTTACCAAATACAAATTCAGCAATAACTAACTCAGGATTATCAAAAGTAACAACTTCTGGATATGATTATTCAGTTAATGCAAGTAGTAATAGATGGGATTTAATAGATGTATTAGTACCAGTTGTAAATAAAACTAATAGTTGGAATTCATTAATAGGAACAAGTCTAAAAAATAAAGGAGCAGAAGTAAATGGTGCTGTTGATTTAAAAATGTGGGTAGCAAGTTGGAATCAAAAATATTCAACAACTACATTATATACTCCAAGAGATGAACATGGATATCATATAGGAAACTCAAGTTCAACAACATCTACAGTTTATGATGTATCAGGAGATACAGGAGGGGGATATTCAGATACGTTATATTTTCCATATAGGGAAGGAAAAGCGAATTGCAGTGGGTATTGGCTTGCGTCTCCGTCGGCTTCTGGCTCTACGAAGGTTATGAGTGTGACCTATGGCGGTATTGTGCGCTTCCACAGCTATGACGATGCTAATAGAGGGGTGCGTCCTGTAGTTTCTCTGCCATCTAATATCCCAGCAACAAGTAATACAGACAGTGTAACTGGAAAAACAACATGGACAGTTGAAGGTATAGAGTAAAAATGCGAGTAAAGCTTACTTGCGTTGTAAAATTTTTTATAGATTAGAGAGAATTTATTCTCTCTTTTTTTATGAATATGTATAAATTTACATAAATTGTTGAAAAAGTTGATGATTTGTGATATAATATTAGAACAACTGTATGTTGGTTAGATTTTGGAAATGTATTTCCAAAAGTGTACTTTGAAAAATGAATAGTTTTTGGGTAACTGAGGTTTAGGTTTTGTTAAAGAAAAAGGAGGTTTTTCTTTTGAATACAGCAAAAAAGGGATTTAAACGTTTGGGCATAATTTTGATATCTATTTTTGTGATTTTTATGTCTTTTGTATGTGGAATTACATTTGCAATGGTCACAGTTTATAGGTTATTAGAAACAGATAAAGATACATTTGATGAGTTAGAAGAAGGAGATTTTTAAATGGAGTTAAAAGCAAATGAAGGAAAAAAACTTGAGATGCAAATTGGTAATGATACATATTTAAGATATGCTATTAAAACTAGATTTGTAAAACAAGGCGACAGCTATATTGATTTATTTAAGGAATATATTAGTCCTATTTATGAAGAAGGCGATATAGTTTCAAGTAGCGAAAAAATAATTGCATTATGCCAAAACAGAGTTGTAAAAAGAGAAGATATCAAAATCGGATTCTGGGCTAAGTTTTTATCAAAATTTGCATCACACCCATCTACTGGAGTTGGAGTTGGAGAAACTATTAAAATGCAATATGCAATTGATAGCGTTGGATTATTTAAAGTTCTTTGGGCTTCTTTTGCAAGTGCAGTAACAAAGTTATTTGGTAGAAAAGGTGTATTCTATGAGATTGTAGGTCAGGATGTAGCTGGTCTAGATGGATTTTATGATCATGTTTGGTCAGAATACAGAGATATAGGAATACAAATGCCAGAAAATCCAGGTGGTGTATGTAATGAAATTAAAGAAAAGCTTGGAATTAGTGTAATGATTGTTGATGCTAATGATTTAGGTCAAGAAGTTATTGGAGTATCAGNNCATAATTCAAACAAACGGGTGTGGAATATTTCTACACTCGTTTTCTATTTTTATATTATTGTTGAAAATTAAAAATTATATGGTATAATATTTGTATATTAATTTATAAAGGAGAAAAAAACATGGAAAAAAAGAAGTTATATAAAATTGAAGAAGGAAGAAAAATCTTAGGAGTTTGTGGAGGAATAGCAGAATACTTTGATGTAGATCCTGTATTCGTAAGAGTAGGATGGGGATTTTTAACACTTTTTTGGGGAGCTGGAATTATCTTATATCTAATATGTGCTTTCGCTTTTCCAAATAAATCAGAAATAGAATAAAACTAAAGGAGAGAGTTATGTTTAATTTTACATTTGATAAAAGAACACTATATATAATTATAGCAGTGTTAATAGGAATTACATTTTTACAATATATATCAAATCCAAATGCATTGTTTGGTATATTATTAAGTGCACCTGGGGTATTAGTAGCAATTACATTTCATGAATTTGCTCATGGATATGCAGCATATAAATTAGGTGATGATACAGCTAAAAATGAAGGAAGATTAACATTAAATCCATTTGCTCATTTGGATCCGATTGGAAGTTTGTTATTATTAGTAGCTGGTTTTGGATGGGGAAAACCCGTTACAGTTAATCCAAGAAATTATACAAGAAAAATATCTATGGAATTAGGAGAAGCAATAGTATCATTTGCAGGACCATTAATGAATTTTATTTTAGCAATTATATTTACTTTAATTTATTGTGCTATATATAAATTTGCAAGTATTACTTTTATAGCTTCTACAGTTGGTAATGTAGTAATGTTATTATTATCAGCAATTATTTCTATTAATATAGGTTTAGGAGTATTTAATCTTATACCGTTACCACCATTAGATGGTTCAAAAATTATAACTCCATTTTTACCTGAAAACGCTAAACAATGGTTTGTTAATAATGAACAACTATTTTATATTATTTTTATGCTAATATGGATAACTGGAATAGCAGGAAGTATAATTTCNNTTGTTTTTATGTTATAAGTAGGAAGGAAGTATAAATGAAAAAAGATATATATACATTAGGTATAGAATCAAGTTGTGATGAAACTTCTGTTGCGGTTGTTAAAAATGGAAGAGAAGTTTTATCAAATATTATTGATACACAAATACCTATTCATGAAAAATATGGAGGAGTTGTTCCTGAGATAGCATCAAGAAATCATATTGAAGCTATTTCAAGAGTTACTAAAAAAGCTTTAGAAGAAGCAAATGTAACATTTGATGATATTGATGCTATAACACCAACATATGGTCCTGGTTTAGTAGGAGCACTATTAGTTGGTTTATCATATGCTAAAGCTTTAAGTTTTGCAATTAATAAGCCACTTGTTGGTGTAAATCATTTGCAAGGTCATATTGCTGCAAATTATATTACACATAAAGATTTAAAACCACCATTTTTATGTGTAATGATGTCAGGAGGAAATACTCAAATTGTACATGTTAAAAATTATACAGAATTTGAAGTATTGGGAAGAACACGTGATGATGCAATAGGAGAAGCATTTGATAAAGTAGCTAGAGTAGTAGGATTAGGTTATCCTGGAGGACCTAAAATTGATAAAATGGCTAAAGATGGAGATTTTAATGCAATAGAATTACCAAAAACTCATTTTGATAATTTAGATTTTAGTTTTAGTGGAATAAAAACAGCTGTTATTAATTTAAATCATAAAAATCCAGAAATTAATAAAGCTGATTTATGTGCAAGTTTTCAAAAAACAGTTACAGAAATGTTAGTTGATAATACAAAAAAAGCAATTAAAAATACAGGAATAAAAACAATAGCTTTAGCTGGTGGAGTTTCAGCAAATAGTTATATAAGAGAACAATTTAAGAAACTAGAAGATGAGGGAATAACGGTTTATATGCCAGATTTAAAATTATGTACAGATAATGCTGCAATGATAGGTTCAGCTGGATATTATAATTTTATAGAAGGTAATATAAGTGATTTAGATTTAAATGCAGTTCCAAATTTGAAACTATAAAAAAACAGATATACAAAGTATATCTGTTTTTTGCTTTTTTTAATTAAACTATAAGCTATCTAGGTCGTTATTTTTCTTTTTTTGTTCGTATTCTTCAAAAAGTTCATTAATTTGTTTTGCTGATAATATACCGTGTTCCATAAGTGCATCAACAAGTAATACTAGGTAATCTTGTTTTTCAAAAAGTAAATTTTCTACATATTCACGTGCTTGTTTTAAAAGAGAATCAATATGAACATTAATTGCTGAGATAAGCTCATCGTTGTAAAGAGAATTATTCATATCTTTAAAATAAACACGATCCTGACTGATAGTTTCATCTAAACCATATTCTGTAATATAATTTTTAGCAATCTGAGTAGCTTTAGTCAAATCACCTGAAGCACCAGCTGTTATTTCATTTGAATACATTTTTTCAGCTATACGTCCAGCTAATAGAGAACCTAAACGTTGAATAAAGTATTTTTTACTTTCTGATGGTGTGATATCAGGATCAATCTCAAAAACATTAACACCAAGATAAGACTCTGTAGGCATTATTGAAATTGCTAAAATATTATATTGAGAAAGTTCTGGTGAAAATCTGTATACTATATAATGTCCTGCTTCATGATAAGCTGTTGACATTTTTACTTTATAAGTTAAATTATCAAATTTTCTTNNTTCTTTATCTGATTTTTAATCATTGGATAAATTTCATCAGAACGAGGTTCATTAACTAGTATTTTTTCAAATCTTCTTTTTAAAGCTCCATCTTTTGAAAAATACTTTTGATATTCATCATTAGTTGTAGCTCCAATAACTCTGGTTGCTCCACGTGCAAGAATTGGTTTTAAAGCATTTGCTAAATCCAAATCTCCATCTTTACAAGCTCCTGCACCAAGTAACAAGTGAATTTCATCAATAAATAGAATACATTCAGGATGATTTTCTAAATAATTAATAAGATTCATAAAACGTTCTTCTGCAGAGCCACGATATTTTGTTCCTGCAACAATTGCATTTACATCTAAGGATACAACAATACTGTCTTTAAAAAAATCAGGACAGTTATTAGTTACTATCATCCATGTTAGTTTTTCAACTAATGCAGTTTTACCAACACCTGGTTCACCAACAAGGATTGCATTTCTTTTTGTTGTTTTCATTAAAACTCTGATTAACTGATGAGTTTCTTCTTCTCTACCACAAATATTACATTCAGTTTCATCTTCTTGATACTTATTATTTATAATAGTTAAAAAGCTAGATAAATTTGAAGGTAAAGTTATTGGATTTTGTTTAGCAAAAGTGGTTTCTGAAGCAGTTTTGCTAGGTACTTGAGAAGGTGGATCTAAGTTGTTTAAAATTTTTGTGTATTCCTCTTCTTCATATTCAGCTAATGCTGAAATTAAATCATTTATACCTATTGTGTTTTTTCCATAAGAAATTTGTGCAATTTCTGATGCTTTTTGTAAAAGTTCCAAAATATCTTTTTCAATAAGTATTTGACTATTTTCTGAAATGTTTAACCGATATAGTGAAACTTGTTTAGGTACGATCTGCTCAGCTAAATATTTTTTTACTCTTTCTATAAGTAATTCATCAACAACTCCTTTTTTATCAAGAATAGTTTTGATTGGTGAATCTGGNNTATCCCGTGCTAATTTAAAACAATTAAATGCGGATATTTCGAAGTTTAAATGAATATTTTTCATAAATAACGCCTCCCATATAAGAATGTATTTACAATATCAAGGTGATTCTATAACCTTAATCGACATTTGTCAATAATTAGCTAGACATTTAGATTAAAATATTGTAAACTATAAAAAGAAATAAGTTTTTTGGAAAAGGAGGAAAATATGTCAATTTATGTAATAGGAGATTTACATTTATCATTTAATACAAATAAACCAATGGATGTATTTGGAAAAAATTGGTCTAATTATGAAGAAAAAATTAAGAATAATTGGATTGAAAATGTTAAAGAAGATGATTTAGTAGTNNATAAATGATTTACCAGGAAAAAAATTACTATTAAAAGGTAATCACGATTATTGGTGGTCAACAGTAACAAGTATGAGAAAATTTTTAAAAGAAAATAACTTTGAAAATATAGACTTTTTATATAATAATAGTTATGAATTTGATAATCATGNNTATCAGATGTTTCAGAAGATATTAGATTAAATAAAAGAGAAGCAGATAGGTTAAAACTATCTATTTTAGATGCTATTAATAAATATGGTGAAGAAAAAGAAATAATTGCTTTTATGCATTATCCTCCAATAACAAAAAATTATATGAATACGGAATATTTAAGAATACTAAAACAATATAACATTAAAAAATGTTATTATGGACATTTGCATGCTAATTCAATATATGAGGCGGTAGAAGGAATTGTAGATGGTATTGATTTTAAATTAATAAGTGCAGATGCCTTAGATTTTAAACTTTTTAAAGTGTAATAAAACTAGGAGAAAATAATGAATTTAAATGATAGCGTTAAATTTATAAAAGGAGTTGGACCTGATAGAGAGAAGGTCTTAAATAGATTGGGAATATTTACTATAAAAGATTTAATAACATTTTATCCAAGACAATATGAAGATAGAAGTAATAAAACATTAATTTCAAAATGTGTTAAGGGACAAAATGTTTTAATAGAAGGAACAGTTATATCAAAATTAGTAAATACAAGAATTAGTAATGGAAGAACAATGCAAAAATTGATGGTTGAAGATGAAACGGGAAAAGTTTCAATGATTTGGTTTAATCAGCCTTTTTTGAAAAATAAGTTTGAAATTGGACAAAAATATAGATTCTATGGGAAATTTGATTATCAATATGGAAAAGTATGTATAAGTTCTCCTGTTTTTGATGATATTAATAATATGAATAATACTGGAAAAATAGTTCCAATATATTCATTAACACATAATTTGACTCAAAATGTATTAAGAAAAATTATTGAAAATGCAATAGATGTTATAGATAAACATGATTGTTTTGAAGAAAAACTTCCGCAGTATATTANNTGATGTTATTAAAACATTATCATTTGATTTAACAAATGCACAAAAAAGAGTATTAGATGAAATAAATAAAGATATGGAATCTGATAAAATAATGAATAGATTATTACAAGGGGATGTCGGCTCTGGAAAGACGATAGTTTCTATTATATCAGCTTATAAGGCTGTAAAATCAGGATATCAGGTTGCAATATTAGTTCCTACATCAATTTTGGCAGAACAGCATNNACATCAAGTGTTACAAAAAAGAAAAGAGAAGAGATACTTACTAATTTAAAAAATGGACAAATTGATATTTTAATTGGTACACATGCAATTTTAGAAGAAAATGTTGAATTTAATAATTTAGGATTAGTTGTAACAGATGAACAACATAGATTTGGAGTAAATCAAAGAACTAAAATTATAAAAAAAGGAATAAATCCAGATGTTTTAGTTATGTCTGCAACTCCGATTCCAAGAACACTTGCTTTGATTTTATATGGAGATTTGGATATATCAATTATAGATGAATTACCTCCAGATAGAAAAGCTATAAAAACATATGCAGTAAATGAAAAAATGGAAGATAGAGTAAATGCTTTTGTACAAAAGCAAATTGCTGAAGGAAGACAATGTTATATTGTTTGTCCATTAGTTGAGGATAACGAAGATAAAAGTGAACTTATATCTGTAAAAAAAGTATATGAAAAATATAAACAAGATTATTTTAGCGGCTATAATGTTGCATATTTACATGGTAAAATGAAACAAAAAGAAAAAGATGAGGTAATGAATAAATTTAAATCTGGAGAGATTGATGTTTTGGTTGCAACTACTGTAATTGAAGTTGGTGTTGATGTTCCGAATGCTAGCATAATGATAATTGAAAATGCACAAAGATTTGGACTTGCTCAATTACATCAGTTAAGAGGAAGAGTAGGAAGAGGAAAATATGAATCATATTGCATATTAAAATGTCAAGGTGAAGATGAAAAATGTAATAAAAGAATGGATATAATGTGCAAAACTAATGATGGATTTAAAATATCACAAATGGATTTAGAGTTAAGAGGTTCAGGAGAATTTTTTGGAACAAAACAACATGGAATTCCAGAATTTAAAATAGCTAATTTATTTACTGATATTGATATATTAAAACAAACTCAACAAGTAGCTATAAAAATAATTAATGGGGATCCAAAACTAGAAAAAGATGAAAATTTGATTCTAAAAGATTTAATAAAAGACAAGTTTACTGAGAGAATTCAAATTTAAAATACAAAAGATTTTTTGAAAGAGGAGAAAATAAAATGATAATTGAAAATATAAAAGTATATTTTTTACTATTTATAATTTATTCATTTTTAGGATGGAGTATGGAAGTAATAGGTAAATTATTTNNTGTCCTATATATGGGGTAGGTGCTATATTGATTACTGTTTTATTAAATAGATTTACTTTTAATCCAATATTATTATTTATTATGGCTATATTAGTTTGTGGAATATTGGAATATTTAACAAGTTATTTCATGGAAAAAATATTTCATGCAAGATGGTGGGATTATAGTCAAAGAAGATTTAATATTAACGGAAGAGTATGTTCTAATACACTAATACCATTTGGTTTATTAGGAACATTTATTATGTATGTATCTAATCCATTTTTTATAAATAAAATTCACTTATTAACTGATGTTCAATTAAGTTTTATAACATATGTAATTGGAATAATTTACATTTTTGACAATATTATTTCATTTACTGTTATTAGTTATGTTGGAAAAACAACTAAAATTGTTGGTTATGAATTAGATAATACTGAAGAAATAACAAAAAAAGTAAAAGAAGT
>LXOW01046473.1_pt1 | contig 10376 bp, 6 predicted proteins | sample 1368591 | NCBI WGS metagenome assembly LXOW01 (sample SAMN04884650, study PRJNA319009) | bovine gut metagenome | isolation source: Cow rumen | host: Bos taurus | place: Italy: Legnaro (PD) | collected 2014-07-09
TGATCCGACGAAAATTTGCTCGGCATCCGCTCTCGCCGGATTTAATCAGCGTTTCCTTAACTAAGTGACATTGGGTGACATTGGGATCGCCCCTGCGGGCTGGATGATACGTTCATGCGTAAGCCGCAGCAATCCCTCAGTTGAAGCGCACGATTTTGTGCGCCGTGCGGTAGCAAAAGCGCACGACGGCGGCGCCGCCCTTGCCGGGGATGCTCGCGAGGCGGAAGGGGAGAAGGCTGCGGAAATGCTTCGCCCATTTCCAATCGTAGCCCTCGCAGCGCTCCCACATCGCCTCGAGGTCGCGCTCGGCCTGCTCGGAGCCGTTGAGGCGCGCGTAGAGCACCGAGATGCCGAACATGATGAACAGCTCGTGCTTGAGATAGGCGAGCTTGCGCCGATCGCCGATCTCGTCGAGGTGGTAGCAGGTGAAGCAGAGCTCGGTCGCCTTGAGCTGGTGCGCGTAGCGGCGCTTCATCACGTCCTCCTGCACGCTCTGCCCCGCGCGGCCGATGAAATAGTGGTACAGGTCGCAGTTGAGGTAGTACAGGCGCTCAACCGGGCGGAGATTGCCGTAGATCATGTAGTTGTCCTCGTAGAAGGTGTGCTTCGGCATCTCGAGGCCGTTTTCGCGCAGCATCTCGGTGCGGAAGGTGCAGGCGTGTACCATGAGGATCTGATCGGGGCGGAAGGGGCGCGTCTCGTGCCAGCGGAATATGCGCCCCGCCGGGAGGGCGTTGGAGAAATTGATCGAGCGGTTGCCCTTGCCGTCGGCGTGGTCGTAGTAGTAGTTCGTCACGAAGAGATCGACGCCGCCCGCGCGGTCGACCGCCTCGAGCGCGTCGAGAAAGCGGGGGAAATCGCCGCTCAGCCAGTCGTCGCTGTCGACGGTCTTGAAATACCTGCCCAGGGCGTTGCGCACGCCCTGATTGAGCCCCTCGCCGTGGCCGCCGTTCGGCTGGTGGACGACCCGGACGATCGAGGGATAGCGCGCGGCCCAGGCGTCCGCGATCTCGCCGGTGCGGTCGGTCGAGCCGTCGTCGATGATGAGGATATCCACCCGCTCGCCGCCGGCAAGCAGGCTCTCCAGGCACTTTTCCATGTACGCCTCGGAGTTGTAGCAGGGCACGGTAACAGTCAAAAGCTTCATAAAAATCTCCCTCTGTAAGTCCGGGATGCGCGGAGCGGCAGACCCCGCGATCGTTCTAATTCATACTAATTATAATACCACAGCCCCCCTCCCGGCACAAGCCCCAATTCCTGTTTTGCGCGTCTTTCGGCGACGGATCATCCCCTGTGTTATTCTGCGGAGCACTACCCCGCCGTCATCCTGTGGAGCACTACCCCGCTGTCATTCTGAGGAGCACTACCCCGCTGTCATTCTGCGGAGCACTACCCCGCTGTCATTCTGAGGAGCCGTAGGCGACGAAGAATCTTCTTAGGAACTGTAAAGAAATAAGCTGAACAAAGATGGCTTAGTATTTTTCGTCTGGAGCAAGGCGACAAATGGGCCGGAATACTCTGTGTATTTCAAGCTTTTGTAACGCAGAGCCGGCGAATAATTTGCCGGCAGACGCGTGACCGCCGGATTAATCAGCGTTTCCTTAGCCTTGCATGTGTTGAAAAAGATCCTTCGCCTCGCTTCGCTCGCGAAGCCATGACAGAGAAGTAGATGACTTGTAACGTCTTTCGCGCTTGCATCACGGGCGCGCGGGGACTATAATGTTCGTATCTGAACCGAGGGAGGGCGTGCGTATGAGAAGAAAGCGGTTCACCGCGCGGCGATTCGCGGCGCTTATGCTGCTGCTGGCCTGTCTGTTCACCGGCTGCGCGTCGCCGGAGAGCGCCGACGCGCCGCACGCGGAAGTCGCCGCACAGCGGCCGCTGCCCGAGGCGGAGGGGCTGCGCATCGTCGTCGCCTCCGATCTGCACCTCGACCCGGAGAGCCGCCCGGGGGAGAAGCCGATCTCGACGCAGTTCAGCCTCGAGCTCGTCGACGCCCTGCTCTGGGACGCCGAGCGCCAGGGCGCGGAGCTTCTGCTGCTCACGGGCGATCTGGTAAACGGCGGCAAGGCGTACCACCACGAGGCGCTCTGTGAAAAGCTCGCGCGCGCCGAGGCCGCGGGGCTCGAGGTCTGCGTCGTCCCCGGCAACCACGATCTCGCGCCCGTCACGCAGAGCGAGTTTGCCGCGCTCTACGGCGAGTTCGGCTACGCGGAGGCGTACAGCCGGGACGAGAGCTCGCTGAGCTACTGCGTGAGGCGCGGCGCTCTGATGCTTCTGATGCTCGACGAGGGCGGCTACCCCGCCGCGGCCTGTGATCTGCCCGGCTCGCCGGGCGCGGGGAAGCGCACGGCCTTCCTCTCCGAAGCGACGCTCCGCTGGGTTTCCTCGATGCTGGACGAGGCGGAGGCGCAGGGGCTGCGCGTGCTCTGCGCGGGGCACTACAATCTGCTCGGCGACTTTGCGCAGGATCCGGCGAACGAGGGCTACTATATCGAGGGCGGCGCCGCGCTCGCCAAACTGCTGCGCGAGCACGGGGCGCTGCTGTATTGCAGCGGGCACATCCACACCCGCGCCGTCAGCCGGGAGGACGGGCTGCGCGAGCTCGTGACGGAATTCCTGCTCGGCTATCCGACCGCCTGCGGCGTGCTCGATCTCAGCGAGAGGCAGCTTCGCTATACGCCGTACCGGATCGACGTGGACGGCTGGGCGGCGCAGAGCGGGCAGACGGAGCCGATCCTGCTATCCTACGCCCGGTGGCAGCAGGACGCGCTGCGCGAGAGCTGCGACGCCGCGGTGGCGGGTATGGCGCAGGGCAAGGCGCTGAGCGAGGGGGAGCAGAGCGAGGCCGCCGCGTTCTTCTACGCCGCGCTGGACGCCTACTGGCAGGGGACGCTCAGTGCGCGCCGCGAGGCGCTGGAGGCTATGCCGGGCTGCGCGCTTTTCTTCCGCTGCGCGGAGGGCTACGCCTACGGCTGGTGGCTGCGAGAGCTGCTGGAAAACGCGAGCCCCGAGCTCGCCGGCTTTACGGTTTTGTTTTGATGTGCAGTTTTTATAATTTCAGCTTGCACTTTTCCCCCTGCTGTTGTACACTGTAGCATATAATGGTGTTTTGCGACGATTCGACGAGAAAACTCCGGCATGGGGTGAGACTATGAAAGAATACAAACAGCCTCTGAACCGCAGCATCACGATCGGCTGTATCCTGTTTATCATCGCGCTGTGCATCCTGCTGAGCGTGTCCAACCTCCGGCTCTTCCGGGAGTATGTCTACTCCGATTATCAGGCTTATATCGCGGATATCCTGACCTATACCCTCTCGCACATCGACGGCGACGATCTGAAGCTCTGCATCGAGAGCGGAGAGGAGAGCGAGAGCTACAAGGAATCGCTCCGCTTTATGGACGATCTCATCGAGCATTTTGAGGACGTACACTACTTCTATGCCGTGCTGCCGCTCAACATCGGGGAGACGGGCAACGTGATGAGCGTCTTCTCCGCCGAGCGCTACTATGACCGCTATGTCGACACCGAGGGCAACCTCTATCTGGGCTGGGTCTCGGACGACGAGTTCGACGCGGCGAGCGCCGTGCGCTTTTTCAAGATCATGCGGGACGGGCAGATCCACTATTTTGAAGAGGCGACGGAGTGGGGGACGGACTACACCGGCGCGGTCTCGATCAAGGATTCGCAGGGGCAGAGCGTCGCGGTGCTGGCCGTCGATATCGACATCTCCTTCATCCGCAGCACCATTCTGCGCTACGCGATCGTCAATATCAGCATGATCACCTTCGCGGGCGCNNTGGAGCAGAGCGCGGTCGGCTTCGTCGACCGCAGCCACGGGCAGCGCGACGTCGGCGCGCTGAGCTTCGACGCGCCGGACGTGCGGGAGGACAACGAGATCAAAGCGCTCTCGGACGCGGTCGTGAAGATGACCGAGGATATGCGCGACTACGTCTCCGACATCATCAGCGCCGAGAAGAAGGCCGCGAACATGCAGGAGCTGGCCAACCGCGACGCGCTGACCGGCATCCGCAACAAGACCGCCTACGATCACGAGATGCGCCGCGCGGCGGTCAAGGTTCTGGACGGGGAGACGCAGATCGGCCTCGCGATCGTCGATCTGAACTTCCTCAAGCGCATCAACGACACCTACGGGCACGACAAGGGCGATATCTCCATCCGCAAGCTCTGCCGGCTCATCTGCACGGTGTTCGAGCATTCGCCGGTCTTCCGCATCGGCGGGGACGAGTTCGCGGTCATCCTGCGCGGCGAGGATTATGTCAACTACGAGACGCTGCAATACCGCTTCGAGGCCGAGCTCGCGGTGCTCGCGGCGGACGACACGCTCGAGCCCTGGGAGCGGGTCTCGGCGGCCATCGGCGCGGCCTTCTACGACCCGGAGCTCGACGAGAGTCTGGAGAACCTCTTCAAGCGCGCCGACCATGTGATGTACGACCGCAAGAAGGAGATGAAGGCGGTGAGGATCGACTGAGATGAAAAGCTTTATCCCCTACGAAAAGCTGTCAAAGAGACAGAAACGGGCGCTGGATCGCAAAAAGCGCGTGACCTGGGAGATGAATCCCGTCACGTGCAGGCCGGAAAAGCCGAAAGCCTACAACAGAGCAAAGACGCGGGCGCGGGATCGCAGAGGATCCCGGCCCGCGTCTTGCGCTGCGTTGTTGCTTTTATGGGTATCGGGCATAGTCAGCCGATAAGCCTCTCGCCTCTCCCCCCCCTGCCTGACAGCGGGGGCGAGCCAAGCCCTGCGCGGGGAATCTATCCTTGCCGCACAGACCCGATACGCACATTGGTTTTTTATTTCAGCCCCTTGATCATCGCGAGGTCGCCGTAGAGGATCGAATCGTCGCCGAGGGCGGCGGTCTTGAGCTCCACGGTGGAGCGGATCTGCGGCATACAGTAGCGGTCGACCTCGGCGAGCACCTTCTCGAGGAACATGTCGCCCATGGCCTCGATGATGCCGCCGCCGTAGAGCACCAGATCGGGGGAGATGGTGTTGATCATGTTGCCGGTCGCGATGGCGAGATAGTGGCAGGCGCGGTCGACGGCCTCCTCGGCCACCTTGTCCCCGGCCTTGAGCGCCTTTTTCAGCGCCTTGGCGCGGAACACGCCCTCCTTCACGTCCTCCGCCATCAGGCACTCGCGCCCGCGGCCGACCTGCTGGCGGATATAGGCGCTCATGCCCATCTTGCTGGAGAAGGCCTCCAGACAGCCGCGCTGGCCGCAGTTGCAGAGCGGGCCTTCCGGCTCGAGGATCATGTGGCCGTACTCGGCGGCCTTGAACTGGTTGCCGGTGAAGAGCTTGCCGTTGAGGATCAGGCCGCCGCCCATGCCGGTGCCGACGAAGAAGCCGACGACGTTCTTGTAGCCCCTCGCCGCGCCGAAGTGGTACTCGCCCAGGACGCCGAGGTTCACGTCGTTGCCGACATAGAAGGGCACGCCGAACTTCTTGCGCATGGCGCCGGCCATGTCGTAGTCGCGCCAGGGCAGGTTCGGGGTGAAGAGCACGACGCCGCGGTCCTGGTCGATCACGCCGGGCGCGCAGGAGGCGACGGCGTTGAGCTTCTTGCGGTCGATGCCGGACTCCTTGATCATCTCCTCGACCACGTCGATGATGACCTTCTCCACGTCGGCCGAGCCCTCGCCGCCGCTCTTGGAGCGCTTTTTCAGGCGGTAGATGATCTCGTCCTTCTCGTTGAAGATCGCGCCGAGCACCTTGGTGCCGCCGACGTCCAGACAGATGTTGTAGCTTTCTGACATGGGTGATTCCTCCTGTAAGTTATTGTTTGAAAAACTGTAAAAGTCTCTGAAAAAAGGATGGCGCGCCCGCCTCGGGAGACTCCGGCTCCTCGGGCACGGGTTCCGGCTCAACAGGCAGCACGGGCAGCTCCGGCCTCACGGGCAGCTCGGGTTCCTCGGGGGCTTCGGGAAGCTCAGGTTCTTCGGTAAACTCAGGTTCCTCGGGCAGCTCAGACTCCTCGGGGACTTCCGGTTCCTCGGGGGCTTCGGGTTCCTCGGGGACTTCCGGCTCCTCGGGGACTTCCGGCTCCTCGGGGACTTCCGGCTCCTCGGGGGCTTCCAGTTCCACGGGGATTTCCGGCTCCTCGGGGACTTCCGGCTCCTCGGGGACTTCCGGCTCCGCGGGGACTTCCGCCGCCTCCGCCTCCGGCGAGACCTTGCGCGCGCTGAAATAGCGGTAGAGCGCCTCCTGCGAGCTCGTGCCCTCGCCGCCCTCGTCGCGGATGTACTTGCCGTCGGGCAGCATCCGGCGGGATTTCTCCTTATCCGCGCGCAGCGCGTCGAGCACGGCGTTGAGCTGCTCGCGGGTGTCGGGCGTCACGGCCTCGATGAAGGCCTCGACGCGGCGCTCGAGGTTGCGGTTGAGCAGATCGCCCGAGCCGATGAAGAGCCGCTGCTCCGCGCCCTCGCCGAAGCTGTAGATGCGCGAGTGCTCGAGCCAGCGGCCGACCACGCTCGTCACGGTGATGTTGTCCGTGACGCCGGGCACGCCCGGGCGCAGCGAGCAGATGCCGCGGATGAAGAGCTCGACCCTGACCCCCGCCTGCGAGCAGGCGATCAGCTTCTGCATGACCTCCTGGTTGTTGATGGCGTTGGCCTTGATCGCGACGCGCCCTCTCTCGCCCTTCTCGATCTCGCGGTCCAGGAACTCGAGCACCCGGCTCTCGAAGCTCAGCGGCGCGACCCAGAGCGCGTGCGCCTCCGGGGGCAGCTCCCCGCGTTCGAGCGCGGCGAAGGTGGCCAGCGCCTCGAGACCCTCCGCCTCGCGGGCGGTGATGAGCGAGAGGTCGGTGTACTGCTCGCCCGTGACCTCGTTGTAGTTGCCGGTGCCGACCTGGGTGATGTAGCTGAGATTGCCGTTGTGCTGGCGGGTGATGACGCAGAGCTTGGAGTGCACCTTGTGGTCGGGCAGGCCGTAGATCACGCGGCAGCCCGCGTCCTCCAGCATCTCGGAATAGTCGATGTTGTTCTGCTCGTCGAAGCGGGCGCGCAGCTCCAGCAGGCAGAGCACGTCCTTGCCCCGGTCGGCGGCGTAGGCCAGCGCGGCGGCGACCTTGCTGCTGGCGGACATGCGGTAGAGCGTGATCTTGATCGAGAGCACCTCCGGGTCGTCCGCCGCCTCGTAGATGAGATCGACGAAGGACAGCATGCTCTGGAAGGGGAAGCTCAGCAGCAGATCCTGCTTTTCGATATAGGCGAAGTATTCCCCCTTCTTGAGCCCGAGGTCGCGCGCGGGTCTGCGCTCCTCATAGCGCATGGCGGCCGTTCCGCCGATGCAGGAGCGGAAGGAGAGGTCGAAGGGCACGCTCTGGGTGAAGACGCGGCTCTTCGGCACGCGCAGCTTGCGGATGAGCTGTTCGAAATTGGCGTCGCTGAGCTTGCCGTAGATGCGCGCGCGCACGACGTTCTCCTTCGTGCGCTTTTTGAGCATCGCGGAGACCTCGCGCCTCAGATCGTCGTCCTCGTCCTGGATCTTTTCCAGCAGCACGTCGGCGTTGCGCGTGATCGTGAAGATCGCGGACTGCGAGACCGTGAGCCCCTCGCTCTTTTTCTGCGCGGTCTCGTTTTTCTTCTGCCCCTCGTTCTTTTTGAGCAGCAGCGGGAGATAGTGCTGCACGAGATGGGCGGTGATGACGATCTTCTGGCAGCCGTTGACCTCGAAGCTCATGTACGCGGGGATATTGCCGCCGATCGGGATGAAGAGCATCCGCTGCTCCTTCGCGTCCTGTCCGCTCTTGACGAAGGCGACGATGACGGACTCCCCGCTCACGACATAGGGCATCTCCTGATCCATGTCGGGGTAGCGGATATCCAGCCGGTCGCGGATATCGCGGAAGAGCTTCTTGCTCATCGGCTCGTCGCCCTTCTTGATCTTCTTGAAGTCAAGGACCTCGATCTTGTTGGCGCGCAGCTCCTCGCTGATGTTCTTCCAGACGCTCTCCATCAGCGCCTGCTGCTCGGCGGTGATGCGCAGCACCTCGCTGATCTGCTCCTCCGATTTGAGCCCCGAGAGCGGGTCGGGCTTGTCGGAGGGCATTTTCAGCCGGTGGGTCAGGATGCCGATGCGCACGCGGAAGAACTCCTCGAGGTTGGACTGATAGATCATCAGGAACTTGAGCCGCTCGAGCAGCGGCACCGTGGGATCGGCGGCCTCGAGCAGGACGCGCTTGTTGAAGGCCAGCCAGCTCAGCTCGCGGTTGATGTAGAGGCTCTCGGGAGCCTTCTGCTCATGCCATTCGTTCTTTTTCTCTTTGGAAGCCATACACTCTCTACCTTATTTATATATCCGGCGGGAACAAACCGCCGCTGTATACGTCTGACTCTCAGGGGGAATGCGAACTCAGAGCTGCGCCTCGACGGCCTTTTCCAGCGCGTCGACGACGATCTTCAGCGTCTTGATGCGGGCGTATTTCTTGTCGTTGGACTCGATGATGAACCAGGGGGCGTTCTCGGTGCTGGTCTTCTGCAGCATCTCGTCGATGGCCTCCTCGTACTGCGGCCACTTCTCGCGGTTGCGCCAGTCCTCCTCGGTGAGCTTCCACTGCTTTTCCGGGGTGTTCTGCCGGTCGTTGAAGCGCGCGAGCTGGGTGTCCTGGTCGATGTGGATCCAGAACTTCAGCACCACCGCGCCCCAGTCGGTGAGCTGGCGCTCGAACTCGTTGATCTCGTTGTAGGCGCGCTTCCAGTCGTCCTCGGAGCAGAAGCCCTCGAGCCGCTCCACCATGACGCGGCCGTACCAGGTGCGGTCGAAGATGCAGACGTGGCCGCTGCGCGGCAGCCGCGTCCAGAAGCGCCAGAGATACTGCCGCGCCAGCTCGTGCGGCTCGGGCGAGGCGATGGGCATCACGTCGAAGCCGCGCGGGTCGAGCGGGCGCGCGACGCGGCGGATATTGCCGCCCTTGCCGGCGGCGTCCCAGCCCTCGTAGCAGAGGATGACGGGGATCTTCTTGCGGTAGATGACGTTGTGCAGCTCGCCGAGGCGCTTTTGCAGCTTCTTGAGCTGTTCCTTGTACTCCTCGTCCGTGAGGCAGGGCGAGAGATCGACGGAGCTGAGCTTCGGCATCTCGAGCAGGGGGAAGTCCTCCTGGAAGGGCTTGCCGACATAGCGCCCCTCCTCGAGCGCGGCGTCCGCCTGCCCGGTGAGCAGCAGCAGGGCGTGCAGCGCGGCGGCGCTGCGCTTGCTCCCGTCGAGCACGTGCCAGGGGATGAGCTCGCCGGTCTTGTCCATGAAGCTCTCGTAGGCGTCCCGGAAGAGCGGGTATTCGCGCTGCTGCCAGAGATCCTCCTCGGTGACGCGCCAGGCGGTCTCGTAATTGTCGCGCAGGGCGCGCATGCGCTTGCGCTGCTCGCCGCAGTCGATATCCACGAAGAGCTTGAGCAGCAGATAGCCGCCGTCGCGCAGCTGCCGCTCGAACTCGTTGACGGCGCGCACGCGCTTTTTGTACTCCTCCTTCGTGATCTCGCGGCGCAGGAACTTGCGCACGCAGTCCTCCATCCAGCCGGAATCGTAGAACATGATCTTGCCGTTTTCCGGGATGGCCTTGGCGTAGGGGTAGAGGAAGGGATAGCGCGCCTCCGCCTCCGGCGTGATGACCGGGGAGATGACGTTGTAGAAGCGGGGGTCGATCTCGCTGATGAGCTCGTTGATGAGGCTGCCCTTGCCGGCGGCGGCCCAGCCCTCCACCAGCACGATGATCGGCAGGCCCTTGGCGCGGATCTCCTGCTGCTGGGCGCTCAGGCGGGCGCGCAGGCGCTTGATCTCCGCCTTGACCTCGGCGGCGGCTTCCTTCTTATCTTTCTTTTTCTGTTTGCTCATGGAGCATCGTCCCCTCTGTATGATATAGGCGCTTAAAAAAGCATAAATGACCCCAATATGATTTTACGACACCAGCGCGCTAAAGTCAATCGCCAGATTGCGGGAATATCACGGCTTACGCATGAACGTAAGAATGACACGGCGAGACCGGACTGTTGCGCCGCACGCCGGCGTGGGAATTTCTGCCAGGAAAAGCGTGGGAATTTCTGCCAGGAAAAACCGCTTGAAAAACGGAGTCGGATATGGTAAAATGACAAAAGTAGTTTTATACTCACGGCAAATGCTTTCAACGTGGCGTGCAGCCACGCTGGAATAGACGGCACAGGAAGCGGGAATGCGCGGAGCGCCGGGCGGGCGACAGCCGGCGCGTAGCTGCCGAACGCAGGGGTCTGCGTATTCGACGGAAAAACACGGAGGTGGTAGGAAGAAAAAGGCTGAGAACATACGCGCGCGCTTCACGCTCTGCGCGGGGGCTGCGCGCAAGACGGGCCGGGGGCTTCCCCGGCAAAACGCAGAAAAA
>LXOW01319648.1_pt3 | contig 10374 bp, 11 predicted proteins | sample 1368591 | NCBI WGS metagenome assembly LXOW01 (sample SAMN04884650, study PRJNA319009) | bovine gut metagenome | isolation source: Cow rumen | host: Bos taurus | place: Italy: Legnaro (PD) | collected 2014-07-09
AAATACCGAAAGGAATTTTAGGAATGAAGACAGTTGCAGAGTTCATGGATATGGTCAAAGCCAAAAATCCAAACGAGCCCGAATTTATTCAGGCAGTTCAAGAAGTTGTTGAATCAGTATGGGAAGTATACAACGCAAACCCCAAATTTGTTCAAGCCAAAATTTTAGACAGAATGGTTGAACCAGAACGTGTTATTATGTTCAGAGTTCCATGGGTTGACGATAAAGGCGAAGTTCAAATTAATCGCGGTTATCGTGTACAATTCAATAGTGCGATTGGTCCATACAAAGGCGGTTTGCGTTTTCATAAAGNNGTTTTGAACAGACTTTTAAGAATTCTCTCACTACTCTCCCAATGGGTGGTGGTAAAGGTGGTTCAGATTTTGATCCTAACGGCAAATCAGATGCAGAAATTATGAGATTCTGCCAATCATTCATGACTGAACTTTTCCGCCATATAGGTCCAGACACAGATGTTCCAGCTGGCGATATTGGTGTTGGCGGTCGTGAAATAGGTTATTTGTTTGGCCAATATAAGAGACTTAGAAATGAATTTACCGGCGTTCTTACAGGAAAAGGTCAAACTTGGGGCGGTAGCGTAATTAGACCTGAAGCTACAGGTTATGGCGCTGTTTACTTTGGTCAGGAAATCCTTAAAACTGTTGGAGAAGATTTCAAAGGCAAAAAAGTAATCGTTTCTGGTTTTGGTAACGTTTCTTGGGGAACTGTTAAGAAATTAACTGAACTTGGTGCTAAAGTTGTTGCTATCAGCGGTCCTGATGGTTATATTACAGAATCAGAAGGATTCAATGACGATAAGATTAACTATATGTTAGAAATGCGCTCTTCTGGTCGCAATAAAGTTCAGGACTTTGCCGACAAATATAAATCAGCAAAATTCTTTGCTGGCAAAAAGATTTGGGAAGTTCCATGCGATGTTGCTATGACATGCGCTATTCAAAACGAATGTAACGAAGAAGATGTTAAAACTTTGATTGCAAACGGTTGTAAGATGCTTCTTGAAGTTTCTAACATGGGTTGTACAGCTGAAGCCGCAAAATTAGCAGCAGAAAAGATTCTTTTTGCTCCTGGCAAAGCAGTTAATGCAGGTGGCGTTTCTGTTTCAGGTCTCGAAATGACCCAAAACAGCGAAAGATTAGGTTGGACTCCAGAAGAAGTTGACGCAAAACTCCATCAGATTATGAAAAATATTCATGATGCCTGCGTTAAACATGGTACAATAAATGGCAAAACCAACTACATTAATGGCGCTAATATTGCCGGCTTCATGAAAGTCGCTCAAGCAATGTTAGAACAAGGCATTTGCTAATATCTACTCACTAGTTAATTAATAAAAACAGCTTTCTTTATTATAAGAAAGCTGTTTTTTATTAGAACAAATATTACTTAACAAGCGCAAATAGATTATTAAAATAATTTTTTTTAAATTTTTTTCAAAAATACCTTGCGGTTTTTCTCAGGATTAGTATAATGAAATCATAAGAGTGAGGGTACACTCTACTATAAGTTTCGACAAGCACTTACGGGGTAGGTATTGTGCAAGTCGGGTTTATCGGATTTCATTCGGGTAAATCAATAAGTTTATCAGGAGTATTTCTTATGAAGAAGAGTACTATTAAAAGTATTAGCACAATGCTATGCGCTTCCATGTTATTTGGCTTTGCCGCTGAAGCACCTCTTATGGCCGCTTCTTCTGCAAGCGTTCCAGTAACTGTAAATGGTCAAACTGTAAACGTAACTCCAGGCAAATGGGTTACTGTTAACAATGGTACAGGTTCAACCAGCTACAACATCAGATACGTAAACGGTTCTCCAGTTGCTCTCGATATGAAGCAATACACAACTTTAGCTTTCGGCGAAAGTGCAGCTTCTACAGCAACAACCGCTTCTCAAGCATCTCAATCTACTACAGCAGCTCAATCTGCTTCTACTAGTTCTAGCGGCGGAATTCTTAGCAGCATCAAAAACTTCGGTTCTAAAATAGCAAGTAGCTTCAAATCTGGTAAAGATGCCGGTCAAGCTGTTGGTAACAAAACCGTTGAAACAGTTAAAGATGCTGGTAGCACTGTTGCCGAAGGAACCAAATCTGTTGGTAGCAAAATTGGTAATCTTTTAAAGAGCGCTAAAGAAAAAGTTACTGGTCTTTTCAAAAAGAAAGATGCAGCTCCAAGTAGCAGCAAAACAGATCAAGTTGCCTCAGAACAAACTTCACAAGCTAGTGAACAAGCAACTTCTGGTAAAAAACAGAGCGTAATTGGCAAAGCAGCTTCTGCTGTTAAAGGTATGGCAAGCCAAGGCGTTCAGAACGTTAAGAATAGTCTCAAATCTGGTTTCAGTGCAAAGAACATTCTTATGACCGCTGGTATTACAGTAGGTGTTGACCTTGCAACTCAAGTTATGAGAGGTCAGAATCCAAGCATTAAATCTGCTCTTAAACAAGTTGTTTGCGCAGAATTTGCTGGTAGCGTTGTTGGTTCAGTAACTGGCGCAGCCGCTGGTTCATTCTTCACTCCATTCCTCAGTGCAATACCTGTTGTTGGTGGCGTTCTCTCTGCTCTTGCTCCAACATTTGGTTCTGTTGTTGGTAGTTCAGTAGGTGCTTATCTTGCTGGCGATATCAAGAATGGTCGCTTCTCTCTCAAGAATGCTATTGCTAACATCGACTGGGCTGGCGTTGTAGGTCAGACAATCGGTTCTACCGCTGGTGCTGCTCTCGGTTCATTCTTAGGCCCCGTAGGCACAATCATCGGTGGTATGGTTGGTGGTTACATTGGAAACTGGGCTGCTCAGAAGCTTAAATCAATATTTGGTAATGGCGGCAAAACATACGGTTCAATCGGTATGCCCGTTGGTACAGTAACTGCTGTAAATTCTCAAAGTGGTATTGTAAGCGTTGGTGCTAACAATTCTACTGGCGTAACTGTAGCTGGTGTTGGTTCTACTTCTGGTGTAACTTCTGTAAATACAGAAATTCCAGTTGCTGCAAGTGCTGCTTCAATGGGTACTTACTCTGATGAAGTTCAGCTTGCTCAAGCTAAATACGAAGAACTTTACAAACTCTACAACCAAATGTTGTCTGAAGGTCGCCAATCTGACGCTATAACTGTTGCTCAGGAAATGAACAAAGCTAAAGCTGAATATCAGAGCCTTCTTGCAAAACAGTAATAATTGATTGATAAAAAAACTCTCAAGTTAAACTTGAGAGTTTTTTTTTGATAATTAAACTTAATTATCGTATAATAGGTATAAGGAATAGAAAGAATAGAAAGAATAGAAAGAATAAAAAGGCAAACAATCCATGAAAAAGAGTAAAATAAAAGTAATAATAATTATTATATTATGTATTCTGCTTTTAGTTTGCCTATTCAGTATGAAATACATACAAATAAAATATGAGTCAAAAAAATCAGATTTTAAAATAGCTAATATAAATATATCTAACAATAAAAGCCTAAATAAACAAAATAAACTAGACAGCAATATAAATTATGGAATAAACGAAAAAAAAGAAAAAAGAAAAGATAGTTCAAATATAAATAAAATCTCAAATTCAAGCAGTAGTCCAACTTATTCGTCAGCTATTTTCGATGAACCAATAATAAGACAAGCAACAATATCAAAAAAACAAATAAAAGCCAATGAAGCTTTTAAAGCAAAAGCCATATTAAGGCAAAAAGCTTTAAGAGATGAAATGATAGAAAAAGATTTAAAAGATCCGACTACTCCACCGCTAATTAAATTAAGAGCCCAATTAATAAAATCAGAATATTATTCNNGTACATAGCATTGCAGGGCCTACAAAACTGTGCCAAGCTTACCAATAATTTAGAACTTTATATCTTAGCTTGCAAAGAAACAGGGTTATTACTTTCCAAAGAAGATTTAACAGTAATAAATAAACGCAAAACAAATGACTTTTTAGATTGGGCAAATGAATTTGCAGATTATATGCACGCACGTAAAGATTCAAACATAAAAAATAAATTAATAAGTCAAATACAAAATCAAAATAACTGGAACTCAAAAGAAGCAGAAGACTATGTTAATAAACAAATAGAAAAGTATGAATACTTGTTTAAGGAATTTATTTAAAATGAAAAACAGAAATGGTTCAACAATTTTAATAGTAATTTCAATACTGGTTGTAATACTCATTATTGTTACATCAGCTTTGCAAAACCGTTNNGACATAGTTGGAGCTAAGATTAGAAAAGAAAGCAACGAATATGGCAAAGAAATATATAATTTAGTTAGAGCAAAATGTTCAGGAACACTTGTAGCCGGAAAAAATACAATATTAAATATGACATGCAGCGGTGAAAAATATGAAATACCTGTTGCAAAAGAAGTATATGAAACTGCAATAAAAAAAATGACGCAAAATGCTACCAATTATGAAATAAAAGATGTCAAAATAGTATTATCTCATGCAGAAACCTTTAACGACCACCAGGATAGCAATGTAGTAGGAATAATGATACCTGCAAGAACAGCTAATATAAAGCCTTTCCCAGATAGTAGTGCAGCCTCTCCAAACAGAGACGTAAGATTACCTTTTTTATACCCACCTCACAGAGAATACGTAGATGGACACCGCTTTACAAAAGGGTTGTGGAACACCCCAAATCAAGTTGCAAACATCAAACTTACAGAAAATTCAGTCTGGCCATACGAAACATTTACAATAAAAATACCTGTTCATCATAAAGGTTTTTTAGTTGGTTTAATAGATGCATTATCTATTCTTCCAGGCGTCCCCGATTTACCCAATAAAGTATACGCTAATTTAATGTTAAAATATCACGACTCTAAAATAAAAAGCGAGTCAGCTGCTGAATTTACTTTTAAAGTAGATAAAGGTACAATTGATGATTTAAATGATTTATTAAGATTTGCACGAAGCAACAAATTGTTGCTATCAGACAGCACTAAAGATATGTAGAGACCGATGAAGGAAAAAAATTTGTAGGTCTAGAAGGCAATTCACTAGATATGGAAAGGTTTTTACTAAATATCTTGCCATCATTTAAAGAAATGCTCGAATATAGAGCAAATGGAGCAACCGAAAAGGGTTCACTTTCACCTATGGCATTTCAAAATCAGTTACAAGGTTCAAATAGTAATCCATATAACTCAAAAAATTATTCAATAGACACAAGCGTTAATCAAAATATTCAAATAGAAAAAGGTGGAGCATTACAAATAAAATGCACAGTCGAATACAAACCATCAGAAACAGCAAACCCCATAATAAGAACCCTCGTTACTGAACTTCCTTTTAAAACTTCCGATATTCAGCCAATAGCGCCACAACATACTTTTTTTATTGCTAATTCCCGTGCAATAGACGAAGGAAATTTAACATTCATCGCAAAACCACTAAATTTAAATTCTAGCACCGATGATACAAAATTCGAAGGTTCAGCCAACCTTCTAATTGGTAATATGAATAGAGCTAATCAAACAGAAGGTGATAAAATTACTTTTCAGACTGTATATAAAAATAATCCGCCTGCTGGAAAACTACGTATAAACGGAGAAGTTGAACCAATATATTTATACTCAGGCGGCCTTACAAACGGAATAAATAACAATGAAATTAATGCAATAATGNNGGAAAATGTATTAAAAGACGTTAAAATTCATTTTCCAATGATACTTTCTGAGTCAACAAACGGTACAACGCCATCAAAAATAGCTGGATTAGCAGGCTTATATGAAATGTATGAAAATGGAATGTTCAGCGATTTATTTACAGCCCCTACTCTATTATATGGTGAAGGTCACATGGACTACCCGTTAGGAAACCAAATAGAAGGACATGTAAAAACAAAATTATCAGAAATTTATGCTTTATGTGATCCACAATTTAATCTTTATATGAATTTTGATAACAGTGACTCAATAAAATTAGATGAACCATGGGATAGCAAGTGCAGAATCTATTATTGTGTAAATAACATTGACAAATACCCAGACAATGGGCAAGACATACCTTATGGTTTACCTAATGTAACAGATTACCAACAAATGCAAAATGATTGGTATAGTAGTCCTTCTAGTGGAATTTCCTCACCCTACCCTGATACTATGCCAGAAAACTGCTATTCATTAAGTCAATATCAAAAAAAAGCTTCTCGATANNGCGTTATTGTAATTGATGATGAAGAAGCCTTAGACATGTCTAATTATTATTTAAAAAATAAAAAATACAAAGGAAATTCTCTGTTAGTATCCCATAATATATCTATAGAAAGCGACATAAGACCTTACGATGACCAATCATCTTTAGGTTTAATTGCTCGTTCAGGTTCAATAATGATAGAAAACGCAACTGTTTACGCAGCTTGCTTTTCCAATGCGTCGCCAAATATAACATCTTCAACCATATANNAAGATATTGCAGGCAAAGTAAATGTATTATATAATTCTAATATAACTTCTGTTCCAGCAGAAGATAGCTCACCAAAAGAAAAATTTAATAAATTTAACAAACGTAGATACTACGCTTCTATTGCAAGTAACTGGTCTAGATCATATTATGAAAAAATACAGTAAAACAGGTTTTTCTCTTACAGAAGTGCTTGTTGGTCTCAGTATTTTTGCCCTATTAGCTCTTCCTGCTTATATAATGTTTTCATATAGCACTTCAGAGGAAATGGCATATAATAAAAATGCAGCTGCAAATCGTATAATGGAATCATTTCGCGACGAAGTAAAAAATTTAAGCTACATATACGTAACCAACCCTTCAAANNATTAAAGAAACCCAATTACCTCCTAAAACTTATGAAGTTTATAAACAAGAAAAAGATAAATTTTCTGATCTAAAAATAGAACTTTTTTCATCTGAAGATTCAGAAAAAACAATGGTAACGTTTAATATATATATAAAATGGTCTAGAAGAGGCGGAAGTGAGACCTCAGAAACCCTTTCTTTCATAAAGGTAAAATAAAATGAAAAGACATGGATTTACTATTGTAGAAACAATAATAAGTTTAGCTATAACAGTTGCAGTTCTTGGATTTGCAATTTATTTTATGAGAGACGCAAAAAAACAAGCTGCAATGGCTTCAATGAAAGGCACTTTAAGAGCAGAAGCGCAAAATGCTCTTCGTTCTCTAGAAAGAGATATAGCTTCCACAAGAGCAAAATATTCAGGATTAGACNNAATAGAATTAACCAATAATTCATTAAAAGCCAAAGTATCAAAAGATTTAAAAGATTCTTCCGGTTTAATGTTTGAAGATATAAATGATGACGAATCTAACTATTATGAAGTTAATTATTATATTGATTTAGATAAACACACATTAATGCGCAAAGGTGAAAACGGCAAAACAAGCTTAGTAGCCCGACATATCGAAAGCTTCGGTCCTTTTGGCGATGCAAACAATGATTCTAGACTATCTGGCAATATAGGCGTAATAGTAAACTTTAAAGCAAATATTCCAGGAACAAAAATGATTGCAACCCATACAGAATCCCTTATAGCAGCAGTAAGACAGTTGCAAACCAAAAAGCTTGAATCTGGCAATGACACAAATGACTCTCGTTCCAATAGCCGTTGGAGACAAAAACATTCCGCATCTTCCGATTAAACCCACATTGAAAAATTTTTTCCAATTCGTAATAAATAATAAATATTAAAAAGTTTAAAAACAATTATTTTTTTACACGTATTATATGGTGTAAAAATATTTGAGTTTATTTTATTATTTACTTGTGATATTTTACATACAGGTAAAATTATATGAAAAAAGACGAATTAAAAGTTACAGTTATTATTTCAATATGTATATTTATAGCAAGCATGTTGATGACAATCGTATTTAAAGCTCCTAAAAAAGACTATGCTCATGTACATAAAGAAACAAAAAAGAATTTAGAAAAAAACAAAAAAACAGTCGCTTTTAAACCACAAAATAAACCATTATTGCCTCAAAATAAGCATATTGAACCTCACAAAAGCACAACAACAATCAGTTTTTCTGGGTATAACGAAGATTCCAGTAATTATAACAAACTTGGAGAATTTTCTCAAAGTCAGCAAGCAAAAATAGAAAAATATAAAGCAGAGGCAGAAGAAAGACAAAATGAATATATACAAGAACAATTAGAGAAAATTTTAAACGACTCAAATACTNNAACTATTATATAATGATAAAAACTCCACTACAGAAATGAAATACGTAGCTCTAGAAGGCTTACAAAAAGATGCTCAAGCAACAGGAGACCTAGAACTATTTATTTACGCAAATTTACAAATGGGTGAAATGATAGCTAATGAAGATTTGTCAGTATTTAAACTAGAAAAAGATACTGCGTATTTAAAATGGGCAAAGAATTTTGAAAATTTAATGAGAGCAAGAAAAGATCGAAATTTAAAATCAAAACTTATTGCCCAGCTTGCAGAAGAAACTTGCAGATCTAACGAAGAGGCAGAAAGAGTATTAAACATACGTATTCAAAGTTATGAAAACACCTATAAGGAGTTTGTAAATTAATGCAAACTAAAAAAGGCTCTGCAATATTAGTAGTTATAGGTATACTTGTTATATTGACCATAGTTACGGTATCCGTTATGGAAAACCGTACAAAGCGCGCTGGTTTTACTCGATTTATGAGTAATGAAAAAAAAGCTGAAACAATAGCAGAAGCTGTCTTAGATACCACATTAAGCAATATTAAAGAGAAATCCAATGACCATGACAACAGTGATGATTTATATGATTTAATACGAATAGCATACACGCCAGAATCAAACGGACTGGTTTCTAATTTAGACGACCCAAATTATGAAATCGAAATACCGGATTCATATTATTCAGCTATATATGAAATATTTAAAGATACCCAAAATGATACTTTTACAATAGATAAAGTATCAGCAAAATTAACTCATATAGAAAAATTTACCGATAACCAAGCTCCAAACTACAAAGTTTCTGGAATAGATGAAGAGTCAAAAGTAAATACTAATTTTGTATCTTCAGACCAAAATGCAAACCCAAATAGGAGNNTAATTATAGCGATGGATTATATTCAGACGAAGATTGGTCCAGTTTATTAACAAGCGCAGAAGCAAGAGAATACATGAACTTTCATTATGCTACTCCCCAAATAGACATAGACATACTATATAAAGGCATAATATCAAAAATTATAAAATTATATGGTAATTTCCCAAATAGTACATATGCTAATGTTTTATTTAAACCAGGCGATGCAAGCAAATCTGGAGTCAGAGACAGTAATTCATGCTTTGCTTTTGGAATTTATCTCGACAAAAATTTAATAGACGGTATAAGCAAGCTACATCAATTTGCTAAAAAGCTATTAAACCCACCTGAAGATGACGACGACAGCGGCTGGAACTTATTTGAAAAAATAAAATCAGGCTTAGCAAAACAAGCTAAAAAGCTTATAGAAAGAGGTCTTTCTGAAGAAGAAAAACAAGCCTTAGAAGAATTTCTAGATATTCCAGAAATAACAAACGAATCATTAAACTCAATGGTTCAAAAAGTCATGAAAAGCAGCGGTTTAATAGCTCAATACACTAATGGCAATAATATAGACGTAGAATATTTGTTATTAAACTATTTAGATGTTTTTGAAGAAGCAAAATCTTCAATGAGCAGGCTAACAGTAAAAGAATTTTTGAAATTTTTGTGCGGAACAGACGCCTCCAAAGACCCAACTAAATGGGCAGAAGAATTAAATAATATAAAAGCTAACAATTCTTTTGATGAGCAAATAGTAGAAAAAGGCGGATTGCTTCAAATAACCTGTGAGGTAACTTATACGCCTCAAGGCAGTCAAGATATAAATAAAAAATTAGTAGCAGAAATTCCTTTTAAGCTTTCAGATGTTCAACCTGTCGCTCCTGAATACAATTTTTTTGTTGTAAACGATTCTGACAAAGAAATCAATTTTAACAGAACAGATCAATTTTATTCTATTATACCAACTTTACCTACAGACTATATAATTCTACACAATAGCAACCACATAAACAAAACACCCTTAGAGAAAAAAATTCATCCTTATGCAGCATTTTCAGCAACAGAGCCTCCTGCTGGAAAAGTAAGAGTAAATGGAAACAAAATAAAACCAATTAATCTCCATTCAGGTGGGGTTAATCCTAATATACAATATACAGAACTTGCTGCATTACTAATGTCAGACGTAAATAAAACAAATAATATGCTTTTACAGCCTAAAGCAACATTTGGCTTCAGCACCGATGCAGATATATTCCAAAATTTTAAATACAAAAGCGTAAGAATTCATTATCCAATAATATCAGACAGAGATACAACCACTAATTACATTAAAGCCAAAAATTCCGG
>LXOW01162301.1_pt1 | contig 10373 bp, 2 predicted proteins | sample 1368591 | NCBI WGS metagenome assembly LXOW01 (sample SAMN04884650, study PRJNA319009) | bovine gut metagenome | isolation source: Cow rumen | host: Bos taurus | place: Italy: Legnaro (PD) | collected 2014-07-09
ATGGTCTAGCATGGCAAAAACTTTGGCTCGACCATTGTTCAACGAAAACTTCCTCAAAGGATCGCCCTCGCTCTTCACAATGAGGCGGTCAATGAGTTTGCCATCGTACATAAGTTCCACATAAATTGAACCATTATGGTTTGCTGTTTCGCCGCGTCCTGGATTGAAAGTGACCGAAGCACCCTCGCCTGTGGCCTTCACAAAGAAGCCCTCAGCAGGTTTCAACGGATTAGCCTCACTGATTTCATTCACGATAAAGTCGTCCTTAGTCTCGTTTATCTGATAACAGCCGTTGGCCACATTGACGGAAGCATAAGAAGTCACATTGTGCGCATACGGATTGCCTACCAAATTGAAGCCCGACAAATCCATGCCATCTGTATAATTCAGCAAAACAGTGATGGTAGCAGAGCCGCTTTGAAGTTCGCCTTCAAATCCTAACATGACCTCTTCGTTGTTGGCGTACAGATAGCCCTTTCCATTTGTCAATTCCGTGAAATGGTTGCTGGCATCTTTCTCGTTAATCCAATAATGCGTCAGCTCATCGTAATAGTACAAGTCGTAATTGTTATAAAGCATATCGGCGACCGATGTTACAGCCGTATTACCCACAAGTGGCGGAGCGACAAGATACCAACCATTTCTAGTACCTTCAGTGTAAGGCAAAATGTTCTTCTGCACCGTACCTTGAGCCCCAGCATTGGTGTGCATCAGCTGACCGCCCTCCTCAATGAGCAAGCCTGATGCGTCAGCATTGGTCAAAGAGCCGGAAACGGTGAGGATTCGGCCATCAGGGATGGTCAAGGACTGGTTTTCTGCAATGGTCAGCGAGAACACTTCGGCATCCTCGTCAAGTTGGCAGATGCCGTTGATAAGGACTTCATCGTCGACTTGTGGGATGATGTTACCTTCCCAGTTGGCGGCATTCGACCAATACTCATCCTCATTGCCATGGAAAATGCGGAGGTTAGACGGCTTCTTGGCAAAGACCAGAGTGTAAGTGGTGGTTTGCTGAACAGGGATGGTGTCTACAATGTGCAGTTTGTTTTCATACACCGGGTCGCCACCGTCAGGGATAGTGACGAAGGTCAGCCAGACATTGTTCAGCGGAATGACTTGGTTGTCGTTGTTGCGGATGCAGCTGACGATGTCGTACTGGTTCATTCCCGGGTCATCCGTCACGCCATAGTTCCAGCCAATTCTCGAAGGCACAACCGTAATCGTTACGATGGTATCCGACGGGGAAACCAGATGGTCAAACCCGATTTCGTCCACCACACCGACCGAGGTCTTTCCACCGTGTGAGAAATAAATCGAATCGGGCGTGTCGTAAGCATCGGGATTGTCGTTCACGAGGAAGTCGTTGATGCCGTCATCAAGGTTGCCGTAGGCATAAATCGGATGAATGAGTTCGTGAATGTCGAGATGGCTCACAAGGCTCAAATCGGGATTGCCATAGCTGCTATTATGAATCAAATTGGCTTGATAGGAAACGAAATGCCCCAATAAAGAACTGGTGAACCGCCATTCGCCCACAGCGGTCAGTCCGCTTTCGATGTTGCCAAACGAAATATCATGAAGGCCGAGTTGGCGCGGACTGCCGTTGAATGAAGCATCGTATAAACCGAAACTGACAGCAAGACCTTTTTCATTGTCAATGATTTGTGGCTCTGCCGTTTCTAATATTACATTCTTAGCTGTTCCAGCACCTTGATTGTGAACGATAACACCCAGTTCAGCAGGGACACTTGGCTCAACCACACCCAAAGTCAAAGCATCGTCACCAAGGATGTCGCGCTGCATCATAATATCCACATAAAGGTCTGGGCTGGGATTGACAGTGATATCTACAGGATGTAGCGGATAAGTTAATCCTTCGCCAGTAAATGGATCAATAAAGCTGAAGGAGCCGCCGAAGGAATACACCACAGGTTGCGTTGGCGCGGCATTCTTGGTAGGGATGAACTGCACCAAGGCCGTTCCGTTGGTTTGCGCGGCAAGGCTGCCGTCTCCCGAAATGCCTGTGATTTGGTCTAACGAAAGCGTGTTGATTTGGAACAGGTTCGTACAGTCGTTGCCTTGCTGGTCTTCAATCCTGAAATCTACCATGATGTCTTGCATGGGTATGGATTCGTGACCATTGAAGATTTGCAAAGTGCCGTTGAACGCCTCGCGGGTCATGGTCATCTTTTGGTTGAATTGGACTGTGACTTTAGAACAAACAGAAGATTGGATGTTGTCCACCTCTGCCGCCAAAAGCTCATACGCATTGTCATACATGGCCTTCACATCACTAAAACCGTGCGCAATGGCATAATCATAGGCTTCGTAGGCCTTGTTCATGGATGCAGTGTCATACTCGATAAAGTCAAGATTGTAGCCTTGCGGCAAATGCCATACAGAATAAAGACCTTCATTCCAATACATTACTGAACGGTTGTATCGCTCAACCAATTCTGTAATATAATTCCCTGACACATAACCAAATGGATTAGTGGCAATTAATTGTTGCGTAGCTTCTTCCGACATCATGCCCGTATTAGTATCGAGCAAAGATTGGAATAGATTCCAGAAAGTGTTTCTTTCCTCCATACTTGGCCACGATTTTCCAATAAACACATTGAATAAGAAAGTATTTGTGGCATCTCTATATTCATAATAATGTTTCAACCCATAATAGATGGCTTCCATATTGGATGGTGTGCTTCTGCTGTTTTGTGTCATCTTATCTCTTATGCAATCTGTATCTGGTTTACAATCTAGAACAGTAATGATTAACATATATGCCGTATCACAATGACTAGGATCACTAGGAGGTATCTCTTCACTGTACACTCCCGGTTGAGAATATGAATAATTATTACCCTTAAAATGTAAAGTTTCACCAACTTTAATGGTCTCTGTCACATCTTTACGGATGGTATCTGTAAAATGTGCATATAAAGTATAAAGAGTATCATTATCACATACCCAATATCGTTGAAAATGCGAACCCGTATACATAACTTGTTGACCATGATATAAAAAACTATCGTTTAAACATATTGTAGTATCATTATCTTTCTCATCACCATAGATGGTTAAATCAAGATAGTAAACATGGTCACATTGCGGGAACGAATTATCAAAAACATATTTATATATACCTGAATAATTACAAAACACAGTATCACCACCAATTTTCCATAGATAGATGTAATTATACTCTGGCTTATTAGGATAAATCAGATTACATCGATATGCTATATCTGATATTGTATCTTCTTGTACTGTGCCTATCGTAGTTAATTCTAATTTACATGTACTCACAATATTTCCTAAAGTATCTAAAACATAGGTATAAAAAGGCTTCATACCATCAAAATCGGTCTGCTCTATTGAAAGATTGAAATAGGCAGAATCACTATTATGAGCACCACATTGAAAACTTTCTTTATATACACTCCTTCTACAAGTCATTCCTTGTACCGTATTAAAAACTGGAAGTACATTGATATTCCAAATAAGTGTATTATCATCTATTTCACAATGATTTCTTAAACCATATCTTCCAGGTGAATTATAAAAAATCAAATTATCATTAGATGACATATTTCCTTGCCTAATAGTCACCGTCCCTCCACACCAATCCCTTGACAGACTCTGTCCCATAAAAATCTCATCATTCCAAACAACTTCATTGTCTTTTTCTGATACAGGCTTAACAAAAACAGCAGATTGATTCATTGCAAATCCAATTGGATTATTAATAGAATAATAACCGTCTGAAGAACCACACCATCCAAAATTAAAATGAAACAAGTCTCCATAATAACCATCACAAATAAACTCATGTCTTGTATTTGATGTTTTATTACCACCATATAAAACAGGAATGTTATGGCTAATATATTTTTTTAAAGTATCATTCCAATGCTCATTATATCTTCTGCACCCTTTTGCTTTAGGGAAATTAAAATATACTTTTAATGCTCTTTCAACAGATGACTCATTAGGACATGCAAACATGCATAAATCTTTCGCTCCGCTTTCTCCAAACCCATATTTCATATCAACCGCGAGACCACAATCAAGCATCATTTTTGCAATTCGATCCATCCCGCTATATCTATTCCAACCACCAAAATAATACAACCCTCTTTGCGGTATATAGCATCCATTAACAGGAGCACTCTGATATAGCACATCATTTTTCCCTGATAAAGTTAATGGATAATCTTTATGCCTAAACGAATAAAGAATCTCGCCAGAATTAATACTCACTTCAAAATAGTTCAAAACTTGAGCCATAGCAGTCGCAATACAGCCAGTAAGAGCTTTATACGTCTTGCCATTTACTTTATACCAAGGGCAAAACATATTATAATTATGGTTCCATAATCCTATCCTTCCTTGACCCCAATGTGTTCTAATCAAAGGTCCATAAGTACTAGGATAATTCCCACTCCTTTCCAATTCAGGCAAAACACCATTCTTCAAATCTTCCCATTTCTTCGCAATTTTCTCATCCACATCCCTCACATTATTTCTCACAATAGAATCAATAGCATACTCATACATTTCAAACCAGAAATTGGCACCTGGCGCAACATTGTCCTTGTCGAAAGTACCTTCATCGGAATAGGCAAGAATGGGTTCCAGGCGGTTGTCGCTGGCCACAACGATGAAACCATTTTCGGAGGTGTTGTAAACATACAGATTGGGATATTGGACGGCATCCACGCGGGTGAGTTGTAAATCGCTTCTTAGATTTCCGTCTTTCAGTCTCAAAAAGTTCAATCCCACTTGTCGAGCGGTTTCTTCCCTCACATTGCCATTTTGAGCCAACACGGAACCGCTGATAAACAACCCCAAAATCACTACCATTAACTTGGTCATTATATTTATTGCTATGTTTTTCATAACTTTAGGTTTTATAAGTTACATATTCCGTTGATTATCTGTTGTTGGCAGGGTTGCGAGGAGGCAAATTAGGTGTTGACTCACTGCCATTGTTATCACAATGGTCAATGGTTTCCTTCGTGTCTGTAAGACAAGGATCCAGATTACAATCATTGCTTTGAACGGTTACTGCTGGTGTTGAGGAACTTGATAATGAGGCGCCACCTCCACCAACTGACCCTCCACCGCCAGGACCACTACTAGGACTGCCGCTAAAACCGCCGCTTGAAGAATTCACATTGGCAGGTGTATTTTGACATGGTATTGATCCAATGTTGCGCCAAACATTTGCCCAAAACCAGTTTTGCCTATCGCCACAAGTATAACACTGCTTGGTTTTTGTCAAAGCAGAATAAGGACAATCTGTTTCTTCTCTGCTTCCACTGCCGCCAAGAGCCTCAATTACCGCTTGTGGACGTTGGCGAGTTCTTTCCGTCATGGTACAAGGAATCACCACAGAGGATTGCGCACGAAGTGTGTCTATCTCCGTAATCAAAGGTGTGAAATCATAAAGCGGATGGTTTGAGGGTGGATAAAGCGTTGCCTTATACGCATCCACCAAACCATAGTTGGTAATGATATAGTCAAACGCATAACTTTCACCTTCAGTCAATTCAGGGAAGGTCTGCGGCATGTCAATGACCACCACGGGGACGGGGACATTGGTCTCATAGTCCACGACGAGTTCAAAAGAATATTCATCTTCAATCTCTGTAGGCACCACATTCCATGAATAAGTAATGGCCTGATATTGCAGATAGATGTTTTGCGTGTTGGTTTGGCCGCCCTCAATCTGTATTGTTGCCTGATATTCACCATGATTAGGCGCGGTAATCGACATTCTGTAATAGCCTTCGGGAATGTCGTTTACAGTAAATAGGCCGTTGCTATCGGTCAAACCTATGGCCACCGTTTCTAACGAATAGTAGCCTTTCACCGTCACCGTGGCACCTTGCAGATGCTGGCCGTTGCCGTTGTAGGTGTAATCGTCGGTCACATCCACGACAAGCGTACCCGTGGAATCCGAAACGGCCATAATGGTGTAAGGTAGCAAAAGCCCATCGCCTCGTTCGCAGTTGATGGCGATGTTGCCTGTGTATTGCACCAAAGGCGTGTTCTCGTTGGCCGACAACCTCAAAGAGAAATAAGCCGAATCTTGGACGGCGATGGAGGGCAAGGTGTCATTGCCCACCACCGACAGCCAATCCACAGACGGAAGGTCCAAATAAACGCTTCCCGTGGGGCCGGTTCCGTTGTTGTAAAGCATCACATCCACAATCTTGTTGATGCCCTTGGTCATGGTAGTGGTGATGTTGTTGGGCGAAGCATACAGGATGCCTCTCGGCTCGGCGCAACGGTACCATACGGTAAAGTTCATGGAAGCACCCTCGCTGCTTGTGGCCACCAATGCAACTTCCTGATAGCCGTTGGTCGGAGTGGTGCCGCTCACGCTGTATTCCAAAACGCCTTCTTCCATGCCTGCCAAACTCAAAGGTTGGAAAGTGAAAGAGCAGCCTTCGGGCAAAGTGCTAGCAGTGACTTGAATGTCGTTCAACGGGATTTGGCTTCTGTTCCTAATGACGATGTTTCCTGTAGTGGTTTCGTTTTGCACCACATCCCAAAGAATCCAGTCGGTGGTGACGAGGTTCATGCCAGGGATGTTGAAGTCGTCGTGAACGGCGGTGCTGTTATGCCCCACCCTGCCTGAATTGATGGTATAATAGCCCGACTCGGAATAGGCAGGCACGAAATCCACAGAGAAATGTCCGTCCGCTCCCGTGGTGGCAAACAACGAGCGTGTCATGTTCATGACCGTTACTTTCACCTCCACCTCGGCGGACGAAGCGGGGTTGTTGTTCGCATCCATGACCGTGCCGTAGATGGGAACGGTGCTGTTCATCTCAAAAACATCTTGCATCACGTAGGTATTGAACACAAACATGTCGGCAAGGCTTCCTGTGAGTTGCACCGTTCGGGTGAGTGTTCCAGTAGTAATGACAAGGTTGGCGGTGTAGTTGTATTGTACCGCTGTCGGGCTAAAAGTCACCGACAACAAGCCGCCCGTAAGACCATTCCAGTTGGAGCCTTGCTCAAAAGAGAACATGGAAGCATCTTCACCTGTAATTTGTATGGCAAAAGCCTCGTCAAGCGCATTCCCGCTGACGTACAAACTTCTGGTATTGATATTGTTCAAAGCCACCTCACCGAAATTGAGGTTATTTGCGCTAACATTCATGGTCGACGGGATGTTCAAAGAGAAACTTCTTACGCTACTTGTCGTTGAGAAACAAGTATTTACCGCCTCAACATACCAATTGTAGGTTTGGTGGTTCTGCAACGAGGGAACATAGCAACTCCTATTATAAATGTTGCCCGCAAAAGGCGTGCTTGGAGCAGGGTCGCTGACGTTCCACAAGTAGAGATTGTAATACTCTGCCCCTGAAACCGCATCCCAATTGAAAGTAAGTGGCAGCGAAGTGAAAGGATAGCTGTCTGTAGGAGTCATGTAGGTAAACTCTCCCAAAGGAGTGTTAAGGAATTCCAAAAACAAGGCACGAATACTATCGCAACCGTGAATGGTTTGTAAAGTGTCAAAATACAAACCACTTTCGGTGTAGGTGTTTCCATGCCATTGGAACGAGTTTGCATTGCAGAGTATGGTGTCTTCCAACATATAATAGGAAGGATAAACCGTAAGGGTCAAATTCACAATGCTGTCATATTCAAAAGACGGATGAAACAGCATGGAATAATTGTCCATCCCTACCTCGGGGTTAAAGATTTCAAAACCGTTTTCAAGGTAGTCTTCCCCGTAACAAATTTCAGAGTAAAGGGTTGTATCAATAACGGGCTTCTCCATAAAATTTGCCTCATAAGTAGCACTTTCCGTCACGATGAAAGTGTAGGTCGTGCTATCTGAAACAGTACTTCCTTCTTTGCTCCAATTGCTGAAAACATGCGTGTCGTTAGCTGAAGCCACCAATATACAGGTGTCACCTTCCATAAAAGTGCCTCCGCCCACTGCCGATCCGCCTTCAATAGGGTTGGCTATGGCTACAATAACATAACCAGTACCGCTCCCTTTTTCGAAAGAATACGATTGGACATTGGTTAGTTCTGCACCTTTCAGCATAATATTAACGAAATGAGAGCCGTCCTCAAGATTATCTGCATTCAACAAAAACTGTCCTAAACCAAATGGAACCGCTTGTACATACTCGAAGTCTTCATCAAACCAATAATATAATTCCAAATTCTCTGTATTGATTTGGGTTTCCATTCGAGTTTTATATAGCATAAAACTCTCCGAAGATGTCAAACCATTGCTTTCCAGAGACACATACAAAACATGCAATCCAATTCCAAGGTTATCCGTATTCAGCAATAAGTTCCCCGTTCCGAATAAACCAGACTGCATATGTTCAACGTCCTGATCAAACCAACAATGATACACTACATCGTTCGCATTGATTTGAGTGTTAATTTCGGCTTTGTAAAATATAAAACTCTCCGAAGATGTCAAACCATTGTTTTCCAATGACACATACAAAACATGCAACCCAATTTCAAGGTTGTCCGTATTCAGCAAAAAACGCCCCTCCCCGAGTAATCCAGACTGCATGTGCTCAATGTCCTGATCATACCAACAATGATACACTACATCGTTCGCATTGATTTGAGTGTTAATTTCGGCCTTGTAAAACACATAACACTCAGGAGTACACCAAACTTCTGTAGCATCTTTGAACTGAATGTAAAGAAGATGTATTCCTGACGATAGCATCCCTACATCCAATTCCATCTGACACAAGTTGCTATTGCTGGTGGTTACCATGGTCTGTGCATTGTCTTGATCAAACCAATAACGACAGGTATAGGTCACAGACTGCGACCATGTGACAAGATACAAAAGCAACGCACCCAATACTAACAAACAACGTTTCATAGCTTTACAATTCTTGGATTAGTCACCATTGTTCAATTCAATTTCCACACTCAGTTTATTATCTTCTGTCGTTCGTCCCGCTACATTGCAATGTTTAATAATCATATATGAAGGATGGGTATTATACGGAGACACCCCTCCATAAATGCCTACTTCAGTTTCATCGTTACCCAAAAATGAAGTAGTAATTTCTTCTTTCAATTGATAGCCGTTTTCAAAAGATATAGTCCCTGTAAAAGTCTCAAAAACGTCATCATAACTATCCACATCCATATTAGTATTGTTTAATTGACCCTCAAACAAAGATGTTTCGCCTAATTTTATCTCAATGCAATTATGAAAAGTGGAATTGTTGGTACTATTGTTATTGCCATGAGAGATGACACTATTATAGACCGTCGAGTTGGCAATTGGAAAATCATTTTGTATCATTATTGAATTAATGATAGTATTTTGGTCATACATGTTGCTTTGTTCGTATAATGAAACTTCTATTGCGCAATTAATGATGCTTAATCCAGAACCTCTAAAATTAAAAGATTTAACTATGCAATCAATCATATATAGATTAAAAATTGAATAGGATCCCCAAGGTCCATCACCATAAAACCCATTTATATAACATTTTCTAAATTTTAGATTCCTACATGTACTATAATAAACGACTGAATTTTGGAAAAAAACACCTTCAATTTCTATAGGAATAATATCGTTCTGAAATGAAAACGTTACAGCACCAATGGTTGTTGAAGCAATACCTGATATTGTGTCAGCAACACAACCTGCACCATGTATCGTAACAGCTTTGTATAGCGTACAACCCTCAAAAGTACCGCTTGAAAGGGTTATCGTATCACCATCAACAGCGGCTTCTTGTGCTAATGATAGAGCATATTGGCCGAAAAAAGAGCTCATGTCACCTTCATGTTGCAAAACGGCCACTTGGTTTTGTGCGAGCGCATTCTTCGAGCCCACCACGCTCAGCAGCAGGACGAACAGGGCTGCACTCAAAGCCCTTCTCATTGATAAAGATTTTGTTTGCATATTCGTTTGTTTTTGTTGAGTTTTCCTTTGTTTATTTCTTTAAGGTAATAAAAAAACGTGGACTTACTTTTCAGTTGATCAAGAGGCCTTCGACTGCCGATACCACAACTAAACCAGTAAAGCCCACGTGAAAACACGTGAACATTCGCTTTACTGCTTGTGGTATCATGAAAGTGTCGAAGTTTCTTGATGAAAGCTGTTAAGCTAACGCTATTGTTTTAATATGTCTATTTGTTTTTTTGGGGCCTTACGCCCTTGGGGTCATTCGCTATTTCGTTTGGTTAGACTTTTCGTTTTGTTTATCGGGGACAAAGGTAGGAATGTTTTCGGAATTGCGCAAATAAAAACCAAGAATCGCTTTTGCGGTTGGCGCGAAAACTAACTGCAGCACTGCAACAACTGCAACAAAATTTTGTCTTTGCCTGATTTTGGTCGGCAGTTT
>LXOW01080163.1_pt1 | contig 10372 bp, 4 predicted proteins | sample 1368591 | NCBI WGS metagenome assembly LXOW01 (sample SAMN04884650, study PRJNA319009) | bovine gut metagenome | isolation source: Cow rumen | host: Bos taurus | place: Italy: Legnaro (PD) | collected 2014-07-09
AGGAAGCCGAGAAGCCACAGCGGAATCTGGTTGCCTGTGCCGATCTCCGTGTTGTAGCGGGCGTAGATGATGTCGGGCGAGATGCGCTGACGGCCGGGCGACTTCGCATCGACGATGCGGAACTTCAGCTTCTCGTCGACGAGGTAGTTGTAGTCTCTGCCACCGGCGTTCACCTTATGGTCTTTCCAAAGCGAGTTGACAAAGAAAGTCTCCATGGCTTCCTGCTTGTCTACCTGGATGGGGTAGATGGCGTACATCAGGTTGGAGTTGTGGAGCATGATCTTCGCGGGTTTCTTGGGGAAGTCTTCGCCGACAGGATAGATGAGGTTCGTCAGGCGGGCGTCGGTGAGGTACTTGATGTAGTTCATCACCGTGGCGCGGCTGGTCTCGATGTCGTGGGCGAGCTTGCTCACGTTGGGTGCCTTCGACGGACCGTCCTCGGCAATCATATAGAAGAGCTTCTTGATCTTCGTGAGGTACTTCAGCTCGATCTGCTTGATGAGCAGGATGTCCACCTCGGTCATCATGTTCATCGTCTTCAGCAGGTTCTCACTGTAGTTGCGCTGTTCCTGGAAGAACGGATAGAAGCCGTGGTGGATATAGTCCTGAAAATATTTGTTGGGAGAGACTTTCGGTAGGATCTGCTTGATAATGCGCTCGTGGTCGGAAAGGATTTCATCGAGCGAGTAGGGGTGGAATGTGTTACCCGTCAGCAGGTTGATGAACTCGCGGAAAGAGAAACCTCGCAGATTGTACGACTTCACAATACCGTTGAGTTCAGGATTCTCATCTTTCAGTCGCATCACGCTGCTGCCTGTGAAGACAGTCTTCAAATTGGGGTAGAGGTCGTGACACTTGCGGAGCTCGATAGACCAGTCGGGCTGTTTGAACACCTGGTCGATGAGCAGCACGCGGCCGCCATGCTTGTAGAATTCACCGGCGAAGTCGGCGATGCCTTTACCCTGGAAATAGAAGTTGTTCATGTTGATATACAGGCATTGCTTGTCTTGTATATCGAAATGTTCTTTGGCATACTGCAGCAGAAAGGTAGTCTTACCGACACCACGCGTCCCCTTAATACCGATCATACGGTCGGACCAGTCAATCTCATCCATCAGCGTACGGCGGACAGGGGCATTGGTATGCTCCACTAAGTATCTGTGCGTCCTGAAAAAAGCTTCCATTCCTGCTTGATTTGTTCTAATTACTTTTAAAAGTGGTGCAAAGGTACTACAAATTATTTAAATTGCAAAGTCTAAATAGCAAAATCTTGCTAACAGAGCCTTATTTTTTCTTTTTTTTAGAATTTGTAGGTGATAGTGGCCATAGACCAGCGCCCCTTTTGGGGAATGGTGCGGGTATTCACACCGCTGCGNNTTGAAAAGATTGTGGATGTTAAATCCCACTGTCAGGCGCTTGCTGATCTGGTATTCAGCTCCGGCAATGCAGACAATATGCGCGTCGATTTCCTCCTTAAGAATGTAATTCGAGTACATCGCAAAGAGTTCGTCCCCCCACACATTCAGATCCTCAAGTGTTTTAATATGTTCATTGAAGAAATTGTAGATCTCAATGCTCTTGTTGAAATCGGTATTATAGGAAGTCTGCTTCCCTTCGAAAAGGGTATGGCAGAAGAATTTGAGCCGCTCCGTAGGCTTCCATGATACGACGGCATGCGCAGCGATTTTTGGCGTGTTGTTGTTGTCATCAATATCAGAATTATACATCTGATAGAGGGAAACTTCATCATCAAGATTCATCAGATTCATCTTGAATGTGTTGATCCAGCTGGCGGTCAGGTTGGCTGTGAATTTAGGGCTTTGGTATTTGGCCATCAGTTCTATACCAAATGTCTTGTTACGACCGGCATTGGTATAGTCGATGATTCTTGTCATGATCAGGTTCCTGGCATGGTTGTAGAAAGCGTTGATCCCGAAATTCAGCCCCTTCACCCAGTCTATGCTGGAAAAGGTCAGTTGCAATGAGTTGACGTATTCAGGATCCAGCATGACCCGATACTCATGAACATTCTTCATCATTAGCAGGAAGTCGTTAGTCTTTCTATAAAGATATGGTGCATCGACGAACGATCTGGAGTAGCTCATTTTGACATTCCACTTAGGCCGCAGGAATATCACGGCGATACGCGGTGAGAATTCATTGGCGTTCGAGCCGTCGTACCGGTGTTTGTGGTCATATCGCAGACCAGCATTGAAGATCAGAGACTTCCATCTGTGCTTCAGCTGCAGATAGACGTCTGAGCTGTTTTCGTGGCCTTTGCCAAATTCGTGAAACTGATTACTCCCAAACATCGTCTCCACAAAGTTATATCCTAACAGGTAGCTCATGTCTGTTAGTTTGAAATGCGAAAAATCAGCCCCGAAACTAAGCGACCCTTTGTGGCTACTATTGTCGATATATTTGAAAGTCCCTTTCAGCTGGGCGCCATAGGTCTGCTCCTGGCCGTTGATGTATCGCGACAGGCCTTGGTTGTTCTCAAAGATGTCGACGACCTCTTGTGGCAGGCTAAGGGAAGCTCCGGATCCTTTGATGGGCTCGTCGCTGATAACCTGATAATACGTGACATCAGCCTTGTCGAAAGTGACGGCTGCCTTCATACTGAGCTTGCCGAAGCTTTTGTCGTAGCTGAGGTTCACATGGTGGGAATAGGTTGCATAGCTTGGGGAGATACCGTTGTAGGTGCGGTATCTGTCGTGATCGTAGAGCATGGCCAGTGTGGTCAGCGTATAGGGGGCCACGATCTGTGAGAAGCGGGTGTCATAGAGGAGCTGCAATTCCTTCCAGTTCAACTGTATGCCGAAGTCGTATGAGGGTTTGTCGCCGATGCGCCCGATGGTCACATTTCCTTCATAGTTACCGTTTTCTCGTGAGTAGGATGCCTTTTCTTCTCCGTTTGACTTATGGAGACTGCCCCACATCAGCAGGTCGAGGTCGAAATACCGCTTTCCGAACAGAATGTCACCGTGCAAGACACCATGGTCGCCTGCTGCTGCCTTGACCGAAATGCCGTCTACGTCTGCACCCTGTTTGGTGATGAGGTTGACAACGGCAGTCAGGGCAACGCCGCCGTAAAGAGAAGAGGCTGGTCCTCTGAGCACTTCGATCTGCCGGAGTTTGTCGAGACTGATGCTGAAGTCGGGGGCGGCGGTATTAGTCATGTAGCTGTTCAGCCGATGTCCGTTGAGCAGGATGAGTATTTTCTCCTGGCTGTTGCTGTAGATGCCCCGCATGGCAATGTTGATATCTTCGTTACAGTCTACGATGTTCATTCCTGGTACGTAGGCAGCTAGCACTTCCTGCAAGTTGCGGGCACCGCAGTTGTGTATCATCTCCTCGGTAATCAGCGTCGTGGGCACAGGCACCTCGGCGAGGCTCTCCTCCTGGCTGGAGGCTGTGGTAATCTTGGCTGTTAGTCCCGACTTGATCCGCTCCACCATATCAATGAACCGCTGCGGGTCCTGAGAAGAGGCCGTGTAGTAGGGGGATTGGGAGAGCAGGTTACGAGTCCATTCCTCTGCCTTCTGATTGTCGTCGAGACTGAGCCAGCAGATGGCCATCAGCCTGAAGGCACTCTCCTGCACATTCCCCTTGAACTCACCGATATGTTCCTGCAGGATGTCGATGGCCTGCTCCACGCGTCCTATCGTATATTCGCTCTCTGCCTGGGCATAGATCTGTCGTGTGGCGTTTTCCTGAGCCAGTGCAGGAAGTGCCGACAGGCAGATGGTGATAACGGTGATCAGCTTTGACAGATATTTCATATACTTCGCTTATTATAGTTGAAAGGCTACCGATGCCATCAGCGTCCTACCACGCTGCAACAGAGGGGCTTTCCAATAGTTATTCCCACAGATGTAGTGGTCGGTGTTCAGGATGTTCTCGACGTCAAGGGATAGCTGTAGGTATTGTCTGTAACGGTATTGGACACCAAAGTCGAATAACAGTTTGGATGCGACATAGAAGTCTTGTTCTTCCTGAAATGTGTAAGTTAGTTTACGGCCTGTANNCTGAAATGTGTAAGTTAGTTTACGGCCTGTATAGCATGCGTGGCCATAGAACTTCAGTTCGTGGTTCCGAGTCTTCAGCAGTTTCCAGGATCCATTCAGGTTCATGATAAAGTGGGGGACATTGTTGACAATCTTTTCCTTTGTGTTATAATAAAAATGTTCTATACTGATATCGTGGCAGTAATAGAGTGTCATGCGGGCTGAGAGTCGCTTATGGGAATAAGCGGCAGTACATTCGATGCCGACATTTTCAAGCTGTCCTCTGTTCTTGTCATAGGATTCGTTCCTGTCAACTGTACGGTCATCCCAGCATATCAGATTGGAGTAATTGTTGTAAAACAGGTTGACCTCATAGTTGAAATGTTGTTGCGGTAGTGTTCCCATGGCTGTCAACTGAAGCGCTGACAGGCGTTGCGGATTCAATGTATAGGTTTCGATGTTTAAGTAATAACGGTCAAAGAAAGAGAGGTTGGCGAAAGCCTCCGAATAGGACAGTCTGAGGCTGAACTGGTCGTTAGGCACGTACATCAGGGCCAGTCGTGGTGAGAACGAGTTAGGTTCTTCCAGGTCCTGATGGTACTTGAGATCGTATCTGAAGCCGGCATTCAGGATGAGCTGTGGCAGGAAATAATGCTTGTCCTGCAAGAAGAATGACAGATTCTTTTCCTTGCCGCCGCTGATATAGTAATCAAACGAGAAACGACCGCTACTTACATCACTAAATTCCATGCCGTATAAATAGGATCTTGACTTGAGAGAGAAATACTCATACTGGATGCCTGTCAGGATGTCTCCCCTCATATTTCCCAAATGATAGGCAGCACTGACCCTCATACTACCCCCCATCGTCTGTTCTTTGACCTGTTCAAAGTGCAGGATACCTCTCTCATATTCTGTTTGATAGATTTTATTGCCATTTTCATCGAATATTTCTGTATATCCATCATCCTCGGTAAGAGGATGCACATACTCCATAGAGTCGTATTCGGTAATATAATTAGAGGTGGTATTCCAGTCACAGAAGGTTGAGATATGTAGGTTCCAGTTCTTCAGTTGGCGTGTATAGCCAAGTTCCATGTGGGTCGACTCCGTTCCATAACCAGGCATTATGCCATTGATGGGACCATATTTGTCGTAGTCGTAGCCGCCACGCAATGGGGTGGCCTGCAAGATCTTTTTGACGTTTTTTTTGCTGAACATCAGGTCAAAGCCCTTCAGTTTGAATGTCAGCCCGATATCATATGACGGTGGACCGCTGTATCCGTCTATATACAACTGGTCTGGAGAATAAAAGGTCCTTTGGTAGTCATCCCATCCGCCGAGGTATTCAAATTTGTCGTTCAGATAGCCTTCTCCGTCGGCAATATGACGTATTTGTCCGTCGGAATAGTAGAGGGATGCCCAGGCAAAGATGTCGGCATCCATGAATTGTGTGCCCATCGTGATGTCTGCCCGATGGGTGTTGAAGGTGCCGTAGCCGTATTTAGCCTTGATGCCATTTATGTCCTTTCCGCTCTTGGTGATGATATTGACCACCGCAGAGAGTGCTACATTACCATAGAGGGAGGATGCCGGTCCACGCACCACCTCGATATGGTCGATTTTCTCCGTGCTGATGGAGTAGCTGACAGGTCCGTTGTTGTCATAGTGGTTGTTCAGACGGTGACCGTTCTCCATGATCAGAATCACAACCTGACCGTCGGCGTAGGCACTATGCATCGACAGGTTTTCCCCTTCATTTTTAGACGACACCTCAGCAATGCCTGGTACGTATGCTGCAAGAATCTGTGCCAGGCTCTTATTGTAGCCCAGTTCTTCTATCATGTCCGAAGTGATGATGGTGATGGGCGCCGGCGCCTCATTGATGGTCTCACTCTGGCTCGAGGCTGTCGTGATGGTGGTGGTGATGCCTTCCTTGAGTTGACTGATGAGATCCTGGAAGCGGGCTGGGTCGTCGGCAGAGTTGTAGTAGTTGTTCATCTTCACCAACTGCTGGGCATAGTATTTTGCTTCTTCCTCACGGTCTTCACTCAGGCAGCACAATGCCAGCAGCCGATAAGCGCTCTGCCTCTGGATTCCCTGAAATTCGGACAAATGATCATTCAGCAACTGATGGGCTTGCTCTAAACGTCCCAGTTCGTATTCGCTCTCCGCCTCGTTGAGAATCTGTCGGGTAGCACTCTCCTGAGCGCTGACACATATCGGCATCAGCAGCGACAATAATAATATAATAATGTGTCGCCTGATGATCATTTCTTCTTGATAGGTATATAGAATGAGAATGTTGCTCCCTGACCCTCTTCGGATTCAAATGTCAGGCGCCCGTCATGAATGTCTATGATGTCACGCGTGATGCCCATGCCGAGCCCCGTCCCCTGGCCGACGGGCTTCGTGGTGAAGAAATTCTCGTATAGACGCTGTTTCACCTCTTCCGTCATACCCACGCCGTTGTCGGCGATGCTCACGCAAATATCGTCTTCATGAGTATACACCTTCACCGTGACCTCGGGATGATAGTCTTTACCGGATCTCTGCTGTTTCACCCATACGGCATAGAAAGCGTTGTTGGTAAGGTTCAACACGGCCCGGCTCAGATCCTGTGGGATGGCCATTGTTGTCGGCAGCCCCTGCTCGTAGTCCTCATGGATGCTGACGTTGAAGCCCTTGTTCTTGGCGCGCATGGAGTGATAGGAGAGCCATACGTACTCCTTCACGATCTCCACCACGTTTGTCGGCACGCGTGCTCCTTCTTTACCCCTGGAGACGAGCAGGATGCTCTGGATAATGGTGATGGCACGCTCACCATGCTCTGCAATCTTGGCCATGTTCTCCTGAAGGTCGGCTACGATGTCTTCGAGATCTTTACGGTCATCCTCCTTGAACTTGTCCTTATTGCCTTCAACGATTTCCGTGAGGTCGTTCAGAAGTGTCTTTGACATCTTGCTGAAGTTGATCACGAAATTCAGGGGATTTTGGATCTCATGGGCAATACCAGCGCTGATCAAACCTAACGAAGCAAGCTTCTCCTGCTTCTTGAGTTGTTCCTTGAACTGTTCGATTTGTTCCATAATCAATGTTTATTTGAGGGGTATATTGAAGGTGAACTCACAGTATTCGTCTTTGACGGACTTGACGCTGATGTCGCCGCCGTGGTTCTGGATGATCTCACGGCTCAGGTAGAGTCCGACACCCGATGCCTCACCGGTGGTCTTCGTAGTGAAGAAGGGGTCGAATATCTTGTCGATGATGGTGTCTTCGATGCCGATGCCGTTGTCACGGATACTGATCAGTACCTGCTTGCTGTCAGTCGTCAATCGCAGGGTGATCTCCGGCGAGTACTGGGTGTCTTGTGTGCGCTGAATTTTCTTCTTGATGGCGTAGATGGCATTGCCCAGCAGGCTCATGATGGTCTTGCTCAGCTGGTCAGGGTTACCGTCTATCGGGAAAGGACCCTCGGGGTAGTCGAAGGTGATCTTGATGCCGTACTTGGCGATATCCTCCTTGTAATAGGCCTGCAGCATCTCTTCATTTTGACGGATGACACCAATGATATCCATCATGACGATACCTCCGCTACGGTCTTTGAGCATCTCTTCCATTGCCTTCAGCGTACGGGTGGTGTTCTGGCCGTGTTCGCTGACTTTCTGCAGGTTGCCAGACAACATGTCGAGTACGTCTATCGTGTCATCGTAGTTCTCTCCGTCCATATGCTCCTTCTCGTCTTCGATATTGGCCTTTGCGTCTTTGATCAGTCCCTCGGAGAGTTTCGCGAAGTTATTGATATAGTTCAGCGGGTTAAGGATGCGGTCAATCAGCCCCTGAGTGAGTTTACCCACGGTGGCCATCTTCTCCAGTCTCACCACTTCCGCCGAGCGATCCTGAATGACTTTCTCCAGCCGCAGTTTATCTTTCTCCAGCTTGCGCAGGCGCAACCGGAAGAGTAGATAAAGAATGCCCATCAACGACAGGAGATATACCAGGTTCATATACCACCGGAGATAGAACGGCATTTCAATCTTGAATTTGATGCTGGCAATGTCTGACAAACGGTTCATCGCATCTTTCGCCTGTACGTGGAACGTGTAGTCACCGTGGGAGAGGTTGACAAAACTGGCCTCGGTGTTTGTTGACCATGTGCTCCATACACCGTTGTTCAGGCGGTAGCGGTAGAGGTCTTCTCCGATGATGGAGGAAGATGTGAGCGAGAAGGTGAAATGCAAGTTGTGCTCGTTGCTTTTCAGATTCGGCAGGACTTCCGGTATCTTCCCAAAGCCTCCCCAGAGTATGCTGTCGCTGCCTAACGTGATGGAGCGGATGCGCAGGTCGGGCTTGAGATTCAGGTAGGGATCATAGGCTTTAGTGTTCACGATGGAAAGCCCCTTATCGCTGCCAATCCATAATTCGTTACCCCGTCTGTAAACGGCATGGATGACATGGTTACTGAATGGTGCCAGCAACAGTTTGAAGTCTTTGAGCGGCTTGCCGTCCTTCCAACAATAAAGCTGCTTACCCTCATTGTTCGTCAGCCAGCAGACGCCTTGGTCGTCGGTATACGAGATGAACGGGTAGGGGAAAGGCTTGGTTGTCTCGGCGTCAAAGACCACCACCTTGCCATCGATGTTGACGATGGTATGCATATCCTCTGCATGACCATTCGACTGATAGTTGCTGAATGTTTCGCTGCCGGGACTGACGGAGCAGACCATACCATACATGCTCGCCATCCAGACCGTGCCTTGATTGTCTCTGATCATCTTGTTCACACTCTCCATCGGACAGACTTTCTTCCTCATGCGACCGTCGGCGGAGACGAGATAGACACCGTCGAGCTCGCCGGTATAGAAGTCTGTGCCGTTTTCGATGACGGACAGCGTGTTTTGGTTCGTCAATTGTTTCGAACTGCCGTCGGGGAGAATCCGGAAGACACCATCGGCGGTGGCAGCCAGCAGACCGTTACCGTTTTTCGACAAAGCCCAGCAGGCATGGGTCACACCGCGAACTTGTACGAACCTTAACCCTTCCTGACGGAACAGGCCGTCGTCGGTACCTATATAGAATCTGTCACCGATGGTCTCGATGGACAGGATACTGCCTAATAGTCCTTCATAAGAAGAGAAGCGGGAGAAGGCAGAGGGAATGTTCATTGCGAAAAGACCTTTTGACGTAGCTCCCCAGAGTGTTCCGCGACCGTCGTGTGAGATGTAAACGACATCATTCGAACTAAGTCCGTTTTCGGTGTTGAGGGTATATAGCTCCTTGCCATTGTCAGCGGCAATGGTCAGACCGGCACCTTTCTTGATGATGGCCTTCAGACCGTTGCCCAATGGCTCTTCAAGGATAATATTGCTCTTGATGATATTGGTTTCTCCCCGTTCTGCGGCATCGACATCGATCACGTCGAGCATAGCAATCGACAGTGGTCCCTTGGCAATCTTTTTGATAGGTCTGACGTTATCGCCCTCCACCTCGAAGATATTGCCGTCTATGGCGATAAAACGTATCTTTCCATTTCGTTCGTAGATCTCATTGATTTCACCGTTGAAGAGATTAGGCGGGCCGACCCGTTGGAGATAGATATCACCGTTGTTCTTGCCTTGCACTCTGCCGAAGTAATTGTAGCCGCCCACCCAGATTGTGCCGTCTTTTGCCCTGTAGGCAACGGTCACACGGGCTATATTGGGTGTACGAAGTATCCGCCACTGGGCGTGGTCGAAATACATCATACCCTCGAAATTGGCTAAGAAGACGTTCCCCTCGCTGTCGGTGTTGATGTCGAAGTTAATGCTGTTGGCATGATAATCCTCAGGAAGGTAGTTCCTGAAGAAAGGGATTCCCTGAGAGTGAGCGGGAAGGGAAAAGAAAATGGAGGAAATTAGAGTAAATAAGAAGATAAATGACAATAGTTTAATTACAGAAAATCTGCCGATAGAGACAACGGCTTTTCTGCCGACAGAGAATTGTCCTCCATCTTCCACCGCAGTCAATCGGCTCTCTCCCTTTATCTTCTTACGCATTATCATATCTCTCACCTCTCACCTCTCACTTCTCTTCACTTATATACTTCTCATACGGAATGCTCTGCCCGATAAAGTAGTTCCACTCCTCGGTTGTCAGGTTGCGCTTCATCTTCTGTTGCACCTTCTCCGCCATCGTCGGCACGGAGATGTTCACCGCCGTCAGGTTACCCTTGATGTCACCCATCCAGAAGGTGTTCTTCGAGGTGTCGAAAGTGAAGCAGGTGATCCAGTTGTTCGTCTGCAGCAGCGTCATCGGCTCGACCTTCTCGTTGTTGGAAATCCAGAGGTTCACCTTGCCGTCGTATGAAGAGGAGAATAGCCGTCGAC
>LXOW01403123.1_pt1 | contig 10372 bp, 10 predicted proteins | sample 1368591 | NCBI WGS metagenome assembly LXOW01 (sample SAMN04884650, study PRJNA319009) | bovine gut metagenome | isolation source: Cow rumen | host: Bos taurus | place: Italy: Legnaro (PD) | collected 2014-07-09
AGCCAATCCTCTGAACTCTGCTTGTCGCCTTTGTATAAATAATGTGCCGCTTGACCAGTTTCGGCAATCTCATCCATCCGTTGGGAGCGGATCTGCACTTCGAAATATAGCCTCTCGTCGAATTTCACGGTAGCATGCAGCGACTCGTAACCTGAGGCTTTGGGTTTGGTAATCCAATCACGCATCCGTTCCGGCACTGGTTCGTAGAGGCTGGTGATGATGGCATAGACACACCAGCAATACCCTATCTCATCTTTGGGCGCGCAATCGATGATGACACGAGCGGCCAACAGGTCGTATACCTTTTCAAAAGGAACGTTTTGTGCCTTCATCTTGGCATAAATCGATGGAATGGACTTAATGCGCCACTTGATATGATAGGTGAATTTGTATTTGCCATTTTTGATTTCCGAATCCAAACGTTTCCTGATAGGCGCCAAGAACTGGTCCACCTCCTGTTGACGGCTTTCACGGGTAGCTTCAATCTTGGCTTCGATGTCGTGGTACACCTCAGGGTTCTCATAGAGCATCAACTGTGCCTCCAGTTCCGCCTTGATCTTGTACAAGCCCAATCGGTGCACAATGGGAATATAGATGTACTTGATTTCATGGAAATACTTTCCAAGCCGATCGGCGTCAACATCCTGCTGGTTGCGGACGTCATACACGCGGTGGGCCACTTTCAGGAGCACCGAGCGCATGTCTTCGACGAGCGAAAGGAACAAATCCCTGAAATTATCGGAATTATAGGCCACCTTCTCGGTGTGCAACGCGGAAATTTTGTCAAACCCTCTCAAGATGGATGCGACCGTCTTGCCAAAACGCTCCTCCAATTCGTTGATGTCGACCTGCTCCTTATAGGTGATGCCATGAAGGAAAGAGGCGACGACCGACATATACCCCAAGCCCACTTCCAGGACAGCGATGCGGGCCAGGTCAATCAAATGAAAAAGATAGGCCTTCCCTGAGACCATGTGCTTGCCATCATATTTTTCAAGACTATAACGATAAGCCTCATCAACTAATTTAAGCTGTTGAGGATCAGATACATGTGGATAAATATCCGCAAGCATCAGTTCATACGCTTCCTGTATTAATTTCCGTTCTTCTACCGAATAACCCATCTTCTGTCTTCTGTCTACTGAATACTCACATAGAGATGCCGGTCCAGCATGGCGTCATAATACGGCTTCAATTCATCGAAGGTACCGTGTTTGATGGCGCATTTCCCTTTGAAATGGGTAATCCAGGCACAGGTTTCCGCCTGTTCATAAGTATGTTCGCAGACCTCGACGAGAGTCTCTATCACATATTCAAAGGTATTATGGTCGTCGTTGTGAAGCACCAGGCTCTTCTCCTCCTCCACCAACTCTTCGGTCATCACGTCAACGTCTTCCTGCTCTCTGTTCATCTCTTTTGATTTGGGCGTAAAGATACAACTCTTTTTTTATTTGAGGCTGGAATCTTAAAATTTTTCCTACTTTTGCATCCTGATTGTAATTAAGAGATGCAGAACCGTTTCATCAAGAATATCATTTTCCTGTTGTTTCTCAACCTGTTGGTGAAGCCGTTCTGGATATTGGGCATCGACCGCGAGGTGCAGAACATGCTCGGCGATGCATCGTATGGGCAGTATCTCTCCATATTCAATTTTTCCTACCTTTTTTATATACTGCTTGACCTTGGCATCACCAACTTCAACAGCCGAAACATCGCCAACGAGAACAAGATGCTGTCCAAGCATTTTGCGGGCCTGGCGGAAATCAAGCTATTGCTGGGTGTTTGTTATGCCATCGTCATCTTCGCCGTCGGCTACCTCAACGGCTTTCGCGAGGGTTTCCAACTGAAGATGCTGTTTTGGTGCGGATTGAACCAGATCCTACTCTCTTTCGTTCTGTTCCTACGCTCCAACATGCAAGGGCTATTGCTCTTTAAGGCCGACAGTTTCCTCTCGGTCTTCGATCGGGTGCTTGCCATCATTTTGATGGCCCTCATCCTTTGGTCTGGGTGGTTCCAACTGGGACGTTTCTCAGTGGTTTGGTACCTGCAGGTACAGACCCTGGCTTATCTGTGCACCATCGCTTTGGCACTATTCCTCGTGCTGAAGCATGTTGACCATTTGAGCTTTAAGATCAACTTCAAGTTTTTCAAGGAAATACTGGTTCAAAGCCTTCCTTTCGCCTTGCTGGTCCTGTTGATGAGTGTCTACAGCCGCATCGAGCCTTTCCTTTTGGAGCGTCTGCTTGACGACCACGGGGTGCAGGCGGGCATCTATGGCCGTGCCTATCGTCTGTTTGACGCTGGCAATAACATCTCCAACCTGTTCGCTATCATGCTGTTACCAATGTTTACGGCTACCTTGGGAAACAAGTTGGAACTGAACAATTTGGTCAAGACATCGTTCAACATCATGGTAGCCATGACTGGCATTGTCCTCGTCATGTGTGCGTTTTACAGCCAGGAGATCATGCAATTGATGTACAGCCCCGAGGAAACTGAAACCGAGGCAGCCTACCTTCTCCGCATCGGCCAGTACGCCAAAGTATTCCCTATCCTGATGGGCAGTTTCTTCTGCCTCTCCACCACCTATGTCTTCGGCACTCTGCTCACCGCCAACGGAAGTTTGAAGCAACTGAATCTCGTGGCAGGATCTGGGGTAGTCGTCAACATCCTGCTGAATCTTCTGGTCATCCCACGGTTCCAATCGATGGGCGCCGCTTGCACCAGCCTATGCGTGCAATTCATTACCGCGTTCTCCCAATTTCTCATTTCCAAAAAGGTTTTCAAGTTGGAACTTGGGGCCGGCTACTGGATCCATCTGCTGGTATTCCTCTGCAGCATTACCGTATGCACTCGGATAACAGGAATGCTTCATCTACATTGGATGCTTTCCTTCGCCATCAGTTTTATTGCCAACATAGGCATCATCTTCATTACCAAACTCTTAAACATAAAAGACCTCGTTTCCCTCGTCATCCCAAACGAAAAAAAGCAGGAATAATCCATTTTTTTTGTTGTCAATTCAATGATTATTCGTATTTTTGTCATCTATTTGTATTTGAAAAAAATGTGATTTATGGATGACAAGCAAAAGGACATCAGTTCTAAGTACTTGATTAATCTCCTTATAGAGCATAAGACGAGTGTCCTGATTATTCTCATAGTTTCAGCCCTTGCTGCCATTATCTTCAGCTCGCCTCTGTTCATCACGCCGCTTTATAAATCAACAGTAATCCTTTACCCCACCTCAAGCAACTCCATTTCCAAGGTTTTAATTAGCACAACCTTCAATTCCAACAAGGACATCTTGGAGTTTGGCGAGAGTGAACAAACTGAACAAATGCTTCAGGTGCTCAACTCCGACCGTATCCGCGAGAAGGTCATCGAGCGTTTTGACCTCATGCGCCATTACGGCATTAAAACCACTCAAAAATACCCCTACACCAAGCTTTACAAACTTTACGACAACAGAATTAAATTTCGGAGAACGGAATATAGCGCCGTAAGAATCACCGTATTAGATTCTGATGCTGAAATGGCCGCCCGAATGGCGAACGATATTGCCGAGCTTTTCGACACAACCATGAACCTCATGCAGAAAGAAGTTGCCGTCAAAGCTTTCAAGTTGGTGGAAACGGAATACAACAACCTATGCACTGAGATGGCTGCTTTGGAGGATTCGCTCAACACGCTTCGTAGCTTGGGAGTCTTCGATTATGAGTCGCAGGTGGAGATGCTTAGTCAACAACTTGCCGTTGAGCTGGGCAAAGGAAACACCCAAGGCGTAAAGAATATTCAAAACCAGCTTGACATTCTGGCTCAATACGGTGGTGCCTATTACGCCATCAGCGAGCGGCTCGACCACGACCGGCTGCAGCTCTCACTGGTGAAGACCAAGTATGAGGAGGCTAAGATGGACGCCACGGAGTATCTCCCGCACAAATTTGTGGTCACCTCAGCCCACAAGGCAGAGAAGAAATGCTATCCCATCAGATGGGTTGTCGTCACCATCACCGTCGTGGCAACCTTCCTGCTGATGATAATTGTTTTGGCAATTATGAACCAATTTGGCACCTTTTTTCGTCGCAAGGCCCACGGTGCCGAAAAAGAAACCCAAGAAACAAGAAAACAGTAATTCAGAAATCATAACTAATTGTAATATGGACAACAACAACTTCAACACCCTTTCAATCGTCCAATTGATTCTCAAATGGAAGTGGCAATTAATCATTATCACTTTGGCTGCCGCAATTGGCGGAGGTATTTTTTCCTTCCTTATTAAGCCGTTATACAAGTCAGAAGCCATTGCCTATCCAGCCAACAGCAGTCCTCTGTCAGAAGAAAGCAGAACTGAACAGATGCTTCAAATCCTTGGCTCACAAACCATTTCAGACTCCATTATCAACAAATACAATCTGTGGGACGAATACAAAATAAAAAAAGACAAGCCCGCAGCCAAAGCTGCAATGATGCAACGTTATAAGAGTTTGATCACGATCAGCAAAACCGAGTACGAAGCCGTTTCCATTGTCGCCCTTGACGAAGATCCAGAAATAGCCTGTGGCATTGTTAACGACATTCTCTTTTTCTATGACCAGATGATGGAAAGGCTCCATAACGATAAGCTCAGGGAGGTCGTTGCCATGTTTGAAACCCAGTTGGCTGAACAACAACGTCGCGCCGACTCCTTGCAAGCGCTGTACAACGAACTCAGCACCACTTACGGCATCACTGATATCGGTGCCCAGTCTCGTGAAGTGACCAGAAGCTATCTCACCGGTTCTCCAAAAGCAGCCCAGTTGAAAGACAACCTTGAGAATCACGCATCTGAACTCATGGACCTTCAAGCCCGTTTCTCGGGCTCCATCGGTGCCTGCATTGCCCTCAAAAACGAAATCGACGGGCAACTCAGGTTCTTGAACGGCCACATGACCTATTCGTATATCGTCACTGAACCTTATCCGGCCGACAAAAAATGTTATCCTGTACGTTGGGTCATCGTTGCCCTGTCAGCCTTTGGCGCTTTCCTGCTTACTTTGGTAGTTCTCTTCATCTACGAAAACAGGAAAAGATTCCTTCCTACTGAAAAATGAGCAAAAAGGCACAATTAGGATGGCTTTACGTCATTGCCGCAGTCTTTATCGCGGTAGCGTTATGGCTGGTGATCAGCTATGACAACTACCTGTTTTTCGCCCTTCCGGCAGTACTCGGCATGCTCCTGCTGTACATTTTCTCGCTCGACAAGGTGATGCTGTTCATCAGCTTTGCCGTTCCCCTGTCGGTCGTTTTGGACCAACTTGAGGAGCTGGCAGTCTCGTTGCCAGCCGAGCCAATGCTTGCCGGCGTGTTGGTTCTATTTGTCGCCAAACTCCTTTACGATGGGGAATACGATAAAAAGGTGTCTCGGCACCCTGTGTCCATTGTGATTTACATCATGTTTGCTTGGATGCTCGTTACCACCTTCACTAGTTCGATGCCCATAGTCTCCATCAAGTTCATCATCGCCCGCCTTTGGTTCGTCGTCCCCTCGTTCTTCTTCTGCGCCTTGATGTTCAAGCGACCGAAGAACATCGACTGGTTCATCTGGCTCTACATCGCAAGTCTCTGCATTGTCGTGGTCTACACCACCATCATCCATGCCCAGCATGGGTTCGACAACGATTCCGCCCACTGGGTCATGTCGCCTTTCTACAACGACCATACCGCTTATGGTGCGGCACTTTCCATCTATTTGATTTACGCCATCACCTATGCTTTCCTTCCTGACATCAAGTCTTCGAGAAAGGTCCTCATCTTGGGCGTCATCATTATCCTCAGTGTCGCGATGGTGCTTTCCAGTTGTCGTGCGGCATGGCTGAGTCTGGCCGCGGCCTTCGCTGTACTGCTCTGCGTGCTGTTGAAAATCAAATTCCGTTGGATTCTCACCTCCTTGGTGTTGCTTGTGGGGCTCTTCCTTGCCTTCCGTGTCCAAATCATTGATGCCTTGGAACACAACGACCAAGATGCCTCGGGTGACGTGGTCGAAAACGTTCAATCCATCACCAACATCTCCACCGATGCCTCCAACCTGGAACGCCTCAACCGCTGGAACTCCGCCTTCCGTCTTTTCGCCGAACGTCCCATATTCGGCTGGGGACCGGGAACCTATCAGTTCGTCTACGCTCCATACCAGAAGTCGAAAGATAAGACCATCATCAGCACCAACGCCGGCGATGGCGGCAACGCCCATAGTGAATACATCGGTCCTCTTGCCGAACAGGGACTTGTCGGCTCTCTACTCATGTTGGTGTTTGTCATCACCGTAGTGTATACTGGCCTGAAAGCTTACAACAAGGCAAAAAACAAGAAAGCCAAGGTGCTCGTCTTGGGCGCCACCCTGGCTTTCTTCGGTTATTTTGTCCATGGTTTCCTGAATAACTTCCTCGACACCGACAAGTTGGCTGTTCCCGTTTGGAGCCTTGCCGCGCTTATCACGGTCATCGACGTGTATTACTCAAACCAGGAACGTTTCGAGGAGGTTACTCAAAGTCAACCAACTCAACCTCAAATATCAGATTCGAGTAAGGTGTGATCAACTCACCCGCTTGACGTGGTCCGTAGGCGAGTTTGGAAGGAATGTAGAGGATGCCCTTCTCGCCTTTCGACATCAGAGCGATACCTTCATCCCATCCAGGAATCACTTGACCTACACCAAGTTGGAACGCGATGGGCTCGCCGCGTTCAATGGATGAGTCGAACACCCTGCCATCAAGCAGCTTCCCTGTGTAATGAACCTTCACGGTCTGTTTATAACCAGGCTTGGGACCTTTGCCCTTCTTGGTGCAGACGTAGACCAGTCCGCTTTCCTGAGGTTGGGCCTTGATGCCATTGGCTTCAAGGAAAGCGGCGAAGACATCGTCAGCTTCCTTTTGCATAGCCGCAGCCTCTTCCATCTTTCTTTGTTGGAATTCCGCTTCTGGAAGAGCATCGTCCACGATGACCTCCCAACGAAGGAACGAGCCGGGCTGAATAAAACCGGGAAGGCTGGGAGCACGGAACTGTTTCAAGAAGACAGAGTCGGCATTAATCATAAACGACATGGAATCACCGACATGCATCATGCGGAAACCTTCGTAAAGGTCACCCTGAAACACTGATTCATGCACTTGGTCATAAGCGGGTTCTGGCATGTTTTCAGTAGTAAACAACAGTGAATCACCAAGATAATAGGCGAGACGCACTTTGATGACATCACCCATTTCAAGCATGTCACCAGTTCCAGCGACAACCTGTTTGTAATACAAACCGGACCCTGTAGGCGTATAGCCCGGGAACGGATTCTTGTCACCGCACGACAGCATCGTTGCGGACGCGAGGAGGCTCATGGCCACCAGCAAAACACTTTTTTTCATTTTTTTGAACAATTTAGTTGTTTGATATGATTTCATTGAACTTCGACAATATGTAAGGTATAGATTAATGTCGCTCTTCCGGCAATGCTCTTTTGGTCGCCCAGTATGCCATAGCCAAGGTGCGATGGAACAACCACATGGGCAACATCGCCTTGATGCAGATGGCGTACCGCTTCGTCGAGACCTGCGACCACACCGCCTTGTCCAACCACAAAACGCAACACCCCTTCGGTTTCAGAAGAATAGACCACATCCCCAAAGATGTCATTCATCACATATTCCATTGTCACCATCTGTCCTGGCTGGACGATCGGTCCAACACCTTCCTTGACAATCTCATAGCGCATCCCTGTGCCTGTGGATACCATGTTCCACTGGTGTCTCCGCACATAGTTCTCGATATCTTCTTCCTCTTCATTGGCTACGTAACGGTTGACCCGTTCCAGGCTTTCCTTCAGCTGGGTGTCAGACTGTGGACCGGATGGTTGAGGCTTCTCGCGGCACGAAGTCAGCAATAACAGGGTCACACTCAGTATGATGAGAACAGTCTCTTTCATTGTTCCAGCAGTTTTTCACGGTATTCAGGAAGTACACGGTGGAGCAGTGCCAAGGCTTCTTCCATTGAACAGGATAACGTTCCTCCAGCCGCATTCGTATGTCCACCGCCATTGAAATGCTTCTGTGCCAGTTCATGGACTGAGAAGTTGCCTTTCGAACGGAATGAAAAACGAATCACTCCCTGCCGTTCGGTGACCAACACCGACATGACCATTTTCTTCATACTCAGCGGATAATTCACAACTCCTTCAGTATCACCAATCTGATAGTTGAAACGAGCCAATTCTTCCTTATTGAGCGAGATGATGGCGGTGGCATAATCGTCGAGCACTTCCATCTTGTTGCTGATGGAATAACCCAGCAGCCTGAGCCTGTCTTCTGAGAATGTATCGTATATCAGTTGATGTATTTGGTTATAGGAGGATGAATATTCGACCATTTTGGCACTGATGGCAAAAGTCCGGGGATGGAATACTGAATGTGCGAACGATCCGGTATCGGTAACCATTCCTACCATGATATTCGTGGCGATGGCTTCATCAAGATATTGCTCACCATAGTGAAGGATTGTTTCAGCCACCAGTTCGGAAGTGCTTGAAACTTGGGTATCAGACAGGGCACAAACAAAACTGTCAAGGTTGGGCTCCCTATGGTGATCGATAAGTATCTTATTGGTTGTTAAGTTATTAAGTTGATTTTGAATCATTCCAGACCTAGATGGGGCGTTAAAGTCAAGAATCACGATACAATCAGCCTGATCGAGGAGTGCGTTGCACATATCGGCGTTGTTTTCGTAAATATGGATTTTGGACGCTCCCGGCATCCATGCGAGGAAAGGAGGAAAGTCGTTTGAGACCATGACTTCGGCTTGATGTCCGAGTTTTTCGAGAAACTGTGAAAATGCCAAAGAAGATCCGATGGCGTCGCCGTCTGGATTGACATGGGTAATCAAGACAAATCGCTTGGGGGTATGGAGAATCCCGTCAAGGGTTTGGAAAAACTGGGTCGTACGCATATCAAGTCAAAATAATCTGCAAAGTTAAGGATTATTCCGGATAAAATGAGTATTAAAATTAATAAGGTATAAAATCAGCGAGGGGAATACGACTCAAAAGTCCCATCATTATAAAGGATAAGCATTGATTTGATGGTAGAAGGGTCCTTATCTGTCGGGATAAGGGAAGGATTGGGATGGTTTTCAGGGATATTAGGAACTGGATCTACGATGGGGGTGAATTCAAGTTCGGGTTCTTGTCCTATATCGGCAGTTGTTTTCTGAAAGGGTTCGGAGGTAGTAATGGGGCCAGTCCCGAAAATGATCCAGTCAAGATTATACTCAGGAAAGTTCTCCTTGATCTTTTTGACAAAGTCGAGACTAGGTTGATTACGACCGGAAAGGATGTGGGAAATTCCGGAGGGTTGGATGCCGAGGAGGGTGGCAAAGTCGGAGGCTTTTAGATTTTTGGCTCTCATGATATGGGCGATTCTGTCTTTCATACTGTCCCGAAAATTTTCGTTTTTACACTCGTTTGATTTTACAAAAGTAAATATTTATAAGTTACGATACAACAATTTTTGAATTTTATTTTTGTAACATTTTGAGTTATTTATAACTTTAAGAAGTAATTGTTTAGTTTATTATATTTAATTATTTGATTTTCATTATTTAAAATCAATTTCTATGTAANNATTTATTGTAAATTATTTGATTATTAACTACATTTTATTGACAATCAATTGTTTTATTGTAATAATCAGTAATTAACATATGTAATTTATATTTGTATTACATTGATTATTAGATATTTATGATATAATCGATTTACGCATGTAAATTATTAGACTTCGGTAAAATACGACCCTTGAGATTGCCTTACAGCGATAGAAAACAGCTTGGACGATGCAGATATCCGTTTCAAAACAGGGTCGCTCAGAGGGCTTAAAACCGGCCTTAATGCCTCTCTCCTATTTTCCGTTTTTAGGACAGCTATCTTGATTCGTTTCTGTGATCTTCGGACGTTACCTCTGTCTTCTCTAGGTATTCTGTTATCCTCGACAATCCATTCCATGGAACCCACCTATTAATATATATAAAAGGGTCCTCCAAAACAGGGTTTTCAATCCATCATTACCCAGGTAGATTTTTTTTGAAAAATATTTCTTTGGTTTTCAAATGATTAGAATTTTTTTTGATTTTTTTTTCAAAAAATGCTTGCGCGTAACATTTTTTGATGTATTTTTGCAGTCCCAAACAACGAGGGAGACAGATTACTGAAGAGGACGTTTGGAAAGTTCTTTGAAAACTTGAGGCCAGCATAAGTCCGAGACGGTTAGCCGAGAGGCTGGTCCGTTTCGAGAGTAAGGAATAAGAGAACATAGCGGAGCCCTAAAACAGGAAAATTTAAAGTACAACAATAATACAA
>LXOW01137948.1_pt1 | contig 10370 bp, 10 predicted proteins | sample 1368591 | NCBI WGS metagenome assembly LXOW01 (sample SAMN04884650, study PRJNA319009) | bovine gut metagenome | isolation source: Cow rumen | host: Bos taurus | place: Italy: Legnaro (PD) | collected 2014-07-09
ACCCGGAGTTCCTCTTTTTTGAATACGGTGTTCCAACCTATTCACTGCTTATTACCTTTAATATATATAGGGTGATTGGTGGTATCGGCGTAGGACTTGCTTCTGCCATCTGTCCGATGTATATCGGTGAGGTGGCGCCTTCCAATATCCGTGGTATGCTTGTCAGCTGGAACCAGTTTGCTATTATCTTTGGTCAGTTGGTGGTTTATTTCGTGAACTTCTTCATTCTGGGCGATCATATCCAGCCGCTCGTTGAGGAGATGGGTAAGGGACTGGCTGCCATCAATCCTGCTGCACAGTGGACAGTGACCACAGGTTGGCGTTATATGTTCGGTAGTGAGGCTGTACCCGCCGGACTTTTTGCCTTGCTGATCTGTTTCGTTCCTGAGACACCCCGTTACCTTGTGAGCGTTGGCGAGGATCAGAAGGCGTTGGGTATCCTCTCGAAGATCAATGGTTCGGCTAAGGCTGCTCAGATTCTGCAGGATATCAAGGACACGATGGTCGTGAAGACTGAGAAACTGATGACCTATGGTGCACTCTGTATCTTTGTGGGTATCATGCTCAGTGTGTTCCAACAGGCTGTAGGTATCAATGCCGTGCTCTATTATGCACCGCGTATCTTTGGTGACATGGGCATGGACAATCCAATGATTCTGACGGTATTCATGGGTATCGTTAATATCTCATTCACGCTGGTGGCAGTGTTTACAGTAGAGAAACTGGGGCGCAAACCGCTGCTTATCTGCGGTTCGCTCGGTATGGCTCTTGGTGCCTTCGGTGTGGCAGTGACCTTCGGCCATGCGAATCTGGAGTTGGTGACGGCTGTCTCGCTTTTGGTCTATTCCGCCTCGTTCATGTTCTCATGGGGCCCCATTTGCTGGGTGCTCATTGCTGAGATATTCCCCAACACCATCCGTGGTGCGGCTGTGGCCATCGCCGTNNGATGACTTTGGACATTGGTTTACTTACGGGCTCTATGGTGTGATTTGTCTGATTGCGGCTCTGTTCGTATGGCGTCTTGTGCCTGAGACAAAGGGTAAGACACTGGAAGATATGAGCAAGCTTTGGAAGAAAAATTAAATGAAATTATATAAGATACAATGAAGAAAGTTCTAGTAGCAGAAGACAACGACAGTAATTTCATCCTGATGACTTATATTCTGAAGAAGTACTATCAGTTTGATCGTGCCAAAAATGGACAAGAGGCTGTCGAAATGGTTGAAAAAGGTGGTTTCGATATCGTTCTGATGGATATCAAGATGCCGGTGATGGATGGCCTGGAGGCGACAAAGCGCATCAAGGAGACTCATCCCGAACTGCCTATCGTGGCTCTCACAGCAAATGCCTTTGACAACGATCGACAACTGGCTTTTGATGCTGGTTGCGTAGAGTTCTTGTCGAAACCTGTCAGCAGTGAGGCTTGCATCTCCACCATCAAGAAATTGATAGGGGAATAGGTCTAAGCCAACTCTAAGTCGAATGCCTGCCGTAGTTTCTCTATGGCAGGATTTTCTTTGCTCATAAGTTCGAATTGTTCACGACGGGAGAGTATCTTGGCTTGTTCCTGATGCTCGGCAACGCGAATGTCCAGTGTGATGCTTGCGTTCTGGAGTGATTGCTTCAGAGTACTCACAATCCTTCCCCTGAAATCATCCATCTCTTGCTTAATGAGCGCATTATCGACGGTTACCTCAATCCGGGGCAGTTCGATAATGACAGGATTCATATTCTTCATGCGGGTAGCGATGCCATAGAGTTCTTTTGGCATGCGGTTGCACATGGCCATCCATTGCAGTTCCAGGTCTTCTTGTGAGAAAGCGGCATCAGTCTGTTGCTCTACTGTAGCAGAGACAGAACCTGGAATGATCTTCATTTTCGAAGGCTTTCCCTGATTACGGAGGTTGTTCCATGAAAAACCAATGCCGCCAATCTTCATAGCGGGACCGGCAGGAGCACTTGGTTTGGGCTGGGAACTCGGACTTTCTGCGTGAGTGGGCTTACTTGTAGTGTTGGGCTTAGCGGATACGACAGGCTTAGCCGCAACTACCTGTGGGGTTGCATTCTGGGGCTGGGACTGTCGTATCAGGTTCTTAAACAGGGTTTTCAATCTTCTGGGGCGACGCCCCGCGCTGGCATCATCGTCTGGCTGCGTGATCTGGGCTATCTCGATGAGTGTCAGCTCTACCAGCAAGCGCTTGTTGGATGACTGGCGATAGTTGATGTCGCATTGGTTCATCAGTTTCAGCGCTTGGTAGAGAAAGCGTGTTTCACAGCGTTTTGCCTGTTCTTGATAGCGCTGCCGTTGCTGGTCGCTGACCTCCAGCAGAGGAAGGGTCTGCGGATCCTTTGCCATCAATACGTTACGTACATGTTTGGCAAGGCCTTGAATCAGCAGACCTCCGTCAAAACCTTTGTTGATGACATTGTTTAACAGCACCATGATGTCGCTGACTTTATTCGCGACGGCTAAGTCGATCATCTGGAAATAGTTCTCGGCATCGAGCACATTCAGGTCTTCAATCACTTTCTCATAGGTGATATTGCCCTGACAGAAAGAGGCCGCTTGGTCGAAGATGGATAATGCGTCGCGCATACCGCCGTCAGCTTTCTCTGCGATGACTGCCAATGCCTGTTCCTCATAGGTGATGCCTTCCTGATCAGCTACGTGCTTTAGGTGGTCAACGGTATTGCGGATGGTCATACGCTCGAAATCGTAGATCTGGCAGCGGCTGAGAATGGTCGGCAGGATCTTATGCTTCTCGGTAGTAGCAAGGATGAAAATGACATGTGCAGGCGGTTCCTCCAAAGTCTTCAGAAAGGCATTGAAGGCTGCTGTAGAAAGCATATGCACCTCGTCGATGATAAACACTTTGTATCTGCCAAGCTGTGGTGGAATACGCGTCTGTTCCATCAGCGTCTTGATGTGCTCTACAGAGTTGTTGCTGGCAGCATCGAGCTCAAAAATATTCAGTGAACGTTGCTCATTGAACGACTGACAGCTCTCGCATTCGTTGCAGGCTTCACCGTCGGCAGTAGGGTTCTGACAGTTGATGGCCTTGGCAAAGATACGTGCGCAGGTCGTCTTTCCGACACCTCGTGGCCCGCAAAAGAGATAGGCATGAGCCAGTTTTCCGCTTTTGACGGCATTCTTCAGCGTCGTGGTCAGCGCACTCTGTCCAACAACGGTATCAAAGGTCATCGGACGGTATTTCCTGGCCGAAACAATATATTCCATATTTGTTATGAGTAAATTTTTGGCAAAGATACAAAAAAGTTGGGAAATAAGAATTAAGAATTAAGAGAATTTTGTATCTTTGCAGACAAATTACAAATATATGAAAGTATTTAGCAGCATCAAGTCTTTTCTGCTTCGCATCTTGCATTCTATGTTCTTCAGATATACTGTTGTGTGTATCTTGGGCGTCCTCATAGTGGGCTATCTCGACGAAAATAGTCTCTGGAACCATATGAAGAATCGTCAACGCATCAATGAACTGCAGGAGGAAACAGCCAAATACAATGCTGTGTTCCGGCGAGATCAGGCGCGGATACGGGAACTGGATAGGAATCCTAAGGCCATGGAAAAAATCGCCAGAGAGCGTTTCTTCATGAAAGCCGATGACGAAGATATCTTCGTGTTGAGTGATGATGATCGTGAGATTAAAGGGGTGGTAGAACATGAGACAGCTGAATAAATGGCAGACGGCAGTCTTCTTAATAGGTGCCTTCCTGATGGTCGTCGGAGCAGGACTTAGTGTGCTGGCATGGAAAGGAGCGCCTTATGTGTTTTCCGTGGGTGCTTTGGCATTCGTAACAATGCAGATGCTGCAGCGCTATGAAGGAACGAACTTCGTTATCCGCCGCTTGAGGCGGATCATGCTCTTGAGTGATGTGATGTTCCTGCTTTCCGCATTATTGATGATTGCCAACATGGGAAATGTTTTTGGACTGAGCCATATTACCTATATAGAATATGTATATAATAAATGGGTTATCACACTGCTGATTGCGGCAGTCCTTCAGCTCTATTCTACGCACAGAATAGGCAATGAATTGGAGAAAGAGGCAAAAAAACTATAAAAGAATGCGCATTTGTTTTAAAATGCGCAAATTTTTTTTTTTACTTCAATATATCGTTGTACATTTGTGCCGCGAAACGAATAATTTATGAACAAGATTCTATACACATTGGTTGTAATAGCAACACTTACGTCATGCGCTGAGTCCTATTCGATTCAGGGCACATCGTCGGTGTCGTCACTTGATGGCAGCAAACTTTATCTGAAGACCGTGAAAGATCAGGAACTGAAGAATCTGGATTCCTGTGATGTGGTACATGGCAAATTCCGCTTTGCGGGATTGCTTGATACTATCAAATTGGCCAATCTTTATATGGACGACGAGTCGCTGATGATGCCAGTGGTTGTAGAAAAAGGTGAAATAGAGATTCGCATCGATAATACAGGTCGTAGCGTCAGTGGGACACCGCTGAACGATAAGCTCTATCAGTTTATCAACCGTCACGACCAGATCGGCAATGAGATGAACGAGTTGTCGCATAAGCAGAGTCAGATGCTGCTTGACGGTATCGATGAGAACATTATCAATAAGCAGCTTTCAGTCGAGGCAGCCCGTTTGGCACAGCAGGAAGACAGTCTTGTGACTAATTTCATTGTGGAGAATTTCGATAATGTGTTAGGCCCGGGTGTCTTTATGATGATGACGAGTGGCTATCCTTATCCAGTGCTGACACCTCAGATTGAAGATATTATGAGTAAGGCGACGAAGAAGTTTAAGGAAGATGCTTATGTCAAACAGTACTACCAGACGGCTAATGAGATACAGGCTCGTCAGAATGGTCTGGTTGATGATGCACCTCAGCAGGCTCCTGTTACTCAAGCACCAGCTGGGACGTCTCAGTTGCCTGATTCCACTCAGTTGCCTTCACTCAACTTCCCTCAGAAATGAAGACGCTGATCAAAGGTGGAACACTCGTCAACGAAGGGAGGCTATTTGATGGCTCCATTGTTGTGGAAGATTCCCGAATAGCGCAGATTATAGAAGGAAACCATACGCCCGATACATCTTATGACGAGGTCATAGATGCATCGGGCTGTTTTGTACTCCCTGGGATTATTGATGATCATGTACATTTTCGGGAGCCGGGTCTGACAGCCAAGGCCGATATTGATACAGAGAGCCGGGCTGCAGCGGCAGGCGGTGTGACGACCTACTTTGACATGCCGAATACGGTGCCTCAGACCACCACATTGGAAGCCCTTGAGGAGAAATACGCTTTGGGCGCAGAGAAGAGCCATGTCAATTATGCCTTTTTCTTTGGTGCTACCAACGACAATGTTACGCTTTTCTCGCAGCTGGATAAGCGACGTGTTCCTGGTATTAAGCTTTTCATGGGCAGTTCGACGGGAAATATGCTTGTTGATCGCCAAGAGGCTCTTGATCAGATATTTGCCTCCGCTGATATGCCAATCATGGTGCATTGTGAGGATACAGGTATCATTAATCACAATATGGCTGCTGCCAAGGAGAAGTATGGTGACGATCCAAATGTGACACATCATCCGGAAATACGGAGTGCTGAGGCTTGTTATGAAAGTACAAAGCTGGCTGTAGCTTTGGCTAAGAAGCATCATGCTCGTCTGCATGTGGCTCATCTCTCAACGGCTCGTGAATTGGAACTCTTTGGCGACGATCCTTATATCACTGCAGAGGCTACAGTCTCTCATCTGTTCTTCTGCGACAGAGACTATTCTTTGCTGGGGACACGCATCAAGTGTAATCCCGCCATCAAGTCTGAACGTGATCGTGAGGCATTACGTGAGGCACTGAATGATGGTAGAATCAGTGTCATTGGTACGGATCACGCCCCTCATCTGCTTTCTCAGAAAGAAGGTGGTTGTGCCAAGGCTGCCAGCGGCATGCCGATGGTTCAGTTTTCTTTGGTGACGATGCTGGAACTCGTTGATCAGGGTGTCCTTTCTCTTGAACGACTTGTAGAACTGATGTGCCACCATCCTGCAACTCTCTTTGGTGTACGTCATCGTGGTTTCCTGCGTGAAGGTTATCAGGCAGATATCGTACTCGTGCGGCCGAATACTGGATGGACGGTTACCAAGGAACTCATTTTGAGCAAATGCGGTTGGAGTCCGATGGAGGGGCACATGTATCTTTGGCGCATAGAACGGACACTCTGTAATGGACATACCGTGTGGCAGCAGGGTAGGGTGGATACCGATTATATCGGCCAACCTGTGGAATTCTCTGCCAAACGAACAGATTAGCTTCATCTTTATATGCGACTTACCTATGATATATCCCAGTTGTCGGCCTATATCAACTGGCCTTATTTCTTCTATGCTTGGCAGGTAAGAGAACCAGCAGAGAAGGAACGCTTGCGTCGTGAGGCTGAAGCAGCTCTGCAACAATTGGAAGGTAGGTATCGTGCGTACGCGCTTTTTCTCCTATTTGATGCTGATACTGACGGCGATGACATTCTTGTCGGTGCTGGCAAGCGCATCCCGTGTCTGCGCCAGCAGGAGAAAGGTAGTGGCTACCAGTGCCTTTCCGATTTTGTCAGTCCGCACCATGAGTTCCCGTTTTCTCAGATAGGGGTATTTGCCACCTCTGTGGATCATGGTCTGGAAGCAGATTTCGATGGCGATGCTTATCAGAAGATGATGATGCAGCTCTTAGCCGACCGTCTGGCAGAGGCTGCTGCCGAGCGGTTACATGAACAGGTCCGAAAATCTTTCTGGGGCTATGCAAAGGATGAACACTTGTCTATCCCCGAGATGCTCATAGAGAAATTCCAGGGTATTCGTCCAGCCGTTGGCTATCCTTCGCTACCAGATACCAGCCTGAACTTTGTGCTTGACGAATTATTGGATATGAAGCAGATCGGTATTCGCTTAACGGAGAGTGGAGCCATGAAACCACATGCCAGTGTCAGTGGTTTGATGTTAGCCCATCCTCAGGCCCATTACTTTAATATTGGGAAAATCGGTGAAGACCAACTTCGTGACTATGCCTGTCGCCGTGGACTTCCCGTAGAGATCTGCCGCAAGTTCTTGGCCGCTAACCTTTAGTTTTTCTCAATGTAATAACTACGATCTCACCTGTAGCGCCAAAACGGAAGGGGATGAGACCACCAACACCTGCTGTGACGAAAAGTGACTGTCGGCCTTCCTTGTACCAGCCATTAAATTCCTTGCCGGAAAGTGACATTGGACACCAACCAAAGAGCGAGAACTGCATCTTGTGCGTATGACCACTGAGTGTCAACTGAGCGCGGCCGTCTGGGATGATCTTACGACGCCATGCGCTGGGATCATGTTCCAGCATGAGGATGAAATCTTTGTCTTCCACGCCATCGAGCGTCTTTTTCAGGTCGCCTTTCTGTGGAAACCGTTTGCCATCACCGTCATTTTCCATACCCGCAACAATGAAGTGACTGTTGTCGCGCTCAATCTTACAATGTTCATTAAGTAGCAGATTCCAACCCAACTGTCGTTCCAGACTGATGGTCTCGCGGGTGTTGGCAACCTTCATAGCCTCGTCGTAGTCCAGATACTCTGCATAGTCATGGTTGCCGAGTACAGAATAGACACCGTCTTTCGCCTTTAGCGAACTGAGAACGTCCATGTGGGGATAAATGTCTTTCGGTTGGATGTTCTGCAGGTCGCCGGTGAAGATTATCATATCTGGTTGCTGGGCGTTGATGCTGTCGATGGCCCGCTGTAGCACCCATTCGTTGTGCTTCATGTAACTACCTACGTGGGCATCAGAGAAAAGCACGATGCGATAGCCGTCGAATGAGGCCGGTATGTCTTCTGATTCGTAGGTCGTATGATTGACCTCCAACTCGTTGAAACCAACGAAGGAACCCCATATCAGGATGAACCAGACGACGGGTATTGACAATAATCCAAGAATGTTGCCATAGTTTCGCGATGCTCTGTTTTTCCCCTTGAACCGTCTGACAAGAGATGAACAGCCTCTGCCGCCGATGGAGCAAAGGCAATATATCCATATCGGAGCGATGATAAATCCGATTAAGAAGAGGTAGCCATAGAGAATGAAAATACGGTCATTATCTGGGATGAAGTTCGGTTGCATGGCCAGATAGACGGTGTAGGCCGTCATTGCCACGCAGGGTAGCCAGCAGAGCAGGCGTTTGCCCCATGAAGACTTCTTGTGTAGATAACGCCAGTCAAGATAGATGAATGGCAGTATGTTTAATAGGAGGAAGAGTATAATGTCACGAGCAATCATTGATCTGGATTTTCTATATAACCTTGATATTCTTTTTCGAGTGAAGACATGACGGAGTCGTATGCCTGTCGCATGGTGGCCTCCACATTCTCTGGTCCTTTGCCGACAGGATAGATGGGCTGATGGATGGTCAGCTGGAGTGGATGCCAGTTGATAAAGTTGACGAGGCCTTTCATACGGGGAAGGATGTCAAACGAACCGTTGATAGTCAGTGGCACTACGGGTAGCTGCAATTCGTCAGCCAATGCAAAGGCACCTTTCTTGAATTTACCCATGTGGCCGGTAAAAGTACGTGCTCCTTCTGGAAATACCGTGACGCTATAGCCCTCCTGCAGGATTTCCCGTGCATTCTCGTAGGTCTTCTGTATCTTTTTGGGCCCTCGCTTGTCAACGAATATCTGGTGTGACTTGCGACATGCATAGCCGATGAAGGGTATTTTGCCAAGCTGATGCTTCATCATCCATTTGAAGTTGCGACCCAGATAGCCATAGATTAAGAAAATGTCGAAAGCACCTTGATGGTTGGCCACAAAAACGTAGCTCTGGTCTTTCTCCAGATGTTCGCGTCCATCGACCTTTACGGGGATCAGTAGCGACCTCAGAATAATCTTTGCCCACCATCGTCCGGGATAATAGCCCCAGAAATGGCCGTTACCAATGGTCGTTCCAATACCTACTTCTAAAGCTGTAATAATCGTAATCAGAATCAGGACGGGAAGTCCGATGAGGAGTTGATAGATTTTATATAATAAGGTGATCATCTATGAACAATAAATGCTAAATCATAAACTAAGACTTAATCTTCGGATATTTTCTTGTCCAACCATCCCAGCGCAATCGCATGACACCGAAGAATGCTTCGCCGAAGATGCCGCCGGACATCTTACTCGTGCCTTCACGACGGTTCACGAAGATCACTGACACTTCCTTGATTTTGAAACCGATTTTATAGGCTGTGTATTTCATTTCAATCTGGAATCCGTAGCCCTTGAAGCGTATCTTGTCGAGTTCGATGGTCTTGAGTACACGACGTTTGTAGCAAACGAAACCGGCTGTGGTGTCGTGAACCAGGAACCCGGTGACAATGCGCACGTACTTTGAAGCGAAATAGCTCATCAGTACGCGCCCGATGGGCCAGTTCACAACATTCACACCTGTGACATAACGGGAGCCAATAGCCACATCGTAGCCCTCGTCGTGACAGGCGGCATAAAGCCGTGGCAGGTCATTGGGGTCGTGGCTGAAGTCAGCGTCCATCTCGAAGATGTACTCATAGTCGTGTTCCAAAGCCCATTTGAACCCTGCGATATAGGCAGTGCCCAGTCCTTGCTTCCCACTGCGTTCTAGCAGGAAGAGCTGCTCGGAGAACTCTGTGGCAATCATGCTTCTTACGATGGCGGCCGTTCCGTCGGGCGAGCCGTCGTCGATGACAAGGATGTGAAAACACTTCTCCAAGGCAAACACCGCACGGATAATCTTTTCGATGTTTTCCTTCTCGTTATAGGTCGGTATGATGACAATACTGTCGCTTGTGCACATTTTATTATGATGCTTTTATGGTGCAAAAGTACAGATAATTATTGATAAGAGCAAACAAAATGCCCGTTTTCTCTCAATTCTTAATTCTTAATTCTTAATTTTTAAATTTATTCACTACCTTTGCATGCAGTTTCTGGGCAAAACCAGACAACTTTCGTCAGTGACGAGATGAATATACAGGATTTAGAACGTTTATATGCCAGGTTGCCGCAGGTGTCGGCATTGGCAAAAGAAGTGGAAAAATCGTCGGTTCGTGCGATTTTTCTCGAAGGGCTGTTGGGCTCATCGGCTCCGATGCTCTTTGCGAGCATGGTTTCAAAGTGCAAATCCCGTCTGCTGTTTGTCTTGCAGGATGCAGAGGAGGCTGGTTATTTCTATCATGATCTGACCCAACTGCTGGGCAGTCGTGATGTGCTGTTTTTCCCCTCTAGTTACCGCCGAGCCATCAAGTATGCGCAGCGTGATGCTGCCAGTGAGATCCTTCGCACGGAGGTTATGGCCAGACTGGCACAGCAGGATGCGTTGCTCTATGTCGT
>LXOW01381968.1_pt1 | contig 10369 bp, 8 predicted proteins | sample 1368591 | NCBI WGS metagenome assembly LXOW01 (sample SAMN04884650, study PRJNA319009) | bovine gut metagenome | isolation source: Cow rumen | host: Bos taurus | place: Italy: Legnaro (PD) | collected 2014-07-09
CAGCCGTTGGATCCCAGGAACCCGAAAATCTCCCCCCTGCCTATTTCAAAGCTTACGCCGTCCACGGCGGTGAAGTCTCCGAACCTTTTGGTAAGTCCCGAGGCCGTGATGGCACAGGCTTCATTCGCGTCCCTCCGGTACGGAGGAATGTTGAAACCTCCTTCCTTACCCCGCTTATCGGCAGGCAGAAGCCTCATGTATGCCTCTTCAAGAGTGGCGGCTCCCATCCTGTCCATGAGCTCCCGCGTTCCCTCATCGGCAAGAACCGTTCCGTCATTCATTATTATGGTATGCTGAAAGCCTTCGGCCTCATCGATATAGGCAGTTGAAACAATCACGGTCATGCCGGGAGATTCCCGGCGCAGATCGTCAACCAGCGTCCAGAACCTGCGCCTTGACAGGGGGTCCACACCGGTGGTCGGCTCATCAAGAATAAGAAGATCGGGACTGTGTATGAGAGCACAGCAGAGAGACAGCTTCTGCTTCATGCCTCCGGAAAGACGGCCAGCATCCCTGTCGGCAAAAGGAGTCAGGGACGTGGCATCCATAAGTCGTAAGATGCGCTCCGTCTTGTCTTTTCCGGACAGCCCGAAAAGGTCGGCATGAAACGCCAGATTCTCCCTGACCGACAGGGTCGGATACAGATTTCTGCCGAGCCCCTGAGGCATGAATGCCACCCTGAGGGCGAGACGATCCCTTGCGGCTCCGTCCGCAATATCGCAGCCGAATACACTGATGCTGCCTTGCTGGATGATTCTGGTTCCGGCAATAAGTGACAGAAGCGTTGACTTACCGACACCGTCTGATCCGACAAGCCCCACGGTAAGACCGCGGCCGATGCATAAGGAAACATCGCTGAGAGCGGTAACCCTGCCGTAGCGGTGACTTAAATGGTCAACCCTTACGACACAGGAGATATCCTCCTTTTCAGTAAAGCTCCGTTCCGCAGTCATAATCATGTGATTCGTCCATTTACTTTTCGAACACTAGGATTTCATGGAATTTTCCGTTTCCTGTCCGTCAGGGGATGCATCGGATATTTCCTGGCCGTCCGTTTTCACGTTTTCGGCGTTCCCGGTGGCCTTCATATCGGAATCCGTCGCAAAACCACGACTTACCGTCAGACTCTGAGGCCAGACGTCACCGGTACAGTTAACGTACCCCACGGCAGGCATGCCGCCCCGGAAACCGAAGCGATGCCTTTTCGTGATTTCTTCAGGTATTCGAAGCGTAACCCTGAATAAAAGCTTGGCCCTCTCCTCGCCTGTTTCCACATATTTAGGAGTAAACTGGGCGTCCCCCGCTATGAAATCGACCTTTGCCGGAATCACGATCCCCGTTCCGTCAAGAACAATGCGGGCCTCGTCACCGACCTTTACCGAAGCAATGCGGTTGGTAGGAAGAAAAACGTCAAGGGTCACGTCATCCGGATTAAGCAGTGACACCACTCTGCCTCCGGCCCCAACCACGTTCCCCGGCTCTGCCAGTCGGTATTCGACGATACCGTCGAAGGGAGCCCTTACCGTCATGTCACTGTTACGTGAAACCGCCTCCTCAAGTTGGGCTTCAGCCCGATCCATTTCCAGAAGTGTTTCCTGCTTTTCACGAAGAATAATCTCCCGGGATGATTTTTTGACGGCAAGAGCCGTTTTCCGGCGTTCGAGCTCCGTAGCGGATATGAGCCTGTCCTTAAACAGATGCTCGGCATCATTAAGTTCAATTGACGCAAGTCTTATTTCCTCATTGATCTGAGTGATTCTGGCGTCGTTCTTGCGCAGATTCTCCTGAACCATGTCACGCCTTGCGGATGCCGATTTAAGCTGTGATGCCGCAACGGATGAGGACAGGGTAACCAGAACATCTCCCGTGCTGACCGTCTGCCCCCTGTCGACGGCTACGGATTCGACGCGCCCGGCGTAAAGGCTGGCCACGTCCACCCGCTTCACTTCAAGGCGGCCGTTACAGGAAAAGATACCGGGAGGCATTCCGGATGCGTTCTCCTCATGCCCGTTCAGATAGACGACACCGGCGACAAGTCCCGCAAGTATCGTCAGAGGAAGTGCCAGTTTGAAGATTTTCATATTATTCTCCTTAAAGGAAACGGCCATCCGTTCACTTTCAGGTACTTGTATATAATTTCATTCTAGCAGATCGGAACCTGAGCAGCTGACAAACGGTCAACTGACACGCCGATTTGTGACCTCGCAGGGTTTTCGGGATAACGGGACATCAGGACGGCAGTCCGCCAGACGCAGTGGAAATGACAATCCTGAGAAAAGAATAAATTAATGAGAAAGCAGACCACATCAGGCCTCACGCATATTTCTTCAGGGCCGCTCATATTATCCGGAAAAACGACAATATGACATGACATATATTTTTAACAAGATGGCGGTGCTTATTTGTGAAATACATATAACCTTTAAACAAAAAACGTACATCAGCATACTCCGTGAGTTAAAATCATTACGGGCGTCAGTTATTTTTTAGATATGTCCGATAATTCAGATACCTGATTCACTACATGAATAATCAAGCCGTTTTATTGAGAGTTTTATAAATGAATCGTTACGTCAAGAGAGTGCTGACAGTGATTGCCGTATCATCAGCAATGATGATTCCGACGGCTGACGCCCGGCCGTGGACGCGACAGAACTATCTTACGTGTCAGGTAACTCTGGTTCTCAGCGGCAACTACTTTATGTGCCAGACTCGCAAAGGCAACGAATATCTTATAAAAATGGCCGACATTGAGGCGCCTGAGCTTGACCAGTATTACGGCAAGGAATCAAGAAACTATCTCAAATCAATCATATCCGGTAAAAAAATCAGCATTAAGGTCAGGGACGTCACCAGCAAACACGTAGTGGGTGAGCTCTTTTTCCAGAGACAGAACATTAACCGTGAAATGATAAGACAGGGATATGCCTGGGCTGACAGAAACAATCCATCCTCAATATACCTGAGAATTGAAAGGGATGCCCATTCCTACGGTTTCGGTCTGTGGGAAGACGTGGATGCCGTATATCCTGCAGACTACAGAAAGGAGAACCCGGTAAGTATTGCCGCCCTCAAACAGAAGGCTCTGAAGCTTGACGGAATAAAAACCAAGGTTCTTCCGGCCGTGAGCTCCCCCGCATTTGATGAAGAGGAAAATGATTTACGCGATCAGATCACCAAAAACGGAGATCTCCCACCTATAGGCCCGACAGAAAAAAAAGCCAGACAGAATCAGTAAAAACCACAAAATTTCTTTCTTCCGACTGATATTTTTTATTCTCTGATTCAGTCTTTCACTCATTTTCCGCTTAATCCCGGCCGAAGCCGTTTCCAAACGTCCGAAATCCCGAAAAACCCGCTTTCATCACAAAAAATATCATACACGGATAACGTTTTTCAGTATTGTTAACACATGTTTAACATTTGCATTATCTTTTTGTAACATATCCCACCATCAAATGTGTGACCTATCTCAATTTTAAAATTACTGCATCCAAACCCATTCATAAATGTTAGAATTCACGCATGGAGAAGTACCAAATGCCGTTGTAGCAGGCTTTACACGGACTTTCGGTTCTCCTGAGCGACAAAACAAACATAATAAACGTTCATTGATAATATTTATCATTGAAATAAGGATGTGCCTGTTGTATATTCTGAGCCGTCTTTCGGCATCACCATATTATGCAGCGTGCGTTCCTAACGCTCTCCGCACACATACTATATTGAGGTTTAACTGAATTAAAATGAGAAAGCTTAACATCTTATCTTCTCTGATGCTATTTGCCGGACTCGGAGTAGCTCACGCATCTCTTCTCGATGCAACATCAAACAAACTTGACACCACTTCTCAGACCATCACCACTACCAAACAGGCCGTAGACGGCTCAAAGCAGGTAGCAGATGCACTGAGTCCCGTATCAACCACTGCAGGTACGGCTTCATCCACCCTTAACACGGCATCAGAAGCACTGAATTCTGCACAGCAGACAGTTAATTCCGCAAAGGAAAGCTTAAATGCCGCACAGAATAATCTTAATACCGCCACTGCTCTTTCTGACGCCGTAAGCAGCGTTTCAGGAAATTCAGGCGATATTCTCAACTCAGCAGCCGAAGCAGCTACCGAAGCCGCAAAGAAGACCGCTGAAGAAAAGGCCAAGCAGAAGGCAGCTGAAGCTGCATCAAACGCAGTAAGCAGCCTCTTCAACTAAATTCCGGGATCCGGATGATGCGAATCATCCGGATAAACCAGAATACCTTCGTTAACAGTCTTTTAGACGGGAGAAAATTTCTCCCGTTTTTTTATGACTTTTTATTTCTCCCCGCCTCATTTCCGCACATACATCATTCCGGCTCCGGTTGTCAGCCTTTCCTGACATTTACAGGCTTAATGTGTGCTATAATACCGGCTGTCTAACAAACAAGAAGGAGCGGGGTTTCATGATACGGGATAGGATTATAAACTTTCTGTCAGCGCATTCAGACATAAATACCGCCCTACCCCTTCAGCAGTCAGAGACTGAAAGCTACAAAGACCTTAATGAACTTGCCGGAATCGTGGCTGCGATAACGGGATGTTCAGTCTGCAGCGAAATCACGGTAACATCAGACATAAACGGCAGACTTTATCTTGGATTCGGCAGATCTCAGCATACGGATCCCGAGACATGTTTTTTCAGAAGCGCCTTTAAGGTTCCGGTATCGGTCGACTCCTACACTCCGGAAATACTCATTGTCACGGATCCCCGCAGCCTGACCGTCACTGCGGAATACCATGCCGGCACCGCAGATAACACGTCACGTAATTCGGTCATGTTTGATAAGGAGGTGCTTGACAGCATCCTTATCGACGGCGGCTCCCTGCGTACGGCATCCGCATCCGCAGGTTACCCTGACGGAAGGACCTCCACCGCATACCGTCCGGAACACGTTCGCATGGACGGAATTCTGGAGAATGCTGACATAAAGCTTATTCCTGAACACGACGTTTTTCTGGACAGGGTAAGGCACATCCGCAATGCGATTAACTGCTCCGGAAGCCTCCTTAAAAAGGCGGTTACGGCCAGAAAGGCCGTGTTTACCCTTAATGCGGCGACGGCAAAGGATGAATCATTCCTGCTTAAGACTCTTACCGGCCTGATATACGACAGGCTCTCGGAGCCTGACAGCGAATGTCATTTTTACGCATCATATACGGCACCTGACTCAGCGGATGAAGGAGCCTTAAAACCGCAGCTTTTCGTGTCATTCACTCCGGAAAAGCTCTTCAGCATAAAATCACGCTCCATAAGCTGCGATGCCCTGGCAGGATCAGTTTCCGCCGAGGATGCAGCCACTCTGCTTCATGACCGCAAGAATCTTACGGAAAACAGAATCGTGGCAGATTATGTAAGCTCAAAGCTTTCAGGAATATGCCTTGACGTAAGGCAGTCGGAGCAGAAGCTCAGAAAGCTTTCGTACATAACCCACCTGCTGGTTGAGATCAGCGGCACGCATAAGGATACTCCGGATCCCAGTGAAATGATTAAGCTTCTTCATCCTACGCCGGCCACCCTGGGATATCCGGCAGCTGAGGCGCTTAAAATTCTTGATGAGTGCGGAGCCCTCATCAGCGGGGATTACGCCGGAATCGGCGGNNCTTTACGGCGGAGCCGGCATCATGGGAGAGTCGGAACCGGAGTCTGAATGGAAGGAAACCGGACTTAAAATGACGGCTGTTCTGCGCAGAATATCGAATGAAAACACGGTCAGAATGCTGCTGGATAAAATCAACTGCAACAAATATTCTATTAGGTAACGTAATACATACCGTCAGCCCCGGAATCCTCAGCGGAAGGATCAGGGATGTGCGGCACGGAATACAGATACATGATTACATCGATTATTGAATACGGTCATAAATCCATCTACAGAGACGCCGAACTGGTGTACGTACTTAACTGCCTCGGCGTACGGGATGTTTTCTGCGACAACGGTCTGCTGGAATCATACATGGAACTGACGCTTCAGCACTTCAGCAGTCCGGTTCCGCATATGGGATACGACGAAAGAATCACTGGCTTTCAGGCCATGGGGTGTCTTAAAGCATCCGAATCCCCCGTTGCGGTTATCGTATCCACAATGCACGGTCTGGCAAATCTGGCACCGATGCTGATGGAAATTCAGGGGCAGAGAACCCCGCTCATNNGATCCGTATCTTGCAAACTTCTGCGAATACGTACAGATAAACTACTCCAACGAACGTCTGACACCTACCGCCAGAACCCACAGAATAATAAATGCCTACAGACTTGCCGAGGCCCGACACAAGCCTCTTCACGTCAGGATTTCACCTGAACTTGGCATGTTCAGCAGAATTACACTGGATGAATTCACTGATGACGTCAGTTCATTCTTCAGCGAGGAATTCATCAGCAGACTCATGACACTTCGTGAGGAGGTATACTCCTGTTTTGCCGAGCAGTTTTTCAAACTGCCGGATGACGGTAAATCCGACGAAACCCTGCTTACCGAAAGCAACAGGAATCTTAAGGACAACCTTAACTCCATGTCCCGCAACATGACGGACACGGATCCGAAGCTCAATCTGCTGAGACAGATTACGGATTCAAGGACGCTGGTTTTTGCCGGAGCTCTGACCGCCACTGAAGCTGAACCCGTTGAGAAATATCTGGCCGGAACAGGCTTCCCGGTATATGCGGATGTTCAGTCCAACCTCAGAGGCCGAAAGAATCTCAATCTTATTACGGATTTTGACGAATGGTACAGAAACCATCCGCCGGTAGCATATCTCAACGGTCAGAGGTACGCCGAAACAAGACCTGAAGACGTAAGAACCACAATCGGCTACAACAATCTGCCCTTTGACTACATTCTTATCCTCGGAGGCAGATTCATCTCCAAAACGATACTTGAGTTTCTGTCCGCGAAAAAGGAAAACATTGTTCAGGTATTCATGAACGATGACGTCATCTCCCTTAACGCATCAGGCTGCAGGGGCGTGGCATTAAAAGACAGCTACGAGGTTCTTCCTTATCTTCTGCCGGTATCGGACGGAATCTCAAGGAAGCTTCCTGTTTACGGTTCTGACGCGGGCGCAAGCGAAAGGGAAACAAGGGAGCTGAATGCGCTAAAACGAACGGACATTGCCGATGAGGAAAGCTTCTACAGACTTCTTAATCTCATCCTTAAACCGAAGCAGCGCGTCTTCCTCGGGAACAGTCTCTCCGTCAGAATGGCTGAAAAGAGGCTTCACGCCGCAAACATGATTCTCACAAACCGGGTTGTCTCAGGAATTGACGGTCTCATTGCAACTGCCACCGGCATTGCCATGAACGGAGAAACGGTTGCAGTCATAGGCGACACCTCTGCTCTTTATGATCTCAGTTCACTGGGGCTTCTCAGAAACGTCAGTCTGAAGCTTATAATCCTTAACAACAATGGCGGAAGAATCTTTACGAGATTCCCTCTCCCTACCGAAAAGCTGATGAAGGAATCCTTCATCAACCCGCACGGGCTGAACTTCTCGCATTTCTGCAGAGCCTTCGGTATCAGCTACGCATGTGTCACGAAATTCAGCGAGCTGAAGGATGCCCTTACCGGGAACGGTTCAGGATCCTGTGTCATAGAGGTGGATCTTACCGCAAAGAAAACAGCCAGAAAGGCCGCCGGGAAAAGGAAGACGGGAAACACGGAGAAAACCGAGGCCGACGACTATTTCAGCAGATTCCACAGAGCGGACAGGTCGCACTGAACGGTATAAGCTGAGCGTGAATGGTACGGGCAGATAATTGATTAAGAAACGGAAACAACCAGGAAGAACGCCGGAGCGGATCGGATGAAAGAACAGGTTTACATTAAAAACGGACAGACTTTATCAGCATACAGACTGCTGTACACCTTAAAGAAGCTCGGATGCAGTGAAATATGCTACGCACCGGGTTCAAGAAGTGCTCCTCTCGTAATGGCCATGTCGGCGATTACGGGATTTCATAAGCACATTCACTACGATGAAAGAGGTCTTGGCTGGTTTGCCCTCGGTATTGCCAGAGCGACACGAAAGCCGGTAATAGTGTTTACCACCTCAGGCAGTGCCGTAGCCAACCTGTATCCTGCCGTACTTACGGCGACCCTCTACAATCTGCCGCTGATAGTAATCACCGCCGACCGTCCTGACGAGCTTATTGACTGCGGAGCCAACCAGGCGACGCTTCAGGGGAGAATATTCGGCAGCGAAACGGAATTTCTGGAGCTTGCCGTCGATAATGACATTATTCATTCGGCAGGACACCTGCATCTGCTATGCCTTGCCTTCAACAGGGCAAGGACAAGACTTCGTCCGCTCCACATAAACTTTTCCTTCAGAGAACCTCTTTATCATATCGATGAACGGTTTAAGGATGAAAACGAACTTAAAAAGATACTCACCGTAATCAGGAAAGAGGCCGAAAAGTTAATTGAAACAATGGGACTCCGTCACGGACTTCCGGGCACGAGTCTTGCTGAAATAACCATGCCGACCGACCATGAAAAAGACGGTGAACCGCCGTTCTACGTAGTATGCGGCAACAGTGAGCTTGATGAAAGATTTCTGGACTACCTGCCGGAAACCGACGCTCCGAACAACCTGTACTTCACCTATGAATCGGTAATAAAAAACCAGATTTACGCCGGCATTGTAAAACCGTTCGGAGACGAAAGCCTGCGCAGTATCATCATTCAGGCGGAACATGACGCAAACGCAGGCATACTCGAAGGTATTCAGCGTCTTCAGAACACCAGAATGGCCTGTCACAACGGACTTACGGCCATTGCTGCCGGAGCCGGGCTTAAAAGCAATATTCTGCTTCTGGCGGACCTGCCGGAAATTCTTGCCGATCTGAATTCCCTGCCTCTCATTAGGAATAACGGAACCAAAATAATGGTCATCAACCAACATTACTCCGGAAACAGACATCTGTCGGAATTTGTTCCTGCAGTGGACATTCGGGAAATTGCCGAAGGCTTTGAGCTGCCGTACCGCAGAATAAACAGCAAGGATGAGCTTGGAAAGTTTATGGAAGAGTGCGGCATGCCGGGACAGAAATGGACACCTGAAATAATTGAAGTGGCGGATTTTGCTGATTAAACGGAATCAATCCTGATACCCGCGGCGTCAGACCAGAATGTCCAAAGTGTCGACTGCGAACCCGGGGCTCGGCTCTGTCGCGTATGATTCGTAGTTCAGCAGACTGTTCGGATGATAAAGACATAACAGACGGGAAAGCGCCATGGCTCGTTTTCCCCTCAGGTCTGAACCTAATCTCCGGACGTCTGCACTCCTGTGGTAAAACACAAACAAAGTCCTTTATTTCAATCTTACGGTAAAAATACCGTTTCAGCTTCCTACCGATAACGGAGCGGTTTTTCCCGTAGAAACAGATACCGCAGGCATAAACTGATTTTATGATTTTATGATTTGATTGCTCTTTGTTCCGACAGAATTTAACAGGAAGTGCTGAACCATCAATGTTCCTAATCCCTTAAACAATAAGGATTTCTTGTAAAAAGATCAATAACACACTATCATCTTATCCTGAACGGGAAAAGAGCAATCAAATCATGACAGCTCTTCTCACGTACTCTCGGAATATATTACGGACGGATACCCAACTTATGCTACAGATAGTCTTTCTGCCGGGATTTCTCGGCTCTGCTCATGAATTTCTGACCTTTGCGGATAAAATACCTGTCGGAGCACAGATCCTGTCCCTCCCGGGCTCAGGATGCAGTGATGCGGAAGTAGACTTTTCCAGCATCAACGACTGGATGGAAGAACAGCTTATAGGACTCAAGGTAAAAGAATGCGTACTTTACGGGTACTCCATGGGAGGCAGAATTGCCGCCCACTACGCCCTTACCGCTGAGAGACCAAAAATCGCCGTAAAAGGACTTATTCTGGAAAGTGCAGGTTTTGGTATTGCCGACAAGCAGACAAGAAAGGAAAGATACAGGGCGGACAGTGCCTGGGCTGAAAAATTCGCTACCGAACCGATGAAGGACGTTGTGACTGAATGGTACAATCAGCCGGTATTTGCCGATCTCACCGATGAGGAAAAAGAAAGGCTGATAGTCATGCGCTCCAGAAACATCGGCGTAAGGATGGCAAAAACCATGACCGGACTCAGTACCGGCAAAATGCCATATCTGGGTGAAGCAATAAGGAAGACCTCACTCCCCCTTCTATACCTGTACGGAGAGAATGACGCAAAATACGGCGAACTGGCAGCCGGACTCCAAAAAGCCGGAAATCCAGCCATGAGCATTGCCGGAATTCCTGAATGCGGTCATAACATCCACATGAAAAAGCCGAAAGCAGTAATTACAGAGA
>LXOW01160119.1_pt1 | contig 10366 bp, 5 predicted proteins | sample 1368591 | NCBI WGS metagenome assembly LXOW01 (sample SAMN04884650, study PRJNA319009) | bovine gut metagenome | isolation source: Cow rumen | host: Bos taurus | place: Italy: Legnaro (PD) | collected 2014-07-09
GCATTGGACAATACCAAGCTTTATATCGTCGATAAAGCGGGCCACCGTCTGCCTGTGGGTGCGGCAGGTGAACTTTGGGTCGCCGGACCGCAAGTCACCCGTGGCTACCTCAACCGTCCCGAGAAGACCGCCGAGGTCTATATCGCCAACCCCTTCGATTCTAACGACAAATACGCGCACATCTACCGCACCGGCGACATTGTGCGCTATCTCCCCGATGGCAATATCCAGTTTGTGGGCCGTAAAGATGGACAGGTGAAGATCCGCGGTTTCCGCATCGAACTCAAGGAGGTCGAAGGCGTCATCCTTCAGTTCCCTGGCATCAAGGACGCCACCGTGCAAGCCTTCGACGAAGAGGGCGGCGGCAAGTTCATTGCAGCCTATATCGTGGCAGATGAGCAGATTGACATCGAAGCTTTGAACAACTTCATCCTGGATGAGAAACCGCCTTACATGGTGCCTGCCGTGACGATGCAGATCGACCGCATCCCGCTCAACCAAAACCAGAAGGTGAACAAGAAAGCCCTTCCGAAACCAGAAAAGAAAGCGTCTGAAGCTGTTGTGGAGAGCAACGTGCCGATGAACCTGTTGGAGCAGGAAATCCACGGCATCATCGCCAAAATTATCAACACCGAAGACTTTGGCGTGACGACAGTGTTGGGCTATGTCGGCCTGACCTCCATCATGGCCATCAAATTAGCTATCCAAATCAACAAGCGTTTCGGGATCACCCTCGACTCGAAATCACTCTCCAAGACGGGCACTTTGCAAAGCATTGAGAACGAGATATTAGACCATCTCCTCAACGCTCCTGCTCCTGTCCAGGCTGCTTCGAATCCCGATGATGCTCCATCTCAACCCAAGAACGCTCCGTTGTCCTACGCACAGATGGGCGTCTATGTGGATTGTATGAAACAGCCCACCGCAACGGTATACAACATTCCTACGCTCATCCGTTTCCCCAAAGGCACCGATGTGCAACTGCTTGAAAAGTCCATCGAAACCCTCATCAAGGCGCACCCACAGTTCTTTGTGCATTTTGATAGCGAAGGTGGCGAAATTGTGCAAATTGTTGACACTAATCAACCTCTCGCCCTCACAAAGAGTCAGTTGAGCGAAGCGGAACTGGAGAAATACAAAGTCGAGTTCGTGAAACCGTTCAACTTGAGACAAGGACCGCTGTACCGTATGGAAATCGTCACCACAGAGCAAAATGTCTGTCTCTTGGCTGATGTGCATCACCTGATTTTCGACGGCGGTTCCCTCGACCTGTTCCTGAATCAGTTGTGCGACTTGATGAACGGCAAGGAAATCGAGGCCGAAGCCATCAGCTATGCTGGTTTCGTCGCCGATGAGAAAGCTGCCGAAAACACACCGAGTTACATCGAGGCCAAGAACTTCTTCAATGAACGTTTGGGAAATGTGGAAGGGGTCACCGAGATACCTGCCGACTTGACCAATCCTTTGGAGCAAGGCACCGTCAGCGAAACTTTCTGCAAGATGGACTTCAACGCTATGGAGGAATTCTGCAGAAAGAACAACCTCTCCCCTGCACACCTTACCTTGGCGGCGGTGTTCTATGCGCTCTCGCGTTTCACCAACAACGAGCAGATCTGCATCACCACCATCAGCAACGGCCGCTCCGACCTGCGCATCCGCAACACGACGGGCATGTTTGTCAACACATTGGCCTTGAGTGCCCAAATTGGCGAACAAAAGGTGATGGACTTCTTGAAGGAGACCAGTCAAAACTTTGACGAAACGTTGACCCACGAGAAGTATCCTTTTGCGCAGATTGCCGCCGACTACGACTTGTCGGCCGAAATCCTGTTCGCCTATCAAATGGGAGTGATCAATCAATATGTAGTCAATGGTCAAAAACTTGATATAGAGTCTCTTGAACTGGATACACCGAAGTTCCGTATCGCCTTCTACATTCAAGAGAAGGATGGCGTTCCGGGTGTGGTGGTCGAATACGACAACGGTCGTTACAGCCGCGAGCTGATGCAAAGTCTGGCGCAATCGGTATGCAATGCAGCCAAGGCTTTCGTTAACCATCCTGAAATGGCGTTGCAGCAGGTCTCTTTGCTGGATGCCGGACAAACCGCTTTGCTCGACAGTTTCAACCAGACCGATGTGCCCTACGATGACACGCAGACCATCGTTTCGTTGTTCCGCCGTCAAGCGCAACTGACCCCCGACAACATGGCTGTGGTCTATCACGACAACAAATACACCTATCGCGAGGTGGATGATATCACGGAGCGCATAGCAGGATATATTGTCTCGCAAGGTCTTGGAAGCGAAGACGTTGTCTCTATTCTCATTCCGCGTTGCGAGTGGATGCCTATCGCTGCTCTCGGTGTACTGAAAGCCGGTTGCGCTTACCAACCCCTCGACCCAAGTTATCCCGCCGAGCGTCTGAATTTCATGATTCAGGATGCGTCCGCCAAAATGCTCATCGCCGATGAGGAACTGCGTCCTATTGTGAATGAATATCAAGGCAAGGTTTTGTTGACAAAGGATATTACCACATTGCCGGCTGTAGAGACGATGTGCACATCGTCTCTACCGACCCCCTCTTCCCTCTTCATCCTGCTCTACACCTCTGGTTCCACGGGCACGCCTAAAGGCTGCCAGTTGGAGCATCGTAATTTGGTGGCTTTCTGCCATTGGTATCAACGCCGTTTCGAGCTCAAGGCCGAGCACCATGTCTCTTGCTACGCCAGCTACGGATTCGACTGCTGCATGATGGATATGTATCCGGCGCTGACCTGCGGTGCCTGCGTCTATATCATCGGCGATGACATCCGTCTGACCCTGCCCGATGTGAACACCTATTTCAACGAAAACCACATCACCCACTCGTTTATGACCACTCAGGTGGCCTACCAGTTTGCTACCAATATGGACAACCATTCGCTGTTGCATTTGATTGCTGCGGGTGAAAAGTTGGCTTCGCTGACGCCTCCGAAGAATTTCAAACTGCACAATGGTTACGGCCCCACTGAGGGAACTATCCTCATCACAGAATATGAGGTTGACGAGGAGCTCAAGGATATTCCGGTGGGCAAACCGCTCGACAATTCACGCCTATATGTCGTTGACAAACAGTTTAACCGTCTGCCGCAAGGGGCGTTGGGTGAACTTTGGATCAGTGGTGCTCACGTCACCAGAAGTTACCTTAACCGTCCGGAGAAAACCGCCGAGGTCTATATCCAGAATCCGTTCAGCGATGATCCGAAATTCTCCCGTATCTATCGCACCGGCGACATTGTGCGCTACCTCCCCGACGGCAATATCCAGTTTGTGGGACGTAGGGACGGTCAGGTGAAAATCCGTGGCTTCCGTATCGAACTCAAGGAGGTGGAGGCCGTGATTCGCCAATTCCCGGGCATCAAGGATGCTACCGTGCAAGCCTTTGAATATGAGAACGGAGGAAAGTTCATCGCCGCCTATATCGTCGGTGACGAAAAGATCGACATCAAAGCCCTCAACGCCTTCATCGGCGAGCGGAAACCTCCCTATATGATTCCTGCCTCCACGATGCAGATCGACAGCATCCCGCTGAACCAGAACCAGAAGGTGAACCGCAAAGCGCTGCCTACGCCCGTTATGCAGGCCTCCGACCGCGAATATGTGGCACCGGCCAACGACACGGAAGCGCTCTTCTGCCGCATCTTCAGCGAGATTCTTGCGATGGACAAGATCGGCGTCAACGACAGCTTCTTTGAATTAGGCGGCACTTCGCTTATGGTGACTCGTGTCATCATCGAAGCTGACAAAGCGGGAATGCACGTGGCCTACGGCGATGTCTTCGCCAACGCCACCCCGAGAAAGCTTGCCGCGCTCGTTACGGGCAATGCCGTTGTCGATACCGATGATGACGATATCACCAAATTCGACTATTCTGGTATTAACAACCTGCTGAGTAACAACACCTTGGACAGCTTCCGAAAAGGCGAACGCCAATCCTTGGGCAATGTGCTGCTCACGGGCGCTACCGGCTACCTTGGCATCCACATTCTGCAGGAACTGATCCATTCGGATGCGGAGAACATCTACTGTCTGGTACGCGACAAGAACATGGATGGCGCTGAACACAGACTGAAAACGCTGCTGTTCTACTATTTCGAATCCACCTACGACGAGCTGTTCGGCAACCGTCTCCACATCGTTCTCGGCGACGTCACCAACGACCTGACCACCCTCGTTCAAGTGAAGATCGACACGGTGTTCAACTGCGCTGCGGTAGTGAAACACTTCAGCGAAGGCACTGAGATTGAAGACGTGAATGTGGGTGGTGCGCAACGTTGTGTTGACCTCTGTCTGAAGACCGGCGCACGGTTGGTACACATCTCCACCTACAGCACCAGCGGCCTCAATGTCAACGACACTATGGCGCCCGACTACGTCTTCACCGAGCAGCGGCTTTACGACGGACAATATCTCGGCAACCAGTACATCCATTCCAAGTTCTTGGCAGAACGTATTGTGCTGCAATCCATTGTGGAGAACGGATTGTCGGCCAAGGTGATCCGTGTCGGTAATTTGGCGGCGCGCACTCGCGACGGTGAGTTCCAGATCAACTTCTCCACCAACTCCTTCATGGGGCGTATCAAAGTCTTCAACATGCTGGGCTGCTTCCCCTATTCTTTGTACGATAGCAAGGTGGAATTCTCGCCCATCGACGAAACAGCGCACGCCATCATCCTGCTCAGCTCCACACCCAAGGATTGCTGCCTGTTCCATTCCTACAACAATCACACGCAGTTCCTCGGCGACGTCCTCAGCGGATTCAACAATCTGGGCACCGACATCCGTCTTGTGGAGGACGAGGAGTACAATGCCACCATGGAGAGTGCCGGCAACGACCCGCAGAAAGCCAAAACGCTTTCGAGCCTGCTCGCATACCAGGACATGGCCCACGGCATGAAAGTCTCAGAGGTGGCCGTCAGCAACCCCTACACCACCCAAGTGCTCTATCGCTTAGGCTTCAAATGGTCGCCCACCACGTGGGACTATGTGGACCGCATGTTGAGTGCTATCAGCGGACTGGGATTCTTTGATTAGTTAGCGACTTACAAATTCCACACCGAAATCCTTGCAGAGGGTTTGGGCGGTGCGGTGGCCGGTGACCGCTGCGGGAGGCAGACCGCCGGAGAAGTTCACTCGCTGGCCTGTGAAGTAGATGCCGGGGGCGAAGCGGATAGGGGCGTGCGGGACGCGCGTGAAGGGCTCCCAATGGCTCATATAGCTGCCTTGGTAGGTGTCGCAGTAGCGTTCGTAGGTGAGCGGCGTGGCCATATCGGTCACCTCCACGGCGTTTTTCAGTTCTGGTATACTGTCGCCGGCACTGAAGGTGCTGAGGGTGTAGATGAGGGAGAGCTCTATCAAAACTACGAAATCGCGAGTTCGAGTCTCGTTTTCCGCTCAAAGTCTTACAAAACAATAGAAATCAGCAAATTACATTGGATATATAATAAAAATTACATGAACAAATCATCAGACGTGATTTCCGAAGCCACAACTTCATTCATGTTGCTTATAACTTTCAGGTCACAAAAGTGATAATGTGTCTTTTGCCGAACAAAAAATGTAACCTTTATGTACTTTATCTCGATAATTAATCAAGATAAAATACATTTTGCTTGTTCTTTTTCAAGAATCCATTCAAGAATCCGTTCAGGGGGCAAACAACAATTGTCGTTAATATAGCAGTCCAAACATCCAAAGGGGGATGCGGTTCCCGTGCCCGATTTCTGTGTCATCGACCGCAAGGAAACTGTTGGGCAAATCGGCAATCTGCTCAAATGTCTTGTTTTTTCCGCCCACCTCGAATAGATATTTGTCATCGATTAGGAAATCACCCTGCTTGGGGTGTCTCGCCTGGTTTTTCACAATGAGCTGACTGTAGAAAAACGTTTCGCGCTCGTTGCCTTTGTCAACGTGTGAACATAGAACATGCATCAGGTTCGGATTGCCCAAGAAAATTTTGTCGGGTTTCAATAATTGTTTGTAGTTCTTGGCTTTAGCGGTGAGCAACCCAAGAATTTGGGCTTTGTCGAGGGCATAGAGCATTCGCAGCCCTAACTCGTTGTTGGTGTCGAGCTGTTTCCATAGCTCGGACATGTTGGGCTCGAACGGTACCCGCTCACTGATAATCATCAGCAAGCGTTTCACCTTCTGGAGTGTTTCAAACGTCACCTTTTCGACGGCGGGAAGGTCGTTGTCGATGACCACCGACACTGTTTCGCGAAGGCGGATGGGGAAATCCTCCACTGACTCGCGATAGAAAGGATAATAACCATGGTGCAGATAGGCCTCAAACAGCGGAGCCACCTTGATGGTGTTCGTTATCCGCATAGCGTTACTGACATGGTTTTGGAGAAGGTCTTCAAGCGGGATGGCAGCGAGATTGATGATACCCTCGAGTTCAAGATATTCGCGGAAAGACATGCCATAGAGCGTGTAAACCGTTTGCCGGCGCGAGAGATCAACTTTGGCGTTGTCCATGATGAGGAGAGAGCTGCTGGTATATACGATGCTCATGTCAGGGTAGTCGTCGTAGATATTCTTCAGAGTGACAGACCATTGGTCGTAACGATGTACTTCATCCAGGTATAGCCTCATGATACCGTGCTGCCAGGCCCAATCCACGAGGTCAATCAGGGAATGCGAGGCGAACCACAGGTCGTCGAGCGAGGCATAGAGCGTCTGGTCAATGTCAGAATACCGTTCCAGAATGTTTTGGAGAAGCATGGTGGTCTTTCCCACGCCACGCGGACCTTTGATGCCGATGAAACGGGCGTTCCAATTGATTTGCGAATAGAGGTATCGCTTAAAACGCAGGTCAATCTTGGCCAGTTTGCGGTGATATTTGTCAAACAGGGGCTGTAATTCAGAAGCATCCATAATAACGTACCATTTAAATGACGCTGCAAAGATACGATTTATATTTGTAACTACAAATAATCAACTAATTTTTATAGTTCAAACTATAAAAACAAATCATTTCACCGGCTTACAAATTCCACACCGAAATCCTTGCAGAGGGTTTGGGCGGTGCGGTGGCCGGTGACCGCNNTGGTAGGTGTCGCAGTAGCGTTCGTAGGTGAGCGGCGTGGCCATATCGGTCACCTCCACGGCATTTTTCAGTTCTGGTATTCTGTCGGAAAGGCAGTCGATCACCAGCGCGATGGTTTCCTGCTTCTTGGCGGCATAGCTGCCGTCTCTCTTGGCTGCCGCCCAGTAGTCGTAGCTGTTGCCGTGAAGGAGGCAGGTGAGCACGGTGCAACCTTCGGGGGCATAGTCGCCCTCTTTGGCGTAATTGTTGACAATCAATGTTTTGTATGTGATGCCCGCCATCGTGAAAGGACGCGGCAGCACCATCTGCATGGAGCGGGGATAGGCGCTCAAATCGGCCTTGACGCCCATTCCGATGAACATGCACTGCGTGGTTTTCAGATTTTTGCGCATCCGTTGCGCCCAGCGCTCCTGCAAGGGCTCGCCGAAGAGCTTGTCGATGGCCGTGCGGGCGTCCATGGAGATGATCACCGCGTCGGCTTCAAGCGTTTCGTTGGCTGTTTGCACGCGCACGGTGTCGCCCTCCTTGGCAATGGAGAGGGCGGGGGTGCGATAGCGGATTTCGCCGCCAAGGGAGGTGAGGCAATCGGCCATGTTTTGCGCCATCAGAAGCGAGCCGCCTTGGGGATAACCGCTGTCGCCGGCACTGAAGGTGCTGAGGGTGTAAATGAGGGAGAGCGCGTTGATGTCGGGATCCACCACCGCCCTCAGCAGATTGCGGATGCGGGGGTTTTTGAATCGCCGTGCATAGCCTGAGGCGCTTTCCATCAGCAGGAAAGGCGTGATGATGACGGCGGGCAGCATCCGCACGAATTCCATGGGATGGAAACCGCGGGGATAACGGGATTTGAGCCCGGCCATGTCCATGATGGGAGAGTGGAAATTGCGGAAGCAGGCCAGATGAAAGCGCAGCGAGGCAAGGGCGAGCTTGTCGCGCAAGCCGGTGATTTCCAACTCTTTCAAATCTCTCCGAAGGGGCATTTGTCCCGCATCGTCCATCAAGGTATATACAGGGTCTTTGAAATAGACCGGGTTGTTCTCTTGCAGCGCTCCTGTCTCTTTCCATATCGCATGCAGCGGAATGTCCTCCCTGGCTCCGATAAGCCAGTGTACACCGCCCTCGAAGGTGTAACCCTTGCGCACCCAGTTGGTGGAGACGCCTCCGGGAGTTGCCGCCTTTTCCAACACCACTACCTCAAAACCCGAGCGACGCGCATAAACCGCCGCCGTCAGACCGGAAATGCCGGCCCCGATGACAATCACTTTCTTCATAACTCCTTAATCTCTTTCCCCCTGCAGAATCGTTTCTCGATTTGGCGGTCGTCGCCGATGTAGATGAAGCGTTCCAGCCGCTCCAATAACGAATAGTTGTCGTGGTTGAGGTCGCTGTCGTCGATGAGGAGGGCGTCGAATTCGTAGCCGGGTTCAAAGCTGCCCACGTTGCCGAAGAAGCTGCCACCCGACTTCGTGGCCATCCAAAACGCCTCCGAGAGGGTGAGGAACGAGCGGGCGTGATTCCGCTGATAGTGCAGCTTGCTCATCTGTATCGCATAGACCATCATCTGGAAGATGCTCAGGTTGTGGCCGCCGCTGATGTCGCTACCGAAACCTACGCGTACCCCTTCGTCGAGGAATTGGCGGATGGGGGCGATGCCCGTGGTGACGTTGAGGTTCGAGGTGGGACAGTGGGCTACTATCACCCCGCGCCGTTTCATCAGAGCGATCTCCTCGCTTTCGGAAAACACGCAGTGGGCCATCACCGTGGGAGTCTGCCCGAAGAGTCCGTAGCGGTCGTAAGCGTCGCCGTAACTGGTGCTTTCGGGCTCCAACTGTTGCACGAGGGCGATTTCGTCTCTGTTTTCGGAGAGATGCGACTGCACGTGGAGGTGGTATTTGGCCGCCAGTTCACCGCAGGCACGGAGCATCTCCGGCGTACAAGAGGGGATGAAACGAGGTGTGACAATCGGTCGCACCAGCGCGTTCGGATCGTTGAATTCCGCTATTAAGGATTCGTATCCATGAACGAAGTCTTCCACCGATTCGGAGAGGCCTTCGGGGCAATTGCGGTTCATGCCGACTTTGCCCACCAGTGCGCCCATGCCGGACTCTTGGAAGAGGCGCATCAGCACGCGGGTGCTTTCCGTGTGGACGGAGGCAAACGTGCAGGTGCGCATGGTGCCGACGCGCCACAGGTCGCGCACAAAGCGGCGGTACATCCGCTCGGCGTACGCTGTGTCGGCATATTTCATCTCCTCGGGAAAGGTGTAATTATGCAGCCACGGCAGCAGTTCCATGTCCATGGCGATGCCCTGGTTGCGGTATTGCGGGGCGTGCACGTGCAGGTCGTTCATGGCGGGAATGAGCAGACGGTCGCCAAAATCAACGACCTCCGAATCCTCGCCATGTAACGATGCCAAGTTGGTTGACACCCCTGTTACACAGCCATCGGCATCCACGGCAATGTAACCGTTCTCCAGTACCTCGAAACGGTTTTTCTCCTTCGTATAGAGGATATGCGCTTTATAAACTTTCATCGTCTGGATTTTCTTTCAACAAATCGCGGCGATTCTGCCCGATATAGAGGAAATAGAGGAACAGGTCGGTGGAGACCAACAGGGCGTTGAACACATACAAACAGATGACGATGTCTCTGCTGTAGAGCGCTTTATGGATGATGCCAAAGATGTAGCCCAGCACAATCAGGGACATGAACATCGGACTTTTGCCAATCACCACTTTGGTTCGCAACGATTTGGCGATGGACACGGGCCAGCTGACCGAGAAACAGAGCAGGAAAAGAACTTCCCAAATGCTAAAATCTGTCATAGTTCAATGCGGCTTTAGAGGCTCTCTTTCAAAATTTCCGTGATGTCTTCGGGCTTCAGATCCATATAGCCGGCAGGATAGCAAATGGTGCCTTTGGTAATGCCGGGAATCATCTCTTCGGTGGCGCCGAGTTCGCTGATGGTGAGCGGCAGACCGATTTCCACCATCCAGTTCTTCAACGCTTCGAGGCCGGCTTCGGCAATCTGCTCGTCGGTCTTCCCCTCAGGGCAGACGTTCCACACATTCTTGGCGAAGCGCACGAATTTGGCCAGACCGGGCTTCATGGCACGTTTGTAGTAGGCCATCGAGACGGCGGCCAGGCAGAAACCGTGCGGGGCGTGCGTCCATGCGCCCACGCTGTGACCGATCATGTGTACCATCCAGTCTTGCGTTTTGCCGCATTTGAGCAGCGTGTTGAGCGCCCAGGTGGCGGTCCACATAATGTTGGAGCGGG
>LXOW01220242.1_pt1 | contig 10363 bp, 11 predicted proteins | sample 1368591 | NCBI WGS metagenome assembly LXOW01 (sample SAMN04884650, study PRJNA319009) | bovine gut metagenome | isolation source: Cow rumen | host: Bos taurus | place: Italy: Legnaro (PD) | collected 2014-07-09
AATATGCGGTGGAGGTGTTCAAATATCTGCGTGAACTACCGTATGATGTATCGATCAAGGTCATTGCGCATCAACTTGGCAAGAGCGCGAGTTCGATAGGTGCCAATTACCATGAAGCCAATCGATCTGAAAGCCGTGATGATTTTGTCCATAAAGTTGCAATAGCAGTGAAAGAGGCGAATGAGAGTTGCTACTGGTTCAAGGTCCTTAGAGGGCTGTGTGGCAACAATGAAAGGATAGAGGCGTTGGCAAAAGAGACCTGTGAACTGCGGAATCTGTTGCAAAGCATCCTGAAAAGCGCCCGCTCCCGCTAACTCCTCCACTCCTAACTTCAAAAACTCATGACTCCTCCACTCCTAACTCCTCCACTCCTAACTCCTCCACTCCTAACTCCTCCACTCACCCACTTCTACATTGGATTGTGTGGCGTGGTTGGTGGAATGATGGTGATTGAGTTGTTGGCTGGTACAATGAGGCGTGGGCGCGGTAGAATTGCTGCGGTGGAAGATGATATGAGGCAAACATATACAGTAAAACATATACGGAAGGGTCTGACCCTTTTGGGCTATGTGCTGAGCGCATCCTTTCCTGCGAGCGCGCCCAGGAATCCAGCGCCGAATTCTGTATGCCAATCAAAGAAATCATTTCATTGATATAAGCCGTGTAGAACGTGTAGCTCAAATTTGTTTTAGCCGTGTAGAGGTGGAGAAGTGGAGAAAGAAATGGGAATTTAAGCCTCTGCGCACTCTGCGACTCTGCGTTAAAACTTCAAACCTCAAACTTTAAACTTCAAACATCAAACTAAACTCAATGAAAACTTCTGTCGAAATCACTCTTAAATCCCTCTCGCTCACTTCTGTTCCTGAAAAGGCATTGCTGGTATCGCGCAATCTTCTCACGGTCGAGATGATCTGGCCGAAGGCCGGAACTCCCCGCAAGTCCGCGACGCGGCAGATTACGATGAAGAAGGGCAAGGTCGACTTCACCACCGAGCCGTGGGCAAAGCGCGTGCTCTTCCGCGAAGATATCGATGGACACACGGCGTTCACGGTTTCCATCGCAGAGCCGGTGACGCTGCAGAAACTCCATCGCCTTCTCCAGCTCACCGCAAAGGCGGCGATCAAGGAGGGCGCAGATATGATCGATGCGGCGCTTGTGTCGTATGGTGACATCGCCGCCGCGCCGGTGGACGCACTTGCGACGATGGTTGCCGAGAAGGACGCGCCTCGCATCATCATCCAAGGAGTGCTCGACTATGATGATCTGCCAGGCGCGGGAGAGACAAAGGAAGTTCTCATTCCACTGACTCGTCCGAAATTCAGTCGCCAGATTGGTTCGCTAACGCTGCTCGTACAGGGATGAAGCGTCTAACGCCATTATCGAAAGTTCTTAAAACGCTCTCCTTCTACAAGTGGGCGTTTGGGGATTTGACGGAGCAAGACTCCGACATCGGGATGCTCGCCGAGTATCTTGTCGGCGATATCCTGAATTGTCTTCCGCCTACGCGCAAGGTAAACGCTCCCTTCGATCTCATAATGAAGTCTGGCACGACAATCGAAGTGAAGGCAACGACTCACAAGTTGGTTCGAGAGGGCAAGACGCCATATTATCGTTGGGCCGTCAAGACGCAGACGGCAGCGCTGAAGGGGAATCGCCCCATTGCGGACTATTGGCTTTTCCTGATTGCCGGTTTCCCGCGTGAAGCCTCGGGTACTCCGCGAGTGGTGCAAGCATTTGATCTCCAGAACTGGACATGCTACCTCGTTGCCGGCGAACAGCTGCGCACGGCTTGCTGCGCGCGCTATGTCTCGGAGTCGACCTTGCGGCGTCTTGGGGTGGAGCCATTCCCGCTTGGGGAGCTGAAGAAACGATTTAACCACGGAATACACTGAATACTGCGCACTGACCCCTGCCCCCTAACCCCTGCTCCTGCCATTGACACTTGTTAACCAAAAGGTTAAAATACACACTCAAAAGATTGGCTCGCTATGAACCGATCCTACGACAACTCGGCGAAAAGCCCAAAAGTGAAGTATTCGGCTGCATACTCCACCCGGCGAGAGCTTGTTTTTAACGCAGAGGCGCAGAGGCGCAGAGTACGCAGAGGTATTGGGGTCTGGGGCAAAGCCCCAGCTATACTTAGCTCTGTTTCTCTGTGTTAAAGATTTCTACACATTTCTGCACGTTCTACACGGCTAAAACCCTTTGAAGACTGTTGACCATATATGCTCGGCATTCCTGCGGCAAATCCTCCTCCGTATGAAGGAGCTCGGGCTCTCCCAAACCGACCTCGCCAAGCGCATGAAGGTCTCGCGCCCCTACATCACTAAGGTGCTCCGCCAAGACGTCAACTTCTCCTTCCGCACTGCGGCCAAGCTCGCTCGCGCGCTCCAAATGGACTTCTCCCCCGAGCTCCATCCCTCGTATGATCGTTGCAGTGAATATCTAGAATGTGCTTCGTAATGAAAGATAATCGAAAGATTTGTGGCTGGCTAGCCCGCGTCAGGATTGCCGCGGTTGGGAATTCGTCCATATTGTTTGGTCAATGGATGATAGGCGATATTGTCCTTGTGGATTAGGAGATAGATTTATGAATATAGCTATTCTACTTGCTGGTGGTGTTGGTAATCGGCTTGGAGCTGGCATTCCCAAGCAGTATGTTGAGGTCATGGGCAAGCCATTAATTGTATATGCACTTGAAAGATATCAGGTCTCAAAACTGATTGATGCGATAGAGGTTGTCTGCGCGCCGCAATATCAGGATGCTATTTGGGGCTGGGCAGAGAAATACAAGATATCAAAGTTAAAGTGGGTTTGTGATGGGGGCGCTTCATGTCAGGAATCAACACGCAATGGAATCTTCAACCTAGAGAATCAGTGCAATCCTGAAGATGTGATTACCATCAACATGAGCACAAGCGTTTTCATTAATGACGACATCCTTGAAGATTCGTTTCGCGTGTGCAAAGAGCGCGGATGTGCATTCGCGGCTATGCAATGTATTTATAACAACGCGGAAACATTTGATGGGGTAAGTTCAACTAAGATCCATTACAAAGAAACGCATAAGATGCTTAATATGCCTTGGACGGCACCGCTGGGAACGCTTGCGCCAATGTATCACGAAGCTTGGAGTAAAGGCATAGAGGTTTCGCAATCTTCATATATGCCAACTTTGTTCTTGGCGATGGGGAAGACTTTGTATTTCTCAAAAGATACATCGCTAAACCAGTTGCATGTTGTAACACCGTCCGATCTTGAGATGGTTGCAGCTTGTCTTAAGATAGAGAAAGAAAGGATCCAAAAATGAAATACTTAGTTGGCTCGGATGAGGGCACTACTGGATGCAAAGTCTGCGTCTTTACGGAGAATGGAGAACTTGTCGCTCATGCCGGGCGTGAATATCCGAGTTATTACCCTCAAAATGGATGGGTCGAGCAAAACATTGACGAAATTAGGGATGCAGTGTTTGCGTCATGCCGCGAAGCTATAGCAAAGGCGAATATTGATCCGTCAGAAATAGTTGGGGTGAGTCATTCAAATCAATGCATGACAATGGTCTTTCTTGATGAGGATGGCAATCTCGTCTCCAACAGGACGGTGGGTTGGCAAGATTTGCGGCATGTTGATATGTTGCCTGAGTTGCGATCGAAGATAAATGAGGATGAGTATTTTAAGATAAGTGGCACGCAATTTGGTGGATACAATATTCCCGTTCTCTTGTGGCACCAAAAGCATAATCCAGAAATGTGGAAGAGAGTGAGGCGTATCTGCACTCACCAAGATTACTTTCTTAAACAATATGGGGCCAATGGTTATTATATTGACGAAGGCAATGCAAGCTTTATAAGTATGGCCAGAGTTGACGGCATTGAATGGGATAAACGATTAACCGATGTCTATAATATATCTCCGGAAATGCTGTCGACCATTGTGCACACTCCAGGTAAACTGATCGGAGCCGTTACAGATGAGATCTCGGAGAAAACAGGGCTCCCCGTAGGATGTAAAGTTTGCCTTGGTGGCGCTGACACCAATAGTTGCTCAATGGGTGCGGGTGCACAGGATGCTGGGACAGAAGCACTTGTCATGGGAACTGCAGGGGTTTCCATAATGATTGTCGACAAGATTTTATATGACCCTAACGGCAGGATCACCATACGCAGCAACCCTGGCTTCGGAAATCATCAGCTTTATCTTATGACAAATACTGGTGCCTCGGCATTTCGCTGGTTTAGAGATGCTGTTTGTGCAATGGAAGTGGCGACCGGCAAAGTGATTGGGGCCGATCCTTACGATTTGATTACTTCTGCTGCATCGCAGTCGGTGCCAGGCGCTAATGGTGTCCTTGCGCTCACATGCATACAAGGTGCTCATACGAGAATCAAGAATGAAAAAGCACGTGGAGGTTTTCTTGGTGTGTCGCTAGGCACTACTAAAGCAGATCTTGCGGAAGCTATACTAGAGGGCATTTGCTTCGAGATGCGCGACATTCTTGACATGAAAGAGGCTCTTGCTGGCAAAATCAAGAACATCCGGCTCGGAGGTGGCGTTGCCAAGAGTCCCATGTGGTGTCAGATGTTTGCCGATGTCTTTGGAAAGCCTGTTGAAGTCACGGAAGTCCAGGAAATGGGATGCCTTGGAGCTGCGATGTGTGCAGGTATAGGGGCGGNNTGCAATTTCCAAATGTGTCCGAGTCAAGAAATCTTACGTGCCTCGTCCGAATAGAACGGCCATCTATGAACCAATTTTCCAAGAGTGGAGAAGAATTTATTCAATTGTGAACAAAGAAGTGTACAAGTAAGACGACGAAGACTATTCGGTGACCCTAGCGAGTGGAGGTACTCTTGAAGATTGCATGATGAGATGTCTTAATATGCTGAACTAACCTATCTGTAAAATGAGATTGCAATCCAAGGAAAGGGGATGGCGAGAATGAACGAGAGGATTGAGGAGTGGAATATAGAACCGTTGCAGAAAGCCATTCTTGGTGTTTTTCGCGAATTTGAGAAGGTTTGTGAGAGGCATGAGTTGCGCTATTTTGCCATAGGTGGGACTGCCATTGGTGCGGTTCGGCACCAAGGTTTTATTCCGTGGGATGACGATCTTGACGTTGCGATGCCTCGCGAGGATTATGATACATTACATAGAATAGCCCCAGAAGAATTGCCTCGAAACCTGAAGTTGTTTCGCGGCGGAGAGTCGAATGATTCGCCAATATTCTTTTCAAAGCTATTGGACACTACAAAAGGAGTAGTGGAAAAACTCAGAGCTGAGACAAAGCTAGACATCGTCACGCCGCCGTTTATTGATGTCTTCGTTCTTGAGGGTGTCCCAGATAATGTCAAGGATATCAAGCGCTGGTGGATGTCTCGTCGGCTGCTCAGGATGTGCCAGATTTATCGCTATCCCGAAAGTGCAAGTGTAACAAATGGAATGCATGGAAGATTGCGAAAATGGATGGCGAGGGTCGCGGGCGCATTCCTTTCTCCTTTTTATCCAGCGACAAAATCAAATGCCGACATGATGCTGCTACTTGATGCGTGTGCGAGGAGGTGGTCATACAACGACAGTGTCATGGTAGCAGAACCGGCATTTTTTCGCTTCAAATTTTCACGTGTTTATCACAAGAGTGTATTTGAACCTGCGCGAATTGTAAAATTTGAAGATGGCACAATTAGCGTTCCGGCGAAAGTGGAGGAATATTTAACGCAATATTTCGGCAATTACATGGAGCCTCCGCCCATAGAGCAACGAATCCCTGAGCACATTTTAAGACGGACTTTCTCGCACGCATAATTGAATCTGCTATGGACTACGAAATAGAGGTTAAGAAAATCCTTTCGGAATCGGCACATGTTGAAGTTCCGTTCGTGTCGAAATACAAGGCGCCAACTTATCCTAAGACGATAGACGAATACGAGTTATCCGACGCCCGCAAGTTGCCGCAGTCGCCGCTAGTTTCTGTTCTGATTCTTGCATACAATAAAAGCGAGTATATACGCGAATGTGTGGCGTCTATTTTATCGCAGAAGACAGATTTTGATTTTGAGATTGTAATTGCAGAGGATTGTTCGACCGATGCCACACGCGACATTGTAATTTCTATGCAGCAGGAGCACCCTGACAAGATTAGGGTTATATATGCCAATGCCAATGTTGGTGTAATGCGTAATACATTACGTGGCCTACGATTTTGCAAGGGAGAGTATGTCGCTCATATCGATGGGGATGACTACTGTGCAACCGATACAAAGCTTCAGCGGCAAGTAGATGTTTTTAAGTCGGAAAGAGATGTCTCGTTGATCTATACTGGAGGGTATGTCCAACTTGAGAAGATGAAGTTCTTGAAAGTTCCATTTGCATATCAAACGCGGCGTCGGCTTGTCGGATACAATCAGTTGCCGAATGATGAGTTCGCAAAGATGGAGCTGTTGAACAATCCCATTACTGCCAGTTCCGTGATGATGAGATCTGATGCAGCAAGGTTTGCGGCGGAACGTATTGAAAGGTTGTTTGAGTGCACGGAATGGTTTCCTTGTCAAGACTTTGAATTGTGGTTCTACTGTGCAAATAAGGGGAAATGCTATTATTTGGATGAGTTGTCTATTGTCTACCGCCACAATAAGGGTGCTGTGACGGCGGCGAATGACAAGGTTTCGAGTGCTCGCTGTCTTGGGGATTGTCGGAATGCGATAGCAATCGCATGTCAGGAGGGGCTCTTCAAAGATGAGGGTTTTGCAAAAAAAATTGTTGGCAAGTTCATAAACCTATATCGTCGATATGCTATGATTGCAGGCATAGATGACAAGCAAGATGCGATACTGTTGCGGTATAAAGATGCTGCAAACGTTCGGGCCAACGACAAACGACCGAGCAAAATACGTGATTTGCTCAAGGCATGTCTGGGTCGAAATTATATTAGTTATATGGTGAAGAGTATTGCCATTCGGATATTTCGCGTTTGATCGCTTATGAATGGTTCATAAAGTAGCCAGGTATGACGCCAAACAAGAGAATAGTTCTCAATATCTTAGCCACCTACGGACGGACTGTCGTAGGTGTGCTGTGTGGCATATTCTCGACGCGCTGGGTGCTGATGGCGTTGGGCAAGGAGGACTTTGGGCTTTTCGGTCTTGTCGGAAGCCTTGTCATGTTTCTTTCGTTCTTCAACACTCAATTTGCTGGGGCGTTGAGCAGGTTTTATGCCTTTTCTGTTGGGCAGGCAAAGGTTGCCTCGGATTCGTCGGTGGCGCTGGAAGAATGTCGTAAGTGGTTCTCCGTAGGAGTTGCTATACACACCGTTGTGCCGTTGGTGCTGGCGTCAGTCGGGTACCCAATCGGGGCATGGGCGATTCGTAGCGGCGTGGTTGGTGTCCCTGAATATCGAGTTGATGCCTGCATTTGGCTGTGGCGTTTTGTTTGTATCTCGTCGTTTGTCTCAATGGTGAATGTGCCGTTCGGGGCGATGTATGTCGCAAAACAGTATATTGCGGAACTCACTATTTACTCATTCGTTCAGACAGTCGCTCGCACCGTATTTATTTATTGCATGACTCTTCGACAGGGCGATTGGCTCGTCTTATACGGCTTTGCCAGCTGTCTCATCATTGCTGTTCCTCAGATTCTGATATGCTTGCGCTCTGTTGCCGTGTTTCCTGAATGCCGGCTCCGCATTTCCTATATGGCACTCGGCGGTTATATGANNATCTGGCGCGGCATCAGTTTCTGACCGTAGTTGTTAACCGTTTCTTCGGACCAAAAGTTACGGCGTCATTCTCCATCGGAGGCACCGTTAGCGGGGAGGCGGCCGCGCTCACTGGTGCGTTGAATGCGGCTTTTGCCCCGGCGATCACCACCGCTTGTGGCGAAGGGAATTGGTGCCGTGTCAGGTCTATGGCATATCAGGCCAGCAAGTTCGGAACGTTGTTGACTCTACTCTTCGCCATTCCGATGGGGCTTGAGATGCCCGAGATTCTGCGGATATGGCTGAAGGATGTTCCGCAGTGGACGGAGGGCATCTGTCTTGTCATGTTGGCAGTCGTTGTGGTAGAAAAGTTTTCAATTGGGCATGGTATCGGCGTCAACGCGTCGGGACGTATTGCACGTTTCCAAGTATATCGAGGCCTTGCCTGCCTTACTGCAATTCCCTTTGCGATCATTTCTGCGCTTGTGTTTCACCATGTCTATGCGGTGGCTTTTTCACTGTTGGCGACAACGTGTATTGCGTGCTGTTCGGATGTCTGGCTTGCGCGGTCTCGCATTGGATTGAGTGTGCGTTATTGGCTTTTCAAGATCGTCATCCCGCTAAGCGTGGTATGTGTGTGTGTTTGTGCTGTTGGGGTCATACCGCGTTTTATTATGTCGCCGTCATTCATGCGGATTGTAGCAACGACCATTGTCACGCTCGCCGGATTGATCCCGCTTTCGTGGTTACTTGTGCTCAATGCTGATGAAAGGATGTTTGTGATTCAAAGATTCTTTGCGTTTGCCGGTAGATTCAAATGATAGTTTATGGACATAACAAAAACCAGAGATGCTACATTTGATTTAGCAAAAGCTGCGGCCATGTTCATGGTAGTCTGTTCGCATGTCATTTTTTATCGCCAGGGTTTTAATCTTGTAGATATGCCATCGCATTTGATGAATTTTATTCAGGTTGTAAATATGCCGCTATTCTTTATGATAAGCGGATATTTTTCCCGCAGATTGCATGAGGAAGGCAATTGGAGCAAACTCCTAAACAGGGTTATAACCTACTTCTGGCCGATGGCTATATTTGCAGTAATCTTTAAGTGTATTTCATCTCTTGGTTTTGGCGAGTTCCCGGCGTCTGAGTTGCCGATCGCGATATTGAAGTGCTTCCTCTTTCAAGGTTGGTTTTTTCAGGCTCTCGCAATTTGCGACGGCATCACATTCCTTGCTTGCAGATGGCACAGGAAATGGCAGGTAATCGTCGTCTGTATGGTGGGATACGCTATTTGTCTTGTCGGTTCGGGTAGGATGTGGTATGTTGGCAATGTTGTCCCGATGATACCGTTCTACTGGTTTGGGCTTGTGTTGCTCCCAGTAATTTTACAAAGCGGACGCATGTTTTCGCTGTTGGCTTATTTGGGGGTTGCGGCGTTGATTTTTGTGACTTGGTTTTACGGGAACATTGCAACTAATGGGTTGGCATTTTACTGGGATAAGTTCGACGTACTTCATCCAGAGGCAGCGAAGGCCACAAACATGCTGCTTCGGCTTGTGGTTGGCAGTTTTGGCGCGCTTGGCATTCTGTGGCACGTTAGGATGGCGGTGAGTAAGTTTTCATATCTTGAAAAACTTGGATGCTTTGGGGAAGAGACGTTGGGTGTTTATTTCCTTCAAGGATGGCTCATTGTTCATTTTGTCACCCCGTTTGTCGGCCTTGAAGCGACTGCCCCTGTTTTGCTGCTTGCAAGCTGCGGCATCTATTTGGTGGCATTCTGCATCGTGAAGTTGTTGAAGGCTAATGAGTTGATAAGGAAAGTTGTGTTCGGGTGGAGAGTATGAGGTTGTTTTGGCAGCAAAGTTGTGCAAATCACCACAAATTATTGAAGGGATATGAAGGCATGTGCTAATTTGTGCAGAGTTGTGGTTGAAAATGGATTGCAAGATAGAGATGGATATAAGCGATAAAATGGAAGTTGGGATCTCGCCGGAATTGAGCCGTCGATTTGGCGTGTTTGGATTTATATGTGCTGTGCTTATAGTCCTCATCCACGCCATGCCGCGTCCGCCGACAGATACATGGCAATGGTGGGTAGCCAACCTGATGGGAGCCGAGGGGCTATGCCGGGTGGCAGTGCCGTTTTTCTTCTTTATCTCTGGTTTTTTCCTATCAAGACACATTTATGAAGATGGCTGGGTGCGGCGTGAACTTTGTAAGCGAGTGAAAACGCTTGTTATTCCGTATTTCATCTGGATTGCTATTGGTATCTTTTTCAGTTTTATATTTTGGTTTGCAGCTCAGAAATCAGGCAGAGAATGTGGAGTTCCTAATCCTTTTTATGGGCCAGTTTCGCTGTGGGTGGCGAATGTTCTTGGTATAAATCCATTCCGCAATAGCATAGGTGTTTTGTGGTACCTGCGTGATTTGTTTGTGCTTGTTGCGTTGTCGCCAGTTCTTGTCTTTGTGCTTAGACATTTTGGGTGGTCATTTGTACTTTTCCTATATGTTGTATATGGTGCTGTTTCGGTTTTGCTGACGGGAGCAGCTAAAATGTGGTTCAATTTCTTTGAGTATTTTTTTTCTGTGCGAGGATTGTGCTATTTTACCATCGGAATGTTCTTTCGTTTCGTGCCTTCCAGATTTGCCGCGGATTATAGCGTGATATTGACG
>LXOW01053944.1_pt1 | contig 10362 bp, 10 predicted proteins | sample 1368591 | NCBI WGS metagenome assembly LXOW01 (sample SAMN04884650, study PRJNA319009) | bovine gut metagenome | isolation source: Cow rumen | host: Bos taurus | place: Italy: Legnaro (PD) | collected 2014-07-09
GTTGGGTGGTTGGGTGGTTGGGTCTATTCCGTGAACTGGCCGTCCGCCGACTTTGGCGTTCCGACGATCTTCGAATTGGCGATGAGGGCGGCCTTCATGGCGGCCTCCTGCGTCGTCCCGACGCCGGTGACGAACACTTCGACGAGCAAATCGTCGTCCGCCGCAGGCGCGGCGAGGGGAAGGAGGAGGGCGGCGAGGGCCGCAAGACTGCTGGATTTCATGAAAAATGCCGGTTGATCGGATTACTCGGGAATGTCTTCATCGTCTTCGTTCTTGAACACGAACTGTTTCTTCATCTCGACGATGTCCTTCAGATCGTCCGAGTCGTAGGTTCCGAGGGACAGATTTCTCCGGAACGACGAGGCGAGTTTAGTGTCTACGTAGGGATCACGAAAGAACGACGAAACGGTCCAATGGTTGCCGCCGTCATCATATAGGCATGGGTGACTCCATTCCCATGGACAACCTCCTTCGATCTTTTCGGAAAAACCGACCGCCTTGCTGCTTCCGACCAGATCGTCGTCTTCGGCGAAGAGGGAAATCTGGATGGCGCAATCGGAGGTGTGAATGCGTTCCAGCACGGGTTCGACGGCGTTCTTCCAAAACGTCTCCGAAAAGTAGTAGGAACGGACGACGACGGAGTTCGCGCTCTTGCGGACCGGCTTGCAGACCGACAGACACGGTTTTTTCCGGGTGGCGTCCTTGGCCAGATCCGCGGAGAGTATGCCCTGGCTCGGATAGTTGCGGTATCTGGCGTAGTGTTCCTTGTCGATTTTCACCACCCGGTCTTCGTGCGATTCGGCGATTTCGTCGAGCTTCTGCATAAGGTCCTTGACCCAGGCACCGTAGGCAACGGGGTCGATCGACACGTCCACGGTGGCGACGACCTCGTTTTCGCCCTTGCTCCGATCGATTTCGAAGAGGCGGCCGTCTTTGCCGCGCACGGGTTCCGCCTTGACGAGGTTGTACGGAAAGCCCCGGAAGGCCTTCGCGAGCATCTCGCGGGCGCCTTCCTCGCGGTCCTTGGCGCTTTGGACGCGGTCGACCACGTCGGAGAACTCCGAACCGACCTTGACGGGCACGTTTCCGGCCTTGAGCCGTTCGGCGATCTTCGTCTTGCGGACGCGGGCGAGGACGGATACGCAGAAAAGCCCGTCCTCCGTCTTTTGGGGCTTTCCGACCGCCTCGACGCCGTCGAGCACGGCGGCGCTGTAGGCGAGGATCTTGTCCTTCACGAGTTCGTCGTTCTCGACGAGCGTCTCGGCGTCGACGAGCTGTCCGACGACCTGCTCGATGGCGGCGCGGCCGGCGGCGAGGCGCGCAGACTCGGGCGTGGTCCCGTAGCCCTTGGCGGCGATGGAGACGATCTCGTTATCCGCCGCGAACGCGGCAAAAGGGAGGAGGAGCACGGCGATAAGCGCGGGGAGGAGGCGGTTCATGTTTTCGGGGAATGTGAAAAGGGTAAAGGGTAAAGTTGAAGGGGTTGAAAAGGTTGAAGGGGGGAGCGCGCTAGTTCTTGTTCATCTTGGGCTTGGTGTATTCGACCTTGACCTTGAAGCCGCTGACCGCGTCTAGATCGTCTTCCGACACTTCGCCGAGGTCGATTCGGAACTTCGCGGTGAGGTCCTTGGGACGTTTGAGATTCCGACTCCAACGTGGATATCCTATGTTCAATGCAGGGGCCACGAATGCATGCGTAAAAGCGAGGTTTTTGATGGCATATCTTGCCACGATGGGAATAGAGGCAAAGTCGGAATCACTAGGATCGTCTACAGGTCCAAGAATGAGATCCGTCATTTGTCCATTACGGTGACTTGCTGATTTTCGGGCTTTAAGACCGGTCGTTTTTGAACAGACCGGTTCGCCGTCTTTGTCCTCCAAGATGACCTCGAGGACGCCTATTTCCGGAATCTGCGCCGCCATCTGCGTCGCGAACGCCTTTGCCATCTGTGCATCGAGATAGTAGACCGAGGCCGGCCACGAGCTCCGACGGATCTTTTCGGCGGTGGGCGTCGCGACAATCACGAACATCGCCGTTTTCGGAACATCCCGGAGATTCAAGTCATCCGAAGAAAGGGAGCCAAAACAGTCCGGTTTTTCGCCGAACTTCAGGTTCATCTGCTCCCGCTCTAGGCACACCACGCCAAGAACTTCCTGCAGCTGCTTGGTCCATTCGGAATAGTTCGCCATGTTAACGCGAAGGCCGACGTTGGCGAAGACATGGCCGGTGTCGGAGTCGACCTCGACGTCGGGGGTCCCGTCGTCTTTCGTCAGCATGACGGCTTCGACGACGTTGCCGGGGAAGTCCTTGAAGCGTTCGGCGAAGAACTTCTCGGCGTTGGCGACGCGCTCCTTGCCGGAGAAGAGGGAGGCGGCGAGGCTGCTTCCGGAGACGGCGCCGGTCGCGATGCCGATCTTCTCCAGCTCTTGGTTGAGCCGGCCCTTCCTCACGACGGCCGTGACGGGAACCTCGAAGAGGCCGTTGCCGATGTTCCGGGCGTCGCCGTAGTCCGCCTTCTCGATCATGGCGTTGCTGAGCGTGAGGATCCTGTCCTCCACCAGTTCGTCGTTCTCCACGAGCGTCTTGGCATCGACGAGCTCGCCGACCGCCATCTTGATGGCGTTGCGGGCGGCGTCTTTCTTGGCCGCATCCACGGTTTCGCCCTGGCCCTTCGCCTGGACCGTGACGAATTCGGAGGATTCCGCGGCCTTTGCCGTTGGTTTGCCGAAGGAAAGTTTGCCTGAGGACTGCGCAAAGGAAGCGGAGGGGGCGGCGAGGAGGACTGCGGCGAGCGTCGCGAGCAGTGGCGTGGTTTTCATGGTTGGGTGGTTGATTGATTGCACGTGAAAAGGGTAAAGTTGGGTTGGTCACTCGACGAACTGGCCGTCCTTCACATGGCCGACCCTGATCTCCAGCTTGCCGGCGGATCTGGGTTCATCGAAACTCGATCCGGACCTCGAAGGCGACGACGTCCGCGAGGTCCTGCTCCGAGACTTCGCCGAGGTCGATGCGCCCCGTCCGCATCGCGGACGCCGGCAGCCTCATGCTCGACTGCTGTCCGCCCACGCTGGACGTCTGGACGCCGGCATACGGGGCGATGTAGACCTTCTTCTCGTACGAATCGTTCAACGCGATCGGAAGACATTGGAGGGAGCCGCCGACGTTGTCCTTTGCGCCGTTCCGGACCACCGCCGCCTTCCCGCCGACGACGGGATCCCCGTCCTCGTCCTGGAGCCAGACCTCGACGACGGCCGTTTTCGGGAACCGGTCGTCCAGGGTCTTGCACAGGACGTCGAACATCCTTCCGTCGAGGGAATACTCGGAGACGGGCCAGGATAGCCGCAGCGGGTCCGCGGGCGTGGCGACGACGACCGGAAACGGCCCGTTCTCGCGGTCCTGCGGCTTGGAGCGAACGACTCCGTCGGCGACGAAGGAGTCTTTTCCGTGCTTGTCCGTCCCGAACGAGACGGTCCGCTCCTCGCGCCCGGCGCAGACCGCTTCCAGCAGCTCCCGGAACGACCGCGCGAACGTGGCGTAGCGCTCGGGGACGACCCGGATGCCGACGCTGGCGAAGACGTGCCCCGTGTCGACGTCGACCTTGATGGCGGGCGAGCCGTCCTGATTCGCCAGCAGGACGGCCTCCATCACGTTCTGCGGGAATCCTTCGAGCCGCTCGGCGAAGTGCTTCCCCGCGTTGTCGAGACGGTTCCGGCCGACGAAGAGGGACTTGTCGAGCCCGCCGCCCGCGGCGGCGGAGTCGGCGGCGGCCGTTCCCGCGTCCGCGGCGGCGGACGGCGCGTCGCCCGCGGGCTCACGGAGCGCGACGGCGCCGATGTTCCCGTCGACGGAGATCGATCCGGTGGATCCGATCGAACGGGGGCCGGCGGACGCGGTGGCGACGGCGGGCGCCATGGCCGCGGCTCCGCCGCCCGCGCCGGATTGTTGGGATCCCGCCTGCCGCCCCTTTGCGGCGGCGGCGTCCAGTTCGTTCACCACCGAATTCAGCACGGAGCCCGCGTTCTTCAGGAAGTCGCCGGTGGTTTCGCATCCGCACAGAAGGAGGAGCGATGCGAGGAGGATCGGAGTGGAGCTTTTCATCGCGGACTAGTTGAACTCGAGCTTGATCTCGTAGCCGGCGACCTCCCCGAGGTCCGCCTCCGGGACCTTGCCCAGGTCCAGGCGGAACTTCGGCATCGAGTCCTTCGGACGACACATCGCCGCCTCGGCTCCTTGTCCGCCATGGAAGTACGTTTGGATGCCGGCATACGGGGCGATGTAGAGTCTCGGGCGGTACGGGGCATCCAGCTGGATTGGAAGACATCCGCCTTCGTCGTAGTTGTTGTCCTTGGCGCCTTTACTGACAATCTTCCCTTTCGTGCCGACGACGGCCTCCCCGTCCTCGTCCTTGAGGACGACTTCGAGGACGACTGTTTTTGGAAACTGGTTTTCGATCACCTTGGCCAGAACCTCGAACATCGTCGCGTCGAGATAATACACCGAGACGGGCCACCCCAGCCGATGGGGCTTCTTGGGCGTGGCGACGACCACTGATCCGAACTTGCGGATGACGTTATTGGCTACGAGAAACTTCGGATATGGGCTTTCTTCGAACGAGATGTCCTTCGTTTCCTTTTCGGTGCACACCGCGCCCAGCAGCTCCTGCAGGGCCTGCGCGAACTTGGCGTAGTTCTCCAGATTGATCTGGATGCCGATGTTGGCGTAGACGTGGCCGGTCTTCTCGTCGGCCTCGATGTCGGGGGAGCCGTCCTCCTTCGTCAGCATCACCGCTTCCAGCACGTTCTTCGGGAAGTCCTTGAGGCGCTCGGCGAAGAACTTCTCGGCATTGGCGACGCGTTCCTTGCCGGAGAACAGCTTGGCGGCGAGGCTGTCGCCCGCAACGGCGCCCTTCGCGATGCCGATGGCCTTGAGCTCCTGGTTGAGTTGGCCCTTCTTCACGACGGCCTTGACGGGAACCTCGAAGAGGCCGTCGCCCACGGACTTCGCCTCGCCATAGTCCGCTTTCTCGATCATGGCGTTGCTCAAGGTGAGGATCTTGTCCTCCACCAGCTCGTCGTTCTCGACGAGCGTCTTGGCGTCGACGAGCTCGCCGACGGCCTTCTTGATGGCGTTGCGGACGGCGTCCTTCTTGGCCGCCTCGACGGATTCGCCCTGGCCTGTCGCCTCGACGGTGACGAAGTCGGCTGGCGCCGCGGCCTTGGGCTTGCCGAAGGAGAACGAGCCGGATCCCTGTGCCGAAGAAAGCGCAGGGAGAAGAAGCGCGGCGGCGAGCACCGCGAGGAATGGTGTGGTTTTCATGGTTGGGTGGTTTTGTGGTTGGATGTTTAGGCTTGGGTCGGGGCCGCGGGCTTGGGCGAACGGTTCTTGTCGCGCAGAACCGCCAGTCCGATCAGGCATGCGGGAATGAGGACGAGCAACTTGCCGCTCCAGCGGTGCCAGAAGGAAAGGCGCGGCTTCAACGGAAGGTTCGTGCCGAGGTCCGCGTTGATGGACTCGATCACGGGATCGTCGACCTTCACGTAGCTGGTTCCGCCGAACCAACCCTTCCGGTAGACGACATACTCCTCGTCGCCCCAGTTCAGGAAGGGGATGCCGAGGATGGAAAGCTGCTTGTGGTAGATGCCGAGATCGACATGCCTGTTCTTCCCGTCGATGGGCAGGGTGTAGTCGTCCCGTTTCGGCAGCTTCTGGGCGCGGGCGACGTGTTCGCCGATGTTGGCGACGGGGATGCCGAGAAAGGTGAATCCCATGGCATCGGCCGCCTGGGGCAGCGCGAGGCACAGGAAAAGGGCGAAGAGAACGGGAATGGTTCTGTTTTTCATGATTGGTGAGTGAATTTTGTTGGTGTTTTTTTTGGGGGGCAGCGGTTAAAGGTGGGAGATTAGGGAATTGCCTCGACGACAACGACGGCCATCTTGCAGCCGGAGGAGGCGTCGTCGAACGTGGTCTTGAGGACAACGGACCACGAACGGGGTTCCCTTTCAAGCGTTTCCTCGTAGCCGTGGGAAGTTGTCTTCGCTCTCGCGGACAAGGACCTCGTCGTCTTTCGCCAAGCACGAACCTTGGTCGGGAAGGAATACGTGGAGAAGCCCAACGCCTCCGCGTAGGCCTTGTCCATGGCATTCGGGCGTTGGGCGTTGGCCATGCCAATGCCCAGCAACCGCAATGTCCCGGAGGAGTCCGTGAATGAACGGGGGCCGTGGAGGTCCGAGAAATCCTTTCCTGCGAGCCAAGCCATGACGGCGGAAGCGTCGGATTGCACCGGATTGTCCAAGTGTCTGCGCATCGCATCCATTCCTTCGGAACTCCAGCAGACGGCAACGGCCACCTCGTAGCCCACGGACGACCGGCACTCGGCCATGCACAGCACCTGCCCCCCCATGAGCGTGGTATCGACGGAACGAATGACGGCTTTCTGATCCTTGGCGGGGGTCTCCTCGGTGATTGTCTCGTCGAGGAATGCCGAGAAATTGAAATTTGCGTCGTGGAGAGCCTTGTTCAGGCAGAGGCTCCGAATGGCCGGGAATCCGGGGTCGGACGGTTGTTCCGCCCGCGCCGCCATTCCCAGCGCGCAGACGATGAACCTTCCGTCATCGTCGGAGGCGATGACGTAGACGCTGCTGCCTTTCTCGAAAGCGATGGAAATTCCATTCGCCTCGAGGGCCGCATTGAGGGCCGCAACCGCCTCGCCGCTGGGAACGATGTCGACAGGTTGCTCCGCAGGGGCATCCTTGCGGCCGCAGCCGGCGACGACGAGCGCAGCGAGAGCCGCCGGAAGAAAGATTTTCATGTCTCGGAGATGAAAAGACGCCATGGGGAACGGTCCGGATTCGGTCAATCGACATGGAGGCGGAGGAGGGAAATGGCGGAGGTGATCCGCTGCTGGAGCTCCGGGTCGTGGCGTCTCCAGCCGACACGGTAGAACTTCAGGGCCTTGGCCTCGCTGCCGACGGACTGGGCGTATTCGGCCGCCTCGACCATGGCCGCCGCCGCCTCGTGGTCGGTCATGACGTCGGGCTTTTCGGTGAGTTTCCGGGCCAGGGCCTCGTAGTGGCGGACGGCGCGGCCGGTTTCTCCGGTCTGGGCGAAGATGCGGGACAGTTCGAGCCTGGAGAGCGGGTCGTCCGGGTTGTCCGCGAGCTGTTTGCGCAAGGACCGGATCCGGTCTTCCAGCGGCGTGGTGCCGGGGGAGGGCTTTCCGTGCGAGGCGCGGACGACGGACGCGGCCGAAACGGCGGGAGCGGCGGCCGGAACGGCGGGAGCGGCGGCCGGAGCGGCAGGAACGGCGGAAGCGACGGCGGCCGGAGCGGTCGCGACGGACGCGGCGGCGGAGGCCGCCGGAGAGACAACGACATTGCCGCGCGGGGCCACGCAGACGACGCGGAGCTTGCCGTCTTCCTTCCAGAGATACGCGACGCGCACTCCGGACAGGCTCACGGAACGAGACCGATCCCCGTCGGTCATGAAGGCGAAGAAGTTCGCCTTCGCGTCCAGGACGGCCTCCTCGCGAAGGTCGGATTCGCTCTCGTTCGGGAAAAACACGTCGGCCTCGCCGGCGAAGGCGTAAAGCGCTTCGCCGGCGCGGTCGATGGACGCGACCTTTCCCGGAACGAAGGCGTCCGGCCATGCGGAGCGGGCCGCGTCGATCGGACCCAGGTCGTCCTTGGCGAGCCCGGAAGTCGAAATCATGGCAAGGACCGCCAGCGCCGCGGGAAAAGTCTTCATGACGGACTCCTAGAAGAGCGTCTTGTTCTTGCGCGTTTCGCGCTTGTTGTTGGGATCCGGTCCGGTTTTCTTGGACGGAGCTCCGGCGGGGCCCGCCGCAGCGCCGCCCGCGGCGCCGCCGGCCGCACCTTCGCCGCCGACGTTGCTGCCGTTGCCGACGACCTTGGTGCGGTCGTTCAGGCTGTCCGTCATCGAGTTGGAGATCTCCTTGGCCGCCTTCTGGGTCAGGGGCGAAGTCACGACGGTGACCTGGATTTCGCCGCCGGAGCCGGTGCCGGGGATCTTCTCGGACTTGAGGACGACGACGCCCGTGAGGACGCTTTCGGACTTGTTGCGGATGGACTTGAGCGTGTTCTTGACCTCTTCCTTGGACACCGCCTCGGTGGAGACGTCGCCGCTCTTGGTGAGGGTCGTGACCTTCTTCGACTGCTTGTCAAGGGCCTCCTCCGAGGTAATCGTTTCGTTCAGGAAATGGGAAATGGCGGCCTTGGCTTCGAGGAGGGCCTCCTGCTTTGCGTCCTTCCGGTCGTCGGGATTATCGAAGTCGTAGGTCCCGGTGCCGCGGGCGAAGATGACGAGGGCACCTTCCTCGTTGTAGTTGATGGAAACGCCGTCCTCCTCGAGCGCTTCCTGGACGGACTCGCTTTCGGACATTTGCTTGAGATCCGCCTGGTCGCCGTCCTGGGCGAAGACAGGCGCGCAGAGCATGCCGCACAGGGCGGCGGTCACGAACTTTTTCATGAGTTGTTCCTTGGGTTGTGTTGTGTGTGTTTTATTTTCCGGTTTTCGGAACCGAAAGGGAAGATGTCGTTGTCAGGGGGCCGCTGTTCCGATGCCGCCCTGCAGCGCTTCCGCGCCTTCGAGCGTGGTGGAGCTCACGCCGACCAGGACGCGAAGGGAGCCGCCGGGGCCTTCTTCGTCGGGAATCCGTTCCGTCTGGAGGACCACGACGCCGCGGAGCAGGGATTTGGATTCCGTGCGGATGCGCGAGAGAACGCGAACCGTCTGGGCTCGGGCGACCGCTTCGCCGCCGTCGGAGGATGAGACCTTGACCCTCGTGGTCTCCTTCTCCATGTAGTCCTCGGCGGAAACGCTTTCGTTGAGGAACCGCGAGAGTCCGGCTTTCGCCTTCGTGATCGCGACGGTTCGCGCGGCGGAGAGCGCGGCAGGCGCCTTCGACTTGTAGGGCGCCGTCGCGATGGAGAGCATCTTGAACGAGTCGCCGTCCAGTGCGAGGATGGAGACGCCGTCCGGCGCGGCATCGAATTCGGAAAGGTCCACGACCGAGTTGGTGGACGCGGGCGCCGCTTCCTGCGCGAAGACGGGGGCGGCGAGAAGAACGGCGAATGCGATCAGCGGCAGAACGAACGTTTTCATGGGAGTTGCGGTGGCGGTTGGAGGTGGACGCGAATGGTCGCGCGAACGGGGATTGCGGCGGTGGATTTACGCTCGGCGCAAAACGGGGAAGGGCCCTTCCCTCGCGGTTCCCCTGAGGCCCTGGAAAAGCCCGATCAAGAAGCGCGAAGGAAGGGACGTGCGTAGCACGCACCCTGCCGACAGGCCGCCTTTGATCTTTTGAACTTTCCAGGTTTCAGGGGATCGGCGGTTTGCAGCGGTGCAAATCTGGCGCGAAGTCTAGCAGACTCCGGGCGCGAATTCAACACCGTTTTCGCGGTTCTTGATCGGGGGAAAGCCAAGGTGAGGGGTTGGAGGTGGGAGGTAGGTGGGCGGCAAAGCCGCGCACACGGGCGCGACACGCGCTCACAGAAGATAGAGCCGCCAACCCGCCGATTCTTACGCGGGGCGGAAATCGCGACTTCGCCGCCAAGTCGGGGGCCGCGGCGCGTTGCCCCGCGGCCCCCGCCATGTCGGAGACCGACTTACGGGCTAGGGGCCGAGGAGCCGGCGTAGGTGTTCGCCGTCCAATTCGCGTAAAGCGTCATGTCGCATGTGTAGCCATGGCCTGGCACAGGACTGCCATCCGCAGAAAAATACTTTTCGCCAGCACCATTCGGCTGCGTGTAGAAGCCATCAAACGAATGTCCTGTTCGTGATGGCAACCGCGGAATGCTCCACCGTATCGGAGCCCCATAATTGCCGGAACTGGATGCGATGCCGTTCCTCCCTCCTTGCCAGTCGAATGTTATCGTACACCTGTTCGCATCCCGCTTCGTGGAGGGCGTCGTCGCGGCGGTCTTGTCCCGGTTGCGGGTGTGGAAGCTCGCGGCGGCCGTGGCTACCACCGCGAGGACCGCGGCGGCGGCGAATGCGGCCCGCGCCGCGCGGCGGCGCCGGCGCGCGACCGGGTCGATGGCGCGGGCGAGCGAATCGAGCTTTTGCGCGATGGCGGCGGGGTCGGCGAGGCGGCGGGCCGGATCGGGTTCGAGCAGGTCGCGCAGGAACGAATCCCAGCGGCGCGAGATGCGCGAAGGATCGTAGGAGGAGGGTGGGCGCAGCGAGCGCGGGCGCTCGCCCGTGAGCGCCTCGTAGAGGACGGCGCCGAGGGAATACCAGTCGAGGGCGGGCGTGAGGGCCGCGCCGTCGCGAAACTGCTCGGGCGCGGCGTAGGCGGGCGAGCCGAGAAACTTGCGCGCGCCCGACTCGTCGAGGGAGATGGA
>LXOW01129605.1_pt1 | contig 10362 bp, 12 predicted proteins | sample 1368591 | NCBI WGS metagenome assembly LXOW01 (sample SAMN04884650, study PRJNA319009) | bovine gut metagenome | isolation source: Cow rumen | host: Bos taurus | place: Italy: Legnaro (PD) | collected 2014-07-09
TGACTGAGCAGGAGTATCTTTGACCCCATAGCCTGTCGTGGCCGCGCCGGTAACCATCCGACGCTCATAGCAGACTGTTTCCGCTCCCTGCGGAGGATGTGCAAGCCGAAAACAAGATAAATTGATTTTTCGCTGCCTACATCCGCCGCAGCTCATGGCGTAGCCGCTATACTGGCTCATGCTCTCGCAATAGCTATGGGAATGTGCTTGATGAATGGGTATTCTGTTGTCAAAGGTCAAACCCATTCACCGTAAAAACGGAAAACAGGTGAAAGGCTTTCCGTGGCCTCTCACCTGTTTCCTAACTAATTGGGGGAAATGTACCCCCCTTATTCCAAAATTTTTCTCAAATTCTCGATGGCCGACAATACTGATCGCCGTGCGGCGGGATAGCTGCACTTCTCAATTTCCGCGATCTGCTCATATGTCATCTCACCGAAATAATAAAGGATCAGTCTGCGCCGCTGGATCTCCGGCAGTGATTGGATTGCCCTATGTAATTCCTCGCGTTCAATCTTGAAACTTACAATCGCATCAATGGGTTGGGGTACATCAAAAGCGCGCTCGTTCAATGATGCCTCGGTTAGCTCTGAGCGTTCATAATGTTTGTCCACTTCGTTCAAGTGCGATAAATCCTCCAGTTCAAAGCCATCCAGCGTAGCAAAAAGCTGCTTTTCGATCTCCAGACAATGCTCTACACCTTGTCCATCCCTAAAGCGAATGTAATAACGAGCCGCTGGAGTATCAATACCAACCGAAAACAGCTCATAGGGATTGTCTTTCTCTTTACGCCTCTTGGGACGCTTATCATATTGATTTGGATGCTTGCCATCCATTTTCTTTTACCTCCGATCTGAATTTTTGAACTCAGATCGAGAGGGCGGAGAGCGAGAGCAGGGGCAGCAAAAATCGCTTGTGCAGCACGATGCTGCACAAGCGATTATGTGATTGTCCTTAAAGGACTTATTTATTTCATGTTCATAGTTAGAGGCTGCCGCTGCGGTGCAGGGGTTTTTTTTGACCGTTCAAGCGGCCATAATAGAAATACCACGGCGGCCTCCTCAAACCGTCGTGGTATATGTATTTAGGGAACGGCAAAAGCCCTGTCACACGACGGTTTTTTTCTTCTGCCGTCGTGCGGCAGGTTAACGGGATAGTCATGACCACCGGCTAAGCCGGTGGCTTGATTAGGCCCTATAAGGGCCTTTTACTGGCACGCATCTTAAGATGCTACGAATTATTTGCCAGCCGCATTACCCGCCCCGCAGCCCGTAAACGGGCGATGCTTCTTCTACTTCGTGTTTGAAGGAATCGGGAGTATCCTTCCTATTCGCTCGCTGCGCTCGATGCTTGAAGCTAAAGCTTTTTTGCGGGACACCTCCACCGGCAGAGCCGGTGGTTTCCGAAGCAATAAAAGAGCCGATGAACTATGTGATCTCTCACAAGTTCATCGGCTCTGCGTCTATGCGGCTGGCCCTTTGATGACCGTTATTTGTAAATCCTTTGCTTCTATCAAACACTCCTGTTTGCATTTGGGGCAATAGAGCGGATAGTTTTTCAGCACCGTATCGTCCCGTATTTTGTCGCGGGTCTTATTGCCGCAGATCGGACAGCGTATCCATACCGTATTAGTCATTCGCTTTGAACTCCTAAAATGGCTCTAATCAGTTTCTTTCCCAATAAAGCTTTTTATCCTTGAACGCTAAAATTGAATGTTGCTATGATAACAATTGAAATCCAATTACTCCATTCGCATTAGTCTTTTGCATTGCTCCCGTATCAAACGCAAAATACCCCTGTCGACCATCAGCTTCTGCATGAATGAGAATTATTCCGCCGCGCAGCTCAAAATGAATAATTGTATCCATGTGATACTCCACATATTTTTTGAAAAGCGGTATACAAAAGTCCTCTCTTATCAGCCTCTTGCATCTCCTATTATAGAAGTAAATCAAATTGAACATTGTAAACAGCACAAATATCCCTAATGCCGTCTAATATCTCTTTTCGAGAAAAATTTTGTTCTTCAAGTTCCTTGTCCGATAGTTTATTTATGCCTGCATAAAACATCATTGCCGTTTGGAGTACATCCGCTTTTTCATCTTGNNATTCTCTGCTTCGCAAATTTGACCTTGCCGTACCAATTCAGAAAGGTGTCGATAAAACGGATCTGATTGCGCTGCTTCTGTTATTGCTTCTTCCAATGAAGCGGATTTTGCTTTTTTGCCCGTTAAGAGATATGCAATAACAGCAGAGATAGCTTCAATTTGTCTCATTAACCAGTCTTGTTGGTANNTCTTTCTAAAGGCTCTATAAGTAATACAGCAGGAAACAAGATAGAAAAGAATAGTGCCTCCAAGAAAAGCGAGCATTATCAAAATAGAGGATGACGGCTCGGATGTTGTTATACGATTTCTTATAGCAAATCCGATCACTGCAGCGGGAACATAGGAAAGAATTAAAAACACAGGCGAAAGCGTGGCGTTTTTTCCGAAAAGGTAGCACAACGGGAGATTGATTGTCCCTGCCAAAAGCGGCATAATGATACCCAAAATGACAACATGATTAAAATAACTGCTTATCTGAAAATCTGGTTTTACGATAGTCCCGATGTAGTTTATTAGTATCCCCAGCACAGTACCAAAAAGGATGCTCAGCAAATGAAGGACATACTTTTCTCCCACAAGGATTTTTGGAGATACGGGAAAAGTAGCGCTTATTTTATTCCATTTTGAGCTGTCATCAATTGAAAAAGTATTGTTTGCAAGCAGGTAAAACAAAATAGCGAAAAGTAGCGGCGTGACTGAAAGAAGGACAGCCTTGAAAAGAAAAAGCTGGAGTAAGGTAAGTGGAATGATTATGATTACCATCATCCATACAGNNAAGCAGACCTTTCATTGCGTATCCCCCTTTATATACAGAAGCATTATATCATCAATGGTGGCGGCATCTATAATAGCTTTTGGATACTTCTTTTGAGCTGCGACTTTATCACTTACCAGCGCCTCCCACTCGTATTCTAATTTTCGATATGCAAGCACATCTTTTTTATCAATCGCATCAAATTGGGCGGCACCGCAACGTATGATCCCATAATGATAGATTAACTCATCCTTTGGCTTGCTGAATATAACTTTTCCGTTATGAATAAAGACGATATAATCTGCCACTTTTTCCAAATCGCTTGATATATGTGACGATACTAAAATAGAGTTATTTTCATCTTGTACAAAATCCAAAAGCATATCAAGAATGTCATCCCGGATAACCGGATCAAGGCCACTTGTCACTTCATCAAGTATTAGAAGTTTCGAGTTGTGGGAAAAAGCTGCCGCTATGGATAATTTCATTTTCATTCCTTTAGAAAGAGTTTTGATTTTTTTGCTTTCCGGCAAATCCAACTTTTTCAGATAGGAATAGAATTTGCCTTCATCCCACGTGCCATATATACGTTTGAAAATGCTGTTCAGCTTTCGGGGAGAAAGATCATCGGGGAAACTACTGTTTTCGAGGACAACGCCAATTTGCGCTCGGATACCTGGCTCATTTTCAATGCTTTGACCATCAAAAAACTGTACAGAGCCATCATCCTTTTTCGCAATTCCAAGAATTGTGTTGAGAGTTGTACTTTTCCCGGCACCGTTCTCTCCAACAAGGCCGACAATGGCACCACAAGGAACCTGAAATGAAACCTTGTCCAGAACAAAACCCTTATATNNATTTACTATCAAAGCATTATGTCCCATGCTTATTCATTCCTCCTCATAAAACAGTTGTAGGAGCTCGATTAGCTTTTCAAGAGAAATGCCGCTTGCCCGACTTATATCGACCGCCTCTTGTAAATGCTCTTCAACTCTCCGTTGCTGTTCTTCCTGATAGAACTCTTTGTTTTGAGCAGAAACAAAACTCCCTCGACCAACAGTTGTTGTGATGAACCCATCTCTTTGTAAATCCTCATATGCTTTTTGAACTGTAATCACGCTGATATGAAGAGATTTTGCCAACGCACGCATAGAAGGAATGGGATTACCTGTTTGCAGTTCGCCGCTCATTATCATTGCTTTTACCTGTGTGGTTATCTGTTCATAAATAGGCTTGCTGGTATTGCTACTAATAATGATTTCCACAAAAGCCCTCCCAACGTCCCATAATGTACTTGTTCGATAAGTACATTATAGGACGCAGCAAAGTGTTTGTCAATGCTATGAGTTCAAAAATGACGAAGTAGCAAGAACATGAAATAAAATACTACATTATTATGATTATAGGTTTCGTTCAAAAACTCATACCCGAAATGTAAAATAATATAGGGGTGAGATTAAAATGTACCAAGAAACACGGCGACTCGACTTCCGCGGACTCGGTCAAGAAATTAAGCGCAAGAGAAAAGCAAAGGGATGGACACAGGAATATCTGGCACAGCTTGTTGACCTCACTCCGCGTTCAATCATGTATATTGAAAACCGGGGCCAGCATCCCAGCCTTAATGTCTTTTATCTCCTTGTCACTTTACTGGAGATTTCTGTTGATCAGTTTTTCTACCCTGCCAGCGGGAGCGCATTTGGCGATTGCAGGAAACATATCGATGTTATGCTCAATCAGATGGATGAAAAGGAACTGACAATTATAGAGGGGACTGCGGAGAGCATCGTAAAGGCAAGAGAAACGGGAGCCGAATGACGGCCCCCGTTTTATATTACTCGCCCAACTTGGCTAGCATTGCCTGCCGTGCAGACTCGATCTTAGCTGCATCGTCATCGTTCAGTTCGCGGCGGCCAAGTGTGGCACGATACTCCAATAGCCCAGTGTACCCATACATGAGCGCGTCTACTAACGTCTCCGGCGATGGGCAAAGCTTCACACCCGTCCATTCGCCATGTTGACGATCCCACTCTAGCAGCGTATAGCCGTGCGATGTGAAAATGACCTCATACATATCGTCCTCGGCCAAATAATTGTTGAATACTTCCAGTACCTTTTCAAATGTCAGCATCCTGCTTCACTCCCTGGCGTTAAAAGTTTTAGATCCATTTCTTAAAGCCTTCCATAGAACAGTATGGATATTATCCCGCATAAGGAAAAATACTATCAAGGGTGTTAAATCTGATCATTCACATATTCAGGATGTTATTTGAACGATAAACTGCTACTTGCATGCTTTCCGTCTCCGCCTCATTAAAAGCCATTAAAAGCGGATGCCTTTCTTTTAGAGTAATCATCTTGTATATATTACTCTTCGCTCTATAAATAAGTCAATCGCTTTAATCCCAATGCTGTTCGAAAACTGTGGGTAAACTATAATTTAAGCAGGGAAAGGCGGCAGAGAGATATGAGCAAAGAGGAAATTAATTTCAAAAACCGGGATAGGTTTATTCAGCTTGGTATTGCAATATCTGCATTGCGCAAAATGAGAGGAATGTCCCAAGATCAGCTTGCCGAAAAAGCTAATATCAGTCGCTCACATCTTAGCGCCATTGAAGCACCCGGTATGGTGCGGGCTTTTTCTCTGGAGGCATTCTTTAATATAGCCGATGCCCTCGATGTAGACCCCGGCGAGCTTATCAATGCCTCTATGTTCCCGGATCACATTTTGAAAAAGAAAACTGAATAAGTAAGTAGCCGTCTGCGTGTTTTCTGGCAGACGGCTTTTGCTGTGTTGTCAGTAGTCTGGCAGGCCATAGCCAAATATCTGGCTACTGCCCACATAGTAGCGGTTTTGCAGGCACTTGTCCGCAGAATTGCCCTCGATGGTGTAAACGATACCGTTTTCGCACTTTTCCACGATACCCACATGGTCGCAGTCGTTGTCCGGCTCCCAATCGAAAAAGATAATATCGCCGGGTGACGGCTCATAATAGCGATCCTGCCATTGGCCAAGGGACCGAAACCAGCTCACGCCAGCATCCACACCCTCAAAGCGCGGGATCACTCCGGCGTCGAGGAAGCCGCATTGATCGGCGCACCACGACACATAGATCGCACACCACGCCACACGGCCAGAATAGCCATACCAGCTCCAGTAAGGCTCACCGCCCTCGTTGCCCACCTGCGTCAAGGCTACTTCCACGATGGCTTGGTTTCCGCCCACGGTAAAGGCGCGGCCTATAGGATAGTACCGCAGCACATGAGCTGGGTACTGCTTATCTCCGTACCCACTCCAGCCCATACGCGCGGCCATCATGTCGGAAAACTCAATCGCCGCAATGGTGGAATAGCCGCCATATTTCGCCTTTGCCCATGAGATAAAGCCGTTGCCGTAGTTATAGCCCTGCAACGCTAGCTTGATGTTATCCATGTCGATGGGGCTTTCCACATTGGCTTGCCGCAGGCTGTCCGCAATGGTCTGTACACCTACATCAATGGAATACTCCGGGTCTGTGATGGCGTTGGGGCTGTGGGGATAGCGGGTGTTATAGCCGCTCTCGGACGCCTGCATGGGATCGAGGCCGCGCCCGCCGCTCTCCTGCATCATAATGGCCTTTATCAACTCTACATATTCCCCGACGCCGTACTTCTGGGCATAGATGCGAATGAGCGGAGTGTATGCCTCCACCTCGGCGCTCACTGGCGTATAAGAGGAATTACCGCTCCCGCTGCCGAACAGAGAAATCGCCACGCCCAGCATCACCACGATCAGAATGATCATCACGGAGATCCAACCGCCCGCAACAATGGTCTCGATCAGCGCCTTTGTTCCGGCAATGATCGCTTTGATCGCCTTGGCGGTAGCTTCAGCAGCGCGCTTGGCGGTTTCGGCGACGGTCTTTGCCGCTGCTTTTGCCGCCTGTGCTGTTCGTTCTGCCGTTTTTACCGTGGCTTTGGCGCTGGCCTGGGCGGTGCGCGCCGCCTGTTCGCTGGTCTTGATGGTCGCACGGGACGATTGCTCGGCAGTTTTCACCGTCCGGGAAGCCCCTTTGATGGTCTTGACCTGCCCTGCCTTTATGGGCTGCTTGATGGCTGCGCGGGTGCTTTCCCGCGTGCGGATGGTCATGGGCTGCCGGTCTATGGTCTTGATACGCGCCCCAGCCGGTGAAGGCTGGGGCGTTTCTGCCGGAGTGGTCGGCGCTCTGGCCGGGGTGGGAGCCGCACTTGGATAGGTCACAGTCTGGCTGGGCTGCTGGGCGGCGCGGGCGGTTTCCTGCGCTTTCTCGGCGGCTTTCTTTGCAGCCTCCTGCGGCTGCGCCGCTTTGCGCTGCTCCAGATAGTCCTTAGCCTTGGATATATTCTCCTTGGTGTCCTGAACGGCCTTTCGCCCGTGCTTGTCAAACTCATGCGTTGCCCCGAAGGTGACGGCTTCTGCGCCGCCGGTCACACGGTCTGCCGCGTATTCCTCCGGGCTGTTCTCCGCAGAGTAGTAGCTGTGATCTGCCTTTTCCTTGGTTCGGATAAAGGTGTCTTTCATACGCTCGGCGGCAACGGCGGATTTGTCTATGGTCTTGATCGTGCCTTTGACGGCATCCCGTGTTTTAATATCAGCCATTGCCTCCCACCTCATCGGCGGCAGGCTGCACCAGCTTGGCAACGATCACCATACGTCCGTTGCTGCGGCTGTATTCACAGGTGGAGAGCGTAATCAGCTTGTCGCCGTACTCGGCGCTCACGCCCGTATCATAGAGAGCAAGAGACTTGCAAGAGGACAGGAAGCTGTTAAACTCTGCAGCATCGGCAGCGTCCACGAAGTGGTAATACTTGAAACCGTCCGCAGCGTAGGCCGCCGTCTTGAATACGAACACGATCTCATACTCTCCAAAGCCTGCCAGCGTGTCAAAATGGATGGTCTTATGCTCCTTGTAGAAGTCCTCGCTTTCAAACTTGCAGAGGTCGGCAAACATGGAGCCGTCCTGCATATGGTGGCCATAGATCACGCAGTTATCGGACAGCCCCAGTTTGCAATTCTCCTGCATATAGGGAACGCCGTACTCACTGTATGACTTATCAAAAGCGTGCTTCAGATAGAAGTCCTTGCTGCCGGGGGTCTGCATGACGGGGTAGTTGATCTTGGTGTCCTCAATGCTGATCCAGCCAATAAAATCGCTGTTCTGCTCATAGACTGCCGCGTACTTGTCATAGGCGGTCAGCTCCGAGGCTGGCTCATAGCTTGCCGGGGTGTCCGTTCCGTTCTCGCCGGTGGCGTCCTCCACGGAGGTCAGCACCGGCGTCGGGGCGGGCTTTACAAGATCGGCCACGGCGTTGAACGCCTCGGCGCTCTGTTTGGTGTCCTTATACTGGCGCATGGCCATGATGCCGGAGAAAAGGAAAAGGGCGGTGAACAGCACCGCCCCGATCAGAAAGAAAACCTGTGCCTTATTGAATTTACGCATTTTCATACCCTCCAAATACACCCTCACCTGGTTTTGTCGTCATCAGTTTATAAAGCTCCGTATCCTTGGGGAAACGGTTGATAAAAGGCACCAAAGCGCGCCCATAGCGGATCAGACCGCAGCCCGCGTCCGCGTTGGTGACATAGCTCATCTGCTCGTTGGAGATGTTCAGCAGCTTTGCCAGCTTCTCCCGGTCATTGGCCGCCTGGTTGAGCATGACCACAAACTCGCTGTTGGACACCATCGTGCTGGCCTGCACAGAGTCCAGCAGATACTCCACGTTCTGCGTGATGGCGGTGGGATAGGCGTTGCGCTTACGGAATTGCCGCCACGCGGAAGTGAAGAAGTTGCCGCTCTGCTCGTTCTCAAACACCACATGAAACTCGTCGATAAACACATGGGTGCGCTTACCGCGCTGCCAGTTGAGGGTGACGCGGTTGAGCATAGTGTCGGTGATGACCAGCAGGCCGGTGGGCTTGAGCTGTTCGCCCAGATCGTGGATGTTGAACACCACCACGCGCTTGTCCAGATTGACATTGCTGGCATGACCGAAGATGTCCAGAGAGCCGGTAGTGAACAGCTCCAGAGACAGCGCGATCTCCTGCGCCTTGAATTCCGGCTGCACCAACAGCTTTTCCCGGAGGGTGGCAAGGGTCGGCACGATGCCGGTTTCCGCCGCCTCCTTATAGACCTGTGCGGTGCAGCGGTCAATGATGGACTTGTGCTGCGGCCCGACGCCGTTCTTGTCGATCTGCTCTACCAGCGACATGATAAACTGCGACTTCTCCACGATGGGATTGTTCTCGCCGTAGCCCTCCACCATATACATGGCGTTGAGCCGGTGCTTGCCGCCTGCGGCCACATGGATGACCGTGCCGATGTCCTCGCCCATCGCCTCCACTAGCGGGGCAAACTCGCCTTCCGGGTCGCAGATCAGAATATCGTCGTCGGTGTTGAGCATGAGGAAGGTAATCAGCTCCTTGGCATTGAACGACTTGCCGGAGCCGGGGACGCCCAGCAGGAAGGCCGACTGATTGAGCAGGTTTTCCTTATTGCACATGATAAGGTTATGGCTGATTGCGTTCTCCCCGAAGTAAATACCGCCCTTATCCATGATCTCCTGTACCTTAAAGGGGATGAACACCGCAAGACTCTCGGTGGTCAGCGTCCGGAATGCGTCAATGCGCCGGGTGCCGATGGGCAGCACGGTGTTGAGGCCATCGAATTGCTGATACTTCAATACCGCAAGCTGGCACATATGTTTCCTGGCAATGGACAGCACCGCCTCGGTGTCGCTGTCGAGCTGCGCCAGCGTCTCAGCGGTCAGCACCATCGTAATAACGCCCAGCATCATGCGCTGGTCCCGGGTGGTGAGATCGTCCAGAAACTCCTTGGCCTCCTTGCGCTGCAGCTCCATATCATAGGGGATCACAGCGGAGAAGTTGTTGTTGGCGTTCTGGCGGCGCTGCCAGTTGGTGATGTTCGTCTCCACGCCCAGCAGCCGGTTCTCCACCTCTCGCACAGCCTCGTCTGTGGGAACAGGAACAATGTCGATAGAGAGCATCATGTTTCGGCTCAAATCCGTCATCTCCGTCACCATATTGTCCTTGATATACGAGGCGTAGTCCTTGAGATACAGCACCCTGCAAAAGCGTTTGCCCAGCTTCAGATGGTCGCTGGCCTTTTCCATGCTGTCCGGGCAGATATAATCCCGGAAGTCATGGCCTTTCCGCATCATGTCCCGCGCGTTGAAGTGGAAGTCCACCTCCTCGCCGGTGCGGTAGAAGTCATGCAGGACACGCAGGCGCTCCGTGGCGTCCAGCTCCGTACACTTGGAGCCGAGGGCGGCAAAGTGAGAAATAAGGTCCGCGCCTGTGCGGGCAAAGTAGGCGCGGGCCTCTTCCACATCTTTTTTCATCACGGTGATGGTGACATACTTCTCCTGGATCATGCCGTTGCCCTCCATCGCCTTATCCAGCAGCATCTTGTTATACTCCTTGCGGTACACATCCCGCTTATCCCCGCGCAGGGGCATGAGGAT
>LXOW01172016.1_pt1 | contig 10362 bp, 7 predicted proteins | sample 1368591 | NCBI WGS metagenome assembly LXOW01 (sample SAMN04884650, study PRJNA319009) | bovine gut metagenome | isolation source: Cow rumen | host: Bos taurus | place: Italy: Legnaro (PD) | collected 2014-07-09
GGTGGCTGACGACGACTGGATGGCTGCCGTCACACCCATACCAGTCAAAATGCCGTTCAGCGGGCGTCCGGTCATCTTGCCCAGCACGGCGCGCATCTTGCTGCCCGCCGCCTTCTAAAGGCCCTCGCTCATCAACTTCATAGCGAAAAGAAAAACCGCCAGCGAACCAGCAAAATTAATGATAATCAACAGAATTTCACTTATTTCCATATTAATATTATTTAATTACCACGCTGCAAAATTATATACAAGTTGTTTCATAACTGTTACATATTAGTTAAGTTATTGTTACGTTTGCAAAACAGTGGCATGGAGCAAATCCTCTGCACCTTTGGTAATTGGCATATGGGTNNTGCCACCGCCAAACTCTTTTGCAAGAGCATTGTCTCTAAATAATTTTGTTAGTTGATAAAAAATGTGTATCTTTGCAGCAGACAATGAAGAAGGTTTGTTTTGTCATATTATTGTTGCTCACCTGCTTGGGTACTCTTGGTGCACAGGAATTCAGGTGTGCAGTATCGGTGAATTACCAAAAACTGATGACCACGACACAGTCGTTTGAGTCATCGGACAAGAAGGTTTTTGACAACCTCAAACAGGCGCTGGAAGACTTTATCAACTCACGCAAATGGACCGCCCTGGAGATGGACCTGCATGAGCGCCTCGACTGCTCCATGAGCCTCATCCTCAACGAGCGCACCTCCGCCACCGACTTCAAAGGACAGATTTCCATTCAGTTGAGACGCCCAGTGTTCAATTCCAACTATACCTCGGGACTGTTCAACTACATCGAGTCCGGCGATTTCACCTTTGTATACAACGACAGCCAGCCCCTCGACTTTGACCCCAACACCTTCTACGGCAACCTCTCGTCGACGGTGGCCTACTACCTCCACATCCTGCTGGGTATCTATTTCGACAGTTTTGCCCCCAACGGCGGTGAGCCTTTCTATGAGGTGGCACGTACCATCTGCCAGACGGCGGAGAACTCGGGCTACAAAGGCTGGCGTTCCACAGAGAGCCAGAAAGCCCGCTACTGGTTCATGGAGAACCACACCAACTCGGCCTATGCGGCTCTGCACCAGGCCTATTACCTCTACCACCGCATGGGGCTCGACATGATGACCAAGGACCAGCCGCAGGCACGACACAACATCATCGCCGCACTCGAAGCCCTGCAACAGGTACACAAAGCCCGCACCAACCTGCTGTCGATGCAGCAGTTCATGGACGTGAAGGCCTCGGAACTGAGCAGCATCTTCACCCCCGCGCCTGCCGAGGAACAACAACAGGTATTCACCATTGTAAAAGAAATCAGTCCCATCAATGCATCCAAGCTGGGATTCGGAACAGCCAACAAAAGATAACAAAATACAACAATTCAACATCATGACACAAATCCCTATACAGAAAGAGGTAATCGACAGGATTGCCGCCGAAAACAAGATAGCCAACCCTGGAAGAGCCTCCATCCGCGAGATGCGCAAGATGGTCCAGGACGTGGAGAAAGAGACGGGCGTCCGTTTCGTGAAGATGGAGATGGGCATCCCCGGCCTTCCCGCCCCGCAGGTGGGCGTCAACGCCCAGATTGAGGCGCTGAAGAGCGGCGTGGCCTCCATCTATCCCGAGATATACGGCACCGCCGACTTCAAGCAGGAAGCCGCACGCTTTGTGAAGAACTTCCTCGACGTGGATGTCACCCCCGAGTGCTGCGTGCCTACCGTTGGCTCGATGCAGGCTGGCTTTGCCTCGTTCCTCACCCTGACACGCTACGACGCCAAGAAGACCAAGGTGCTCTTCATCGACCCCGGTTTCCCCGTGCAGAAACAGCAATGCCGCGTGCTGGGCATCCCCATGAAGGCCTTTGACGTCTACGAGTATCGTGGCGACAAACTGCGCGACAAGCTGGAAGAAGAACTGAAAGACGGCGACGTGGCCTGCATGATTTTCAGCAGCCCCAACAACCCCGCCTGGTTCTGCTTCACTGAGCATGAACTGCAGATTATCGGCGAGATGGCCAACAAGTACGGCGTGGTGGTGATGGAAGACTCCGCCTACTTCCTGATGGACTTCCGTAAGGACTACAGCGTCCCCGGCCAGGCCCCCTTCCAGCCCACCGTGGCCAAGTTTACCGACCTCTATGTCATCATGATATCCGGCTCGAAGAGCTTCAGCTACGCCGGTGAACGTATCGCCATGATGGTGGTCAGCCCCAAGCTGTTCAACATGGAATGCCCCGACCTGTCACGCTATTACAGCCAGACGCAGCTGGGCCGCGCCCTTATCTTCGGCACCCTGTACTGCCTCTCCAGCGGTACCGCCCACAGCGTACAGTACGCCATGGCCGCCATGCTGAAAGGCGCCAACGACGGTACCTTCAACTTTGTGAAGGACATCCGCGAGTATGGCGAGAAGGCCAACGTGATGAAGAAACTCTTCACCGACAATGGCTTCTATATCGTATACGACAAGGATATGGGCGAGGACATCGGCGACGGTTTCTACTTCACCTTCTGCTACCCCGGCTTTGAAGGTGTCGACCTCCTCAACGAGCTGCTGCGCTACGGCATCAGCGCCATCGTGCTTGACATCACCGGCAGCCACAAGCAAGGCATCCGCGCCTGCGTGGCCCTGGTACAGCGCGACCAGTTCCCCGACCTCAAGGAACGCCTGGAGAAATTTTCATCAGACCATCCCCTGAAGTAATCCCTTTCACAATGGCACAAAAAAAATGCTCCCTTCGGGGAGCAATTTTTATTGGTGGCGGAGAAAATGGGTATCTTTGCCTGTTGGGATCTCTTCGAGTGGATTTGCAATCCACTCGAAGAGAATAATACCCCGTAGGGGTTTCAGTTTAATAACGCGTTTACCTGAAATCGCCAGACAGATTTATTTGAAAACCCCGAAGGGGTTTCAGCTTAATAGGCAGGGGTTTCAACCCCTGCAAACGTGTCGCCCCCCCCCCTCCTGCGTGCCGGAGGCACGCGATTTCAAAACCCTGACGCCTCTGGAACCCCTACGGGGTTCATTATAGGGTGGTATCGTATGTTGCTATTAAACTGCAACGCCTAACGGCGTAACATTTCGGAATGTCCGTGGCTATTAAACTGCAACGCCTAACGGCGTAACATTTCGGAATATCCTGTTGCTATTAAACTGTAACGCCTAACGGCGTAACATTTCGGAATATCCTGTTGCTATTAAACCGCAACGCCTGACGGCGTAATATGTGGCATTATTTAAAAACCCCGTAGGGGTTTCAGTTTAATAGCGTGCTTCCCTGAAATCGCCTGCCCGATTTGCCGGAATACCCCGAAGGGGTTTCTGATTAATAGGCAGGGGTTTCAACCCCTGCAAACGTGTCATCCCCCCCTCCCCTGCGTGCCGGAGGCACGCGATTTCAAAACCCTGACGCCTCTGGAACCCCTACGGGGTTCATAATAGGGTGGTATCGTGTGTTGCTATTAAACTGCAACGCCTAACGGCGTAACATATTGGGGTTGTTGGATATCCTGTTGCTATTAAACTGCAACGCCTAACGGCGTAATATGTGGCATTATTGGAAAACCCCGTGGCTATTATACCGCAACGCCTAACGGCGTAACATATTGGAATATCTTGTTGCTATTAAACTGCAACGCCTGACGGCGTAATATGTGGCATTATTGGAAAACCCCGAAGGGGTTTCAGATTAATAGGCAGGGGTTTCAACCCCTGCAAACGTGTCGTCCCCCACCTCCTGCGTGCCGGAGGCACGCGATTTCAAAACCCTTGACGCCTCTGGAACCCCGACGGGGTTCATCATAGGGTGGTGTCGGGTATTGCTATTAAACTGAGACCCCTACGGGGTGAAATAAGGATTACGGCATTGCAAATGCCTATACCCGATGCGGTTGGATTGCAAATCCAACCGAACACCCCCGCCATATAATTCCCCGTAGGGGATACTGTTTAATAGTTCCTGTTCGAGTGGATTTGCAATCCACTCGCAGAGAATATAAGCATTTGTAATGCGTAAAACCAAACGTTCCGCGGCTTGGGCCTTGGCCCAAGCCGCGGAACTATATTTTGACCCTGCACGAAACCGTTGTGGTGGAAAAAAAGATTACGGCATTGCAAATGCCTATACCCGATGCGGTTGGATTGCAAATCCAACCGACAAGATTAATTCATGGTTAATTCATGGCAATTTACGTTCACTCCCCCTCCCCTTTTGCGGAGAAAAAAATGATTATTCTCCGCAAAAATGCGGAGAATAATTCGTATCTTTGCCGCATGAAAGATTGCGAAAAAAAAGCCCTATATATATGGCAACATACTGATTGGCCTAAGTTTAGATGGGGGAATACCCAAATTGACATTCTGTTGAACTCTGTACAGGAACGACAGGCACGGCTGATTGGGATGCTGTCGGCACTGGGATTCGACATGCAAAAGCAGACGGCTTTGGAGTCGATGACAGAAGACGTGATACGCTCATCGGAAATTGAAGGAGAGTTGCTCAACCGCGACTCTGTGAGGTCGTCCATAGCACGTCATCTGGGTGTCAACCTACCCTCGTCAGGCAGCAGCGACCACTACACGGAAGGTGTCGTACAGGTGGCTGTCGACGCAGTGAAGAACTGCAATATGCCATTGGACAAGGAGCGTCTGTGCAATTGGCATGCCGCACTCTTCCCCACAGGACGCAGCGGCATGTACCGCATCACCGTGGCCGACTGGCGACAGGGGGATGAGCCCATGCTGGTGGTATCGGGCGCCATGGGGAAAGAACGCGTACACTATGAGGCCCCACCATCGTCAGCAATTCAACAAGAGATGGATTGTTTCTTGCAATGGTTTAATGGAGACCAGCCCTCCAGCCAACTGTTGAAGGCAGCAATTGCCCACCTGTGGTTCGTAGCCATACACCCCTTCGATGACGGAAACGGACGATTGACACGAACCCTGACCGACATGCTGATAGCCCGCAGCACGGGTATGCAATGCTACAGCGTCTCTGCCGAGATTATGAAGAGCAGAAAAGACTACTACACCATTCTTGAACGCACCACCTGTGGCGACATGGACATCTCGGATTGGCTGACATGGTTCCTACAACGCATCGAGGCTGCCATTATCACCTCTGAACAAAGACTGAGAGGGGCATTGCGCAAGACTGAATTCTGGAGCCGCCATACCGACAGCGAGTTCAACGAGCGACAGCGCAAGGTTATCAATCGCCTGTATGACGGATTTGAAGGTCCGTTGACCAGCAGCAAATGGGCCAAGATGTGTCATTGCTCGCCCGACACAGCATTGCGCGACATCACATCTCTGATAGCGATGGGCGTACTGTTAAAAGAGCCCTCTGGCGGGCGAAACACGCACTATTCCCTTGCAGACAATTAGAAACTCTCCTTCCCTGTTCGAGTGGATTTGCAATCCACTCGCAGAGATTATAAGCATTTGTAATGCGTAAAACCAAACGTTCCGCGGCTTGGGCCAAGACCCAAGCCGCGGAACTATTTTTGGTTCAGCACGAAACCCTATGGGGTGTAAATGGGATTACGGCATTGCAAAAGAGATTTTTTATCACTTTATCTCTTCACAATCTTGAACACCCCGTCGGGGGTGTGCAGGAAGTAGACCCCCGCCGCCAGGCCTGCAAGGCTGAGGGTGGGCGTGTCCGCCTTCTGCCATGAGCCGACCTTGCGGCCCAAAGCATCGTGCAGAGTGTAAGCACCTTGACGGCCACCGACGACGGTGATGCGGTCGGTGGCAGGGTTGGGATAGACACGGATGGCAGCAGACGGGACATCGTCGATGGCAGTGGCATAGTTGGTCTCGTAGCAGCCCAGGTCGATGAAGCCCTGACGGCAACGGACAGCACCTGTCATATCGCCGTCGCGCATGCTCTCGGTGAGGCGCTCGCCGGCATTGATGCAGATGGAACCTTGCGCCAAACGCCAGTCCTCCGTACCTTGGAATGAGGCCGAGCCTCGTCCTTCGGACACCGACAGGAACCGAGGACCGTCGGCAGCGTTGTTCTCTGCCAAGAGGACAAACGAGAGGCTGTCGAAAGCGACGCTATCGTTGTCAAAAGCACAATGGCGCACCGAGGTGTCGGGCAATTCCACGGAGAGCGAGACACAGGAGTCGTTCCCCCATACAATATTGTTGACAAAGGAGTTGTACCTGCTGGTAAACTGCACGCCGTGACCGGCATTGGCCACGATGGTGCTATTGACCACACGCCCATCGCTGGCGAGACGGAGGGCGGTGGCATCGTTCTGGGCAATAAGAGACTGACGCAGTGTGCCTCCATCCACCAGGCAGACCAGAGGAGCGCTGTTGGCCTCGAAACGGGAATAGCGCACACGGCAGCCCTCGAGAGAAGCCACCCTGCCATTGTCGCTGTTGCAATGACGCACCGTGAGACGGTCGACAAACACCTTGCTGCCATAGAATTTGATACATTCGCCGTCGGCAGAATAGCCGTGTTCTATCCCGATATCATTAATTTTCATAGTATAGGAGCTGGTTGTGGTGGCATGGAGCACCGGGCGCCTTCCTTGTCCGTCGAGGATGGTGGGATGTCTTGCGGCATCACGATCCCCCACAGCCTCCTCGGTGCCGGCGAAACCGCCATAGAGATTCATTGCGCCGACGAATGAGAATGCATAATCGGCTGTGGTGTCGCCATAATAAACGCCTTCCTTCATCCATATCTCGCGACCGGTAATGTTGGCCAGCTTGGCAGCAGCATTGACATTATTGTTGGCAGACTGCCATGAGGTGCCGTCGCCATGACCGTCGGGCGAGACATAGAAACGCTCGGCATGGCCGTCCCAGCCGGAAGGATAGATATTGATGACCATGTCGTTGTTGGCCGTGAAGCCCTGCATGGTGGAAAGGGTATAGAAGCCGTCGGAATAGCCGCCCCAACCCCAATTGAAATGGAAACGGTTCTGGGAGGAATAGCCGTCAAGCACGAAGGCGTGCCCACCGCTTGTGCCTGAGCCGGAATAATATATGGGACGACCGGCGTCAATCTCATTCCGGATCATGACGCGCCATTTCACGTCGTCGCCCACAACGCCCCGATCCACATAACGGGTGTCGGTGTAGCCGAAATGCAGCAGGCCTTCAGGTACATGCGAGGACTGGGCGCCACTGCCCGAGGTGTGTTCTGGATTCTGGTAGTTCATGTGGACGGTTACGCCACAATGGTAACAGAGGCGCGACACCATGTCGCGCTCGGCGGCAGAGGAACGGCGGGTGAGATGGTCGGGCATCAGGGAGTAGTCATAATCGGTGGTGTCGAAATTCACTTCCTGATGGCCATAAGTGGTATGGTTGTATCCCGAATGGCCAAATCCGCGGTTGGGATAGCCCCAAAAGCGGATGATTTGGGCCATGGCGGTAGCCACACAGCCCACCACGACATGCTCGCCATTCATGACGGGACAGTAGTTGTTGTAGCCCGAGCCCTGCTCCCAGGTGGAGGTAAGGAGGTAGGTGTCGTCCTTGGCGGCAGGCGAGGGTTTCAGGTCGCTGTTGAGGAGTTCCTTCCACTCCGCAGCGGTCTCAGGGTCCTCGGGAGCACCCGACAGGATGCCACGCTCGATGCAACTGCGGTAGTCCTCAAACCAGCTGGCGGCGTTCTCGGGGAGGTCCTGCCAGGCAAAATTGCCATTCGTCGAATAGCCCAAGATCGGGGTGCAGCGAGTATCGGCTGATACCAGGACAAAGCCATTGTCAGAGAAATTGAAGGCATAGAAGCAGTCGAAGCCCCCCTTCTCGGAGGCATAGGTCATGGCCAAATCGAGGGTGTCGACAGGTTGGATGAGACCTTTGGATAACAAGAAAGCACGACCCGCGTCGCGGGCGATGCCGGGGTTGACGGGACTTGCCGCCGCCACGAGGGCTGAGAGAAGCAGCAAGGTGAATAAGGGAAAACGGCGCATGGGAATGATAAGGTTTATATGTTTAACTAATGTAGGCAAGGTACTCACGGACATGGTCGAATACGATGCCGGCGCGGATGTCGAAAGCTTCGCGGGTGGCAAAGCCCACATGGGGCAGACAGATGCAGTTGGGTGCCGCGAGAAGCGGATGGCCGGAAGGCAACGGCGGCTCTTGTTCATAGACGTCGACGGCAGCACCGGCCAGACGGCCTTCCGCAAGGGCCTCAGCCAAGGCAGGAATGTCGACGACTGGGCCACGGGCGGTGTTGACCAACAAGGCGGTAGGTTTCATGAGGGCCAGACGCTCACGGCTGATGAGGTGACGGGTGTCGGGCGTGAAGGGGACATGGAGGGTGACGATGTCGCTCTCGCGCATGAGGGTGTCAAGGTCAGCATATTGTACCCCCATGGCTTCGACTTCTGCACGACGAGTGCGACTATATGCCAGCACCTTGCAGCCAAAGGCCAGGAGCAGACGGATGGTAGCGTTGCCGATGGCTCCCGTACCTACCACACCGACAGTCTTGCCGTGTAACTCGCGACCCAGAAAAGTGCCACGACCCTGGCCGGCACGGGTGACGGCATCGAGAGGGGTGATGCGGCGCAGAAGGTCGAGCATCAATCCCACGGCCAACTCGCTGACAGCCACGGTGGAGTAACCGGCGGCGTTCTGTACCCGGATGTCGTGTTCACGGCAATATGCCTGGTCAATATGGTCGAGACCGGTGAAAGCCACAGAGAGGTAACGCAGGCGAGGGCAGCGGCCCAGCACCGCGGCAGGCAACGGGATGTTGGAGACGATGACAATCTCTGCCTCGTGCATACGCTCGACAAGGGTGTCGGCCTCCTCGCAACGGTTCATATAATAGGAGAACTGATGCCCCTGGGCAGAGAATTCAGCCCTGAGGTCTTCAAACATGGCCTCGGATATGCCCAGAGGCTCAACGCAAACTATATTCATCTGATTAAACTATTCTTGTTATTGATAACGTCCACACCTCTGTTTTATTGCCGGCGGAAGGGTTATTTTTTCTTTTTAACACTGAAACCGAAAGAACCCAGCTTCTCGCCGAGGCCGTAATATTTGCCATGGGAATAGGCCAAGGGCTGGGCGTGGTTGAGTTGAAACGCTCCTGTGCCGCGGTCGATGAGGCTCTCGTCGGCATTGACGGCCACCACCTCGGCCAGGAACATGTCATGACTGCCCAACGGACGGATGTCCACCACACGGCATTCGATGTTCAACGGGCTCTCGGCAATGAGAGGCGCCTTGACCAGCTGCGCCGGCTCGGGCGTGAGGTGCATCTGGCGGAACTTGTTACAGTCGCGACCGCTGCGCACCCCGCACCAGTCGGTGGCCGAGGCCAGGCGCTCGGTGGTGAGGTTGATGACAAACTCGCCCGTGCGCTTGATGATGTCGTAGGAATGACGCTCGGGGCGGACGGATATATAGCACATGGGCGGGTCACTGCAAACAGTGCCCGTCCATGCAACGGTGATGATATTGTAATTCTCAGGGCTGTCGCCACAACTGACCATGACAGCCGGCAGGGGATAGATGAGCGTCCCGGGTTTGAAAGGCACCTTCATGGCCTACTCCTTGAATTTCTTTTCCAAATCCTCAATCCAGAAACGGAACTGCTTGTCAGTCTCGGCTAGGTTGGCGACGGTCTTGCAGGCATGGAGGACGGTAGCATGGTCCTTGTTGCCACACTGCAGACCAATGATGGCAAGGGACGACTTGGTCATCTTCTTGGCGAAGTACATGGTGAGTTGGCGGGCCTGGACAATCTCGCGCTTGCGGGTGCGCGACTGAATGCTGTCGATGGGCAGGTTGAAGTAGTCGCATACCACCTTCTGGATGTAGTCGATGGTGACCTCGCGGTTGGTGCTCTTGACAAACTTGTCGACCATCTGGCGGGCGAGGTCGAGGGTGATGTCGCGGTGGTTAAGCGACGACTGGGCAATGAGCGAGATGAGGGCGCCTTCGAGCTCGCGGACATTGGTATTGATGTTGTAGGCGATGTACTCTATCACCTCGTCGGGCATCTCCACGCCGTCGTTGGCCAGCTTCTGGCGCAGGATGCGCATGCGGGTCTCGACGTCGGGAGCCTGCAGCTCGGCGGCCAGGCCCCACTTGAGGCGCGACACCAGGCGGCTCTCCAGCCCCTGCAACTCGGAAGGGGCCTTGTCGCTGGTGATGATAATCTGCTTGTTGGCCTGGTGGAGGGTGTTGAAGATGTGGAAGAAGGCCTCCTGGGTCTTGGTGGCCTTGTTGGCCCAGAACTGGATGTCGTCGACAATGAGCACGTCGACCATCTCATAGAAATGGATGAAGTCGGAGGTGGTGCCGTTGCGGCCGGCATCGGCATACTGCTGGAGGAACTGCTCGGACTGTCTCTTATACACATCT
>LXOW01189516.1_pt1 | contig 10360 bp, 6 predicted proteins | sample 1368591 | NCBI WGS metagenome assembly LXOW01 (sample SAMN04884650, study PRJNA319009) | bovine gut metagenome | isolation source: Cow rumen | host: Bos taurus | place: Italy: Legnaro (PD) | collected 2014-07-09
ACTCCGACAAGTTCTGGTACTCCTGGAAGGATTCCGAGGGAACGAAATACTACATCGTCGATCCGGTGGCCAAGACTCGCACCGAAGCCTTCGACATGGAACGCCTTGCCATGGAAATCACGGCCATCGTCAAAGACCCGTTCGACGCCGCGCATCTCCCGCTTCGCAAGCTTGAGCTGAAAGACGACAGCAAGTTTACCTTCGAGGTGCAAAGCACCGAGATGGTGGAAAAGAAGGAAAAGAAGAAGAGCGAAGCCGACACGGCGAAGGCCAAGCCTGCGGGCAAGCCCAAGAAAGAGAAGAAGGTGTATCGCTTCGAATACATCCTTGCCACGGGCAAGCTGGTCGACGTGACCGAAAACGAAGAAGAGAAAGACTATCCGATGTGGGCCTGCATCTCGCCCGACGGGCAGAAGGCCGTGTATTCCAAGGGGTACGACCTCTACTGGATGAGCATCGACGATGTGAAGAAACTCATGGAAGACGACAAGGATTCCACGGTGGTGGACCATCGCCTGACTTCCGACGGCAACAAGGAATTCTACTGGGGCGGCAGCAACTACCGTGCGGCTGAAGTCAAGGACACGACGCAGCGCCGCGCCAACTGGGTGCTCTGGTCGCCCGACTCGAAGCATTTCGCCGTGGAGAAATACGATATGTCGAAAGTCAAGGAACTCTGGGTCATCAACTCCGTGGCCCAGCCGCGTCCGACCCTGCAGACCTATAAATACCAGATGCCGGGCGAACCGGGCCCCGTGAACCATCTTTATGTGTTCGACATGGGCGACGAAAGTTTCCGCGAGATCGATGTCGCCGCATACAAGGATCAGGATACGGAACTCCTCCGTCGCACGCCCAAGAACGCCGACCAGTATGACGACTGGCGCAAAAGCATCTGGATGGGCGATAACGACGGCTTCTATATGATCCGCCGCAGCCGCGACCTCAAGCGCACCGACCTGCTTCGCGTGGACGTGGCGGCCGACAGCGCCCGCACCGTCGTACACGAGACCCTCAACACCTACGTCGAGACACGCGATCCACGTTTCATCAATGGTGGAAAAGAGTTCATCTGGTGGAGCGAGCGCAACGGCTGGGCCCAGTTGTACCTGTATGGCGCTGACGGCACGCTCAAACGTCAGATCACCGACGGTGCCTACCACGTGGAGAACGTGCTGGCCGTCGATGAAGCCGCCCGCGCGGTGTACTTCCTCGCGATGGGTGTGAACAAGGATGAGAATCCGTACAACGGGCACGTTTACCGAATCGGGCTGGACGGTACCGGTCTCAAGCAGCTCGACGCCCCCGATTACAACGACTACTCCACCAGCTTCAGCGATGATGCCAAGTTCTTCGTGAGCAATTACTCCCGCGTGGACGCCATTCCGGAAGTAGGGCTCTACGATGCGGCCGGCAAGCAGGTGATGCATCTGCACGAGGCCGATTTCTCGCAACTGCTGGCAGCAGGCTATCAGTTCCCCACCCCGTTCAAGGTGAAAGCCGCCGACGGCGTGACCGACCTGTATGGTTATATGTACAAGCCGTTCGACTTCGATTCCACGAAGACTTATCCGATCATCGACTACGTATATCCGGGTCCGCAGGTCGAAGGCAATTTCGAGGCCTGGTCGAAGAACTTCACGCGTACCGACCGGCTCGCCCAGATCGGCTTCATCGTAATCACCGTGGGACAGCGCGGCGGCCACCCGAACCGCTCCAAATGGTATCACAACTACGGCTACGGCAACCTCCGCGACTATCCGCTTGAGGACCACAAATACGCCGTCCAGCAGCTTGCAGCTCGCCACAAGTTCATCGATATCAATCGCGTGGGTATGCACGGCCATAGCGGCGGCGGCTTTATGTCCACCGCGGCCATCCTCAAGTATCCCGACTTCTACAAGGCAGCCGTTTCCTGCGCCGGCAACCACGACAACAGCATCTATAACCGCTGGTGGAGCGAGCAGCACCACGGCGTCATCGAAGAAATCACCGCCCAGGGCGACACAACGTTCAAATACAGTATCGACAAGAACCAGGATATCGCGGGCAACCTCAAGGGACATCTGATGCTGGTGACGGGCGACATCGACGACAACGTGAGCCCGAGCAACACCATCCGCGTGGTCAACGCGCTGATCCGTGCCAACAAACGGTTTGAAATGCTCGTGCTGCCGGGACAGCGCCACGGCTTCGGCGATATGAACGAGTATTTCTTCTGGCGGATGGCCGACTGGTACAGCGAATGGCTCCTCGGCAGCTCCCACCGCGACCAGGTGGACATCCGGGAACTGAACAACGACTGAGGCACGACCTTTGCGAAAGAAGGTCCTGTGTAAATCGTGTGTTATGAAAAAGTACCTTTTCCTGATCATTATGGCACTCTTCCCGCTTCGCAGTTTTGCGGCCGGTCCCCAGCCGGCGGACCTTCCGAAAGTCGACAACGGCTTCTCCTTCCGTTTCCTGCAACAGATCGACGGCAGCGAAGAAGGCGACTGGTTCGTCTCGCCGCTGAGCCTGCAGTTCCTGCTCGATATGCTCCTCAACGGATCGGGCGGCGCCACGACCGGGGAAATCGCCCGCGTCCTCAACGCCGATCCGGACGACATCGCTTCGATCAACGACCTCAGCCGTCTGCTGCTGGAAAAGTTCCCCAAACTGGATCCGGCCACCAAGCTGACGATCGGCAATGCCATATTCATCAACAAGAAGTATCCTGTTGACCGTGATTTCAAGAAGACCGTCGAGAAATACTACGATGCCAAGGTCGAGAACCTCGACTTCAACAACGAGTCCTCGTCCCTGCGAACCATTAACGGCTGGTGCGACAAACAGACGAAAGGCCTGATTCCCAGCGTACTCGACAAGGTGGATCCGGAGATGTTCGCCTACCTGCTCAACGCCCTCTACTTCAAGGGTTCCTGGACCTATCCGTTCACCAGCAAATGGACGAAAGAGCGTACCTTCCGTCTGGAATCGGGCCGGGAGAAGCAGGTCTGGATGATGGAGAAGGAGCGCAAGTTCTCTTATGGCGAGAACGACCTCTTCCAGCGCATCCGCCTGCCCTACGGCGACGGCAACTACGCGATGTATGTGCTGCTGCCGAAAGAAGGGCATACGGTCGCCGAGGTGGTCGCTTCGCTCGACGACGCCTCCTGGAAAGAACTCCGGAGCCGTATGTATTCCGACACCAAGATCAATCTCTGGCTGCCCCGCTTCGAAACCAAGTACCACATCAAGCTCAACGACATCCTGAAGGAGATGGGAATGCCGGGCGCCTTCCGCTCCGGAGCCGATTTCAAGGCGATGTCGCCCAATGCCGATTTCCTTGATTTCGTACAGCAGGATGCCATCATCAAGGTCGATGAAGAGGGTTCGGAGGCTGCGGCCGTCACTTCGGCCGGGATGATGGGAGCCACCGCCATCCCCGAGCCACCGAAGGTCATCGACTTCCACTGCGACCACCCGTTCCTGTACCTCATCACCGAGGCACATACCGGAGCGATCCTGTTCGCAGGCAAGTTTACCGGAAAATAAACACATCGGGGACGCAAGGAATTGCGTCCCCTTTCATTTGGTAAGGTAGATCAATCGCAACGAAGAAATGAAAAAAACGTTTCCCTTCTTTCTGTCTCTCTTGTTCCTGCTGGTTTCCGGCTGCGGGTCCATTTCGCCCGAAAACGGAAAAAACGAGCGCAAGGACATCCCCCTTACCACCAAACAGGGTGAATACATAAAGGCGGGCAACGAGTTTGCCTGGCGTTTCATGGCCAAGGTCGATGAAGCGGAATCCAAGGGGGAGAAAGGAGACTGGTTCGTCTCGCCCCTGAGCCTCCAGATCGCCCTGGGAATGCTCCTCAACGGCGCACAGGGCGAAACCGCCGCCGAGATCTGCCGCACGCTCGGCTACAAGGATGGCGAAACCGCCTACATCAACGACTGGTGTAAACTTATGCTCGACCAGCTGCCCCAACTCGACAAGAAGACGGACCTTACCCTGGCCGATGCCATCTTTGTCAAGAAGGGGGTCCCGCTGAAAGACCCCTATGTGAAAACCGTCGAACAGTACTACGACGCCGCCATCGAGAACCTCGATTTCTACCAGGTGGAAAAATCCACCAAGTACATCAACAACTGGTGCAGCAAGCAGACGAAAGGGTTGATTCCCAAAGTCATCGATAAAGTGTCCCCCGACCTGATGGCCTATCTGATCAACGCCCTCTACTTCAAGAGCGAGTGGCAGGAGAAGTTCCCCAAGGCCAACACCTCCGATGAACGGTTCACCTATGAAGACGGAACGACCGGCCAGGTCCCGATGATGAAACTCGACGGCAAGTCGTTCCGATACGGGGAGACCGAGACCTACCAGTTCATCCGGCTTCCTTACGGCAACGGCGCTTTCTGTATGACGGTCGTATTGCCCAAGGAAGGTACGACGGTACACGAGGTGACCGCCCTGCTTGAGAAAGAAAAACCTTCCTTCCTGGACACCCGTTCCCTGGAGGTGGATCTCTGGCTGCCGCGATTCGAAACCAAGTACCATATCCAGCTCAACGACATCCTCGCCGAACTGGGGATGCCGCTCAGCTTTATCAAGGACGTCGCCGATTTCAAGGCGATGTCCGAGTACGCGTCTCACGTCGATTTCGTGACGCAGGACGCCGTGGTCCGGGTCGATGAAGAGGGTACCGAAGCGGCCGCCGTCACCGTCATCGGAATGGTCGAAGCTACCGGCATTCCCTTCAAGACCGTCTTCCACGCCGATCATCCGTTCCTCTATCTGATTACGGAACAAAGTACCGGGGCCATCCTTTTTGCCGGAAAATATGCCGGCAGGTGATCAGGATAATCAACTGATCGACGCGCTCCGCAGCGGAAAACCCGCCGCCCGTCGCTCCCTTTACGAGCAGTACTACCGCTATCTGGCTGCCGTATGCGCACGCTATGTCCGCAATGACGAGGATGTAAAGGATTTGCTGCAGGATGTCTTCATCCGGATCTACACGCGCATCGACACCTTTGAGAACCGTGGTACCGGCTCCCTGAAGGCCTGGTGCCGGCGGATTGCCGTCAACGAGGCGCTGCAGCATCTGCGGGCCGCGAAGCGGATGCCCACCACGCCGCTGGAAGAATCACGCGAACTGCCCGAACCCGACGAAGCGCCCGATATCACCACGATTCCGCAGAAGGATCTTCTGGAAATGATCCGCCGCCTGCCCGACCGCTACCGAACCGTCTTTAACCTGTTTATCTTTGAAGAAATGAGCCATAAAGAAATTTCCGGCCTTCTGGGCATCAAGGAAAGCACCTCGGCTTCCGACCTGCACCGCGCCAAGGCCCTGTTGACCGGATGGATCCGAGAATACCAAAAGAACCGACTATGAAAGATCCCTGGATACAATCCTTTCAAGACCGTCTGGGCGAATACGAACTGGACGTTCCGGTGCCGTCGGCCACACGGAAAAGGCCCTGGCCCGTCTTTCTTGCAGTCGGAGCCGCTGCCGCCGTGGCGATCCTGCTTTTGGTTCCGGGACGCAGGACGATTCTTTCTCCGCAGCCGCCCCTGCGCCTTCCCGGCGAACGGCAGGCAGTCTTGCTGGCAGAAGCCCTTCCGAAAGCCACTCCTTTGACGGCAATCTACCGGCAGGCATCCCCGAAGTCCGCCCTTGTCGGTCCGGAGACATCCGGCCCGGAAGCGGATATCGAGCTGGAAGGAACACCGGTCGCGCCCGTTAACGAAGTAACGGACGACCGGAAAGAAGAGGCCGGCAATCAAACCGTCATCGTCACGGAAAGTATCACTCCGGAACAGGACTGGTGGAAAACCGAAGATCCGGCCACCCGACGGACAGCAGGTGGATTCAGCACGAAGATCCATATCGGGAACGCCTTCTCTTCCCTGTCTTCCGGTCAAATCGATCCCTCAGGGATTGAATTATTCCACGAGAGAACGGAAAAGGCGGCCCAAGATATGTATTTTAATGTTTTGAACGGAGACCAGCAATTCGACTATTCGGTCGGAAGCGTATATGTCCCCCAATGGAACTGCCGCCTCCCCATCAAGGCCGGTCTTTCCCTGCGCTACCAGTTCACGCCCGTCCTCGGAGTGGAAACCGGTCTGGAATACAGTTATCATTATGCAGAAACAACCGATCAGACCGCCCGCTTACATTATATCGGCATTCCCGTTAAGATTTCCGCCCGTCTGGTCCAGTGGGGACGGCTGCTGGTCTATGCCTCCGCCGGCGAAGAAACCGAATGGATGGTCGGCGGACAGATTGAAACGCGCGAAAAAAGCGCGCAATCACGGATGCGTGTACAGCAGCATCCCTTCCAGTTCTCCCTGATGGGTGCGACGGGCCTTGATTTCACGCTGGCTCCCGGATTCAGCCTGTATGTCGAACCCGGCGTGGCCTGGCACGCCGATATGAAGGGCGACCTTCCCAGTTATTACCGCGAACACCCGTTCTCTTTCGACCTTCGAGGCGGTCTGCGCTTTGCGCTTTAGGGGCGTCACATCCCCGGCAGTAGCGACAAGACCCGGAACACCAGGAAAGCCACCACCCAGGCCAATACGAGGGAATGGACCACTGAGAACAAGGCCCATTTCCACCCCACTTCTTTCCTGAGGGTAGAGATCGTTGCGACACAAGGGAAATACAGTAGCACGAACAGCATAAATGCAAGGGCCACGGCCCGGCTCATCCCTTCCCCTTCGGTCATTGCCTGGGCGAGGGATTCGTTGTCGTCCGTGTGATAAAGGATGCCCATCGTGCTGACGATGGCTTCCTTGGCAGGAAGCCCGGTCAGGAGGCAGACATTCATCTTCCAGTCGAAGCCAAGCGGCTTCATCACAGGCTCCATCCCTTTTCCGATGTCACACAGATAGGATTCTTCCTTGAACTTTCCGTCCTGGGTCCGCTCCCGGGGAAAATATTCAAGCGCCCAGATGATGACGGATGCCGCCAGGATGACGGTCGTGATCTTGTGCAGGTAGTCCGAAGTCCTTTCCCAGACGTGGCTCCAGGTACTCCTCAGCACAGGCTTACGGAATGCCGGAAGTTCCGACACGAAATCGTCGGCTTCCTTCCGGAACCACCTGGTCCGCTTCATAATGACGGCGAAAAGAATCGACAGCAGGACGCCGGCCAGATAGATTCCGATCATCGTCAGGGCCTTGTAGCGGGCGAAAAAGGCCCCTACGAAGAGCATATACACCGGAATCCGGGCCGAGCAGGACATAAACGGAATCATCAGCATCGTCAGCGTCCTGTCTTTCGGATTGTCGATGGAACGGGCGGCCATAATGGCCGGCACATTGCAGCCGAAACCGAGCAGCATCGGGACGAAAGACCGGCCGTGAAGGCCGATTCTATGCATAATCTTGTCCATCAGGAATGCCGCACGGGCCATATAGCCGGTATCTTCCAGCAAGGAGAGGAAAATGAAGAGGATGAAAATGTTTGGCAGGAAGGAAATGACGGCCCCGCAACCCTGTACGACCCCGTCGACCAGCATACTTGAAAACCATCCGGCGGGGAGTATGTCTGAAAGCCAGGAGCACAGCCGTTCAACGCCGTCTTCAATCCACTGCTGCGGCCAGGCTCCGAGGACGAAGGTCGCCTCAAATACCAGAAAGAGTATAGCCAGCAGAAGCGGAAGACCGATCAAGCGGTTCGTGAGTACCGCATCAATCTTCTGGAGGAGCGTGTGGTCCGAATTGTCGGCACTGTGCCGAAGGGTCTCGACCAGGGCACCGTGGACATAACCGTAACGGGCACTCCGGATCAGAGCTTCCGGACGCTCCCCGAGTTGCCGGGCCAGGGCCTCGGACTCCAGGCGGGCGGCCTCTATGATTTTGGAAGCCATCGGATAGCCTTCCAGCGCCGGCGTAATATACTGGGGATCTTCCAGCAGGCGGACGGCCAGATAGCGGTCGTGGTAAGAGTCCGAAAGTCCCGGTGAATCGGAGATCAAGGCGGTTATCCTGTCGATGGCCTTATCCACATCCTGGCCATACGGCACGTGTACGTGCTTCTTCCCGGGCCGGCAATGGGTTTCAACGATCAGGGATAGCAGCTTGCTGAAACTCTCCTCGGAAGGATCCAGGACGGTGGCCTGGAAGCCCATCATTTCGCCGAGAGTCTCATAGTCCAGGGAATGGCCGGTAGCCAGGAGGCGGTCGTAGCCGGAGAAGGCCAGCACGGCCTTTGAATCCATATCAATCAGCCTGGAAGTGAGCCGAAGGTCGTTTTCCAGGGACAGGGAGTCGATGATGTCCAGCACCACCGAAGGATTGTTGGAAAGGATCTTCCTTCCGATGTGGACATTTTCCCCGCAATCGTTCAGGAAGCAGATGTTATATTCGCCGAACTCGATGGTAACCGACTGCCGTCCGGAGAAGCACAGCATCCCGCCATCGGGCTCGTGACCGATGACATCGACCAGGATATGCTTTTTCCTGCCGACGGCCAGTTCGCATCCGCTGCAATTAAGGTCGCATTTCATACGGCAAAGGTCGCCGTTTTTTGCGGAAGGGGCAATACCAAGAAATAAGGAGGAGACCGTTTAGACACCGGCAACGCGATGGCGGTACTCCTGGATGCAGGCGTCAAGGCGTTCGTGGGCGGTGGTATCGCCCGGCACGTTGTGCGACGGGTGGATGTAGAGCTTTACGCCGCGCTGCTCGAGGATTTCGGCCACGGTGCCGAGGGTCATCCACACGGTGGTGACGAAGGCCATGGTCGAAAGCGGACCGATCTTGTCGAATTCCTTCTCCATCTTCACGGAAGCATCCTGGAGCGGGCAGCAGGAATCCACCACGTAGTCAGCGATCTGGAAGAGGTTCTTGCCGCAGGAATGGCGCGGCACCTTGTTGCCCGTCTCAGCGGCAGAGCCGAACACGATCACCTTCATACCGAGGCGCTTGGCCTCCAGGGCGACGTCGATGTTGACGGCGTTGATGCCGGTGTGGGAGAAGATCCAGATGCAGTCGCGCTTGTCGAAGTTCCAGCTGCTCATAATGGTCTTGCCGTAGCCCTCGGTGCGTTCGAGGAAGAGGAACTGGTTGATACCCATCTCACCCACGATGTGGGTGAAGAAGGTGAGCGGAATCTCGCAGAGGGGATGGAAGCCGACGAAACCGCCGATGCGGGGATACATTTCCTCGATGGGAAGGTTGGCGTGACCGCAACCGAAGGTATGTACCCAGCGGCCTGCTTCAATCGTGTCAGCCATCACCTCGGCCACTTTCCGGATGTTTTCCATCTGGGTTGCCTCAATCTTGTCCATCACGCCAAAGGCGTTCTTTTTCCACTCTTTTGCGTAGTTCTGTGTAATCATTGTGTGTCGTTATTTGTTGTTCTTGTTGGCAAATTTCAGGGCAATGGGCACGATGGCCATAATCGCCACCACGGCGGTGAACATCAGTGCCGGAAGCGTGGCATAACGGCCTGCGACGAACGCGTTGCCGGTCAGCCGGTTGAAAGTGAACTGCCCCAGCAGGGCGATGAAGATGGCGATGGACATCGCCGTACCCGACTGGTTGCGGAACGCTCCGCCGATGTAGTTCAGGACCACCGGGAAGGTGGCGCCGACACCGAATCCGATGAGCGTCATCGAAACATAAGCGCCGGTGGCGCCGTTGCAAAGGGTATAGACCACCACGCCCACCAGCGCCACGCTCAGATAGGTATAGAGCGTGCCCAGGGCTTTCAGCTTGCGCGTAATGGCGCCCAACGGGAAGCGGCCCGCCATCATTCCGATGGTGAACCAGGTCATCGCCAGCGTCGCCGCCTTCGTATCCATCGTCGTGGTCTTGTTGAAGAATTCCACGGTAAAACTGCCGCTGCAGCCCTCGAAACCGCTCTGGAAGAAAAGCACCACGGAAAAGAGCAGCAGCGCCGGATACTTCAGCAGGCCCAGCGACTGGTTGATCGAGACACTGCCGGAGGGCTTGGCTTTCGGGAAGGCCGTCACGCAGAAGAAGACGATGAACAGCGCCATCAGCACCGAAAAGATATTCAAGGGAATGATGTAGTCGGGGATGAAATAGTTGAGCAGGGTCCAGAGCAAGGCGCCGATGCAGTAGAAGGCACCCAGCACGCCGAGCCGGCCGCCGCGCTTGTCATCGTCGTAGATGTCCGACACCACCGCGTTGGTCAGGCCGTTGAGGATGCCGCCGCCCAGTCCCAGGCAGAAGATCGAGCCGTGCAGCAGGGGCAGCTGTGCAAAACGGGCCAGGCCCTGCAGGCCCGCCAGGGCCAGCACGGACGCCACGATCAGCAGTCCCTTGTAACCGAAACGGTCCACCACCGGGCCGAACAGCACGGTACCCAGGATGATGCCGATGGACATCGTG
>LXOW01213159.1_pt1 | contig 10360 bp, 8 predicted proteins | sample 1368591 | NCBI WGS metagenome assembly LXOW01 (sample SAMN04884650, study PRJNA319009) | bovine gut metagenome | isolation source: Cow rumen | host: Bos taurus | place: Italy: Legnaro (PD) | collected 2014-07-09
GTGGCCAAGGCCAATATGGAGAGCACGAAGTTGCAGTATGAGTCGAACCAGAAACTGCATGATAAGCATATCATCAGCGACTATGTGCTCAACACCAGCCTCAACGACTACAACTCGGCAAAGGCTATGGTGACACAGGCCCAAGCCCAGCTCAATATTGCGAGGACCAACCTCGGCTATTGTACCGTCACCTCACCGGTGACNNAGCGACATCAGCAAGGTGAAAGCCAACTTCTCCATCACGGAGACCCAGTTGCTGAGCATCGTTATGGAATATCACTTGACGAATGGCAAAAACGGCATGGAAGGACCCAACGGCTCTCTTGTCAGTGATGTGTTGCCCAAGGTGAAACTCAAGCTGAAGGACGGCACCATCTACGATCATGACGGCAATCTGACCGTCATCGGTGCCCTCGTCAGCCAGACCACGGGAACCTCGTCGTGCGAGGCCGAGTTCGAAAACCCCGACGGTGTGCTACGCTCAGGCTTGTCGGCCAATATCATCATCCCCATTGAACTTGAAAGCATCCTGAGCGTGCCCCAGACGGCCGCCGTGCGCTTGCAAGACCAGATGATGTTCTACCGCGTCAAAGCAGACGGTACGGTGGAAGGCATCATCTGCAAGGAAGTGTATCCATCCAACGATGGAACGGAGTATTATATTCTCGATGGCTTGAACGCTGGCGACGAAGTGGTCACCAACGGTGCGGGCAAATTGTCAAATGGTGCTAAAATCAGATAACCATGGATAAACCTGTAAAACAGAAATATTTCGTAAAGCACTGGGTGGCGGCAATGACCGTGGGCGTGCTAGTGTGCCTGATCGGCTTCGTGGGGCTCAACTCGCTGCCGATTGAGCAATACCCCAACATTGCGCCTCCCCAGGTCATTGTCTCGGCTTATTACACGGGTGCCGATGCCGCTTCAATCATGAAATCGGTCATCATGCCTATTGAGCAGCAGGTGAACGGCGTGGAGGACATGATGTATATCTCGTCGACGGCCTACTCCAACGGTAGTGCTCAAATCAACGTGTTTTTCAAGCAAGGCACCGATGCCGACCAAGCTACCGTGAACGTGCAAAACCGTGTGAGCCAGGCTCAGGGTTTGTTGCCTGCCGCTGTGGTTCAGAACGGTATTACCGTCCAGAAGAGCGTCAACTCCATCCTGCAAATCCAGTCCTTGGAGAGTACCGACGATAGGTTTGACCAGAAGTTTATCGGAAACTACTTGGACATCAATGTGATGCCGCGTATCAGCCGTATCACGGGTGTGGGTAGCACCACGCTGCTGGGCGATACCTACGGTGTGCGTATCTGGATCAAGCCGGATGTGATGGCCTCATACGGCATTACCAGAGAGGAAATCGCGAATGCCATCCTGGAGCAGCATCTTGTGTCGCCCGTTGGAAGCATTGAGAGTACGGTAAACAAGATTGACATCGAGTTCAAGGGACAGCTCGAAGAAATGAGCGAGTTTGAGCAAATCATTGTGCGTGCTACCTCCGAAGGTGAGTTTGTGCGCTTGGGGGATGTGGCCGACGTGGAGTTGGGTACCAAGTCGTATTCCTACCGTTCAAGGGTGGACGGACACCCTGGCGTGATGTTTATCGTCAATCAGGCACCAGGTGCCAACGCCACAGAGGTCAACGCCGAAATCAACAAGGTGATCAAGGATATCTCCAAGTCGTTGCCTGCCGGTTTGGAATTCAGGCAGATGGAGACCTCCGATGATTTCCTTTACGCCTCCATCCACAATGTCGTCGAGACCCTCATCGTCGCCATCATCCTCGTGATCCTTATCGTGTATCTGTTCCTGCAAGATTTCAAGGCGACGCTGATTCCTTCGATTTCCATCATCGTGTCGTTGATAGGTACCTTCGCCTTTGTGTGGGCCTTGGGCTATTCGCTCAACCTCATCACGCTGTTTGCCTTGGTGTTGGCCATCGGCACCGTCGTCGACGATGCCATTGTGGTCGTCGAGGCGGTGATGACGAAGATGGATACCGGCAAATACAGTGCTGCCTCCGCCACCACCGAGGCACTTCATGAGGTGACGGCAGCCGCCATTTCAACCACCTTGGTGTTTGTCGCCGTGTTCATCCCCGTGACCTTCATGGGCGGCACGCAAGGCACCTTTTTCAAGCAGTTCGGTTTCATCATGTCGGGTTCGGTCTGTCTCTCCACCCTTTCGGCCTTGACCATCTGCCCAGCCCTTTGCGCGTTGATGTTCAAGCCAAAAAAAGAAGGCGAGAAAGAGCGGAAAAACCTCAGTTATTACGTCAAGCAAGCCTACGATGTGGCTTTCAACGCCATCTTAGGCAAGTATATGAAAGGTGTGGGCAAATTCATCAAGCGCCCCGCTGTCTCTTGGATTCTGATTGCGATTTTCGGTATAGGTATGGTATGGCTGATGAAGACCGCCCAGTCGGACCTCGTCCCCCAAGAAGACCAGGGCTTCTTCTTCGTCGATGTGCAAACCGCGCCTGGCACCTATCTGAACGAAACAGAGTCGGCTGTCGCTAAGCTTGAAAACTACATCAATACCATCGACGATGTTGAATTGATGAGTGGCGTGTCGGGCTTCTCCATCATGAACGGCGGTGCCGGCACCAACTACGGCACCTTGATGGTGCGTCTGAAAAACTGGAGTGAGCGCGAATTCTACAGCATCGCCAATGTGCAGACCCAAATCTCCTTATGGGCCATGGAGAATATGCCGGAAGCCGATGTCACCGCGTTCCAGATGCCTCAGATTCCTGGCTATGGTTCAGGGTCGGCCATCGAGTTGAACCTCCAGAACAGTTCGAGCGACGATGACGCGACTTTCATCAATTATGCGAACGAGTTCACGCAGAAACTGAATGAGCGTCCGGAAGTGATGATGGCCATAGCCTCCTATTCGGCCAACTTCCCGAAATACACGCTCACGGTGGATGTGGCGGCCTGCATGAGCAAGGGCGTCTCGCCCAAGACCGTCGTCGAGACCATCGGCACCAACCTCGCTGGTACCTATATCGGCAACTAAATATGGTAAGGTTTACCAAGTGCTTATGGAGGCTGGCGATGAATATCGTATGGAACCGAGCACGCTCAACAACATCTATGTGCAGGCGGGCGGCGGGATGATTCCCGTATCGGAGTTGGTCACTCTCACCCCGACCTTGGGTTCCGCCATGGAACGCCGTTTCAACCTGTTTACCTGCTACGGCCTCAACGTGCTTCCCGCCCCGGGATATACCTCGTCGCATGTGCGTACCGCCGTGGATGAGGTGATGGCAGAGGTGTTCCCTGATGGCTACAGCTACGAGTATGGCGGTATGGCCCGTGAGGAGGCTGCCAACGCCGGTTCCAACACCACCCTGATCATCTATGCCATCGCAGTGCTGTTGATCTACCTCATCCTTGCCGTGCTGTACGACTCGCTGTTCATCCCATTTGCGGTGCTGTTTTCCATCCCGTTCGGTATCTTTGGTGCTTATTTGTCGGTTCGCCCCTTGGAGATGCTGATGGGCGTGGGCGTTAACGTCTACGTGCAGGTGGGTGTCATCATGCTGATGGGTCTGGCGGCCAAGACAGCCATTCTTATCACTGAGTTTGCCGTGCAGAAACGCAAGGAAGGCTTGTCGGTTTACGATGCCGCCATTGGTGCTTGCCAAGACCGTTTGCGTCCCATCTTGATGACTGTGTTGACCATGATTATCGGTATGATTCCGCTGATTGTGGGAACCGGTGCAGGCGCAGTGGGTAACAAGTCGCTGTCCATCGCCGTGGTGGGCGGTATGACGGTGGCCATTATCGCCATCCTGTTCATCACCCCGGCCTTGTACATCGTATTCCAAAAGGTTCATGAACGTCTAACTCCCGATAAAGATTGATTGCCATGAAAAGAACTATTGTTATGATATGCGTCGGGCTGATGCTGATGCCTGGCTGTAACCTATATAAAAAATATGAGAAGGACCCTTCCATAGAGAATAGTGTCAAATCTCAGTATTCAGCGCTCAATGTTCAAGCCTCAACAGACACTTTGTCGTTAGGCGAGCTCAATTGGCGCTCGTTGTTCACCGACCCATTGCTTCAGGACCTTATCAGCAAGGCCTGGGCCAACAACACCGACATGCGTACCGCCCAACTCACCATCGAGCAGGCCCAGAACNNGGCATCTTTGGCCAGACCCGAACCAACATCCGTTCGGCGAAGGCTAAGCTTGCCTACGACGAGGATTACCGTCAGGCCGTGCAAGTCGACTTGGCTGCCAACGTCGCCAACTACTATTACAACTTGGTGATGCTCGACCGTCAGCTGCAGATCTCCGAAGAGACGGAACAGCTGTATGAGGAATCGTACAACGCCACGGTGGCCTTGTATCACGCAGGCATTTACAAAAGCCCTGCCGTTCACGAGATGCAAGCCTCGCTGGAGGCACTGCGTGCCGACATTGTCGACCTGCGCTACAGCATTGCCACTACCGAAGCATCGTTGTGCCTGCTGCTTTCCGAGGCTCCCCATCACATCGAGCGTAGCTCGTTCGAAGCCATGTCGCTCCCCGAGCTTTCAACTTTCAACCTGCAACTTTCAACTTTAAGTTCCCGTCCCGATGTCCGTATGGCCGAACACAACGTTGAAATCGCCTACTATGGCAAGCAGCAAGCCCTTCAGTCGTTCTATCCCAGCATCAGCATCGATGGAATGATTGCCTATGCAGGCTCGTTCAATGCGCTTGGACTTTTGGCTGAGGCGGTGGGCTCGTTGGCCCAACCCATCTTCCAGGGAGGGCAGCTGGTGGCCAACCTCCGCAATGCAAAGGCCGACCAAGAGAAGGCCAACTTGGCGTTTGCCTATGCGCTTTATAAGGCCGGCAGCGAGGTGTACAACTACAAGAAAGCCTGCGAGGCCGCTGGTGAGAAAGCCGGTCACATCGACATTCGGGTCAATGCCCTGCAGGAAGCCTATTCCGCCACCACCGCGTTGATGAACCACGGCTCGACCACCTACCTTGAGGTGCTCACGGCCCAAGAGTCGTTGCTCTCGGCCGAGCTCTCCCAAGTGGAGAACAGGTATGAGATGATACAGGCACTCATTAATTTGTATACCGCTTTGGGCGGATTTGGAGAATAAACAGTAACCAATAAAAACAAACCAGACTATGAAAAGACTGCTAACCACCGTAATCGCATTTGTGGCTTTTGTAGCCGTAGCGGTTGCCCAGACTCCTGAAGAGATCATTGCCCGGATGGAGACCGGGCTTAATCAGTACGAGAAAAGCGGGGTAATCATGACCGTAGACATGAAGCTTTCCATTTTAGGGACGATGACCACGAAGACCTATTCGTTGGACCAGAAGACCCGCATGGAGAACACCGTCATGGGGATCGACATGGTCACTTGGACCGACGGGGTGACGATGTGGATGTACAACTCGAAGAACCAAGAGGTGGAGATTAACGATTTCCAGAACAAGTCGGCTGAAGCGGATGCCGAAGGCGACATCGGGATGTTCAATGGCATTACCGAGGGCTACGACGTCAGCATCGACAAAGAGACCCCTGAGGCTTGGTACATCTACTGCAAGAAGTCGAAGAGTAACAAAGACAAGGATGCACCGAAGAAGATGGACCTTGTGATTGCCAAGGAGACTTACATGCCTATCAGCTTGACTACCAAGATGGATGGGATTAAGATTACCATGCGTGACATTTCGTTTGGCGTCACCGAGGAACAGGTCACCTTCGACCCGGCCGAATTCCCAGGTGTGAAAATCGTCGATAAGCGAAAGAAGTAAAATTTCAATCCACCTTTATAAATAAGGTAGGGTAGGAGTGTAATGAAAAATGGGACTCTTTAAGGGTTCCATTTTTTATTTCTATACTGATATAATTATTATAATTTTATGTTCAAAAAAAGTTATCAACACCTGTTCATAACTAAATATAAAAACGCGCGTACACGCAATGTTTCTTTTGTTTATCTTCGCAGCCGTATACATAATGGCAATCAAATTATATAAATTATTAAATATCAAACAATTATGAAAAAGAAGTTTACTTTATTGGTCGCAGCCCTAGCGTTGTTGACCATGATTGTCCAGCCTTTGAAGGCGGTGGGGCAAACGAAAAGTGAGGTAGATGATGAAATGACTGCCTCTAGTTTTGCTGCAACAAGTACGTCTTATACTGCATTTACCGGTGTTTCTATTACATCGGATGCTGTTTATGCTGGTAAAACTGCAAAAAGTTCCAATGGGGGCATTCAGTTACGTTCTAGTGGTAGTGATTGTGGTATCATTTCTACAGGGTCTGGTGGTTTAGTTAGAAAAGTTTCGGTTGAATGGGAAAGTGGAACTTCCAATGGAAGGTCTTTGGATATCTATGGAAAGAATTCGGCTTATTCTTCTGCATCTGAGCTTTACAACGCAAATAACCAAGGTACTAAACTCGGAAGTATTGTTAAAGGAACAAGTACTGAGCTTACCATTTCGGGTGATTATGAATTTATTGGCATGCGTTCATATAACGGTGCTATGTATTTAACATCAATAACTGTCACCTGGGAAACTGGCGGAAGCAGTGCCTCTCCTTCAATCTCAGCGGAAAATGTTGACATTGATTATAATGCCACTTCAGGTGCAATTGAATACACCATTAACAACCCAGCTAGCGGGGGCGTTTTAACAGCCACAACCGAAAGCAACTGGTTGTCAATTGGTACAATTGGCGAAACTGTTCCTTTCACATGTTCAGCAAATGAAGGCCTTATTCGTACTGCTCAAATTACATTGACTTATACCTATGGCAATGATAATGTCACCAAGAATGTCACTGTGACACAAGCCGCCAACCCTAATGGTCCTGGTTCTCTAAACAATCCTTACACAGTGGCTCAAGCCCGTGCCGCTATTGATGCCGGTACTGGTACACAAGGTGTTTATGCCACGGGTATTGTTTCACAGATCGTGACTGAGTATAATTCTAGTTGGGGAAATCTTACTTTCAATATAGTTGACCAATCAGGTGACGAAGTGTTCTTACAAGCCTACCGTTGCGGTGGCGATGAAGCACAAAATGTAGCTGTTAACGATATCGTTATTGTTTATGGTAATCTGAAATTGTATCAATCCAACACTGAAACCACCTATGAATTTGATTCTGGTTGCCAAGTGGTTTCTTTGGAGCATCCTGCCGTTGCCGTTGCCGCGCCAACGTTCAGCATTGAAGATGGCGTTTACGAAGAAGCCCAAACTGTTACGCTTAGTTGTGAAACCGATGGCGCTTCGATTTATTACACCGTTGATGGAACAGTTCCAACCAACGCAAGCACGCCTTATACAACAGCTATCAACGTGGAGACCACCACTACTATCAAGGCAATAGCATACGTCGGCGAAGAATCAAGTACTGTTGCTTCCGCCACATATACCATCATTCCAGTTGTTAACATTTCAAGCATTACCGAAGTTGGCTCAACTTACCTGGTAAGAGGTACCGTGGTGGCTACCAACAACAAAGGTTTCGTAATGGGCGATGGAACTGGATACGTTTATTACTACAAAGGAAATGCTGTTGGACAATCTGTTGGCGCTATGGTCAAGGTATCCGGCACAACGGGCACCTATGGACAAATCATCCAATTCACCAATTCAGCTACGGTAACAGAGGCAACGGCTTCCAACTACAATGGAACGCCTGAAGCCACCCTCATTACCGAAGTCCCCGATTATACTCAAGGTTATCATCTTAGCACTTATCTGGAATTTGAAGGCGCCTTGGCAAAATCTAACAGCAACTATTTCATTACTCTTGGTGAATCGCAGATTCAGATTTCCTATCCAACAACAGATCAAGGTACTGCATTGACTGCTCTGGATGGCAAGAACGTTCATGTGAAAGGTTACTTCACAGGTATCAACAGCAGCAGCAAGTTCAGTGTGATGCTGGAGAGCGCGGAAGAGGTTGTTGTTACTGAGCCGACCATTACAGTTGCCGATGCCACAGTGAACGTGCCGTTTGATGGTGGCGAAGGAACGCTAACAGTGACCTACGAAAACATCACAGAAGTCGTTGCTGATGTTTGGTTCTGCAATGCGGAAGGTACAGCTGATGCAACATACGACTGGATTACAGCTGAGATTAACAATAACAACAATGTCGATTATCTGGTCGAACCTAACGAGGGTGAAGCCCGTACCGCCTACTTCAAGGTTTGGGCTTATGATGATGATTTGAATGAAGTTTATTCAAACCTCGTAACTGTCACTCAAGCTGAATACGTGGCTCCTACTTATGCAGAATTGCCATTTGAGTTTGTTGGTGGCTTAGCTGCTATTGAAGACACTGATGGTTTATACCAAGACGGCCTTGGAAGCGATTACAGCAGCGCTCCAAAATTAAAATTCAATGATACTGGTGACTGGTTGCTGCTTCAATTCAGTGAACGTCCAGGTACATTGACCTTCGACATTAAGGGTTATAGTTTCAGCGGAGGTACCTTTACGGTGCAGACATCTGAAGACGGTGTAACCTTTACTGATTTGCAAAACTATACAGATGATAATTTTGGTAATTCATTATATTCCGAAGAATTCACTGATTTAGGCGAAAACGTCCGTTACATTAAATGGATTTACACAGAAAAGAGCGGTGGCAATGTCGCTCTGGGCAATATCGCATTGGCTGCCTACGTAGAGCCGGCCATTACCATTGATCAGCTTGCCATTGATGCTCCGGTTGAAGGTGCCAGCGGTTCATTAAGCATGACTCTCCAAGCCATCGTAAACAACGCGGTTGAGATCCAATGGTTCGATGAGGACGGTGAAACGCCTGCTGAATATGACCACGATTGGATTGTAATCACTTCTTCCGCAACAAGTCTTGGATACACGATTGAAGCCAACGCAAGCACTATGGAACGCACCGCTCACTTCAGAGCAGTTGGTAACAACAACAGCGTTTTGTCAGAGCTGGTCAACGTTACTCAAGCTGCCGCTGAAGTTCCTCAGCCCACAGTAACCGTTACTCCTGCTGTCACCGATTTGGAAAGTGCAGCAACTAGTGGTTCCCTCGATGTGACAATGACAAACTTGGAGGCTGCAAATATAGTGGCGGNNTAGTGGCGGCTACATTTGAATTCTATCATTTTGACGGTGAAACCTATACCGTATTTGGTGAAGAAGAGGATGATCCTAATTGGTTGGGGCTCGAATGTGGATTTGAATACAGCGTGATTACCTACTCAGTGCTAGAAAACACTGCTGACGAAGCCCGTTCCGCCTACTTCAAGCTTATCATTGAATCCAACCGTCAGGACTATGTTTATTCTGATATGGTTACCATCAATCAGGCTGCATACGTTCCGGCACCTCCAACAGCTGATTCATGGGTGCTGACCGACCTTGCCGACCTCACCGCGAATGACATCTTCGTGATTGTTGGTACGGATTCAGACGAAGATACCTATGCGCTTCCTAACAACGCAACGACAGCTGCCCCAGCCGCTGTTTCAATCACTATCGCTAACGGTGCCCTTTCAGAAGGACCTGCCGCTGAACTTCAGTGGAACATCAGCGGTAACGCTACTGACGGCTACACCTTCTATCCGAATGGCAACACAGAGAGTTGGCTGTTCTGCAACACATCAGCCGGCAGTGGTAGCAACAATAATATCAGAGTTGGTACCGGCAATAGAAAAGCTTTTGTTCTTGATAACAGCAATTATCTTGTAACAAACGATAATAGTACTGCCAGATATTTGAGCATTTATAACGCTCAGGATTGGCGCGGTTATGTAAACACCGACAATAGCCCGGAAATCTCATTCTACAAGAAAGTCAGCGCTCCCGTTCCTGTGGTGCCTACCGTGACAGTCGAACCCAGTTCGATTGCGGCAACCGCCGAAGGCTTGGAGGGCAATCTCGCCGTGACCTACGCAAATTACGATAACCCTGAGGATATTTTAGCTGAGGTTTGGTTCTGCGATGAAAATGGTGAAAACGCCGTTGAATACGACTGGATTGATGCAGAAATAGACGACAAAGACGTTACCAACATTTATTATATGATTGGTGCCAATGCCGGCGAAGCCCGTACAGCCTATTTCAAGGTATTTGAGGCATCTGAAGGTATTTATTCAGAACTCGTGACTGTGACCCAGGAAGCTTACGTTCCGACACCTCCGGCAACTGATTCATGGGTGCTGACCGACCTTGCCGACCTCACCGCGAATGACATCTTCGTGATTGTTGGCACGGATTCAGACGAAGATACCTATGCGCTTCCTAACAACGCAACGACAGCTGCCCCAGCCGCTGTTTCAATCACTATCGCTAACGGTGCCCTTTCAGAAGGACCTGCCGCTGACCTTCA
>LXOW01198026.1_pt1 | contig 10352 bp, 8 predicted proteins | sample 1368591 | NCBI WGS metagenome assembly LXOW01 (sample SAMN04884650, study PRJNA319009) | bovine gut metagenome | isolation source: Cow rumen | host: Bos taurus | place: Italy: Legnaro (PD) | collected 2014-07-09
CTGTTGCTGATGATTGTCACGACGGTGTGGCTGGGATTCCTCGGTTTCATGGATGACTATATCAAGATTTTCAAAAAGAATAAGGAAGGCCTGCGCGGCATCTACAAGATTGTGGGGCAGGTGTCGATAGGCTTCATCGTTGGCCTGACGCTGTGGCTCAGTCCCGATGCCGTGGTGCGCGAGAATGTCTCGGAGGTCAAGCAGAATCAGGAGATTGTCATCAAACACAAGCAGGAGCCCGTCAAGTCGCTGCAGACCACGATACCGTTTATCAAGAACCACAACCTGAACTACTCCGACGTCATGTCGTTCCTGGGTGATTATAAGGTGGCTGCCGGCTGGGTGCTCTTTGTCATCATGACCATTATCGTCGTCACTGCCGTGTCGAATGGTGCCAACCTCAACGACGGCATGGATGGCATGTGTGCAGGCAACTCGGCGATTGTCGGTGTGGCGTTGCTCATCTTTGCCTATATCTCGTCGCATATCGTCTATGCGGCATACTTCGATATCATGTACATCCCCGGCTCGCAGGAGTTGGTAGTATTTCTGGCAGCCTTCATTGGCGCGATGATTGGTTTCCTGTGGTATAATGCCTATCCCGCACAGGTGTTCATGGGCGACACTGGCTCGCTGGCCATCGGCGGCATCATCGGTGTCTGTGCCGTTATCATCCATAAGGAGCTGATGCTGCCCATCCTCTGCGGCATCTTCTTCATCGAGAGCCTGAGCGTCATCATCCAGACGCAGTGGTTTAAGATTCAGAAGCGCAAGGGTAAGCGCGTCCGTGTGTTCCGTGCCACACCTATTCACGACAACTTCCGCAAGCTGGACTCGCAACTCGACCCGACCAGCACTTATATCCTGAAGAACTGGCCCCAACGTCAGTTCCATGAGTCGAAGATTACCATCCGCTTCTGGATTACCACGATTATCCTAGCGGCATTAACGATTATAACGTTGAAAATAAGATAAAGCCCCATCCCTAACCCCTCTCTGTGAGGGAGGGGGAATAGATAGTAGAAAGATATGGAAAAAAGAATAGTAGTATTAGGAGCTGGCGAGAGCGGTGCAGGAGCAGCCGTTCTGGCTAAGAAGCAAGGCTTCGACGTGTTTGTCAGCGACATGTCGAAGATTCACGACAAATATAAGAAGGTGTTGGACGACCACCAAATACCCTGGGAGGAAGGTCGGCACAGCGAAGAGAAGATTCTTGGTGCCAACGAGGTCATCAAGAGTCCCGGCATCCCTGACACCGCCCCGATGATAGTCAAGATCAAGGAGAAGGGCATCCATATCATCAGCGAGATAGAGTTTGCCGGTCGCTATACGACTTCGAAGATGATTTGTATCACGGGTTCTAATGGTAAGACTACCACGACCAGTCTCATTTACCACATCTTCCGCGCTGCTGGTTACGATGCCGGATTGGCTGGAAACATCGGCAATTCCTTGGCCTTGCAGGTGGCTGAAGACCCGCACGAATACTATATCATCGAACTCAGCTCTTTCCAGCTCGACAATATGTACGATTTCCGCGCCAACATTGCTGTCCTCTTGAACATCACTCCTGACCATCTGGACCGCTACGACTTCAAGATGCAGAACTACGTCGACTCGAAGATGCGTATCATCCAGAACCAGACGCCGCAGGATGCCTTCGTCTATTGGAACGATGATCCTATCATCAAGGCCGAGTTGGAGAAGTACGACATCAAGGCTATCCAGTATCCGTTCTCGGAACTGAAAGAAAAAGGCAGTATCGGTTATATTGAGGAGGGTCAGTACAAGATAGAGCAGCCTGAGCCGTTCAATATGGAGCAGGAGTCGCTCTCGCTGACGGGTAAGCACAACATTTACAACTCGTTGGCTGCTGGTATCGCCTCCAACATTGCCGGCATCAAGAAAGAAGTCATCCGCAAGTCGCTCAGCGACTTCCCTGGTGTTGAGCACCGTTTGGAGAAAGTCTGCACCGTGCGTGGCGTACAGTATATCAATGACTCGAAGGCCACCAATGTTGATGCCTGCTGGTATGCTCTAGAGTCGATGAAGACCAAGACCGTTCTCATCATTGGTGGCAAGGACAAGGGTAACGACTACAGTCCCCTGATGCCGTTAGTCAAGGAGAAGTGTGCAGCACTGGTCTATCTCGGAGCCGATAACCAGAAGTTACATGACAACTTCGACCAGTTAGGCATTCCAGTCCGCGATACCCATTCCATGAAGGAGTGCATCGAGGCCTGCTACGAATTAGCCGAGCCAGGCATGACAGTCCTGCTTTCGCCCTGCTGCGCCTCCTTCGACCTCTTCAAGAACATGGAAGACCGTGGCGAACAATTCAAGGAATTAGCAAGAAACCTCTAGACCATCTAGATTATCTAGACTATCTAGACTATCTAGAAAAACTAGAATAATAATATGAACAAGAAAATAGGCAGAATCTTTAAGGGCGACAAGGTCATCTGGATGGTGTTTTTCTTCCTCTGCATGATTAGTATCGTGGAAGTCTTCTCGGCTTCCAGCGGACTGACGTATAAGAGCCATAACTACATTGGCCCTATTGTCTATCATGCCGGCACGGTAGCCTTTGGCGTTCTCGTGGCCGTCATCACGCTCAACATTCCCTGTCGCTACTTCAAGCTCATGACGCCTTTCCTCATATTGGTTAGTGCTTTTACCCTGTTCTGGGTGCTAATAGGCGGACAAACCATCAATGGTGCCAACCGTGTCATCTCGCTCTTCGGCTTTACCTTCCAGCCGTCGGAGATTGCAAAGGGTACGCTGGTGCTTGCCGTGGCTCAGATTCTGAGTGCCATGCAGCGCGAGAACGGTGCCGACCGTCAGGCGTTTAAGTGGATTCTATGGCTAACGCTGCCTGCCTGTTTCCTCATTGGCATAGAAAACCTCTCTACGGCGGCTCTGCTCTTTGCCGTGGTGTTTCTCATGATGTTTATTGGGCAGGTGTCGCTGAGACAGCTCGGTAAGTTGGCTGCCATCATCGGCGCGTTTGCTATTTTGGCCATTTCGATGGTGATGATAGTTGGTCACGATACCACGCAGGAAGAACAGCAGCTCACCAAGGTTGAACAGCTGAACGAGCCCAAAAAGGAGAAAAGTAAACTTGAGAAGTTGCTGCACCGTGCCGACACGTGGAAGGGTCGTATCCTGAACTTCGGTAAGGGCGACGTGGCGCCTGAGGACTATGACCTCGACAAGGATGCCCAGGTGGCACATGCCAACATTGCCATCGTTTCAAGCGGTGTGATGGGCAAGGGCCCTGGTCAGTCTACGGAGCGCGACTTCCTGGCGCAGGCCTTCTCTGACTTCATCTATGCCATCGTCATCGAGGAGCTAGGCTTGTTTGGTGCCGCCTTTGTGGCCTTCCTCTATATTGTCCTACTCTATCGCTGTGCACGCATTGCCAGCCGTTGCGAGAACAATTTCCCGGCCTTTCTGGTGATGGGCCTCGGCCTGTTGCTGGTCATTCAGGCTATGTTCAATATGATGGTAGCCGTCGGCTTGGCGCCTGTCACGGGTCAGCCGCTGCCGCTCATCTCGAAAGGCGGTACGTCGACCATTATCAACTGTGCTTATATCGGCACCATCCTGAGCGTAAGCCGCTCGGCCAAAAAGAAAAACGAACAGATAAAGAAAAAGAATATATGACTAAAGAATTGAGAGTCATTATCAGTGGTGGCGGTACAGGCGGGCACATCTTTCCCGCTGTATCCATAGCTAATGCCATCAAGGCCCTGTGTCCTGATGCCAAGATACTTTTTGTGGGTGCCTTGGGCCGTATGGAGATGCAGCGTGTCCCTGCCGCAGGTTATGAAATCAAGGGCCTGCCCATTCAGGGTTTTGACCGCAAGAACCTGTTAAAGAACATTAAGGTGCTCTTTAAGATTTGGAAGAGCCAGCACATGGCCAAGAAAATCATCAAGGAGTTCCGTCCGCAGGTAGCTGTCGGTGTCGGCGGCTATGCCAGTGGTCCTACGCTCAACAAGGCAGCAGTCATGGGCATTCCCTGTCTTATTCAGGAACAGAACTCGTATGCCGGCGTCACCAACAAGCTGTTGGCCAAGAAGGCTGCGAAGATTTGTGTGGCCTATGAGGGCATGGAACGCTTCTTCCCCGCTGAGAAGATTATGCTCACGGGCAATCCCGTGCGTCAGCAGCTCCTGGAGACCACCATTAGTCACGACGATGCCGTACGCTCCTTCGGCTTCGACCAGCAGAAGAAGACCGTCCTCATTGTCGGCGGCAGTTTGGGTGCTCGTACCATCAATGAGAGTGTTCTCCAGCACCTCGACCTCATCCGCGAGAGTGGTGTACAGTTCGTCTGGCAGACAGGCAAGTATTATTATGCCGATATCCAGTCTCAGTTGTCCAGTCTACAGTCGCCATTGTCTAACCTGACAGTTACCGACTTTATCGGCGACATGGGTGCGGCCTATAAGGCTGCAGACCTCGTGGTGAGTCGTGCGGGAGCAGGTTCCATCAGCGAATTTTGCCTGTTGGGCAAGCCTGTCATTCTAGTGCCCAGTCCAAACGTAGCCGAGGACCATCAGACAAAGAACGCCCTGGCCTTGGTCAACAAACGAGCCGCCCTCTATGTCAAGGATGTTGAGGCTCCGTTATTGCTGTTACCGATGGCTGTTGATGCCGTGAAGGACGATGCCAAGCTAGCCAGCCTCAGCGAAAATATTTTGAAGCTAGCCCTGCCCGACTCGGCAGAGATTATAGCCCAAGAAGTAATCAAATTAGCACAAAGATGAATATAAAAGATATTAAAGCTGTCTATTTCATTGGCGCTGGCGGTATTGGCATGAGCGCCATAGCCCGTTACTTCCTCAAACGTGGCCTGGTTGTCGGTGGCTACGACAAGACGCCTAGTACGCTGACCCGTCAGTTGGAGAAGGAGGGCATGCTGATACACTACGAAGAAAACATTGACGAGATTCCCCACGTCTGTAAGAAACCTCAGTCGTGCCTGGTGGTCTATACGCCAGCTATCCCCGAGGAACACGCTGAACTGCAATGGTTCCGCCAGAACGGTTTCGACATCCAGAAACGCGCCCAGGTGTTGGGTACATTGACCCGTCAGCTTAAGGGACTTTGTGTGGCAGGTACCCACGGTAAGACCACCACGTCGACCATGTGTGCCCATATCATGCATCAGGGCCATCTGGACTGCAACGCTTTCCTCGGCGGCATTTCCAAGAACTACGGCACGAACTATATCCTCTCCGACTCCGAATACGTCGTCATCGAGGCCGACGAGTTCGACCGTTCCTTCCACTGGCTGTCGCCCTATATGACGGTCATCACCTCCACCGACCCCGACCATTTAGATATCTACGGTACGAAGGAGGCCTACTTGGAGAGTTTCCGTCACTATACCGAACTCATCCAGCCCGATGGAGCACTCATCATTCATCGCGGCTTGGAGATGGAGGAGTCGTTGGCTGACGGCGTGCGCCGTTATGACTACGCTCTGACGGAAGGCGATTTCCACGCTGAGAACATCCGCATCGACAATGGTGAGATCACCTTTGACTTCATCTCGCCCATCGAGTCGGTAAAGAACATTCAGTTGGGGCAGCCCGTACCTATTAATATTGAGAACGGCATTGCCGCTATGGCGATGGCTCAGCTGGCGGCTTGTACCGCCGAAGAGTTGCGCTATGGCATGCAGACATACAATGGTGTCGAGCGACGTTTCGACTTTAAGATCAAAACCGACCGGCTGGTGTTCCTCAGCGACTATGCCCACCATCCGAAGGAAATCCTGCAGAGTGCACGCAGCATCCGTGAACTGTACAAGGACCGCAAGATTACGGCCATCTTCCAGCCTCACCTCTATACCCGCACCCGCGACTTCTACCGTGACTTCGCCGAGGCGCTGAGTCTGCTTGATGAGGTGGTGCTGACGGAAATCTATCCTGCCCGTGAAGAGCCCATCCCCGGCGTGACCTCGCAACTCATCTACGACAACCTGCGCCCAGGCATTGAGAAACAGCTTATTAGCAAGGCCGACGTCAAGTCGTTCGTCAAGTCGCGCGACTTCGACGTGCTCATCGTCCTTGGTGCCGGCGACCTCGACAACCAGGTGCCGGAGTTGACGCGACTATTGCAGGAAAAATGTCCAGTAGTCAAATAGTCGAATAGTTAAATAGTCCAATAGTCAAATAATTAGATGGAAATAAAGCCAATCATCAAGAAAGCAACGCTTGTCCTGATAGACTGCGCCCTGGCTGTCTACCTCGTTCTGGCCGTCTCGGCGTTCAACCGCCCTGATGCCCTGACTAACGTCTGCGGTGAGGTTAAGATAACCATTCAAGAGGATGTGGTAAAGGGTTTCCTAAAGGCCGACGATATCAAGTTGCAGTTGCAACGTGCCAAGCTCTACCCTTTGGGTGACCCTATGGAGCAAGTGAAGACACGCCGCATTGAGGAAGCGCTGCTGCAGAACCCCTTCGTCGAGTCTGTCCAGTGTTACAAGACGCAGACGGGTCATGTCTGCATCACGCTGACGCAGCGTAACCCCGTGGCACGTGTCAAGGCCGACAATGGTGACGACTATTACATTGATGGCCGCGGCAACATCATGCCCTCTACGCGCTACATCAGCAATCTCGTCATCGTTACGGGCCACTTGTCACGGAAATATGCCCAACGGGTGTTGCCAGACATCGGCAGCTATCTGTTGCAGCATGACTTGTGGCGCAATCAGGTAGAACAGCTGTACGTGTTGGCCGACGGTTCCATGGAAATGGTTCCGCGTGTGGGCAGCCATATAGTCTATCTCGGCCAGCCTTCCGACTTTGCCAAGAAGATGGACCGACTGGAGAAATTCTATCAGTACGGACTCTCGAAGGCTGGTTGGAACAAGTATTCGTATATTAATATAGAGTTCGGCAACCAGATTATCTGCAAGCGCACGAGCAAAAAATCTAAAATAGAAAATCAGTAAATAGAAAATAAATATGGTGCAAAAGGAATTTATCGTAGCAATTGAACTGGGATCATCGAAGATGACCGGTATTGCCGGCAAGAAGAATCTTGACGGCAGTATTCAGGTGCTGGCGTGTGTCAAGGAGGATTCTTCTGCCTTTATCCGCAAGGGTGTGGTATATAACATCGACAAAACCGCGCAGTGCCTGACAAACATCATCAGTCGGCTTGAGAAGCAACTGAAGATGCAGATTACACAAGTTTATGTTGGTGTGGGCGGACAGTCCATACGTTCTCTCCGTAATGTCATCAGCAAGGACTTGCCTGGCGAGACACTGGTTACGCAGGACATGGTGATTGAACTGATGGATGACAACCGCAACATGAAGTACCCCGACCAGGAAATCCTCGATGCTGCCGTTCAGGAGTATAAGGTCGACTCGCAGTACCAGCTCGACCCCGTGGGCATCCAGTGCCAGCGCATTGAAGGTAACTTCTTGAATATCCTCCAGCGCAAGGCATTCAACAAGAATTTGAACAAATGCTTCGAGACGGCCAACATCCGTGTTGCCGAACTCTTCTTGGCTCCTCTGGCACTCGCCGACAGCGTGCTGACTGAGGCGGAGAGACGTTCTGGCTGCGCATTGGTTGACATGGGTGCCGACACGACTACCGTCAGCGTATACTCTAAGAACATCCTGCGCCACCTGGCTGTCATCCCCTTGGGCTGCAATAATATCACCAAGGACATCGCCTCGCTGCAGATGGAAGAGCAGGATGCCGAGAGGATGAAACTGAAGTATGGCAGCGCGTTCACCGACAACAACGAGATTGACAACAACATGAAGTACTCCATCGACCAGGATCGTCAGGTGGAGAGCCGTAAGTTCATCGAGATTGTCGAAGGCCGACTGGAGGAGATTATCGCCAACGTTTGGTGCCAGGTGCCCGAGGACTACTGCGACAAACTCCTTGGCGGCATCATCATCACGGGTGGTGGCTCGAACATGAAGAATATCGAGAAGGCCTTCCAGAACTATACGCATATCGACAAGATTCGCATAGCCCGTTTCGTCACGCAGACCATTACCTCGTCGATTGCCGATGTCACGGCACAGAACGGCATGATGAATACTGTTTTGGGCTTGTTGGCCAAAGGCGACATCAACTGCGCCGGCGCAGAGAAAGACCCCAACGGTGACCTCTTTGCTAGCCAGCGTCCGGTGGTGCAGCCCGAGACACTGTCCGAGCGCCGCGCCCGCACGGCAACTGAGACGCCAGCCGGTGTCATCCGTACGGCCGAGGAGATTCGCCGTGCCGAGGAAGAAGCCCGTCTGAAGAAAGAGGAAGAGGAGCGCATCGCCCGCGAGAAGGCCGAAGAGGAAGAGCGCGAGCGCCAGCGCATCAAGAAGGAGAACTCTTTCTGGAACAAGACCTGGAAAGGCATGAAGAACTTTGGAAAGAAAATCATTGAAGAGGAAGAATAGTGTTATTGGACAATTGGACAATTTCACGATTGGACAATTGCTGCGTGAATTGTCAAATAGAAAATCGTCAAATAGTAAAATAAAGGTATGAACAACAATATATTGCTCGATTTCGGTGAGCCCGAAAAGGAAAACAGCATCATCAAGGTGATTGGTGTAGGTGGCGGTGGCGGCAATGCCGTCAACCACATGTATCGCGAAGGCATTCACGACGTGACCTTCGTACTGTGTAATACGGACAACCAGGCACTGAACGACTCGCCCGTGCCGGTACACCTGCAGTTAGGTAAGGAAGGACTTGGTGCCGGCAACAAACCCGAGAAGGCTCGTGCCGCTGCCGAGGAGAGTCTGGACGATATCAAGGCCATGCTGTCCGACGGCACACGCATGGCGTTCATCACGGCTGGTATGGGCGGTGGCACGGGAACGGGTGCTGCACCTGTCATTGCCCGTGTTTCCAAAGAACTTGGCATATTGACCGTCGGCATTGTCACCATTCCCTTCCGCTTCGAGGGCGACCGCAAGATAGACCAGGCACTTGACGGCGTCGAAGAGATGCAGAAGCACGTTGACGCCCTGCTCGTCATCAACAACGAACGACTGCGTGAAATATATCCTGAGTTGACTGTGCTCGACGCTTTCGGCAAGGCCGACGACACGCTGAGCGTGGCCGCCAAGTCGATAGCCGAAATCATCACCGTCCACGGACTTATCAACCTTGACTTCAACGATGTCAAGACTGTCTTGAAAGACGGTGGCGTGGCCATCATGTCAACGGGTTACGGCGAAGGCGAAGGCCGTGTGAAGAAAGCTATTGAGGATGCGCTCAACTCACCGTTACTCAACGAGAACGATGTCTTCAACTCAAAGAAGATTCTGCTCTCCATCTCCTTCTCAGGAGGTAAGGATGGTAAGGAGTCGCTGATGATGGAGGAGATGAACGATGTCAACGACTTTATGGCGAAGTTCGGCAACGACTTCGAAATTAAGTGGGGATTGGCCACCGACCCCGAGTTGGGCAAGAAGGTGAAGGTAACCATCCTGGCCACAGGCTTTGGCATCGAGAGCATCGATGGCATGGCTAAGCACCACCAGCGTCAGAATACCATCGAGGAGGCTACCCGCATTGCCGCCGAACAGGAGGCTGAGGCTCAGCGTCAGGACCGCCGCAACCGCTATTATGGCGGNNCGCGCCGTTACAAGCGCCGCCCGCATATCTACCTGTTCCGCCCCGAGGATCTTGACAACGACGACGTCATCTCCGCCGTCGAACAGACGCCCACCTATAAGCGAACCCGTGAAATACTGGACAGCATCTACCAGCAGGCTAGCGGCGAAGACCCGCAGCTCAAGAACGATGTCCAGCCCGAGCCCGTACAGGGGACTATCAGGTTTGCCTAAGCGGCTTTAAAGGCCAAAGCATACATGCGCATCTGTTTCACCATAGCCAGCAGACCATTGCTGCGCGTGGGAGACAGATGTTCTTTTAGTCCTATGCGGTCGATGAAGTAAAGGTCGGCACCCAGTATCTCGTCCGGCGTATGGTCGCTCAGTACACGGATGAGCAGCGCCACGATGCCCTTGACAATCAGCGCATCGCTCTCCGCCCGAAACCGGATGACCTTCCTTTCGTCTCCTACGTAGTCGGCCTGTAGCCACACACGACTCTGGCAACCGTCAATCAGGTTGCTCTCCGTCTTATATTCCTCAGGCAGCGGCTCCTGCTCGTTGCCCAGGTCTATCAGCAGTTGGTACTTGTCCATCCAGTCGTCGAAACCGGAGAACTCCTCGATTATCTCGTCTTGAATCTCGTTGATGCTTGCCATGAGAATTTTCAATTAACAGATTTCAATTAACACTTTCGCGCTGCAAAGGTACGAATTAACTTTCAGTTTTCCTAAGGAAAACATC
>LXOW01315308.1_pt1 | contig 10352 bp, 7 predicted proteins | sample 1368591 | NCBI WGS metagenome assembly LXOW01 (sample SAMN04884650, study PRJNA319009) | bovine gut metagenome | isolation source: Cow rumen | host: Bos taurus | place: Italy: Legnaro (PD) | collected 2014-07-09
GCTTTTCTTTACCTTTTGCTTTCTTTTCATTGTGCTGGCCTCAAGCTTTCAAAGAACCTTTCGTTCGCGGCCCCCTTTTCCTCAGGGGCGAAAACGGCTGCAAAGGTACAACCTTTTTCCTTTCCCGCAAGTATTTTTTTACTTTTTTTTCAAAAAATTTTAGTTGGTTTGGTCAACTATCTCAGAATCAGCGGCATTCTTTTTTACGGAAGCCAAGCCGTTAAGCATGTTTTTCTCGTTGGCATACATCTGGCTGCTACCAATCACCTGTCCATTGGTGGCTTTCAGGTTGAAAAACGGCTTGCCATTGGAGGCGACTTTCTTCTCGAAACGAGCCTCAACTTGGCTGTTCTTCTTCACTGATTCGATGCCGTTCATGCAGGCAGCCTTGGTGGTGTAGCCTTCGCTGGTCAGAATAACCTGGCCGTTGGTGGCCTTCAAGTTGAACTGGAATTCACCATTCTTTCTGGTGGTAATGACAAATTTTCCCATAATGTTAGTTTTTTAAGTGTTATTAATTAAGGTTAGATCATGTTTTCGATATTCCAGACAAAAGCACGCAAGCCCAACTCCGGCGCTTTCTCGTCGCGCTGCTTGAGATCGCGCAGCACACCCTCCACCCTGTCGTCGTCCATCACCGAGATGACCGCATTGTTCAGGGTAGGCCACGCATGCGTGCCCATATGGGGCTCGCCCGTCACGCTGCCATGCCCCTTGATCTCGTCCCATTCGGTGAAGCCCTGCACACCATTCCGGTTCAAAACAGCGGCAATCTCATCATAATACGCCTGGTTGAATGTGATCAATATCGCTTTCATTATATCTTTATCTTTAAACTTTAATCTTTAAACTTTAAACTTTTATCTGATATTCTCCGTAGCCGTCAACGCCTTCTCAGCTTTCCGCTGCTTGCGACGCACCACACGGGTTTCCAGGGAGCAGTACAAAGCCGGTATTAATAATAAGGTGATGAGGGTTGAAACCGTCAAGCCCCAGGCGACGGTGACACCCAACGAGTTCCACATTTCAGCGCCTTCTCCCCTGCCAATGGCCAGCGGAATCATACCCAACACAGTGGTCAAGGTGGTCATCAGGATAGGACGCAGACGCGAACGGGCAGCCTTGATGGTGGCTTCCTTCACCTCCACGCCGCGCTCTTCGAGCAAGGTGGTATAGTCGATCAGCACAATGCCGTTTTTCACCACGATACCCATCAGAATCAGGATACCCACGAAGGCCATCGCACCCAGAGCAGCATTGTTGACCCACAACCCGAGCAGCACGCCGGTGAAGGTAAACGGCACCGAGAACATGATGACGAAAGGCTTCATCAGGTTTTCGAACTGCGAGGCCATCACGATGTACACCAATATAATAATAAGGATCAGCAGTGTGAGCAGATCGCCGAACATTTCCTGTTGGGTTTCATAGTCACCGGCAATCTTGGTGATGATCTCAGAGGGAATCTCCGTGTCATCAATCACTTCCTCGCACATCTTGACCACGTCGCTCAGCACCTGGCCCTTGCCCACCACGGCAGTGACGCTGACCATGCGCTCACGGTCCTTGCGCTGGATGCTGGGCGGTGTCAAGGTCTCAACCACTTTTCCGAGGTCGCCCACTCGAACGCCCTGTCCGTAGCTATTGTAAATCTTGATATCCTCGATGTCCTCGATGCTGGTACGGAATTCAGGGGCATAGCGTACACGGATGTCGTACTCCTCGCCGTCTTCACGATAGTAGGAACCCACCAGACCGTTGATGCGGTTTTTCACATAAGTGGCCGCCGTGCTGCTGTTGAGGCCGTTCAAGGCCAACTTCTCACGGTCGAAGTCAATCTGATACTCCGGCGTGTAGGCATCGCGGCCCACAATCACCTGCAGAATGCCCCGGTCGCGCAGCTTCTGTGCAATCTCGTTGGCCACTTGGTCGGTGGTGCCGAAGTCGTAGCCGTATACCTCGACCTGAACGGTGCTCATGCCACCCATGCCGCCGCCACCTTCGTTCACGTTGGCTTTCTTGATCTCGGGCATGGCGTTGAGCTTGGCGCGAATCTCATCGGCTACCTCACTGGTCTTGCGAAGTCCCGCCTTGCGGCGCTCAGTCTTGGTACCAAGACGAAGATTGAAGGAAATGATATGGGTACCATTGTTGCGCATCGACGCGAAGGCGTTGTCGGAATCGGCCTGGCCGAAACTGAAGTTGCACACCTTCACCTCCGGAATCTTCATGAAGTCGTCAGCAAGGTTCTTGGCGAATGCGCCGGTGACATCCTGTCCGGTACCGGTGGGCAGTTCGATATTAATGCTCAAACGGCCTTCATCCATTTTGGGCATCATTTCAGTCTTCAAGGTAGGTGCCAACAGTACCACGGAAAGCACAAACAGGACCAACATGCCAAAAATGACGGTCTTGCGATGGCCGAGGCACCATCCAATGAGACGGGCATAGCCATTGCTGATGGCATCGAGTGCCTTGTTGATGGGGCGGAAGATGGCCTTGTGGAGATTACTCTGGTGAGGGTTCATCACCAACATGCGGGAACACATCATCGGCACCAAGGTCAAAGCTCCGACGGTGGAAACCACCATGATGATGGAGACAATCCAACCCAACTGTTTGAACATCACTCCAGTGGTACCCTTGATCATGGTCAGGGGCAGGAACACCGCCAGCATGGTCAAGGTGGAAGCGATGACGGACAACTGAACCTCCTGGGTGGCATGCACGGCGGCTTCCTTGGGCCTGGAGCCTTTTTCGATATGGGTGGTGATGTTCTCAAGCACCACGATGGCATCGTCGACGACCATACCGATGGCGATGGTCAACGACGACATGGAGATGATATTCAGCGTATTGCCTGTAGCAAACAGGTAAATCAACGAGGCCAGCAACGAGATCGGGATGGCAAGCACGATGATGAAAGTGGCGCGCCAGCGGCCGAGGAAGACGAACACCACGAGCATCACCAGGAAGAAGGTGATGAAGATGGTATCGCGCAAGCTGTTGATGGTATTTTGGATGGAGGTGGAACCATCGACGATGATGTTCAGCTTGACGTCGGAGGGCAGCGTAGGCTCAATCTGTGTCAACTGTTTCTTGATGCCACGGATGACATTGACGGCATTGGCGTCGGTCTGCTTCTGGATAATGATGGTAGCACCCTGACGGCCATTGCTATAGGATTCCTGGATACGCTCCTCGGAACCGTCAATCACGGTGGCCACATCGCGCAGATAGATGGGCGCGTTGTTGCGGCTGCCCACGATGATGTCCTCCATCTCGGCGGCCGAGCCGAACTCCTTTTGGATACGGAGGCTATAGCTGTTGGAACCGATATCGATGTAACCGGCAGGCACATTGCGGTTTTCGGTAGCCAGCGTGCTGGAAATGCTTTCGAGGGTGAGGTTGTAGGCTTCGAGCTTGTTGGGGTCGACATAGACCTGGATCTCACGCTTGGGCGCGCCGTTGGCCGACACCGTACCCACGCCGCTCACACGTGCCAGAGGGGTGGTGATACGGTCCTCGATGATTTTGTCCAAGGCGGGCAGGCTCTCTTCGGCCGTCACGCTGAGCAGCATGATGGGCATGTCCTCGGCGTTGAACTTGAACAGTACGGGATTGGTGGCGCCATCGGGAAGATAGTTTCGCACCATGTCAATCTTGTCGCGCACGTTGTTGGTGGCCGTCTCGATATCGATGCCGCTCTCAAACTCCAGCGAAAGCACCGAGGTGTTCTCGCGCGAGGTGGACGAGAGGTGTTTCAAGTCGGGGACCGCATTGAGCGTGTTCTCCAAGGTCTTGGAAATGTTGGTCTCGATATCGGCGGCACTGGCTCCGGGATAGGAGGTCATCACCATGATGAAGTTGGTCTCCATGTTGGGCAACTGGTTGATGGAGAGGTTCATCAGGGAGAAAATGCCGAATATGGCTATCGCGACAAACACAAGTGCTGTCGTGACAGGGTTGTTAACCGCAGTTCTTTGTAAACTCATAGAACTCTTATCTTTTATCTCTTATCTCTTATCTTTTATCTTTTAACTTGAACTTCCACGCCATTCTTCAAGCGTGCTTGGCCTTCGGTGACAATCTTGTCGCCTTCGTTGATGCCGGAGACAATTTCGTAGCGGTTGCCGAGACGACGGCCCAGTTCCACCTTGGTGTAGGTAACCGTGTTGTCGGCATTGAGCACGTAGATGAAGTGCTCGCCCGAGCCCTGCTGCTTGACCACAGCGACATCGGGAACCACCACATGATGGTTGACGCCGAAAGTGGCGGTCACGCGGGCGAACATGCCCGGGCGCAGCCGCTGGTCGGTGTTTTGGGCGATGACCTCCACGACGAAAGTATGCGTGGTGGCGCTGATGGTAGGATAAATCAGGTTGACCGCGCCTTTGAAAGTCTCGCCGGGATAGGCATCCACCTCAATATCGAACTCCATCCCCTGGTGCACCTTGGTGAAATAGCTTTCCGAGATGTTGATCAGCATCTTCACAGGAGTGATTTGCTCCACCACGAAGATGGGCTGGGCCATGCTGTACATGTCGCCCTTGTCGTAGTTGCGTGCCGTGACCACTCCGTTGATGGGACTGCGAAGGAAGGTGTTCTCGAGCAGGTTGTTATAGGTCTTCTTGTTGATTTCAAGCGAGAGCTTGGCCAAATCGTAATCGGCCTGCGACAGGGCTCCAATCCGGTAAAGCTCGGTCAAACGGGCAAGCTCGGTGGAGTCGTTGACGTATTGCATCCTGGTCTTGGCCAGGTTGACGTCATCCATCTTGGCCAAAAGCTGTCCCTTGCGCACCTTGTCGCCGACTTCCACGTTGATGCTCACGATACGGCCTGCCGTTTGCGACACGATATTGTTGACGGCAAAAGGCTCGACATTGGAAGTGAAGGTGTTGGTAATCTCCACATCCTCGGCGTTGGCGACCACCACACTGACCACCGGGGCCGAAGCCTGTTGGTTCGAGGTCGCCGTTTCGTTTGACTTGCTGCTGCAGGCTGCCAGAAGGAGGACAGTCAATGTAGCGATGATTGTTTTATTGTATTTCATAGATTTATAGATTATTCTTTACCTAATATTTCGTCCAGAGCGGCTTTGGCCACCATGAACTCGTAGATGGCTTGGGCCTGGGTGAGCTGGGCTTGTCCCAGCGACAGCTGCGCGTCGTTGAGTTCCACTTGAGTGGCCTTCCCTATCTCGTACATCTTCTCGGAGATCTGGTAACTCTTTTGGGCAATCTCAACCGTGGAGTTGGCAGCTGTATAGTTTTTCACACAAAGGGCAATCCGGTCATTATAGTTACGGATGGCGATACGCAATTGTCGCTCGGTATCCTGGCGCTGCACGTCGAGGATATCCTTGCCGATCTTGCTCTGCTTGATGTTGTAGTGTTTCTGGAAACCGTCGAACACCGGGATGTTGAGGCTCACGGCCGCATTCGACGACGGGAACCAACTCAACGTCTCATCGCCCATGGCGCTGTAATTGTAATTGATGCTGGCCGAAAGCGTGGGGAGGTATTGCTTTTTCTGCATCCTGATGGTCGATTCGAGCATCCTGTTCTGGATTTCCAGCTGGAGCATGGAACTGTTGTTGCTGATGTCGTCCTCGCTGACGTAGGGGGTAAGCAGTTGTTGGGCATAATCGTCAAGTTGGCCCACCACCTCGATTTCGGTATCCAGGTTGAGCCCCATGACGGCCTTGAGCTGCCAGGTGGCCAGCAGCACGGCGTTTTCGGCACTCGACACATTGGGTTCGGCGTTCATCACGGTGACTTGGGCGCGAAGCTTTTCCAGCTCCGAAGCCTTGCCCACATTGTAGCGTTGAAGAATCTTCTGATAGTTGGCCTGGGCATTGTCATAGACTTGGGTCATCACGTCGAGCGATGCCTTGGCGAGTTGCACGCCATAGAAGGCTTGCTTGACCTGCGAGATCATCGAGACTTTGGACGAACGGGCCTGTTCGACGGCAAGTTCCACGTCGAGGGCCGACAGCTTGAGGCTTTCCCACAGGGAGGCGTTCACCAGGGGCATGCTGGCCGAGGCGGATGCGCTGATGTTGTTGTCGCGACCCACCTTGATTTCCATGGTCTGACCACCCATGTCCATTACCATCACCTGTTTGAGGAGGGTACGTTGATAGGAACCGGTGATGTTGACATTGGGGTAAAGCGAGGCGTAGCTGCCCTTCTGGGCATAGCCGCTCTTCTCCACCGTCATGTCGGCAATCTTGATGGTATTGCTTTCGGCCAAGGCGATCTCCAATGCCTGGTCCAAAGTGAGCCGTAGGGGCTCCTGAGCCTTAAGCTCGATATTCAAAATACTGGATATCAGTATAATAAAACAGAATCTCAACAAAAACTTGTTCATCTATGATGCTCTTTGATACAAAAAGGCAAAGATACAAAAAGTTTGATAGAAATCCCCTTATTTTTTTTTGTTTTTTGACAATGGGTCTAAAGGCATAAACCATCGGCCTTTCAGGAGTCAAGACCATTCATCGAGTTCGAGCCACCGGAGTTCCTTCTCATCGAGTTGGTTTTTAATCTCTTCAAGGCGGCGGCCCATTTCCTGAAGCTTTTGATAATCGGTAATTTCCGCCATTTCTCGGTGAATCCGCTCCTTTTCGGCTTCGAGCGATGCTATGTCGGTGGTGAGTTGTTGGTATTCGCGTTCTTCCTTGAAGGAGCGCTTGTTCTTTTCACGCTCTGTCTTTCTGGAGGATTCGGCCACCGATTTCACCGATGCCTGTTCCTGACGCTGTTGCCTTTCCTTTTCCTGGAGGTACTCCTTGTATTGCGAGTAGTTGCCCATGAAGCCCTTCACCTTGCCGTCACCTTGGAACACAAACAGCTGGTCCACCACCTCATCCATGAAATAACGGTCGTGCGACACCACCAGGAGGCAGCCCTTATAGGCTTTCAGGAAGTCCTCAAGCTTTTGGAGGGTAAGCAGATCGAGGTCGTTGGTGGGCTCGTCGAGAATCAGGAAATTGGGATTCGACACCAGCACGGTCAGCAGGTAGAGTCGGCGTTTCTCGCCGCCCGAAAGCAGGGCAATGGGCTGGTGATGCATTTTGTGGGGGAACATGAAATGCGACAACAGCTGGTCGGCGGTGTACACCTGATCCTTGCCGTAATGCAGCACCTCGGCGATGTCGCGGATGGTGTCGATGACGGTCTTGCCTTCATCGAGCCGGATGCCTTCTTGACGGTAGTAGCCGTAGGTGACGGTATCGCCAACGATGATTTTACCGTGGTCGGGAGCGATTTGTTGGGTAATCAGGTTCAAAAAAGTGGACTTCCCAACTCCATTCTTTCCAATTAATCCAATGCGTTCGCCACGTTGGAACACATAGTCGAAGTCGCGCAACACGGTCAGGTCGTCGTAGGTCTTGGTGACGTTGTACATTTCGAGGATCTTCCCTCCGAGCCTTTGGGCCTGAAGCCCGAACTGCAGCCGTTCTTCGGGCGCTTGGTAACGTGCTTTCTCCTTGAGGTCGTAGAAGGCGTCGATACGGCTTTTCGATTTGCCGGTGCGCGCCTGTGGAGTGGATCGGATCCACTCCAGCTCACGACGGAGTTGTGAGGCCGCCTTCACGGCGGTGGCGAGCTTCACCTCCTCGCGCTCGCGGCTCTTCCGCACATAGTAGTCGAAGTTCCCGTAATGGGTGTAGATGACACTCTGGTAAAGTTCCAGGATCTTGTTGCACACCCTGTCGAGGAAAAAGCGGTCGTGGGTGACCATCAGCAGGGTGACGCTCGATTGGGAAAGGTATTTCTCGAGCCACTCCACCATCTCCACGTCAAGATGGTTGGTAGGCTCGTCGAGAATCAGCAAGTCTGGATCGTCGAGCAGCACGATGGCCAGCGAAAGCCTTTTCACCTGCCCGCCGGAGAGCGACCCGATCTTTTGGTCCAGGTCGGTAAGCTCGAATCGGGTAAGCATCTGGGTGAGACGTTGCTCATAGGTCAGCGTCTCGATGGCATCCAGCTCGGAATGTCCTTGGTTGACGACGTCGCGGATGGTAAGATCGGGATCGTATTGGGGAAGTTGCTCGAGATACCCGACACGGATGTCGTTGGCGAAGGTCACCGTACCCGTGTCCATCGACTCCTTGCCCACCAGGATCCTCAGCAGTGTCGACTTACCCGAGCCGTTGGAGGCAATCAGCGCGGTCTTGTCGCCTTTCTCAATGCCGAAGGTGACATCGGAGAACAGCGTCTTGATGCCATAGGATTTGGAAATGCCGTCAACACTCAGGTAATTCACGCCAATCAGGGTAGGAGATCCTTGGTCGAGGAAGTGCCGAATTGATAGATGCAGGTGTGTTTGTACTGCTCACCCGGATTCAGCACCGGCTTGATGGAGAAATTGTCCTGATGGATGGCATCGGGGAAGTTTTGGGTCTCCAGCGCGATGGCGCCACGACGGAGGTGCTTGCCCCATTTGCCATCTGCCTGGCCGTCGAAGAAGTTGCCGCTATAGAACTGCATGCCCATCTGGTCGCTGTACACATCCATCCTACGACCGCTTTCAGGTTCGTAAAGCGTGGCATCGTGCACCATCTTGCCATTCAAGGCGTTGTTGATGACATAGCAATGGTCGTAGCCATTCCCCATGGCCAGTTGGATATGGTCATTATTAATACGCTCGCCAATCCCATGCAACTCGGTAAAGTCGAACGGAGTATTCCTGACCTGCATAAAATTGCCAGTAGGAATCAATTCTTCATTAATAGGTAATAACATTTTACTATTAATCATTAATTGATGGTCGAGGACGCTGTTCCCCTCCCCTTTCAGGTTGAAGAAGCTATGGTGCGAGAGATTGCACAGGGTAGGTTGATCGGTAGTGGCCAGATAGTCGACACGGAACTCGTTCTGCTCGGTCAGCGTGTAAGTCATGGTGATGTCGAGGTTTCCCGGAAAACCGTCTTGGCCGTCGGGAAGAACCACGTGCATGACCAGGGCGCTATCGTTCACGTTCAACACGTCCCATACCACTTTGTCGGCCCCCAGGTTGCCCCCATGAAGCGTGTTGTTGCCGTTGTTCTTGGGCAGTTGGTACTCCACCCCGTTCAAAGTGAACGAACCGCCTGCAATGCGGTTGGCACAACGGCCCACCACGGCGCCCAGGTAGCGCTCGCCTGTGTTGTTCAAATACTTGTCGAGATGATCGTAGCCCAGGACGACGTCATCCATATTGCCCTTCCTATCGGGGGTCCACAACGCCACCACGCGGCCTCCGTAGTTGGTGACCTGCATGGTAATGTCGCCATTGCGCAATGTATAGAGCGACACTTGTTTACCGTCCACTTGCTTGTTGAAGTTGGCAGCATCGATCAGCTGCACCTGTTTGTGTCCGCAGCTTGCCATTAAAAGAGCGATAACAGACATAATGAGTACCTTTTTCATGAATACAATTGATTTAACGAGGCGCAAAGTTAGGCAAAATTCCTAATGGAACGCACGGCGTACCCCATTATATGAAACAGTTTTTTTGTTCCTCAGATACTTGATCACCATCTCCTCCGTGGTCATATACTGGTTCTCGCCATCATCGAGACTCTCGAAACGCACGGTCGAGGCCACGTAACTGTTCATGGCCACTTTGTAGACAGCCTCCTTGGAGAAGCCTCCCTTGTCGGGCTTGATTTCGACGGATTTGGGATACCGGTCGGAGTCGGTACGGACCGTATAGGTCATCCCTGAGACATAGGACGGGAAGCGGCCGTTTTTCTTATAGCTTTCCATGATGAAACGTTCCAACTGTTCGCCGGTCATTTTGAACACCACGACCTCGTTGTTGAAAGGATCGATGTTATAAACATCCTTGACTGTAATGGGACCTTTCTTGAGGTGGTCGATCCTGATGCCACCCGTGTTGTTGAAAGCGAAGTCGGCGCCCGACACCGCACGGATGCCGTCGGTAACCATGCACCCCAGCTCCTCCTTGTTCTCGAAGCGGGTCGTGGCCTTGGCCAAGGTTTCGCTGAAACGGCCGTCGTTGTTGAACGCGTCGAGCATGGCCTGCACTTCAGGGTCTTTTTTCGGGAAATGTGCCACATCAAGCGTTTTGGCAACCACATCGGCCACTTTGCCATGACGGACCACAAACAAGGTGAGCGTGGCGTATTTCAAGTGCGATCCCGCTTGGGTCACCATTACACCGTGCTGCTTTTCGGGTTTTTCAATCAAGGTATGTGAGTGGCCACCGATGATGGCATCGAGCCATTGGAAGCGATTGGCGACTTCCAGGTCGACTTCATAGCCAAGATGCGAAAGAAGGATGACGATATCGGCCTGGTCTCTCAAAAAACGGTACTCAGGCAACAAATCAACACCTTT
>LXOW01139623.1_pt1 | contig 10351 bp, 9 predicted proteins | sample 1368591 | NCBI WGS metagenome assembly LXOW01 (sample SAMN04884650, study PRJNA319009) | bovine gut metagenome | isolation source: Cow rumen | host: Bos taurus | place: Italy: Legnaro (PD) | collected 2014-07-09
CCGTTATTACCACTGTTGTTGGACGGTTGGGGGTTGTCTTTCTTGCAAGCAACCATTGCAGTTGCAAACAAAGCAATCATTAAAATGGAAAAGATTTTTTTCATAGTAGTTTTGTTTGTTAATTAATGATTTTGTGTTTAACACGAGGTGTCTTAAATTACTAATTGTTGTGGGTCTATGACTCTTATGGGTTGTGATTTATGACTAAAAAGGGTCTTTAGGCATTAATTTTCCCTTGATAAAGTTCGTCTAGGTGAAATTCAAGATCATTTCCCCATATAATATTGCCATCCTCTAGCCTGCATTTGAAAAAATTTGTAGGGATAAGATATTTATTATATTGAGGATGTGGACGTTTACGGATAAAACTGCCTATGTCAATCCGTTGTGTTGTGTTGTCGTTAAACAGCAGATCCACAGTTAGATTGTCATTGCATTTGAAATTTACTATAAAAATTGTTTCAGGTATCATATTTTCTTTGTAATGTTGGTTACACGTACGTTTTTCTTCAAAATAAAGAAGTTTATCCATTTGTCAACAATGTTTTTGCCGTAAGTTTTTACAAACCCAAGTGCTATTTTCATATCTTTTTCAGATAAGGGATTTTTCCCTTTAACTTTTCTGGTTCGGATTTCTGTGATTTTCCCATTTTCCAAAACAATTTCAAATACGGTTTCACAACCATTATATCTTGCATGCACATGAATTGGCTCATGTTCGTTTGAGTAAAATTTGAAAATAAAACCGTAGTATAAGTATATCGTCGGCATAATAGTTATTTTGAAGAATTTTACGTTGCAAATTTACATAAAATTCTCGAATTGCATTCAGATGAATGATTTTTTTTGTGGGGATGCGATTCATTGCGTCCGCATGCTTGTAAAGACGCAGCATGTTACGTTTTTTTTCGTTTTACAATAATAAGGATGTAAGACGTATTTAAATTAGGTAAAAAATCACGCATTTATACCCCATCCAGCAGGAAAACGCCAGGAAGAGTAGTGCCCAGAAGAAGGCTGGAATGTGGGTAAATTTTGCCAAGTTGGTGGCATCACCGGCGGAGTTGCTGTCCTTGATGCTGAGGAAGAGCAGGATGACCGACGAGGATACCGCCTCTATCATCACCACCGTGGCATAGAACAGGGCGGCTATATTTATATATTGTGTGTTGCCAGTGTATAGCAGCCAGCCGTTGAGGGCGCAAAACAGCACTATCCATATCAGCCCATACCAGTTTCTGATCCAGAATATCAGCATCACCACCATAAGCAGTGACAACCCAAGGATAAGCCCCTGCTGGTAGCCCACCTCGTTGAGATAGCATAGAAACCAGCCCGCAAAGGCGGCAAAGGGGTAGCCAGCCATCGACACCAGGATGTTGCCCACTAATGTGGGACATTGGGTGACGGTGCTGCCCGAGGTATCACGCATCAGCTCTATTTTGTGTACCTTTCCCTGCATGATAAGTGCCACTATGGCGTGACCGAATTCGTGGATGGCGGTGTTGATGATGTTGAAAAACTTGCCCACCACCGGCACTCTGGGCAGTATCAGGGCGATGGGGATGAAGATATAGACGGCGGGTATGCCGAAGAGAGTGAGTGTTTTCATCGGAAGAGTTTAGTCGAAGCTGATTTGCTTGCGTTTCTCCTGAGCGGCGGCATCCTCACAGCCAGTGGCAGGGTCACCCCTGAAGGCTTCGGGCACTGTGAAGCTATAACCATTGCCTTGTGTTTCAGCTATTTTCTTGTAAGGCAGTTCGGGGTCGTTATAGCATTTCTGCATGAAGAGGCCGAACACGGGCAGTGCGGTTCTGGCACCCTGTCCCAAGGCAGTGGAACGGAAGTGGGCGGCACGGTCCTCACAGCCTACCCATACACCGCAGGTCAGCATCGGGGTGTAACCCACAAACCAGCCGTCCGACTGATTGTCGGTGGTGCCGGTTTTGCCTCCCAAGGGGAACGACAGCTGGTACTGTCCTCTCAGACGGCGGCCGGTACCAAAGTCCACCACTCCCTGCATCAGCCTTACAGTCTTGAAGGCGGTCACCTGGTCAATAGCCTCGTTGGTCTTGGGCACGTAGGTGAAGATTACATTGCCTTCTTTGTCGCATATCTTGGTGATGAATGTCGGCTCAACATATACTCCTTGATTGGGGAAGCAGTTGATGGCGCCCACCTGTTCGTAGAGCGACAGCTCGCAGGCACCCAAACAGATGGCGGGCACTGCGGGAATGTCGGAGGTCATGCCCATGCGGCGCACCAGTTCAATGACGGCATCAGGACCGTATTGCTTCATAATGTAGGCGGATACCTGGTTCAGCGACTGGGCAAGTGCTTCTCTCAGAGGCATCATCTGGCCTTCTTTGTAGTTGCTCGAGTTGCGGGGTGTCCAAGTGCGGCCATCGGGCAGATGAATGGTTACGGGTATATTGGGCACCATCGTACAGGGTGAGTAGTCACCCGTGGACATGGCCACAGTATAGACGTAGGGCTTGAAGGTGGAGCCCACTTGGCGGCGCGACAACTTTACGTGGTCGTACTGGAAGTATTTGTAGTTGGTGCCACCCACGTAGGCCTTCACATGGCCGGTGTTCACATCCACAGCCATCAGTCCGCAATGGAGGAACGACTTGTAGTAGCGTATCGAATCCATAGGGGTCATCACGGTGTCTTTCATGCCGTTCCACGAGAACACCTTCATTTTTACCTTGGTGTTGAAAGCCTTCTTGATTTCCTCTTCCGAGGCACCTGCGTCTTTCATCCGCTGGTAGCGGTCAGAGCGGCGCACCGCCTGGTTCAGTATGCGTTCGGTTTCCTCCTTGCTCAGATTGGCAAAGGGGGCGTTTTCCCTGCCTTTCCAATGGTCGAAAAACATGGGCTGCAGATATTGGCACACATGCTCATACACAGCCGCTTCCGCATGCTTCTGCATCCTCGAGTCGATAGTGGTGTAGATGCGCAGACCGTCGCTGTAGATGTCATAGTGCGAGCCATCGGGCTTGGGGTTGTTCTTGCACCACTCGTTCATGTACAGTCGCAGATATTCGCGGAAATAGGTGGCGCTGCCAGCGGTATGGTCCTGAACGGAGAAGTTTGACATGTCGATGGGCAACTGCTGCAGCGAGTCACACTCCGCTTCGGAGATGAATTTGTATTTGTTCATCTGCGCCAATACCGTGTTGCGACGCTCCTTAGAGGTGTTGGGGTTACGGATGGGACTGTATTTGGTGGGGGCCTTGAGCATGCCCACTAACAGAGCTGATTCTTCAGGATTCAGGTCTATCGGTTTCTTGTTGAAATAGGTTTTGGCGGCCGATTTGATACCCATCGAGTTGTTGCCGAAATCTACGGTGTTGAAGTACAAGGCCATGATTTCGTTCTTCGAGAATTCGTGTTCCAGTTTCACTGCCACCACCCATTCCTTGAATTTGGTGAGCACCAGTTTGGCTTTGTTGGCGTTGGGGTCTCGGGGAAACAGGTTCTTGGCCAGCTGCTGGGTGATGGTACTGCCACCTCCCTTGTGGTTGTGGGTCAACACACCGAAGCCCACTCGGAAGAGGGCCCTGAGGTCGATGCCGGAATGTTTGTAAAAACGGGCATCCTCAGTGGCTATCAGCGCGTTCACCAGAGAGGGGGATATGTCCTCGAATTTGCAGTTTGAGCGGTTCTCGAAATAGTATTTTCCCAGCAGTTCGCCGTCACATGAATAGACTTCAGTGGCTTGGTTGGTTTCAGGGTTCTCCAAGTCCGCCAATGAGGGCATGAATCCCATCCAGCCTAGCGAGATGAGGGTGAAGAGCAGCACCAGAATAAGTATGCCCGACACGTAAAGAATCCAGAAAGGCTTGATCCACTTGCTGTAAGTGCCCTTCGCCTTTTTCGCTTTCTTTGGCTTTTCAGTTTTTCCGCTCGAATACATAATTCTAAAATATACAATTTAATCTGCAAAGATAAGTATAATTTTCGATACAGCGGTACCCTTGTATCATATTTTTCAACAGACGGATGTTATATGTGCCTCCACCGTTTTATCAGGTATTTGTCTTTTCTTGATTCGGAAATCATCTCCAATGCCTTGTTCACCTCATTGATGGTTCCCACACACTCGAAAGGCTTGTTGGGGGCAATGCCACAAAGCTCGTCGAAGTATTGTTGCAGTTCGGGCTTGTCGAGCAGGTCCTCGCCGAAGATGTCCACCATCGTGTCGTTGTTGATGAAAGGTGAGAGGATGATGTAGGCAAAGAGACACTTCGAGCAGTTGCAACACCACTTGTTCTCTTTGCTGCCAGCGTTGCAACTCTTGAACACTGGAAAATATTGCGGGTGGCGGGCGAACATCTCGGCAATCTGCAGCTCAGTATAGGGGCGCAGGTGGCTGTAGTAGTGGTTGCAGTCGTTCAGGAATGTTGTAACATAATAGCGGAAATCTTCCTCATACTCCAGACTTTTCGAGTACTGGTGGTTGATTTTGGTGCCTGGAATGGTGGGCTCGTTGGCGCTGCTCTCGTTAGAGAGGGCCACATCTCTGGTGGCGGTGCCGTAGCTCACTAGCAGCGTGTAGAAACTCAGCATAGCCGAAAAGGGGGTGTGACCATTCAGAAAACCCATCTTGTTCAGTTCCAGCAGTTGGGGGTCTATCTCGCGATGAAGCACCACGAGGTCTTCTTCATCAGGGAAACCGGCAATGCGGGCGCAGTCGAGGGTGGCTCCCCTCGGGTTGATGATGAAGGGAATCACTTCCTTTTCCCTGCGCAACGCTTCCAGCGTCACTACAGAGTCCTTGCCTCCTCCGATGGGCACTAACACCCTTCGGCTGTCTTCGATGTGAGGGTAGCTTAGTGTGGAGGCTTCGGGACTGTCAGGAGTGTAGTCGAAGTGCATGAAGTTGTCTTCGGTGGCCTCTATCTTGTTCTGGTAGAAAAACTCGCCCAGTCCGTTGAAGTACAGTTTGCGCCACCATGCTTCCATTCCGTCATTCAGCCTGTAGGGACTGATTCGCAGGGTGGGGGCGCAGGTGCATTTCCAGTAGCTGATCAGCTCTATCATCCCAATCTGGAAAATAATGCCTTTGATATCCTCCTCACAGAGTGTTGAGATGGCGTGTTTTCCCAAACAAAGTTTCATCTTGGGGTGAAATTCGTAAGAGCCAGTGGCAAAACTGAACTGCAGGTCAATCTCGTTCTTCCTGACACAGAAGTCAAAACCCTTGTATTCAAAGCATGTAAACTCTTGTCGTAGCTGTTGGTATCGTGTGTTCATCTTTGTTTTGTTGTTTCGTGAAAAAGACGTATCTTTGCAGGTTGAAATCGTCCGACAAAAATACTAAAAATCTTGATGATGACCACTCCCGATGCGTTTTTTGAGGTGAAGCCCACCGAGTTCTCGCTCACAGCGGGCAGAATCCTTATTGCGGTGCCGTTTTACAACGACCCGTTCTTCAATCGTACGGTGGTGCTACTTACTGACTATGACGAGAAATCCTGTGCCGGACTGGTGCTCAACCGCTCATCGAGACTGTCGGTGCGCAAGGTGATTAGCGAGATTAAGGTTGACGACCATCTGTACATTGGCGGCCCGGTGATGCCCGACGGAGTGTTTTGTCTTCATAATTTCGAGAATTCAAAGGCGGCGTCTAAGCTGTTGCCGGGCATATATGTGGGTTCTGACGAGGTGACATTGTCGCTTATCGAGCACAAGGCTATTCCCACTATGAAATACCGTTTTTTTGTGGGCTATGCTGGTTGGTCCCCTGGTCAGCTTGAAGGCGAGTTGGCTAAAAACATGTGGGTTGTCGGAACCGCCACTTCCGAACTGGTGTTTTCCACTCCCTGCGCCCGTATTTGGGAGACAGCCGTCCGTACCCTTGGCCCCGACTATCTCCATTGGCTGAAGCTGCCCAAAGTGATTGGAAGTAATTGATGGGACATTTGCAATTTACCAGGTACCAGGTTTCAGTGTTTACAGTTTATGGTTTAGGAGTTTAGAAAGTTTAGAAAGTTTAGGAGGTTTAAGGTTTCAGGTTATAGGTTATAGGTTTCAGTGTAGGGATATTTGGAAGATTTGTAGGGGATTTTGGGATTTTCAGAAAAACATTCCTGGACTCGGGTCGGAATTGCATAAGAGGTATATGAGACTTACAATCCACCATCTGCGGGACGCAGATGACTACAATGTAGGCGACTGCGTCCTCGCAGTCGCAGGCAGGCCGTCAGGTCTGCAGAGTTATGAAAAAGTCCTGAAGGGACTACATTCTATTAACCCCATACTAAGGCCGACAGGCCGCAGTGTGGGGTATGGCGACACTCTTCCTCTCCATCTGCGTGCCAGAGGCACGCCACTACTGGTCTGATTATCCATACGGAGGCGACTGCGTCCCTGTAAGGCGGGGTAGTGACGTAAATTTTCATGCGCGTAGCGCATACCTCTATCAAGTACTACCCAAGTCATACCCAAGCTCTACCCAAGTTGTAGCCAAGCCCAAAGTGCTTGTTTGAGCTTGGGTATGACTTGGAAAGGAGGGCTCTGGTATGGCTCAACGGTTTGGGTGGAGCGAAATTTTTGAGGCAAGTAGAATCTGGTACAAATTTTTGCAAAAAATCAAAAAATAGTGTATCTTTGCACCGTCAAAAAATCTCAAAAAGGTGTAAAATCCATTGAGATAAAAACCTCGAAAAGGTGCAAATAATATTGTTATGAAACGGAAAATATATCAGCAACTTCTTGATTGGAAGGAGAAAAGATGTGGCGAAACGGCCTTGCTTATTGAAGGGGCACGACGCATCGGCAAAAGCTATATCGTAGAGAAGTTTGGCAGAAATGAGTACGAATCTTATATCCTCATCGACTTCAACAAGGCTCCCAAGATGGTGAGGGACTGGTTCGACCTCTATCTGGAAGACCTTGATACGCTGTTCCTCTATCTGAGTCAACATTACAAAGTGAGACTCCATGAACGCAAGTCGCTCATTATCCTTGATGAGATACAGCTGTGTCCGAGGGCGAGGGCTGCCATCAAGTTTTTGGTGGCCGACGGCAGGTATGATTATATAGAGACCGGCTCTTTGGTAAGTATAAAAAAAAATACGCAAGGAATCGTGCTGCCCTCTGAAGAACGTAGCATTCAAATGTACCCGATGGACTTCGAAGAATTTCTATGGGCGACAGGTAACGATATGCTGATGGATTTCATTCGGAAGATGTACACAGAACAGAAACCGATGGGACAGGCTTTACATCGACAGGCAATGGACGCTTTCAGACTCTATATGATAGTAGGTGGCATGCCGCAAGCCGTCAAAAAGTATGTGGAGACAAAGGATTTTGATGCTGTAGATGAGGCCAAGCGTGATGTATTGGCCATCTATCGTAACGACATTTTCAATTACGCAGGAGATATGGCCGACAAGGTGGTGTCGATTTTCGACCAAATCCCCTCCCAACTTTCCAAGCACGAGAAAAAGTTCCGCTTATCGGCCTTGAAACCCGGATCCAAGTACCGAGATTGGGATGATGCCTTCTTCTGGCTGAAGGATGCAAAGGTTGTCAATGTCTGTTACAACTCCACAGAACCGAACATCGGACTGAAAATGAATGAAGACCGCACCACTTTGAAATGTTATATGAACGATACTGGTTTGCTAATCAGTCATGCTTTCGATGAAAAGGGCATTGTCTCGTCAGAGATTTACCAGAAATTGCTGTTTGGAAAGTTGGAGGTGAACGAAGGAATGTTTATAGAGAACATCGTTGCGCAGATGCTGACAGCTAGTGGCAATAATCTTTTCTTCTACAGCAAATCGTCAGAAGAGGCCACAGAACGAATGGAAATCGATTTTTTGCTCCAAAAAGAAAAGGTTTCTAGCCGCCACAACATTCGCCCCATAGAAGTGAAAAGTGGCAAAAACTATACGCTTTCTTCATTGACAAAATGTTTGAATAAGTTTGGAGATTACATGACCACTCCCACTGTACTTCATACTGCAGACTATAAAATTGCGGATGGCATCACATATTTGCCAATATATATGTCATCTTTGTTGTAAATACAGTGTTTATTAGGAGTAGTACTATGTGTAAATAGTAATCGAAAAGTATACCAGGTAGTAATTGAAAAGTATACCACTTCAGTTTAACCTTCCCCAATCTGTCAATTTTTCTCAGTGATAGTCACGCGTTCCCGCAGGCACCTACATGTATGCGGATACCATTGCATGACGGCCTGAAAGGCCATTGGGTTGTTAGCCCAGGACATCGTCCTGGGGAAATGCGTGTCTCCACCATCATCCATCGCCCCATCGGGGCATAAGCTTTTGCCCATACAGGGCGATAATTATCGAATCTCGTTCTCCAAACCCAAGGCGTTGCCATTGGGTTGATTGCTGGTTGTCCTTTCAGGCCGTTGTCGCCAATACACCATCTGCGGGACGCAGATGACTACAATGTAGGCGACTGCGTCCCCGCAGTCGCAGGCAGGCCGTTAGGTTTGGAAAAAATGTAGGAGGCACGCCATCCTATGCGCATGCTGGCTCGGGGATCAGCAATGCGCAGCGGTCGATGATGGCATTGGCATATTCAAAACCTGCATCACAGATTTTTTTGCCTTTTGTGCCATCATAGCCCATGCTAAGATGCATCGTATTGTAGCCCGCCACGATAGCAGCCATCAATTTTTTGTCACGTTTGGCAGCGGCATCTCTATATTTACCGATGTCCGGACGGCCTTTGCCCTTGCTTATTCCCAGTGCGGCATCCAGGGCCACAAGACAGCCATTCCATAAGGTATTTCCTGCCATTTTGATATACTTTCCATCAGTGTAAATGTTCAACTCGGGGTCATATTCTGCCTTCTTGATAACCTCCTCGGCATTCGCCACATATCTCCTGGCTTCTTCAATTGGATTTTTCTTTTCCATAGATCTATATATTTNNGGGGAATAGCGCTGCAAAAGTACAATAAATTCTAATGAAAAACACAAAATAATTCTAAATAGTGATGAAATGCACTCTACGGCAGCTGAAATGCACAAATCCTTCAAAAAACTGCACTATTTGTGTGAAAACCAGTTTTCGGCGGGTTTGTGTCATTTTTTGAAGGAATGTTGCAGCTTTTATTGGAATTTTTGCTATTTTTGCAGGATATTGTTGTAAAGAAAAAATACATGTCAACGGAAGAATTGCAGAAGCGGACGACCGTAAATATCCAAGAGAAAGCAAACCTTATCTGGGCGATTGCAGACAAACTCGTAGGCACTTACAAACCCCACGAATACGGCAATGTGGTGCTGCCGATGTGCGTTATCAAGCGTTTCAGCGACGTGCTTGCCCCTACCAAACAGAAGGTGCTTGACACCAATGCCCAGCTTGACAAACGGGGTCTCGCTGTTAAGGCGGGATTTCTCACCCAAGCGTCGGGCTTCGACTTCTACAACCTTTCGCCATTCACTTTGGAAGGTCTGCTGTCGGATGCCGAGAACATTGCCGACAACTTCCGTTCATATCTGAACCACTTTTCCAACAATGTGATTGACATCTTGGAGAAGTTCGACTTCGACAAGGAAATCACCAAGTTGGACAACAACGGCATCCTCTACAATGTGATACAGGAGTTTTGCAGTAAGAAGGCGTATATGGGGCTGGATGCCATTACCGCTGTTGATATGGGCTACATATTCGAGGAGCTGGTAAGAAAGTTCTCTGAAAGTTACGACGAGCAGGCAGGAGCGCACTTCACGGCACGTGACATTATCTATCTGATGGCGGAGCTATTGGTTGCCCCCAAAAAATCCCACCTGCAAGACGAGGGTATCACCGCCACGATGTACGATATGGCAATGGGTACTTCACAGATGCTGGACTGCCTCTCCGAGAAACTGCACGAGATTGACCCCGATGCCAACCTCACCGAGTTCGGGCAGGAACTGAACGAGCAGACTTTCGCCATAGCCAAGGCGAATATGCTGATTAAGGGCGGCGATGCCGAGAATATGAAGCACGGCAACACCCTTTCCAACGATATGTTCGAGGGATTCACCTTCGACTATATTATCTCAAACCCGCCATTCGGCATAGAGTGGAAGAACGAAAAGGCGAAGGTGGAGGAAGAACACAAGAAAGGCGACTACGGTCGTTTCGGGGCTGGGCTTCCCGCTATCGGCGACAGCCAGCAGTTGTTCGTGCTGAACGGCGTTGCCAAACTGAAAGACAACGGACGTATGGCAATCATTCAGAACGGTTCTCCGCTGTTCAAAGGTGATGCAGGCAGCGGCGAGAGTAATATCCGTGGTTATCTGTTGGAAAACGATTGGTTGGAGGCGATTGTGCAAATACCTAATGATATGTTCTACAACAC
>LXOW01301929.1_pt1 | contig 10351 bp, 7 predicted proteins | sample 1368591 | NCBI WGS metagenome assembly LXOW01 (sample SAMN04884650, study PRJNA319009) | bovine gut metagenome | isolation source: Cow rumen | host: Bos taurus | place: Italy: Legnaro (PD) | collected 2014-07-09
GGTCAATTCTTCCATAAACATGAACATAGTCTATACGGATTTAGGCAAAGACCCTACGCTTGCTTACGGCCTGTTGGCACAGACAGGGTATTTAAAGGCAAGCAATGCCGTGTTTGAACTGGAATCTTATTATGCCGATTTGGAAATCCCGAACAAAGAATTGCAGTCCGTGTTTTCCCATGAGATAATAAAACGCATGGCGGACGACAAAACACGCAGTGCCGCAAAATTCCTGCACGATTCAATACTTCAATGCAGGCCGGAGGAAATGCAGGAGGAGATAACGTCATTCATGCTTGCGTCATGCAGCTACCACGACCTTACGGAGGAAAAGGACTATCAAAATCTGCTTATCGGACTGTTAGGCACAATGAGGACTATGTACGAGATAAAATCCAACAGGGAATCAGGGCATGGCAGGNNCAAAATGCCAGGGATAATAATAGAACTGAAACATTACAAGGCAACAGAAGAAGAAAGCAAAAACCCCGAAAAACTGGAAGAACGCCTGAAACAGGAGGCGGAGGAAGCCCTGCGTCAGATAGACCAGAAAAACTACGAGGCGGAAATATTGTCGTCAGGCTGCAAAAAGGTAATAAAATACGGAGCGGCATTCAGCGGCAAGAAAGCGGTAATACTGCAACCCCCCGGCCAGCAGAAACCCAAAAAAATGCCTTATGAGGAATGGGGGTAAGGGAAATGCCGTTGCAGCAGCATTGCTTTTGTGAAAAATCGCTAAAATAGCGAACACAAAGTGAAGTTTGTCTGTTATAAACACAGTAGGAGGACAGTAAAAATGGATCTGATTGCAAAAAAGAAGTACTCTGACATTCTCAAGGAGCTTATTTCAATAAAAAAAGACCTTAAAATGAATGCAGATAAAACTAAAGGCATAAAAGATGCTGTGGAAAATATGCCGCTGCTTGTGCCGGTTGTTGGCGAATTTAGCGCAGGCAAAAGCACATTGCTCAATGCCTTGATAGGAAGGGATATTCTTGGAGTGTCAATACAGCCGGAAACAGCCATTCCAGCTGAACTGTATTATTCAGAAACTGAATTTGATGAGGGGGTAAAATCAGACGGCACAAGCGAAGTAATAACAGACATAGAAAATGCCCCGAAAAAGTATTCCTATTTAAGGCGGCACATAAACAGTCAATTCCTTAAAGAAATACAGCCAATTGTGCTGGTTGATATGCCTGGATTTGATTCTCCGCTGGATGCCCATAACAAGGCCATAGTAAGTTATTTGGAGCGAGGCATACACTATGCAATGCTAATACCAAGCGATGCCGGAACAATAACAAAATCCATGCAGCGCCAGGTTCAGAACATTATGGCTTTCAACAAGGAATGTACATTTTTCATGTCAAAGACTGACCTCCGCAGTCAAGAAGAATTGGAACAGGTTAGAGAAGAGCTTACAGCAGAACTATCTTTTCTGACAGGGCATGATGTCTCTGTGGAAGGTATAAATTGCGAAGATGTCTCCCAATTTGGAAATTTTGTCAACAGCATGAACCCTGAAATTCTTTTTAAAAGACAGTTTTCAGAGGCAATAATTGACGAATGTAATACCCTGATGGAGAATATAAAGACACGCATTGCAGCCTTAAAAANNATCGCTCGTCGGCAGCGTCAGATGTGTATAAGAGACAGATGTAATACCCTGATGGAGAATATAAAGACACGCATTGCAGCCTTAAAAAATGACAAAGAAAAAAATTCACAGGCTATAAAAGAGTTTAATGCCGCTATTGATAAGATTGAGGCAAAAAAAGAAGAAATGATAGCGAGAGCAAAAAAAACTTCTTTTTTTGATGAAGCAACTGAAATTGCTGATGCAGTAGGCAGTGATCTCAATGCGGAAATAGATTCTCTTGTAGAAGCAGCGAAATCTGGGGGTGATGTATTTTCAAATAAAATAAACAGCATAATGCAAAGCACAATTTTTTCTAAAGTACAGGATTCTATTGGAAATGTTTCTGTAAAATACTGTGATGAATTTTCGGAAGAGCTTAAAGACCTTAATGAGTTTCTTTCAAGTAATTTTGGCAGTTCAGAGGAAATAATGGGCAAGGTTAAAAACATTGCCGAGGATTTACATAATTCAGCAAAAACAGCAATAGACGGCTGGATTGCAAAAAGAAATAGTAAACTCTTACCTACTTCGGCAAGTTACAAAGCTATTACTGGCCTTGTTGCTGCTTTGACAAATATTGCTGCTCCTATAGTTGAAGCAATAATCATAATGCTGCCGGAAATAATAAATAAAGTATACGAAGTCTATATGCAGCTGCAGCAAGATAAAAAAATACGCAAAGAAATTTTATCCCAAATCCCTGGAATAAAAAGGCAGGTTCGTGAAAAAGTTACGCTCCTTCTTAAAGAAAACAGCGAAGATAATATAAAGGCCATTTCTGAAAAATATGACGAAAAATTGCAGGAAAAGAGAGAGGAGATAAAAGAGGCATCAGAGGAAAATGAAAGAAATTCTGACCAAATAAACGCACAGATAAATAAATGTGGGCAATATTTGGACAGAATCGGAGTGCTGATTTCCGAGGTTAACGCATGCATAACAGCATAAAGGCCTGGGATATTGCACTCCGGCCTTGCTATAAAAACAAGAGGATAACAAAATGGAAACAGAGATTATTGAAAAAATATGTGCCATAAGGGCTAAATTTGATACCTTAATAAAAAAGCATGACAAAGACAATTCTTTTGAGGACAGCGTACAGGCAGCCTTTGAAGATTACAGCATACCATCTGAAGAAAAAATAAGGGAAGAGTATGAAAACAAAGCTGCAAAAGAGCGTCTTTTAAGAATTGGCATTGTCGGTGCGGTTAAAGCAGGAAAGTCTTCTCTGCTTAATTCCGTGTTTTTTGGAGGAAAGGACATTCTGCCTAAAGCAGCAACACCAATGACGGCAGCATTGACAGAGATTACTTTTGGAGATGAATATTCTGTAAAAGTTGATTTTTTTACAGATGAAGACATAAAAGAACTGAAGAAAAAATCTGATGAATATGAACGCCGTCTTGAAGAACTTAAGAATAAGAAATTTGAAGAAGCATTGAAGATTTGGACTGATAAAGCTGTTAAAGCTGCAAANNATACGTGAAAATTTTTCAGATATTTACCCCGATTCAGAGGAAAAAGCACGTCTTGAAAGAAATGCGGAAAGATCTGCTGAAATTCAGCTTAAAAACGATAAGCGTTTGTCTGGTTCTTATGATCAATACAAAAAAATAAAAGAGAATGAACAATACCGAAAAAAAGGGTCGGAAACATTTACTGTAAGTTCGGCAGATGAAATTGCAGGCAGTCTGGAAGAATATGTAGGTGCTGATGGGAAATATATGCCATTCACAAGCAAGGTTTCTATAACACTGCCTTTTGAGGAACTGCGAGGCATATCCGTGGTAGATACTCCCGGATTCAATGACCCNNAATCAACTCCTTTCCTAACTTCAGCAGATATGGAAGTTATGGGCAAGATAACAAAAACGAATAGAATACGGGATATTTTCGTTGTCGCAAGCCAGACAGACAGCACGATTATAGGCCCTGACTTTAAGCAGGCGGAAGGCAATATTGATATTGCAATAGATTCATTAAAAAGCGTTCTTTCCAAAAGTTTGGAACGCAACATAAAAGACAATAATCAGGCAGGTGTGTTTGACGAAATAATTAACACTCCTGAAGACTATCTATTGCTTGCTTCCGGGCAGTGCGAGGCTATGGCAAGAACATTTGAAGATAGAAAAAAATGGGATTCCGGAAAACTTACAAGCTGGAAAAATCTGCAAAGGCGTTATCCTGACTATTTTTCAGATTCTGATGAGAATACAAGCATAGAATCTTTAAGGAAACTGGGCAATGTTGAAGTTATCAGGGAAAAGATAGACAAAGTAAAAGAACGTAAAGAAGAGATATTCAAAAGACAAAGGGAAGAGTTCGGGAAAAAATATAAGGATGCAATAGAAAACGCAAAAAGGACAGTCCTTAAAGATTTAGCCGCAAGAAAAGGGGAAATAGAACAAAAGGATATAAATCAGATTGAATCTGAAATAGCCTCAATGCGTAAAATGTATGATACCCTTGCACCTGAATTTGACTTCTGTTTTACGAATATTGTTGATGATTGGGCTAATGAAATGAGAAAGGGCTATGCAAAGGCACTTTCCTCAAATATAGGAGAAGTAAAAGAACATCTTAAAGGCGCTGCCGGGGAAATAGTCCGTGAATGGACAACGGGGATGTGGTGGTGGAAAAAAGAACATCAAGAAACAATCACCACGATCAATTTAACTACAGTCATAAACGAGATTGCTGACTACATTGACGGATATAATATAGCATTGCCTATTTATGTGGAAGAGGAATTATCTCGTCTAAAGAAAATGGTATCTAAAAATATTCAACAAATTATGCTTGACAATAAAGTCAGTATAATAGGGACTTTAAATGGCGTACGCAACAGAATAAGCATAATAATGTCAAAAATCATAATCCATGACAATGTTAATTATACGGGACCAGGATTTTCTTATAACAGCGGAGAATCTTATAGGCTGGAAGGCAAAGATGCGGATACATGTTTTGATAAAGCCAATGACTTTATACGAGTTTTAAATGCTAAATTCCGATCTATGTTAAGCAAAACTGTTGAGAATGTTTGTTCTGCATGCCGCAATTGTGATTTTTCAAAACTTGTTTTGGAATCATATATGCAGAATATGGAGCAGAAAAAGAGAGAATTGGAGAAACCAAAAAAGGCTTTGGAATCCATAAATGCCATAATAAAGGAAGTGGAGAATATAAGATGGCAATAGCACTGTTTATTGTGTCGGCGGCGGCTTTGGCCGCCGCCATTTATTCTTTTTACATCAAAAAGGAATTGGAAGAGGAAAAGAATAATTTATCAAAAGCAAATGATATTCTTTCTAAAACTAAAGCGGAACTTGATAATACAAGCAAAAATCTTTCTGCAATAAAAAAAGAAAATGAGGATTTGGCAAATAATTTGAATCGGCAGGAGGAAAAGGGCAGATTTATTGCTGATGTTATAAATTCACATTCAGACAAAAATAAGGCTTTGGAAGAATATAACAGGCTTTTGAATGTTGAATATCAGGCTTATGCCAATAAAAATGACAGCCTTGCGGAAGAAGCTAATGCAATGCAGCAGCTTATAGATGCTAAGGAGCAGCTGGAGCTTGCCGTGGGCGATGCGGATATTATCAAAAAAAACATCATAGCAATATGCGGAGCTTTCAGCAGCGGCAAATCTTCATTTATGAACAGTTTTTTTGACCAGGAGGATATTGTCCTGCCAGTCGGGCTAGATCAGACTACTGCAATAGCCGCTTATGTAATGCCTGGAAATGATACAGATATTATAGGCTATTCTTTTTCTGGTGGCAAAGTAAAAATACCGTCAAAAATATTCCCAATGTTCAGGCACGGAAGAGAAGAAGAATTTAACTTTAACATGAAAGACATTATAGGCAAAATCGTCTTTAAGACAAAGTTTGTGCAGGATTTTGAAAATATATGTTTTATAGATACTCCTGGCTTTAATGCCGGCTCTAATTCTGCCGCAGACCACGAAACTGCTATGACTGCGTTGTCAGGAGCAAACGCTATGATATGGTGTTTTGCCATAGACAACGGTACGATAAAAGAAGACGAAATGAAAATATTGCGGGAAATATCCGGCAAAATGCCAATGTACATAGTCGCAGCAAGGGCAGATATAAAACCTGAAGATGAGAGAGAAGAAATTTTAGCAAATGTTGAAAATGAGCTTGAATTAAACGGAATAGAATACGATGGAATAAGCCTTTATACAACTTTGCTAGGAGAAAAAGTGAATACTCAGCCGGAAGAATATTTATCGCCTGTAAGAAAAAAACCATTAATTCAGTTCCTAGAACAGCTGAATCTTCCAAATAAGACAAAAGAAAAATATGTTAAAGGAATTATAAAAAGTGTTTTTGAGGCTTACATAAACGCAGATAATGTACGCATAGCAAAGCTAAATGAACGTATAGATGTTTTGAGCAAAATACAAGCGATATTTAACCAGGTTATAGATGGTAAGGATGCTGACATATCACGTTATAAAGGCCGAATGGATAAATCATTTATAGAAGATACTGTAGAAGATGATATGTCAGAAGATAATAACCAGGAAATAATAGAAAACGGAATCCCTGATATAATAGAAAGTTTACAGGAAACTGTGGAAAAAGATAAGAAAGACATAAAATCCGCAGAAAAATTACGTGATAAGTTTCTAAAATGCGTCCGTGACATTTTCCGCCAGACAAATGCAGAAGATTAACCGCAGCCATAGAGCCGCAAGTAAAACTTGAAGCAGTAAAAATACTGGAGGATATAATTAAACAGAAACNNTTTTGTAAAATAAATAGTATTATGCTAGCCAACATTAAGAAAAAATTTAAAATGTGCGTTTCCTCAAAAGAGGAAAAGGAAATCCGTATTTTCGCCGGACTGGAGCTGTTCTGCATTTTCGCAAGCCTCGCCGCAGCGGCATGGCTTGTAATTGCAATCATAATGGCAAAAACAGGGCATCCGCAGGGCAGTTCAATGCAGGCGGCACTGTCGGTGTTTCTGTCTGCGGCAGTGGGCTATTTCACAAATTATATCGCCATAGAAATGCTCTTCAAGCCGTATAATGAGGACAAATGGCACTTTTTCTCAATAATGACATTCTCGTATTGGAAACAGGGCCTCATACCTAAAAATAAGCATAAGATAGGCATTCAGCTCGGGGAGGTTGTCGGAGAGCAGCTTCTCAACCCCGAAAAACTGGCAGACGAGCTTTGCGGCATGGTCAGCTCATTCCTAAAAGGGGAATCTGTCATATCAAAAATCAAGGAATACATAAGGGAAGGCCTCAAAAACCACAAGGCAAGGATGTCTGAATACCTTGCCCCAAAGATAGAGGAAGAGCTTATCAGCATTGTGCGCCGTGAAATAACCGCCGACAGAATACGCTCTTTTGTGATAGAAAACGTAATGCCTTTCATTACCAAAGACTCAACGAGGGAAGCCATAGCGAAATATATCAGAGACGGCCTGCAGAAACGCATTCCCGGCCTTACGGAAATATTAAAAAAAGAGCTGAAAAAGAAGGCAGAGGAATATCTTAAAGAAAAACTGGGCAGGTTTCTTCCTGTCGGTGCGGAATCTGCCGCGATTATGCTTTCTGAAGGACTTGTCTGGTTCATAGACTGGAAATATGTTCAGGATTCCATAAAGGAAAAAATAAGCGGAAAAGAATTTTACGATATGGCAAAAGAAGAAATCTGCCGTTTAGGAGACAATATCTCGGACTGGATTTCTTCGCCGGATTCTGAAACTGCTATTTACGGATTTATAGCGAAAATGCACTCAAAGATAGCCCGCTATCTTGACGAAAATCTTGCCGGTATGCTGGCAAGGCTTGCAGACGGACTTGTAAGCTCCGAGGAGCTTTGGGCCTGGGCAGAAAGAGAAATGCTGCCGTCTGTGCGTGAAAAAGTAGAGGAAATCATACGCCTGGAGGGCAAGGACATGGTCCTTAAAAAGCTGAACCTGCCCAGCAGAATTTCCGCCGAAATAGACAAGCAGGACGTAGGCGAATTCCACGGCATGATAAACGACCTGGCCGCGCAGCATTTGGGCGCAATACAGGTGATAGGCTGGATTCTCGGCGGCATAATAGGCCTGCTGCAGATGTTTATATAAACAAAACTATTAACCCTGCCGGAAAAAAATTTTTTCTGCGGGGTTTTTACTGCTTAGCCACGTCATTTATCTATTCTTCGCTTTTAGGCATTTTGCCTGCTTTCTGTGCCTGCTGCGCCTTGCGCAGGTTTTCCATAAACTTTGCCCTTCTCCTGGATATTGCGGCGGATTTGGCCGGCACTGTTATTATGCCTTGCCTGTCCGCAGCCTGGTCCGGCAGGACGGTGAAGCCGTATTTATTGCAGCCGTAGGAATATCCGTCAATGGAAACAAAATGCCATTGCTGTGCCTTGTGAATGCCGCATACGCTGGCAAATTCCAGCTGTTTCTTGTATATCTGGCTTTTGTTTTTGGAATATGCTCCGTCGCCATATACCCTGTCGTACAAGACACGGAAAGTCTCATTCGCTATTCCGCCTCGCTGGCTTTCCGTTCCAGCCTCGGAATATGTTTCAGCAGGAGGGAAAAAAGCATACTGGTAAATTTCGCCGTCTTTCTGTATGAATTGCGTTATTCCAAGGCTGTTTTGCAGCGTGAGCATAGTAAAGCCTTTAAAATATCCGTNNGGCCGCCGTTGGACGTGTCCATTCCTATAAGGGAGTCTTCAAAAGGATTCAGCCTTCTTGGAAATGGCTCAGGTGGAACGTCATTTTCCGTATTCTGATTATCGGAAACAGTATCTGTTGCCTCATTTGTTTCCTTTTCAGTATTTTCCTGGTTTTCAGAATCAGTATCTTTCTTTCCGTCAGAATTACCAGTGGCGGAATTTGCGTATTCAAAACTGTTTCCTGCCTCGTTTTTTGGCATTTTCCGTTCTTCCGACGGGGCGGGCAGTTCTATCCTTGTCGCTTCCTCGCCATCTTCCTCATTATCCATAGTTGCAGATGAATTGTCCTCAATTATCATTCCGTTTTCATTGTTCTCGTCCAACGGAATTGGACCAGAGGTTGAAAAGGCGAAATGCTGTATGGACGATGATACAGCGTCAATTTCTCCGGAAACAAAGGTCAGGAATCCGGAAACCTTGGAATAAATCTTGTAGCCCAGAATCAATGCAATGCAGAGAATGACAATGAATATTATCCTCGTCAGGGGAATGCCTTTCTTCTGTGCCGCTATTGGGCCGGAATTATTATATCTGTCGTTGTTTTGGTTCATAATTTAAGTTGTTTTATTCCCCTCATCCCCTAAGTGTCCCCATTCTCCCGCATGGGGAGACGGGGAATTGATTGTATTCTGTCCCTCGCCCCTTGTGGGAGAGGGAAACACAGAAAGGGTGAGGGGAATATTTCCAGAATTGCTCATTGAAAGGCGGAAAAAATACATTTTCCGCCTTTCATCAGTCAGCACTCCGTGTTGACATAGTCCAGATAACGTATGTACATCTTTACAGCCCTGTCTGCGGTGCGGAATGTGGGCAGGCCGAGTTTTGTGGCATAATCGCAGTATGCGTCGTACAGACGGCCTGAATCCACGCAGAATACCATCGGCTTTCTTGCCTTCTTTGCCGCTTCAGCCGCCATGCCGAGGAATGCACCCTTTGTGAAATCTTCCTTATGGCCTTCTCCGGCGGGAAGTGTCTGAACAGCTCCGCTCAATGGAACGTTTGACACTATGGCAGCGTCAAAACCGGGATGCGGAATTACACGTCTCAGTATTTCCGACCAGGCACGATCCGGGGCCATCGGTGTCACGTCAAACGGATTGCGTACATCTACGAGGCCGTCCAGTTTTGATTCCTTCAGAACCTGCTGCAATTCCGCCTTTAATTGCTCATCGTCGGGGAAATCCGTCCTTATGGAGCTTGTGAAATTATCGGCCATTCCGACGGCTTCAAATCCGGCATTGCTCATAAGGAATGTGTTGCGTCCTATCTTTCCGTAATTTGCGAAATGGCAGGCCAGCATTGAGAAATCGTAAAATTCCTCAAAATTCTGTGCCACGAGAGCGCCATTCTGGCTCAGGATCAGGTCTGTGACAAGATAATCTCCGGCTATTGAGGCAGTATGTCCCATTACGGCCTTCTGTCCGAATGCGGTGCGTCCGGCCTTGTAAATGACAACCTGCTTGCCGTTTGCCTTCGCCCTGCGTAGTATCTTTGCCAAGGCCAGTCCATCTCCCGGCTTGAAACCTTCCATATATACCAGCATTACCTTTATTTCCTCGTCGTCTGCGAGGCTGTCAAGATAGTCCACTACGGTAATATCCTGCTGATTCCCGACGGTAATGCTGTAAAGTGGCTTAAGCCATGGCATTGTGCTTTCCGCAGCGATGACGAATGCTCCGCTCTGGCTTACAAATGCCGTCGGGGCGATATTCGGATTCACTCCTATCGGGTGTTCCAGCTTGTATTCGGGAATGAAGAATGTGTTTACCTTTGCCTTGTTGAGTACGATTCCCATTGAGTTCGCGCCGCTCATTGCGAAATCGGGATTTTTCGCACGTCCGTCGGAAATCATGTCTATGACATGCTGTGCGGCGTTTTCAGAGCCGGATTTTTCGCCGAGGCCGCCGGAGATAAGTACAATTCCGTTCACCTTGCCGGAATCACCTGCCTCCTTAAGCACGTCAGCAGCGGTTGAGGAC
>LXOW01334869.1_pt1 | contig 10349 bp, 9 predicted proteins | sample 1368591 | NCBI WGS metagenome assembly LXOW01 (sample SAMN04884650, study PRJNA319009) | bovine gut metagenome | isolation source: Cow rumen | host: Bos taurus | place: Italy: Legnaro (PD) | collected 2014-07-09
CCTTCCTATAAACTGGAGAAGGACGTTATCAAGGCCGAGATTGACATCATGCGCGAGATCGGCGTAGAAATCCGTACCGGCGTAGAGGTGGGCAAGGACATTACCATCGCCCAGCTGCGCGAGCAAGGGTACAAGGGATTTTACGTGGCGATCGGTTGCCAGGGCGGACGCCTGCCCGGCATCCCCGGCGAGACCCTTCCCGGCACCACCACAGCCATCGACTTTTTGCATCAGGCCAACTGTGGAAAGGTCTCCGTTTCCGGCAAGGTCGTAGTGGTCGGAGGTGGTAATGTAGCCATCGACGCGGCCCGTGTAGCTATGCGAAGCGGTGCTTCAGAAGTGACGATGTTATCGCTTGAAACAGAAGATATTATGCCTGCTTCGCTGGAGGAGCGCACCGAGGCCCGCGAGGACGGTGTGGTGCTCAATCCCGGCTGGGGTCCCAAGGAAGTGCTGGGCACGGATAAGGTGAGTGGAATCGTCTTCAAAAAATGCACTTCTGTGTTCAATGCGGAACACAAATTTGCGCCTACATACGACGAGTCGGAGACCATTTCCCTGGAGGCGGACCTGGTGATTTTTGCCATCGGCCAAACCGTTATTCTTAAGGAACTGCTCAAGGACACCAAGGTGGAATTCTTCCGCGGTGTATATCCCATCGCGGACAAACTTACCTACCAGACGGCGGAACCGGACATCTTTGTGGGCGGCGACGTCTTCACCGGTCCCAAGTTCGCCATCGACGCTATTGCCGCCGGCAAAGAAGCTGCCGAGTCCCTGCACCGCTTTGTGCAGAACGGGCACATGACCATCGGCCGCAACCGCCGGGACTTCATCGAACTGAATAAGCAGGATATCGTGGTGGAGAGCTACGACAACGGTTCCCGCCAGGATCCGGGCGTAGTTCCCGTGAAGAGCAAGTTTGCGGAGTATCACGGTACGCTCACGGAGGAGCAGGTCCGCAAGGAGACGGCCCGCTGCCTGAAGTGCGGCGCGTCGGTAGTGGACGAGAACAAGTGCATTGGCTGCGGCATCTGCACCACCAAGTGCGCCTTCGACGCCATCCACCTACACCGCGTCCATCCGGAAGCCAGCGTCATGCGCACCTCCGAAGACAAATTCTCCGGAATCCTCCCCTACATGATTAAGCGTACGGGAAAGATACTTTTTAGTAAGAAGAAATGATGAAGAAGAGGTATGCACGAACTAGGAATTGTATTTTACATCATTCGGGACGTGAAGCAGGCGGCCTTGGAGCATGCTGTGAGCAAGGTTTCGGGAGTGGTGATGAACATTGGAGAAGTGTCCACCATTATTCCGGACTATCTGCTGGACTGCTGGCGCTGGGCTGCAGACAAGGAAGAGTTGCTTAAGGGTGCCGAACTGAAAATCAATACCATTCCTGCCGTGAGTTACTGCCAGGACTGCCATGCGGAATTCGGCACCGTGGCACACGGAAAAATATGCCCGCACTGTGGGAGTGAAAACACCTACCTACTGCGGGGTAACGAAGTAGAAATCAAAGAAATAGAAGTACCAAACAATTAGAATTATGGCTTGTTTTATTGCTCCCTTGGTGGAAGCCATCGCGGTAACCGCCATCCGCAAAAGCGGCTTAAAGAACAACTCCCCTTTCCTGCAGCATCTGCCGGACCTGGAGAAAATGCTTTGGGGCGGAACCCTCATGCTCATCGTGGACCATATCATCAACGGTGAACTCACCTGGACCTTCCCCTTCTTCACCTCCCTTGGCGAGACGGGCGGTGCGGCCATCCTCTGGCGCGAAGTCCTCACCGTCGGCGTCCCCATGGCCCTGGTCCTCACCGTAGCCTGGGCCGGCTGGGTGCTGGTGAAAGCAAGAGATGCCCGAACCAGTCGGGCATGACGGGAGCCAACGACCCGACCAGCGTCATGCCCGGCCCCGACCGGGCATCTAACCATCGACAACCAACATTAATCTAAATAACTATGTTTTTCCAAGTTTATGGGGCTAACGCCCTTTCCCAATGGGGAATGATGATTGTGGTCCTGCTGGGCCTCATCCTCCTCAATGAATTCGCCCGTCGCACCAAACTGGGCGGTATCATCACCTTCCTGGTAGTGCCGCTGGCCCTCACGGCCTACTTCCTGGCCATCTGGTGGGGTGTCCGCACCGGTGCCCAGTGGGCCCTGGAAAACCAGACGCACGTTTACATGCAGGGCTGGTTCCACTATGCCAAGCTGTACGCCGCAACCGCCGGCTGTATCGGCTTTATGATGATCAAATACAAATGGGGCGTGGGCGCCAAACATTGGTTCAAGCCCTTCCCGTTTGTGATCGTCGGCATTAACATCCTCATCGCCTGCGTCTCCGACTTCGAAAGCGCCGTAATGGGCTGGAACAAGTGGTGGCTCACCTCCGAAGGTGTATGGCAGTATGGTGGCTGGCACAATGTGATGAACGGCGTCGCCGGTCTTATCAACATCATGTGTATGACCGCCTGGTGGAACGTCTATCCTTCCAAGGACAAGAAGGACATGATCTGGGCCGATATGACCTGGGTTTACATCGTCATCTATGACATCTGGAACTTCGCCTACACGTACAACTGCCTGCCTACGCACAGCTGGTACTGCGGTATCGCCCTGCTGCTGGCCCCCACCGTGGCTGCCCTCCTGTGGAACCGTGGCGGCTGGATCCAGAACCGCGCCAACACCCTGGCCATCTGGTGCATGTTCGCCCAGGTATTCCCCCTGTTCCAGGAGACCTTCAAGAACGGCCAGCAGTGGTTCAGCTGGGCTACCCTGCCCGTGCTATATCCGGAAGGCGTTGACACCATCGCCAAACTGTATGAAGTAGCCGGCGGCGAAGCTGCAACCGTAGGAACCACCGTGGATCCTTCCCTGGTGGCCGCTAACCCCACCATGATGATCTTCATCAGCGCCCTGGCCCTGGTAACCAACATCATCGCCATCTGCTACATCATCTCCGTTTCCAAGAAGCGTCACATCAACCCGTACAAGGAAGACGTCTTCGTGGACCAGAAGTACTACAAGGACGCTGTGGCCCGTGCCGATATGGCATAATCACCGGCATTTCCGCGTGACAGCCAACTCGCTGTCACACAATTACTTACAATATAATCCTCGTTCGAAAAATGAACGAGGATTATTGTATAAATAGCAGAGTATCAAATACTTAGTTGTCACAAGAAAAATAGGATCGATGGCCTCATCCACCGGCGGGGAATATTGGTTTTCTAACAAATTATGGGTACTTTTGTATGATTAATAACACGCATCCATGAAGCCCAACGAATTTGACGTTATCATCATCGGCGGAGGCATTACGGGAGCCGGTACCCAGCGGGACTGCGCCATGCGCGGCCTGCGGACGCTCCTAATAGAACGCTCGGACATTGCCACCGGTGCCACGGGTCGCAACCACGGCCTGCTTCACTCTGGGGCCCGCTATGCCGTGAACGACGCAGAAAGCGCGGAGGAATGCATCCGCGAGAACATGATCCTGCGCCGTATCGCCTCCCACTGCATTGATGAGACCGACGGCCTGTTCATTACCCTCCCGGAGGATGACTTAGCCTATCAGCAAACCTTTGTGGACGCCTGCCGGAAGGCGGGTATCGGCGCGGAAATCATCGACCCTGAACTGGCTAAACGCTTGGAACCCAGCGTGAATCCGGAGCTGATTGGGGCTGTAAAAGTACCGGACGGCAGTGTGGATCCGTTCCGCCTGTGCGCCGCCAACATGTTGGATGCCAAACTGCACGGTGGACAGGTGCGTCTGCACACGGAAGTCACCGGTTTCATCCGCGAAGGCAATACCATCAAAGGCGTACACACCCTCAATCATCAGACGGGTGAGGAAATGGACTATTTCGCCCCGGTCACGGTGAACGCCAGCGGTATCTGGGGGCAGCGTATAGCAGAACTCGCCGGTGTAAAAGTGGGCATGTACCCCGCCAAGGGTGCCCTGCTCATCTTTGCTCACCGCGTGAACAACCTGGTCATCAACCGTTGCCGCAAGCCTTCCAATGCCGATATCCTGGTGCCCGGAGACACCGTCTGCGTAATTGGCACCACTTCTACCCGCATCCCCTTCGAGGAATGTGACAACGTGGCTGTGACCCCGGACGAAGTCACCCTCCTTATCACCGAAGGCGCCAAGCTGGCCCCTTCCCTGTCCCAGACACGCATCCTCAGGGCCTATGCCGGTGTCCGCCCTCTAGTGAGCGCCGACAATGACCCTACCGGCCGCAACATTTCCCGCGGTATCGTTTGCCTGGACCACGAGGAACGGGACGGGCTCAAGGGCTTTGTCACCATTACCGGCGGAAAACTCATGACCTACAGGCTCATGGCGGAGATAGCCACGGACCTGGTCTGCAAGAAACTGGCGGTAGAAAAAACCTGCACTACTGCAGAGACTCCCCTGCCCGGCTCCGAGGAAAAATCCTACGAAGCCGTTGCACAGAAGGTGTGGGAAGCCCCTACCACGGCCCAGAAAGCCGCAGCCTCCCGCATGGGTACGCGCGCCAGCCGCATCCGTTCGGCCAACCGGCGGGATGATGACCTCATCTGCGAGTGCGAAGAAGTATCGGTGGGCGAAATCAACGCCGCCATCGACCGTATGGACGTTTCCACCCTAACGGACCTGCGCCGACGCACCCGCGTAGGCATGGGCACCTGCCAGGGCGAGTTCTGCGCCTGCCGCGCCGCCGGCCTCCTGGCCAAAGCACATGGTTGTATCGACCGGGAACGAAAAGACCTGGCGGACTTCCTGCAAGAGCGTTGGAAGGGCAACTTCCCCATAGGCTGGGGTGACACCCTCCGCGAGGCAGAATATACACAATGGATTTATAAACACGTTCTGGGCCTATGAAGTTCGATACTTTGATCATGGGCGGTGGCCTGGCCGGTATGGTAGCCGGCATCGCCTTGCAGCAAGCGGGTAAAAACACCGCCATCGTCTCCATGGGCCAGAATGCCCTGCACTTTTTCTCCGGCACGTTCGAGAGCCTGCAAACGCCCTCCGAGCGCCTTTCAGAGCTCTTTTCTGCTGCTGGTATCCGCGTGCAATACCGAGAAGGCGTACGCCTGATGCCCCTCGGCACCTTTAAGGAGGCCGCTCTTTCCTTGGACGATATCGACCTGTTCCCTACTCCCAAGTTCGGGAAGCGGGTACTTATCGTCAATTTCCCGGGCTACCATGATTTCTTCTCCTCCTTCCTGGCTGAAGGGCTGGAGAAACAGGGCATGGAATGCCGCATCCGTTTCATTAACTTCACGGAACTGGACAATGCCAAGACGCACGGCGAAATGCGCTCGGTGCAGATTGCCCGCGCTATGGACCGGATTTGGGAAAAGGTGGCACAGGAAATCCGCCTGCTGCTCAAGGACGAAGATACGGTGATTCTGCCGCAGGTTTTCGGTTTGCTGGACGATACCATTCCCGGACGCCTCCGTCAGGCTATTCCCGCCCGCGTGGTATTTGCCGGGACCATGCCGCCGTCCGTACCCGGCGTCCGGACGCAGATGCAACTCCGCCGCCGCTACGAACTGCTGGGCGGCACCTTCCTGATGGGCGACGAAGCCATCCGTGCGCACGAGCACGATGGCGTGGTGCACAGCATCGCCACGCATAACCTGGACGCCCATTATCTGGAGGCCGACAACTTTATCCTGGCCACCGGCGGCCTGTTTTCCAAGGGACTTCGTTCCAATCCGTTCCAAATCTCGGAACCCATCCTGGGCCTGGATATCGACCATCCCGAGGACCGTAACGAGTGGTACAACCCCACCTTTGCAGGCGAACAGCCGTATATGAACTATGGCGTAAAAACCGACGAGCACTTGCATGCCATCAAGGATGGTGTGGCGCTGAAGAACGTCTATGCCATCGGCTCCATCCTGGGAAATACCCGGAAGGAACTGGGCAGTGGCGCAGGTCTGGCCATCCGGAGTGCTTTTGCCGTCGTAGATGAAATCTTAGCGGAACAGTCATGAAACTACAGGAATATACCACCAGCGCGCATAACTTCGAGGAATGCATGAAATGCACCGTGTGCACGGCCTACTGCCCTGTGCTTCAGGTGAATCCGCTGTACCCCGGCCCCAAGCAGGCCGGCCCGGACGGCGAACGGCTACGGCTCAAGGACCCGTATTTCTTCAATTACGCGCTCAAGTACTGCCTAAACTGCAAGCGCTGCGAGGTGGCCTGCCCTTCCGGGGTAAAGGTGGCGGACCTCATCCAGAGCGCCCGTATCAAGTACGATACGCACCCGCCCAAGCTGCGTGACCAAATCCTGGCTTCTACCGATTTCATGGGGAAACTGGCACGGCCGGTTGCGCCCATCGTCAATGCAGTTACGGACCTTACCGTCACCAAAAACGTGCTGGACATGGGCTTGGATATCGACCATCGACGCACGTTCCCCAAGTATAGCGGCCGCAGTTTCGAAAGTTGGCTCAAGCGACGCAGCAAGGAGCAGGCGGCATTCCCGGAACAGGTGGCGTATTTCCATGGCTGCTATGTAAACTACAACTACCCGCAGTTGGGCAAGGACCTGGTGAAGGTGCTGAATGCCCTGGGCGTGGGCGTTCAGCTGCTTGACAAGGAGCAGTGCTGCGGCATTGCCATGATTACCAACGGCATGGCGCGGGAAGCAGCCAATCATGCCAAGCACAATATGGAAGTGCTGGGCAAGGCGGTCGCCAAAGGGCTGAAGGTGGTCACCACCTCATCGACCTGCACGCTCACCATACGCGACGAATATCCGGAACTGTTAAAGGTCGATAATTCCGCAGTGCGGGACTCGCTGCTCATGGCCACGCGTTTCATTTACGAGAAGTTGGAGCAGGGCGCTACGCTTAAATTCAGGGTCGATTATCACAAGCGGATTGCCTATCACACGCCTTGTCACTTGGAAAAATTGGGTTGGGGTGTGTTCTCGGAGCGACTTCTGCGCATGATTCCGGGCGTGGAGTTTATTCCGCTGCAGTCGGCTTGCTGTGGAATTGCAGGAACGTACGGCTTTAAGAAAGAGAATTACGAGGCGTCGCAAGCGATTGGTCAGGCGTTGTTTGACCAAATCAAGACGACAGATCCAGAGGTTGTAGCCTGCGACTGCGAAACCTGCAAGTGGCAAATTGAAATGTCCACCCACTACCCCGTCATGAATCCTATCTCCATCCTTGCCGAAGCCATTGAATAACATGAAAAAGATTCTTCCACTGCTGATGCTGGCCGTTGCATGCAATACGGCCCCCAAGACCCCCATTGACGTACAGGCTCACCGCGGCGGTGCCGGCCTCATGCCCGAGAACACCATTCCCGCCATGCAGCATGCCTTGGACATGAAGGTGAACACCCTGGAGTTTGACCTCCAGTTATCTCAGGACCATCAGGTGGTCGTTTCCCACGACAACTACTTCCATCCCCGTTATGCCACCCGTCCGGATGGAAGCCTTGTCATGGAGGACGATCCCAAGGAGTACCTTTACACAATGCCCTATGACAGCATTGTCAAGTACGATGTGGGCCTCCGCCACGTGGACCGCTGGCCGACGCAGGCCAAAATGGCCGTAGCAAAACCCCTGGCGTCGGACCTGATAGACTTCACGGAGAGTTATGCAACCTATCCCGTGAACTATAATATTGAAATTAAGTCATGGCCCGGAGAAGGAGAAGAAGGTGTCCTTTGGCCGGATTACAAAACATTCTGTGACGTGTGCATTCCGCTTCTGCTATCCAAGAATCTCGGGGACCGGCTCATCGTCCAGTGCTTCGATCCCCGTGCCCTGAACTACATGCATGAAAAGTGGCCCGAACTCACCCTTTCCTACCTCACTGAGCTTGAGGAAGGCGGGGACATAGAGGAACTCCTGGCCAGGAACCTGGATTTTGTCCCCAGGTGGTGGAGTCCGGAATCCCACGCCGTGACAAAGGAAAACGTAGCCTGGTGCCATGAACACGGTATAGGCGTGGTACCATGGACCGTAGATGACAAGGAAGAGATGAAACGCCTTGTAAAATGCGGCGTGGAGGCAATTATCTCCAATTATCCGGATTTACTCATAGAAACTGTACGATAATGTTGAAGTTTTTACAGCAACCCGCTTACCTCCCGGCACAGACCGGTCCCGAGGCCGATGCTAAATACAAACGGATGCGCCTGCAAGTGTTTATCGGCGCTTTTATCGGCTATGCCGGTTTCTATCTGGTGCGCAAGAACCTGTCCATGGCCATTCCCGCCATGGCGCCCCTGGGTTTTGACAAAACCGAACTGGGTTTTGTGCTGGGCTTGAATGCCGCCGCCTATGCTTTGTCCAAATTCCTGATGGGCAGCGTGAGCGACCGTTCCAATGCGCGGATTTTCCTGCCGCTGGGCCTTATCCTCACCGCCATCTCCATGTGCTTCATGATCGTGCCTATCCAGTTCATCGGCGCGGATCACAAGGCCATGGCCATTCTGGTGATGGGCATACTGAACGCCGCCGTGGGCTGGTTCAACGGAATGGGATGGCCTCCTTGCGGCCGCGTCATGACGCACTGGTTCTCCCCGGGTGAACGCGGCACCATGATGAGCATCTGGAACTGCGCGCACAACGTGGGCGGTGCCCTGGTGGGCCCCATGGCCACCTATGGTGCTGTATGGTTCGGCAGCTGGTTCTATGGCGCCCATACGGAACTGTACTTCCTCATCGGCACGTTCGCTTTCCCCGCCGCCGTGGCCCTGTTCATTGCCCTGCTGGCTTATATCCTTCTGCGGGATACGCCGCAGTCCTGCGGCCTGCCGTCCGTGGAGGCCTGGCGCAATGACTATCCCAAGAACTACTCCGAGAAGCATGAGCAAACCCTCACCACCAAGGAAATCTTCTTCCAGTATGTGCTGAACAATAAATTCCTGTGGTTCATTGCCCTGTCCAACGCCTTCGTGTATATGGTGCGCTACGGTTGCCTGGACTGGGCCCCCACCATCCTCACAGAGAAGGGAATAGATTTGAAGAGCGCCGGCTGGGCCTATTTCGCCTACGAGTTCGCCGCCATCCCGGGCACGCTGCTCTGCGGCTGGCTGTCCGACAATCTTTTCCACGGGAAGCGTGCCCTGCCTACCATCCTGTTCATGGCCCTGGTGATGGTCTTCGTGGTACTGTACTGGCAGTTCATCGATAATCTTACGATGGTTATCGTGTGCCTGATCGGTATCGGCTTCTTCATCTACGGTCCCGTGATGCTCATCGGCGTGCAGGCGCTGGACCTGGCCCCCAAGAACGCCGCCGGTACGGCCGCCGGTCTCACCGGCTTCTTCGGCTACTTCCTGGGCACCTTCATCCTGGCCAACACGGTCATCGGCTGGGTAGCGCAGCAATTCGGCTGGAACTGGACCTTCATCCTCCTCATCGCCGCATGCGTGCTGGCCATCTTCTTCATGGGCTTAACGCTGAAAGAGGAGCGCAAATAAAATAAAAGGAGGTGAATCAAAAATCACCTCCTTTTATTTAAAGTCGACTTTTATTTAGAACACCAGCACATACAATCCTGCGGCACATGCGGCTCCCACAAGAGGGCCGCATACTGGTACCCAGGCGTACCACCAGCCACTGTCGCCTTTGCCCGCGATGGGCAGCACGGAATGGGCCAGACGGGGGCTCAGGTCACGGGCGGGATTCAGGGCATAACCGGTGGTTCCGCCCAGGGACATACCGATACTCATGATCAGGCAGGTAACAGGCCAGGAGCCCAGCGAGCCGGTAGAGGCGGTTACAGGACCCACCTGGAAAGCGTTGCCGGAGAAGCCCAGGGCCAGGATCACAAAGACCAGCAGGCAGGTGGCTACCACCTCGCACCAGAAGTTGCGCGCAAGGTTCTTGATGGCCGGCATGGTGCAGAAGGTGCCCAGCATGGTGCCGGGCTCGGCAGCCGTAGCCTTGTAATGATCTTTATAGAAGGACCAGACCAGCACGGCACCCACAAAGCCGCCCAGCATCTGGGCAAGCATATACCCGGCAACCGAGGCCCACGGGAAAGAGCCCGCAATAGCCAGGCCCAGGGTAACGGCGGGATTCAAGTGAGCACCGGACACCGGACCGGCGATGAGTACGCCCATCATCACGGCCAGGCCCCAGCCCAGGGTTATCACCACCCAGCCGGCGCCCTGCGCCTTGGATTTGTTCAGGGAACAGGCCGCGCAAACACCGTCGCCCAACAGCACCAGCACCAGGGTGCCGATAAATTCAAAAATATACTGTGTCATGTGTGTCTACTTTTTAATGGTTCTGTCAATGGCATCGGCCCAAGAGGCCTTAATGGCGGTCATGTCAGCGCCGGAGGGAAGGAAGCAGTGCTCTAC
>LXOW01325587.1_pt1 | contig 10348 bp, 8 predicted proteins | sample 1368591 | NCBI WGS metagenome assembly LXOW01 (sample SAMN04884650, study PRJNA319009) | bovine gut metagenome | isolation source: Cow rumen | host: Bos taurus | place: Italy: Legnaro (PD) | collected 2014-07-09
CGCTTCGGGCAGAACATCCAGCTGTTCGACGGCGTGCGCGAATGGTTCAGGCTCGTCAACAACTACGGCGAGCTGCACGGCGTCAAGATCGAGCACTACATCAATTCCTCCGGCCTCAAGGAGATCATCGAGGGCAGCCCGATCGCCCACGAGTTCAAGCATGTCTTCGCCGGCACCTTCCTCTACGACGCCAACGGCGAGGCGGAGTGGCCGGGCATCTCCGTGGACTACACCACCAAGACCCAGTTCCTCTTCAAGATCAGCAAGGGCATCTTCAGCTCGCGCGACAACAAGCAGGTGAACGAGTCGATCGCCGACGACAAGAAGCGCATCCCCTTCACGCACATGATCTATTTCGGCGACGGCGACACCGACGTCCCCTGCATGAAGATCGTGGGCATGTTCGGCGGCCACTCCATCGCGGTCTACGACCCGCAGAACGAGCGCAAGAAGGCCACGGCCGCGAAGCTCAAGCGCCAGGGGCGCGTGGCGTTNNCTATCTTTGCGCATCGCAAAAAACGTCTTTCAGATGAACAAAATGCACATCCTCTTCGCGGCTGCGGCCGCCCTCCTGCTGGTGGTTTCCTGCACCCAGGACCTGAAAACCAAGACCTTCGAATATGAAGATTCCGTCGCTTCGGAGCATTTCGATGCGGAATGCAACGTCTCCTGCTCGTTCGAGTACGTGACGGGCGGCGTGAGCCGGGAGCTGCAGGACAAGATCAACGCCACGATTGTCGCGACCCATATCCTCTACGACGAGGCGGACGGCCTGAACGACGTCCCCGCGGCCTGCGAACGCTGGGTGGCCGCCACGCTTGAGAGCTATGCGGCGGACATCGAGGACTTCTCGGACGGCTACGACGAGGATGATGCCTGGATGTTCAACTTCGAATACGGCCTGACGGGCCGTTTCGGCGACGCCTGCAAGGCCCGCCGCCTGCAGACGCTCAACGTTTCCTACAACGAGTACACGGGCGGCGCGCACGGGATGTACAGCATCGTGTACGACGTCTACGACATGACCACCGGCGAGATCATCTCCGAGGACGATCTCTTCAAGCCCGGCTTCCGCGACGGCGTCGCGGCGCTGCTCTCGGATGCGCTGGAGACCTATCTGGCCGAGAACGATGAGGATGGGGAGATGCTCTTCAGCATGCCCGAGCCGAACGGCAATTTCAGCGTGTCGGACACGCACGTGACCTGGGTCTACAATCCTTACGAAATTGCGCCTTACGTGATGGGCGCCATCGAACTGTCCGTCAGCTGGGCCGACCTGAAGCCTTTCCTGAAATAACGCCTTCGGCTTCCTCCATGCGGGCCTTTACGCTGTAATAGGCCTGGCGGGAGCTGAACCCGGACGCCTCGGCGGCCTCCTGGATGGTGGCGTTGGGGTGTTCCTGCTGGTAGTCTGTCACGTGGTTCAGGCGGAAGCTGTTGATGAAGACGAAGAACCCGCCGTACTCCGACTTGATGATGTCGGCGATGTAGGAGCGGCTGTAGCCGCAGCGGTCGGCCACGTCCTGGATGGTGAGATGCGGCTCCAGGTAGGCCTCCTGCTCCACGACGACGGCGTTGATGGACGCCATGAGGTCCAGCATCTTTTCCCGGGAGACGTTGCGCTTGCGCACGGTGCCCGCGGCGGCGACCGGCTCCGGGGCTTCCTCTTCCTCCATTTCCACCGGCCGGTTGCGGTGCGGATGCAGGGCGGAGATGAGGATGATCACCGAGGAGGCGGAGAACAACAGCATGATCAGGGCCATGATCAGCCGGCTGTTCAGCAGGACGGCCGTCCAGCAGAGAACCATATTCAAGAAAGCGAGCAGGGTCCAGCGCCGGGCCACCGTGACGGGGAAGTCGTTCGGGTTGGAGAATTCGTCCTCGTCGAAGCGTTTGGCCCACACGCGGACGACCGTCATGGTGACGAAGCAGACAATCGTACTGATGATGCCGGGGATGAACAGCAGGTAGCCGGCCAGCTCGGGACTGATCACGGTCCCGATCTGCTCGCCGGGCCAGACGGCCACGGTCAGGGCGGCCGCAAGGCCGATGACAATCGGCGTGCCGACGGCGATCAGGGGCACCCGCCATTGCTCCCACTTCATGATGTTGCCGAAATAGGTGTATAGCAGGATGCTGAAATGGAGCTGGGTGACGGGCAGGAAAAACATGTGCGTCAGGTACCAGGCGTCCGTGCTCTCCGGATGCAGCACATAGGGGAGCAGGGCCAGCGAACTCAGGAAGACCGCGCAGAAGAAAGGCCGGCCGGGATAGTAGTAGTTCGGCCGGTGGTCATAGGGGTGGCACATGTGGAACCAACGCACGAAAGCCACCACCAAACTGGTGGTCAGAAATATGGCTGCAGCCAATCCGCAATAGTATAAAGCGTTGTATTCCATCCGAACGCTAAAGGTACAAATTTTTTTAAAAAGTGTACTCAGAAATGACAAAGTAGACTGATTCATGACAACGCTTGGAGGATAATGATAAGATAATGAATAAATTCTTGCCTCGACAAAAAAGGATTGTTTGTAACTTTGCACCCGCGAACAAGCAGTAGTGTATATACCCAATCAAGACATCTAACTTCTACCCGTTGAGTTGTGGATACCATAGCATACATCCGGTACTATCTTTATTACGTTGCATCCTTCATCCGGTACATCGTCTCGTTTGTCGCCAGCAAGCTTGAGAAGTACCCCGTCGAGGTGAAAGTGGCTGCCGTGATCACGGTGCTGTGCGGCTTCACGATCTTCGTGCTCTTCGTCCGGATGCTCTTCATGTCCGGCTACCGGAAGAGCCTTCGACTGCTGCGCGAGCACACCGAAGAGACGTACGGAGACGCCATGCGGTTCCTCCTTTCGTCCAAGGCTCCCGACCAGATGTCCAAGGTGGAAATCTGCCAGCTTTTCGGCATCAATCCGGAGGTCGATTCCGAGCCGCTGAAGAAGGCGAAAGAGAAGCAAGTGTTCGCCGAAGTGTTCTACAACCTATTTATAAATGAAAAATCGGAAAGCGCCAGAATGGGCAATATACACACCATGCTTGAGCTTTTCGGTATCTCCGAACATCTGGAAAAGGAAGTGAGCCTGGGTAACAAACGGAGAAAGGTGCAGGCCCTGAACATGGTTCGCGCCTACGGTCTGTCGATCAGCCCCTGGATCATCAATAAACTCTTGAATTCCAAGAACCTGCGCCTGCAGCGCCTGGCCATGTACACGGTCATCATCTCGAGCTCCGACAGCTCGATGGATTACTTCGAGACCGAGTTCTTCGACAACAACTCCTGCATCAAGGACGAGATCGAGCTGGCCTACTCACTGAACCGCCGCCGCAAGGCCGGCCTGAAACTGCCGAACCTGGCGCGCTGGGCGCACATGCACAAACGCGAATTCACGCAGTGCCTGTTCGTCCGCCTGATGCGGCGCTTCAACCAGGTCGAATACTGCGACCAGCTGAAGGACCTCTTCGCCCAGGGCCGCAAGAAGAAGCTCATCGAGGAGATATCCCGCACCTGGGGCTACCTGCATTACGTGGACGGCGAGCAGATGCTGATCGACTCGCTGCTGACGCAGCCGGACGACACGAAGGTCGCCATCCTGCACGCCCTGACCCGCTTCGAGACGGGCCGCGGCCTGGACGCCATGGTGGACGGTTTCCGCCATTCCAACAACCCGCACGTCCGCTACGAGGCGCTCCGCTGCCTGTACAACTACGGCGATGAGGGCCGGAGGGCGTTTGAAAAGCTGGAACTCGAAGCTGTGCCGGAGGACGCCCACTACTTCAGCTTCTTCCACAATCCCATCACGCTCGCCAAGGTCCGCCTCGACCGCGAGCAGGCTTATCATCCGTCTGTGGAAACGGTGTTAAACGGTTAAAAAGGAGACTCGATATATGTGGTTGACAATCTATTACATCTTCTGCTACCTGATCTTCACCTACACGCTCGCCATGATGGTGACCTACCTCATCATGGTGTTCATGAGCCGGGTGTCCCGCCAGAAGCTGGAAGTCAATATGCCGGATGACAACACGATCAAGTTCCTCCTCCGCGGATCCCCGCTGACGCCGGCCGTGTCCGTGATTGCGCCTGCCTACAACGAGGAAGTCGTGATCATCGACTGCGTCAACTCGCTGCTGAACCTGGACTATCCGGACTACGAGGTGGTCATCGTGAACGATGAAAGTACCGACCGCACCCTGGATATCCTCATCGAAGAATACAAGCTGATCGAAGTCCCTTACGATATCGCCATGCGCGTGCAGTGCAAGCCGATCAAGCGCGTGATGAAGTCGACGGACGAGCGCTACAGCAAGCTGGTGCTCGTGGACAAGGTGCACGGTGGTACAAAGGCCGACGGTTCCAACGCCGGCATCAACGTCTGCAGCAACAAGTACTTCGTCTGTACCGACGTGGACTGTATCATCGAGCCGATGGCGCTGTACCGCATGATGTGGCACGTGGTGAACAGCCCGAAACCGATGATCGGCGTGGGCGCCACCATGTTGATGAGTAACGGTTGTACCGTGCAGGACGGCCGCCTGGTGCGGGCTGAAGTGTCCAACCGGCCGCTGCCTATGTTCCAGCAGCTGGAGTACATGCGCTCCTTCCTGATCAGTAAGCTGGGATGGTCCGCCATCAACGCCCTGCCGAACATCTCCGGTGGTTTCGGTCTCTTCGATACCGACATCGCCGTGAAGTCCGGCGGTTACGATCCGGCCTCCTTCGCGGAGGACGTGGATATGCTGCTCCGCATGGTGACCTACATGAAGAACCACAACCTCGACTTCAAGCTCGCCATGGTGCCGGAGGCCTGCTGCTGGACGGAAGGTCCGGGTACCGTGAAGCAGCTGTTCCGTCAGCGTACGCGTTGGGCCCGTGGTCTGTTCGAGATCGTGTCCAACCACCGCAAACTGTTCTTCAACCCCCACTACGGGCCGATCGGCGCGCTGACGATGCCGTACATCTTCATCTTCGAGTTCCTGGCCCCGATCCTCGAGATGATCGGTTTCCTCTTCATGCTGTGGCTGACCCCGACCGGCGGTGTGAACTGGCGTTCCGCCTTCGTGGTCTTCGGCATGATCTACCTGTTCTGTCTCTTCATCGCCTCCGCCGTCATCTACAACGACTACAAGATCAAGGCGGTGAACTGGAAGAGCAAACGTATGAATTACTTTAAACTGATGGTGGCGTCGGTGCTGGAACCGTTCGTCTACCACCCGTTCCAGACCGTCTGTTCGAATATTGGTTATCTCCGTTTCATCCGTAATACGCGAGCTGTGTGGACCCCGATCCAGCGTCAGGGTTTCAAAAAGAAAGATCAATGAGAGTCGCCCGAATCCTGACTTGTATATATATTATTATCCTTTCCCTGGTTGGAGCCGGTGAGGTTCGTGCCCAGGGACTGAAACCCTCCGTCGCCGGCTATGTCCGCCGGGCCGAGTCCTACATCAGTTCGAATGCCTGGAACTCGGCCAAGCGCGAGATCGACGAAGGTCTCGAAATCATCCCCGACGACTCGGACCTGCGCTACCTCAACGGCTACTACTACTTCGTGATCGGCGACATGAACGAGGCGCGCTACAACCTGGTCCGTTCCATCCAGGGCAACGACGACCAGGTCAAGGCCAAGCGCCTCCTGGTGGATGTGGAAGACAACCTCGGACACTACTCCAGCGCCATCTGCTACATCAACGAGTTGCTGGAAATCCAGCCCTACGACCGCGACCTGTGGCGCCGTAAAATCGCTTTCTACCGCAAGTTGGGCAACGACGTCGAGGCCGATGCGGCCCTCGAGCGCCTGCTGCACATCTTCCCGAACGACACGCTGGTCGTGGCCGACGTGCGCCGCCGCGACATCGAGACCCGCGACAACATCCTCCGCAACAGCTCCCTCACCGAGGCCTCCAACAACCTGGAGCGCTGGATCGACACGGACCCCAAGGTCCGCGACTACTANNGAGCTCATCGACAAGGCCGTCAGCCTGATGATGGACCTGGGCCGCTACTCCCAGGCGTACAGCTTCGTCCGGAGTCAGCGGAACAGCGACCGGTCCTACCGGAAACTCATCTATGAAATTGCGCACGACGCGCGCTTGCGTGACCCTTATGAGGCCAATGGCCGCCTGTATTCCGTGACCCGCGACCGCGAGGCCCTGAACTACCTGATCAGCACCGCCATCACGCGGGGTTACACCGACGACGCCCGCATGTACCTGGAGGAGGCGATGCGCCTGGACGGCCGCACGCCGGGTCTGCTGATGAAGCTCTACACCGTGGAGAAGCAGGCCGGCAACAGCCGGGCGGAGATCCGCCTGCTGAACGAACTCTACGAGCGCGTGCCGGACGACGAGGAGCTGATCGAATCCTACACGGAAATGATGCTCCGCCTCTGCGACCAGGACTTCGCCGGCCAGCAGTGGGAAGACGCCCGCGCTCACCTGGACCGCGTGCTGGAGCTCCTGCCCGAGACCTCCGAGTCCTGGCCTTCCACCGTGTCCCGCCAGATCATCGCCCTCGGCCACCTGAACCGCATGGCTGAGGCGCGCGCCCTGCTCGAGCGCTCCTCGCGCCGCAGCCCGGAGAACCGGCTGCGCTTTGCCTCCGCTTACGAAGAGCAGGCTTCCGCCCGCCTGAAGGGCCTGATCGAAGAAGAGAACTTCGAGGCGGCGTACCGCGAAGCCGAAGCGATGCTGCGCGTCATCCCCGACAGCGAATCCGCCCTGCGCACCCTGATCAGCGTCAGCCAGACGCTCAAGCGCAGCGAGGAGTTCCATCAATATGCCGCGGCCGGCTATGCCGAGCGCCCCGGCGACCCGTATTTCATCGTCAAGCAGGCCATCGCCTTGCAGGAGCAGGGCCGCTACGAAGAGGCCCTGGCCCTGCTGCGTCCCGCCTCGACGGCAGGGGAGTACGTGAATCCCCAGATCGCGGACGCCTACTCCGCCATCAGCGAAGAGTGGGCCGCCGCGTTGCTGAAGGACCACCAGCCCGAGAAGGCCCGCGAAGTGATCGACCTCGCGGTCAGCTATGACCCGGAGAACCGCGACCTGCTCTACACCCAGGGCCTGGTGGCGGAGAAGCAGAAGGACTACGCGCTGGCCTACGACCTCCAGCACCGCTTCTTCAACCCGAGCAACGCCGAGCAGGACGAGTTCATGCAGCACATGAAATTCCTCCGCTTCCGGAGTTTCAAGAACCGCGTCGAGGCCTCCTACACCCACGCTTTCTTCGACTCCCGCAGCGACGAGCTGTCCACGGTCGGCCATCTCTATTCCATCGCTTCCGTCAGCTACACGCGCGCCCTGGAGCACGACACCGTCACCGGCCAGATCAACTACAAGGGCATCGACGGCTACCACACCAAGACCGAGAGCGAGGCCGGCGGCGCCGGTATCGAGCTGTCCGCGCAGTGGGAGCATTCGTTCGGCGGCGGCTGGAGCGCTACCGGCAGCCTTTCCTGGGGCAGCCGCTACTTCAACCGCTTCGGCGTGAACCTGTCGGGCACCTACGAGTGGAACTTCGGCCTGACGACGGGCCTGCGCCTGGGTTACCGCCGCACCCCTCCGACCTATCTCTACCTGGGCGGCGACAATGCCGGAAAGGCGGTCCNNGGTTCCTTCCCGGAACTGAGCTTCTTCGAGCAGACGGCCATCCAGAACTTTTCGCGTACCAACACGATGGTGGGCTTCGACGCTCGTATCCTCATCTCTCGCCAGCTCGCTTTAGGCATTACAGGCAGCTGGAATACGTGTTTTAACCCCGTCAGAAGGCTTGACGGCACAATTCTTGATTCCTATCGAAACATTTACTCCCTGGCTGCCAGGGTGCAAATTGCTTTCTGATATGAATCGCCCCAAAGGTGTTCAGATTTTGATAGACATACTGATCTGTTCGATGTTGCTGAGTGGCTGTGCGCAAGTGCAGCCCTACACCGGCTCGTCCCCCTTCGAGTACCGGGAGATCCATCTCCCCGCGCTCCCGGAGGAGGAGGCGCCGAAGTACATGAACAGCATCGATCTGGACTGGGGCATCTGGGGCCACAACCTCTCCGTCGTCCTGCCGGACAAGCCGTCCCCGAGCGTCTTCGCGAAGGACGGCATCACGGTCAACAAGGAGCAGTTCTGCTTCTCCTCTGACGCGCTCTACAAATACATCCGGGAGTACATCCGCGACAACTACGGCTCCGAGCCGACCATGCGCTTCGCCATCCTGCCCAACGACAACTCCATCGTCTGCACCTGCGAGAGCTGCCTGGAGTGCGGGAACACGGAGCACGACTGCTCCGGCGCGGTGCATCATCTGCTGGAGCGCCTTTGCGCGGAGTTCCCGCACCATATCTTCTTCACCTCCCATTACCGGACAACCAGCAAGGTGCCCGCGAAGCCGCTTCCGGAGAACGCCGGNNATCAACAACTTCGACGACTACTTCACGCCGTATCCGATCTTCGACGTCACGCGCCACCGCCTCCAGCTGTATGTCAAGCACGGCGTGAACGGCGTGTTCCTGAACGGCAGCGGCTACGAATACAGCACGCTCTACAAGCTGAAGACGCACGTGCTGGCGGCCCTCCTGGAGGATCCGGACACCCGCTGGCGCCCGCTGCTCAAGAGCCTCTGCCGCGAGAAATATCCCGTCACGGGCGACGTGATCTGCAACTTCGTCACGCTGCAGGAGGACCTTGCCACGGAGCGCGGGCTTTCCCTGCCGCTCTACGAAGGCGTCCCGGTGGCGATGAAGACCTACCTGCCCGCCAAGGACTTCGTGCAGTTCCACGAAGACCTGCTCCGACTGCTGCCGAGCGCCAAGGGCCAGGAGTTCGAGGACGTCCAGAAGATGAGCCGGGCCATGATGCTGACGCGCCTGGAGCTCAAGCGCATCTCGGGCGACATCTTCGACTGTGACGACATGCTGAAGGGGCTGGAAGAGTCCAAGCGCCAGGGCGTCATCGCCTACAGCGAGAGCGGCGGCAGCACCGCGAGCTACCTCAGCGAGTACCGCTTCATGCTCGAGCATTTCGAGGAAATGTTCGGCAGGGACGTGCTCAAAGGCGTCCGCCTGACCCCGCTGACCGCGCTCGATGAAGATTATTCCGATATCACCCTGCTGACCGACGGCCTGCTGGGCCTCCCGTCCAACTACCATTGCGGCCAGCTGATTTCCTCGGCGAAGCCCGCGCTTCGCATTTCCATCCCGTACCGGGACGGCATGCGGCGCCTGCGGGTCTACATGACCCGGAACGTTATTTATCACATCGCTTTCCCGGAGAGCCTGACGCTCACCGCCGGCGACCGCAAACTCGGGACGGTCGTCCCCACGCCGATCCCCGGCAACCTGCAGCGCGCCGTGGCGGAATTCGACGTGTCGACGGTCAGCAAGGGCACGCTGGTGCTCACCGTGACCCGCGACCTGGAGGAGCGGACGATGGCCGTGGATGAAATAGAAGCATTGTAATTATGACCTGGATTAAACCCTATATAAAATTCGTTGCGATACTGGCCGTGATGGTTGCAGTATTCGCGTCCTGCAACAAGCGGCTGAAGCCGGCCACGGTGCTGATCGCCAACCCGGTCCTGCATCTCAATCCGGTGCCGCAGGGCGAGGCGCTGAAGATCCTGTTCGAGATTGAGAACACGTCNNGGCAATTTCGACGGCGAGGACCACATCGAACTGGAGTTCGACACGAACGTCGTGCCCCGGGCGGACTATATCCGGGATTACGAGCAGCTCATGACCGAGTTCCCCGAGCATTTCAAAAAGGTCCCGAGCATGTTTGACGAAGAAAGATATAAGAAAACAAAATAAATATTAAACAAATAAACATCAAGTAAACATCAAGTGTTAGTAGTTATGAAAAAACTAGTGCTGTTTTCATTGCTGAGCGTCGCCCTGTTGGGGTGCACGCGGATCAACAGCGGTCAGGAGGAGATTTTGGACTCCAACCTGCCCAACACCCGGGTCTTCGTCCAGGGCCACCTGGTCGGCGAGCCGGCTACCAAGGGCCAGGCCTGGCCGTATGTCTCTGACGAAGGCTGGGAGAGCGCCCGCTTCTCCATCCGTGCCGACCGCACGACGCCGGACTACCTGGATCACTCCTCCTCGCTGTATTACGGCCGCAAGGGAAACGTGGCTGGCAACAACAAGGGTAAAGTGTACACCAACTTCCCGTATGGCCACTACAACGACCGTGACCTGGACTACGAGAAGGTGGACAAAAAGACGGGCAACAACATCGGCCTGTTCCGCTATGTCTTCGACAAGAAGGGTATCCAGACCCAGCTGGCCATCAAGGAGGCGCCGACGGTGCGCGCCATCCTGGAGGATGTGCAGATTGACCTCCAGAATGA
>LXOW01445828.1_pt1 | contig 10343 bp, 4 predicted proteins | sample 1368591 | NCBI WGS metagenome assembly LXOW01 (sample SAMN04884650, study PRJNA319009) | bovine gut metagenome | isolation source: Cow rumen | host: Bos taurus | place: Italy: Legnaro (PD) | collected 2014-07-09
CGTCTGAACACCTTGTCGCTGGGTTATACTATTCCAGCTGCCCTCACCAAGCGTGCCGGCATCAACAGCCTGCGCTTCTACGTAACAGCTTACAACGTGTTCACTATCACTGGTTATAGCGGTTTCGATCCTGAATCAGACTGCTACCGCCGTACTGCTCTGACTCCAAGTGTTGACCACTCTGGTTATCCACGTAGCCGCCAGTTCGTTGTAGGTTTGAATTTGAATTTCTAAAATGAAGGAGGACAAGAATATGAAGAATCAGATAAAATTAGCTATACTCTCAATGTCGCTGGTAGGTCTGGCCTCGTGCGATATGGATGCTCCCAGCATCTCAACCCTCGACGAATCATCGGTATTCGCTACTTACTCTCTGGCCGAGTCGGAGGTGATGTCGATCCACGTATCATTCGGTGAGACCAACTCATACCGCGGACGTTTCCTGCCCTACTACGGTGTTAACACCGATGTAGAATGGGGAAATGCCCCATCGTATGCCGACCGCATAAGCGACAAGCAGAGCCTGTGGAACTACAGCACTCAGGCTGGTAACGGACAGATGAACACCACCAACAATGCCTACGCAAAGTTCTATGAGGGTATTGAGCGTGCTAACCTGGCTATCAAGGGTATCCGCCAGTATGGTAACATCGAGGAGAACGCCAACATGCGCCATCTGCTGGGCGAGGCTCTCACACTGCGTGCCGTTATCTATAACGACCTGATTAAGGCTTGGGGTGACGTGCCTGCACGTTTCGAGCCTAACAACTCAGAGAATATGTACCTGCCACGTACTAACCGCGACGTGATTTACAAGCAGCTGCTGGCCGACCTCGAAGAGGCTGAGGGCTACTGCTACTGGGCTAATGAGAACGCTATCACCAAGACTACTGAGCGTGTGAACAAGGACTTTGTAAAGGCCCTGCGTGCCCGTCTGGCTCTCTATGCCGGTGGTTACGGTCTGCGTGGCGACGGCTATCGCCGCTCAAAGGATGCCGATCTGGCTCCTGAGAAGATGTACCAGATTGCCAAGCAGGAGTGCGAAGAGGTGATTGCCCACGGCACCAGCAAGCTGGGCACCTTCAAGGAGAACTTCACTAAGCTGTGTCAGGACAATGTAACAGCAGGCGGCGAGAGCCTCTGGGAGATTCCATTCTCAGCAGGTCGTGGACGTGTGCTCTACACATGGGGACTCAAGCACAACGCTAAGGACCAGTACACCCAGCAGGCTCAGGGTGGCGTGAACCGCGCTGTTCCTACTCTGTACTACGACTATGATTCAGAGGATATCCGTCGCGATATCACCGTTGTTCCTTACGAGTGGAGCAAGACTCTGAACAATGGTAACTCATACGTTACACTGAGCGGACTCAACAAGATGTGCTTCGGCAAGCTGCGCTACGAGTGGATGAGCCGTATCGTTACATCTACCAACGATGATGGTGTAAACTGGCAGTACATGCGTCTGGCCGATGTTTACCTGATGGCTGCCGAGGCTGAGAACGAGCTGGGCAACACATCAGCAGCATGGACCTACATGAAGCCTATCCTGAGTCGTGCCCTGCCTGCAGCTAAGGTTTCTGCCCTGCAGAGCAAGTACACAGCCAGTCAGCAGGCATTCCGCGAGGGTATCTACGAGCAGCGCGCCCTGGAGTTTGCAGGCGAGGCTCTGCGTAAGGCCGACCTGGTTCGCTGGGGTATCATCGACGAGAAGATGGCCGAGGCTAAGGCTAAGCTCACACGCCTGGCTAACCGCACTGGCGAGTATGCCGGACTGCCCGACAAGGTTTACATCAACAATGCTGAAGACGCTAACGCCATTCAGGTTTACGGTCTGAACATGGGCGAGGATAACGCCACAGTTATCAACACCCTCGACGGTTGGGAGTCAAAGAGCTGGTTCGGTACAGCCGACAAGCCAACTCTGACTGAGGACATCATCGACGGACTCTATGTAGCTACTCCAAGTATGAACTGCCTGTGGCCTATCTGGCAGTGCTTCATCGACGCCAGCAACAACATGCTGAACAATGATGGTAACTACGGTCAGTTGTCAGACTAAGGTAATTGATAATTGAAAATTGAAAATTGAAAATTTTTATGAAAAAGATATATTTCAAATCTATCGTATTTGGTCTGGCTACTGTAGCTCTGGCATCATGTAGCGACGTTGCCGACGAGATTACGAGCATTGTCTACAATCGTAACTTCTCGCCTACCAGCGTAGAGGCCAAAGTGCGCAACCGCACAAATATTGAACTGAGCTGGAACCTGGGCGACGGCGTGACCAACTACAATGTAGAGGTTTATGCCAACGACAGCCTGAGCTTTGCAGGTTCACCCAGCCAGACATTCTCAGTGAGCCCCGATGAGGTTCCTGTAACCATCAAGGGTCTTGAGGGCGAAACCCATTACTCATTCCGCGTTCAGGCTACCGACAATGATCCCAGTCGCGACTCGAAGTGGAGCACTGCCTACGCTAAGACCGAGGCTGAGCAGATATTCAAGAATGTAGCCGAGGAGGATATCAAGGGAACATCAGTCACCCTGCGCTGGACTGCCGGCGAAGAGGCTGCTACCATCACCCTCACCCCAGGCAACATTGTTTATAATGTTACTGCCGATGACATCGCTGCCGGTGCCGCTACAGTAACAGGTCTGAAGCCTGAGACTGACTACAAGGCCGTTCTGGCCCGTGCCAACGGTAAGACTCGCGGTACCATCACCTTCACAACAGGTATCGACCTCGCCGAGACTGATATCCTGGTTAAGGCCGGTTCCGATATCGCCGCTGCTATCAGCGCCGCTCCTGAGGGCTACCGCCTCATTGTTGAGCCAGGTACCTATGGTATCGCTGCCGATGCTGCCGAGTTCGGTGGTTCAATCACCATCAGCAAGGCACTCACCATCAAGGGTCTGCGCCAGAATGATCATCCTGTTATCAAGGGTCGCTTCAAGGTTGAGGCTCCATTCGCAGTCGATCAGGTAACACTCGACGGTACAGGTACCGACGGTGGCCAGTGCTTCGACTTCACCAATGCCCTCGAGATTGACTACCTGACCGTAACGAACAGTGAGATCAAGAACTACACCAAGGGATTCTATTATGTGAACAAGGCCGCTAAGATCAGCAACATCTCTATCACTGGCTGTCTCATCAGCAATATAGAGTGCGATGGCGGTGATATGTTCGACTGCCGTGCTGGTGCCATTCTGAACATCAACATTGCCAACAACACCATTTGGAACTCTTGTAAGGAGCGCGATTTGGTTCGCTACGACGATAAGTCAAGCAACTTTGCTGGTGTAGCTCCAGTCATCACACTCGATCACAACACCATCGTTGGTGCATGTAACAATGCCGGCAAGCGCATACTCTATGTTCGCTTCAAGGGCAACAGCATTAACTTCACCAACAACATCGTTGCAAGCACCGCTGGTAACTTCTCTAACCAGAAGAATACCGCTGAGCCTACATTCGACAACAACTTCTACTTCGAGGCCGACGGCTTTGTTACCTCTGGTGCAAACGCTAACGCACTCTTCGTAGATAAGAGCGGTACCATTGCCGATCCTCAGTTCAAGGATGCAGCTAACGGCGACTTTACCATCGGTAACGACAATGTGAAGGATAAGAAGGCCGGCGACCCACGCTGGTATTAAAAATCCGTCGATAATTAACCACAAGAAAGAGAGTCGCGCACCCATATTTGCGCGGCTCTTTTCTACTTCAAAAAAAGGAAAAACAAAACTACTAAAATGAAAAGAACCTTATTCCTAACGTTAATATTACTGATATGTTGGGCCAAACCGCTCAGTGCCCAATCACAATGTACCATTACCCACTATGATGAATTCAGTGGAATGGCCCAATGGTATGTCACCCAGATAGTACAAGACAAGCAAGGCATGATGTGGTTTGCCACATGGAACGGACTGAACCGCTATGACGGCTACGAGTTTGTGTGCTTCAAGTCGAGAGTGGGCGATGGTATTGATATGCCGTCAGACCGTATTCGTGACATCATTGTGGCTAAAGACGGCAACCTCAGGTGTTTAGTGGATAATCGTGTATTCGGCTTCTGTACCAAGACTTACAAGTTCTTCAAACTATCAGAAGCAGAGGAGAAGCAGCTACTCACAAACTTTGACCAGAGTCATCGTCAAGAGGTAGCTTTTGCCCAATCAGGAAAGCCCAAACAGTATAAAGACAACTATGGCACAGAATGGTTCATCTATTCTGATGGCAAACTGATGTACAAGAATCCATCAACAGGATTTCTAACGGATTATCCCGTTGAATGGGATGGTGCCAAGAACATCACGTTCCGTGCCGCCGACAAAGAAGGGAATGCCTGGTTTACCAGCAGCTATGGCGCGTTTAAACTATCATTTGAGAAAAAACCTTACCATAGGTTTGAACAGCACAACACGATACAGGTTCGTAACTTCTATGTTGATAAGAAGCAACGCTACTGGGTAACCACACGCGATGATGCAACTGTGCGCCTTTACGATAGGAAAAACAACCTGTTAGGCTATCTTGGAAAAGATGGCAGTCTGCATAGTCAATACACATCATTCGGCTCGCCCATCTATCACATCATGCAAGATAGTCACGGTTCCTACTGGTTCTGCAGCAAGCCCGATGGACTGTTCCGAGTGAAAGAAACAGCCAACGGCATATTCGCCATTGACAGCTATAAACACGCAGCAGGCAACAACAACTCGATTAGCAACGACAACGATTACTATTCGGTAGAGGATAAATACGGGCGCTTATGGATTGCGACATTCGATGGAGGCATCAACTGCATACCCGATCCACAAGCGGGACAGCCCACATTTATACACTACGGCAATAGCAAGAATTTCTCCCAGGTACTTGGATTGCGGGTACGTCAGTTACACATAACCCAAGGACATATACTCATGGCAGCAACCACCGAGGGACTACTCATTGCCGATATCTCGAAAAAGGATCCAAAACAGATTGTGTTCAAACATCACACCAAGGATGTACACCGCAGCAACAGCCTCAGCAATAACGCCACAATGTATGTAGCCGAAGACAAGAAACACCGCATCTATATATGTACTGAGAGCGGAGGTGTGAACCAGATTCTGACAGAGGACCTACTGACCGACCAGTTGGAATTCCGCCATTTCAACACGTCGACAGGTCTGCCTTCGGACGTAGCTCTTTCGGCAGTTGCCGATGACGATAACCTACTTGTTGTTAGTAACAATCAGATTATCATACTGAAACCTGACTCAGAGCAGCAAAACCACGAGACATTCTTCAGTCGGGAAAAGATGCGTTTTTCGGATGCCACTCCTACGATACTTCCAGATGGAAGAACCATCTTTGGTTTGCAGAACGGCGCTTTCACCATCCGTAGAGAAGACATCAAAAAAAGCACCTTTGTTCCGCCCATAGCATTGACGGGACTTTCAATCGAAAACAGACAAACAGAGTACACTATCAATGCCCACGATACATTGGTGCTCACACCATCGGAACGAAACATCCTGCTACGCTTTGCTGCCCTTGACTACTCAGCAGAGAACCAGATTCAATATGCTTTCAGGTTAGGTAATGAGAGTGAGGCATGGAACCAGATTGGCAATGATCATTCTATCACACTACTCGACTTAAAACCAGGCACCTATCAACTACAGATTCGTTCCACTAACAGCGACGGTGTCTGGGTTGATAATGTGCGCTCACTAACCATCATTGTCAAGCCAACCTTCTGGGAGACACGTTGGGCACAGTTACTATATGCCCTCTTGCTGGTACTCCTTGTTTGGGGCATACTGCACACCCGCCGTTATATTATCTCGCTGAAACGGAATCAGCAGGAACTGCACGAGACTTATCTCGCACTACTCAACACCCAAAAAGCAACCGAAAATGATTTAGTGGAAGTAGAAAAGCAACCAGCAAAGCCCCAAATGAAACCCGAAGATGAGCTGTTTATGCAGAGAGCCATGAAATTTATCGAAGAACACATTGGCGACTCTAACATCAACATTGGTGATATGGCTGATGCCACAGCTACCAGTCGCTCAGGTCTGAACCGAAAAATGAAGATGCTGTTGGGTGTTACCCCACTCGACTTCATCCGTGAAGCCCGAATCCGCAAGGCCTGCAGTATGCTGAAGAATGGTGCTGCAGTTAACGACGTGGCTTACAAGTGCGGATTCTCTGATCCAAAATATTTTGGCAAATGCTTTAAGGCAGAAACAGGCATGACGCCAACAGAATACAAGGTGGAAAATTCTGCCAACTAAGGTGTAATTTTGTGTCATATCAGGTGATTGGCACAAAATTACACGCTTTTGATTATATCTTACTCCACATTCTTTTATTAACGCTGTACTTTTGCGGCGTTAAAAAAGTCGAATGTTAGTTATACATAAGTTTGATTATAGAGAAAATGACAACTTGATGGGGGGAGTGCGTGATGTATTCCCCCACATCACAAAAAAAATGAAGGAGTTTTAAATTCTACTAATAATTATTTTTTTAAAAACTAAAATCAAAAAAAAGTATGAATCAAGCAATGAGAAGATTGTGTAAACTATGTCTCTTAGCTGCATTCTTCGTACTGGCTCCCCCCGAGGTGCTGGCACAGACGATTGCCAAAGGACAAGTTTTTGACTCAAACAATGAGCCAGTCATCGGAGCTACGGTTGTAGAAAAGGGAAATCCCAAGAACGCTACAATTACCGACTTCGACGGAAACTTCACGATGAAGCTTCTGAAAGCAAAACAGGTGGTTATTTCCTACATCGGTATGATACCACAGGAAGTTGCCGCATCAGAGAACATGAAGGTAACCATGAAGGACGACAACGCCTCTCTCGAAGAAGTAGTTGTTGTTGGTTACACCAGCAAGGCCCGTAAAGACCTGACTGGATCGGTAGGTTCTGTTAGCGGAGCTAAGTTGGCCATCGTACCTGTTTCTTCAGCAGCTGAGGCATTGCAGGGTAAAATCGCCGGTGTACAGATTACCACTACCGACGGCCAGCCTGGTGCCGACATTAATATTCGCGTGCGTGGAGCAACGTCAGTTACACAGTCAAACGAACCACTTTACATTGTAGATGGATTTCAGGTTGCTAACATCAACGATATCCCCCCTACGGATATCGCATCTATTGATGTTTTGAAGGACGCTTCCCTTACCGCCATCTATGGTGCAAAGGGAGGTAATGGTGTAGTGGTAGTAACCACCAAGTCAGCTAAGGCAGGTAAGGTTCAGGTAACTTTCAACGGACGTCTGAGCGTTTCATCGCTGACACGTTCTATGGATCTGATGAACACTGGTCAGTTTGTAGACTTCCACTATGACCGTGCTGCTGCAAGTGGTACACGTTCTAACTGGTCTCGTCCATTCCGCGGTAACTTCGGTAACCCTTGGGATAACAATCTCTATTATTATCAGGATACCAACGACTGGCAGGATCAGGTATTGGGCAACAATCCAATGAGTTACTCTTCCAACGTAACAATTGGCGGTGGTAATGAGTCAACACGTTTCAACCTCTCGCTGACACAGTCAGAAGATCTCGGAATCATTCTGGGGTCTGGCGTACGCCGTACAAACATGAACTTGAAGTTGAACACCAAACTGGCAAAGAATCTGGAACTGACCTACAACTCTAAGCTCACCTATCGTCGTGACGAAGGTGCAGGTGGTGCCAACATCGGTTCAGGAGGTCTGGTAGACCGCGTACTGCGTTATCAGCCAACAGCTGGTCTGCGTTCATGGGGTTCGTATGCCGATATGGAGAGTGTTGCTGATGCAGAGCTATTCAATCTGACAAACCCTGTATCAGACATCAATACCAACACCCAACTAAAGCATGGTTATACATTTACTAACCAGTTTGCTTTACAATGGACACCACTCAAGGGTCTGTGTTTACGTTCAGAGGCCAATTATACCATTGGTTTCCGCGACACAGAGCGTTACTGGGGATGGCTCACCTCTACAGCCCAGAGCGCTGTTCACCAGCAGAGGCCTGTAGCAGCACTCACCAAGCGTACATCAGAGTCGTACACTTGGACTAACACCGCTACCTACGACATGACCCTGAAGGAGCTTCATAATTTCTCGTTCTTGCTGGGACAGGAGATTTATAACAGTCAGTATAAGGAGAATAAGCAGACAGCTCACCTCTTCGATCGCGATATCGATGCAGAGACTGCTCTGAACAATATGGCCCTTGGTACGCCTTACTCATCAGCCGATGATACTTATACGCTGACCTCTACCCCAAACCGTACAGCATCTTTCTTCGGACAGATCTCATATAACTACAATCATAAGTATCTGCTCTCTGGTACACTCCGTGCCGATGGTAGTACTAAGTTTGCTCCAGGCAACCAGTGGGGTTGGTTCCCATCAATCTCTGGTGCATGGGTTCTCAATCAGGAGAAGTTCCTGAAGGATGTAAAATGGATTGACCTTCTGAAGATTCGCGCCTCTTTCGGTCTTGCAGGTAACAATAACATCAGCGACGACCTCTGGCGTTATCTCTATACCACCAACAACTCTGGTGGTCCTGGCTTCGGCGAGAGCACTACTAATGGCGAGCTTTACTATGGCGCTCCAAGCAGCTATCCAAACAAGGACATCAAGTGGGAGACTACTATCACTCGCAATATTGCTGCCGACATCTCACTTTGGAACGGGCGCTTGAGCATCACTCCAGAAATCTACTGGAACACCACACGCGATTTGCTATACTCTTCTATCATTCCAACTGTTTCGGGTTATAGCCGACAGATGCAGAACATAGGTAAGGTACAGAACAATGGATGGGAGTTAACTATCAACGGCGATATCGTACGCGGTAAGGACTATGTAGTTAGCGCCAACTTCACACTGGGTCACAACAAGATGACTATCAAGCAGCTGAATGCTACTGACAAGGTACTTTACGAGAAAGCCGGCGCTTGGAAATCTCAGGACGAACAGGACTACCTGCTTCAGGTTGGCGGTGAGCTCGGATTGATGTACGGTTACGTATACGACGGTCTCTACACATGGGATGAGTTTACCTATCCTGAGACGAGCAGCTATCTGGCAACACCTCGCGGCAAGGGTTCAATCAACGGTATCCACGTTGGTGGTACAATCACTGATGGTTATGAGGGTAATAATGGTAATGGTGTTATTGCCTCTAACAACTCAGGCTACTCTACCCTTGTTGGTAAAATCAAGCTGAAGGACCTCAATGGTGATGGACAGATTGACAAAAGCGATAAGCAGGTCATCGGTCGCACCACTCCAAAGTGGCAGGGCGGTTTCGGTCTGTCAGGCCAGTGGAAGAACTTCGACTTCACAGCCAACTTCGTATATATGCTCGACTTCGATGTTTACAATGCAACAGCATACGCCCTGTCGAGCAACTCTGGTAACCAGAACACCTTCTGGAACGTGTACTCTAAGTTTAGCGAAGACCGTTGGCGCTATACAGCTCCTAACGGATATGTTTACAACGACGTAGACCTCTCAGGTGAGTGTCTCTATAAGAACACTTATATTGACTACGCCCCAACAACTTACTATCGTGAACTGAATGCCAATACAACTCACTGGAATCCAGCTGACTTGACAACAAACCTCATGATAGATGCATTTGTTGAGGACGGTTCATTCATCCGCTGTTCAGATGTTACCATCGGCTATTCACTGCCAAACAGCATCTTGAAGAAGATTTCTTTGAATAAAGTACGCATATATGCATCTGCTTCTAACCTCTTTATTCTGACCAATTATTCAGGTTACGATCCTGAGGTTGACGTACAGTCAGGCTTGACACCTTCTATGGACTACAACCGTTATCCACGAGCACGTACTTTATCTTGTGGTGTAAACGTAACATTCTAATGAAAACTTAAAGAAAAGAAACAATATGAAATTCAATAAGATTTTTTTGAGTGGTGTAGCAATGCTGTCACTGACGGCCTGCAACGACTATCTTGACGTTGAACCAGCAACTAATGTTGCCGATGTTGAGAAGGTGTTCAGCACAGAGGCAGGCATCAATACTGCCCTGAACGGTGTCTACGCGAAGATTGAGTCAGACGAGACGTTCGGCAATAAGCTGTACACCACCTTTCTGCTGAACAGCGACGTTGACTTTACTGCAAACGCCAACGAATCAGCACAAGGCACACAGCCCCGTCGTTTTGACGTGCGCACCGATGCCAGCGATGTAGAGAAACTCTGGAACAACCTCTACCAAGGTGTAGAGACAGCCAACGAGTTTATCTATAATCTTGAGAACAGTCCCCTCTATGAAGAAGGTACTACTACTGAGGC
>LXOW01139298.1_pt1 | contig 10342 bp, 3 predicted proteins | sample 1368591 | NCBI WGS metagenome assembly LXOW01 (sample SAMN04884650, study PRJNA319009) | bovine gut metagenome | isolation source: Cow rumen | host: Bos taurus | place: Italy: Legnaro (PD) | collected 2014-07-09
GGACGACAACGCCTCGCTCGAGGAGGTGGTTGTGGTTGGTTACACCAGCAAAGCCCGTAAAGACCTGACAGGATCTGTAGGATCCGTCAGCGGTACCAAACTGGCAGTAGTGCCCGTTACCTCGGCAGCCGTAGCCCTGCAAGGTAAGATTTCCGGTGTACAGGTAACAACCGTCGACGGTCAGCCCGGTGCCGACGTCAACATCCGTGTACGTGGCGGTACGTCAGTGACACAGGAAAATCACCCACTCTTTATCGTTGATGGTTTCCAAGTGGATAACATCAATGATATTCCTCCTTCGGACATTGCCAGTATCGATGTGCTGAAGGATGCCTCTCTGACAGCCATCTATGGCGCGAAGGGTGGTAACGGTGTGGTGGTGGTGACCACCAAGAGTGCCAAGGAGGGCAAGGTGCAGGTTTCATTTAATGCGAACCTGAACATTAGCCATATCTCCAAAACGCTCGACCTGATGAATGCCCAGGATTTTGCCAACTATCAGTATCAGTGGCACTCCTGTAATGGTACGCGTTCAACCAATGGTAAATTCTTCCGTGCCAATTTTGGTAATCCCTACGACCTAGACATGTACTCTACCCTGCCCTCTCACGACTGGCAGGATGAAGTAATGGGTGAGACACCGGTGAACTACTCCACCAATGTCACCATCGGTGGTGGTTCGGAGAAGGTGAAATTCAATCTGTCGTTAACGCAGAGTGAAGACAAGGGTATTATCCTTGGTTCGGGTGTGCGCCGTACTAACATCAATTTCAAGACCAATGTACAGGTGACGAACAATTTCAGCATCCAGTTCAACCCCAAGTTCACGTTCCGTCGTGACGAAGGTGCTGGTGGTGAACATGTGGGAACTGGAGGTATCATCGATGTACTGCAATACCGTCCTACAAATGGTCTACGTGAGTTTGGTTATATTGATCCCGCATATGCCGATCCCGCAGAGGAGGAGCTCTTCAACTACACTAATCCGAAGAGCGATATCTCGATCAACCAACTCGTCAAGCACTCCTACACCTACACCAATGCTGTTGCATTGGAATGGAAGCCCATCAAGGGACTGAACCTTCGTTCTGAGGCTACCATCGGTCTGACATGGACAGATCAGAGCCGTTTCTATGGCGGCTACACCAGCGAAGGTCAGAAAACGATTCACAAGAACCTGCCAATAGCCACACTCAACAATACGAAGCGTCTGAACTATGTATGGACGAATACCGCTTCATATAATTTCTCGGTAAAGGACACTCACAACTGGTCATTCCTTCTGGGTCAGGAGATTTATGAGTCGCAGGTTCGTAAAAACGAATCGACCAACCACCTCTTCCCTGCCGCTTTCACAGCACAAGAGGCCTGGAACAACATGAATTTCGGTACACCTTATCAGACCGTCTCCTCACTCTCTACACCCGACCGTACCGCCTCTTTCTTCGGTCAGGCCAGCTACAACTACAAGCACAAGTACCTTATTTCAGGTACAATGCGTGCCGATGCTTCCACACGCTTTGCACCCGGTTATCAATGGGGCTACTTCCCATCTATCTCAGGTGCATGGGTCATCAGTGAGGAGCCATTTATGAAGGATGTTGACTGGATCAGTCAGTTGAAACTCCGTGCTGCCATCGGTATGGCTGGTAACAACCGTATCGACGCAGATCTGTATCGTGAGCTTTATGCCATCAACTCTACGGGCGGACCTGGTTTTGGCGAGGTTACCTCATTAGGTGAGCAGTACTATGCCAACAACAGTGGCGACCAATTCTATAACCACGAAATCAAGTGGGAGACAACAATCACCCGCAACCTGGCTGCCGATATTTCTTTGTTCAACGGTCGTCTGACCATCACCCCAGAGTTCTATTGGAATACGACCCGTGACCTGTTGTACAAGTCGAACCTGTTGCAAGTGGGTTATACTAGCCAGATGCAGAACATCGGTCAGGTCACTAACAAGGGTATTGAGCTGAGCATCAGCGGCGATATCATCCAAGGCAAGGACTACGTGCTCTCAGCCAGTCTTACCTTCGGCCACAACAAGATGAAGATTGACAAACTGAACGGTACCGAAAGTGAACGCTACGAGGAAGGTAAGCGCTGGAAATCCAGTTATAAGGATTATCTGCTGCGCGTAGGCGACGAAGTAGGACTGATTTACGGTTTCGTCTATGACGGACTCTATCAGTTCGACGAATTCTATTTTGACCCGCAGAACAACTATCAGGCAGTGCCCTGGGGTTCTGCTGCTGCCGACAACGGCACCAGCAACAACTGTGCACCCCGTGAAGACGGCTACATCACGATTATCAATGATATCTCCGGCGACAGCAACAGTGGTATCGCTACCCTGCCCGGTAAGATTAAGTTCAAGGATCTCGACGGTGACGGTCGCATCACCGAGAACGACCGTACCATCATCGGTAATACCAATCCAAAATTCCAAGGCGGTTTCGGTCTGAGCGGTCAGTGGAAGGACTTCGACTTCACGGCCAACTTCACCTACATGCTTGATTTCGATATCAACAATGCAACGGCTTATCGTCTGTCGTCATCAAAAGGCAACAAGAACAAGTTCTACAATGTCTTGGCTGAATTTGCCGACGGTTGGCAGTATAACGACATCGACGGTAGTATCACCAATACGAAGGGTGATATTCTCTATAAGGCCTATTATCTGAGCGACCCGGTGAATGTCTACAAGCAGGGAAACCAGAACCGTTCCCTGTGGAACCCCACCGATGTCACCACCGACATCTGTCACTCCTACTTCATCGAGGACGGCTCGTTCCTGCGCTGCTCTGACGTGACCTTGGGCTACACCCTGCCGAAGAAGCTCACGCAGAAAGCTGGTGTCTCGAAAGCCCGCTTCTATGTCTCTGCTTCCAACCTGTTTATCATTACAGGCTACACAGGTTACGATCCTGAGGTGGATATCCAGACTGGTCTGACACCAGGTATGGACTACAACCGCTATCCGCGTAGCCGTACCTTCGTGTTCGGTACAAACATCACGTTCTAAACAAATAAGAAACAGATATGAAAATCAAGAATATTTTACTGACCGGAGTGGCAGCACTGGCATTGGCATCCTGTAACGACTATCTGGATGTTGATGCACCGTCAGCATACTCTGAGGAATTTGTCTTCGGCCAGAAGTCAGAGATTGAGCGCGCCCTCAACGGTGTGTATGCTCAAGCCCTTGTCGGCGACCTCTATGGCAATGCCTATCAGCTGACCTTCAACTACAATAGTGATGTGGACGTGCAGATCAGCTCCGACGGAAGCCATGAGCACAACACTTATGCTCGATACGACTGTGATGACGAAGGTAATGACATCCTTAAATTCTGGACAGCAGCCTACAATCTGATTGAAGATTGCAACAAGTTCATCGCGTCTGCCGAAAAGAGTAAGTTCTATGTCAATATCGACAATGACCCCGAATGGAGTCAGGACGGTCAGGTACTGCAGTGGATTGGTGAGGCCAAATGTCTGCGTGCCATGATTTACCACGACCTGGTGGTCATGTTCGGTGATGTGCCTTTCACCTTCACACCTGCCTCAAAACGCGAAGAATACATTTTCCCGGTCACCGACCGTCAGGAGATTCAAGACGCACTGATTGCTGATCTGAAGGAGGCCTCAATTAAGATGTCGCCAGCCAGCAGCGTCACCGTTGAGCGTTGTTCAAAAGAGTTTGCACAATCCATGATAGCCCGTATTGCCTTGACAGCTGGCGGCTATTCGCTCCGTCCAAACAAAAGCGACAACCGCAACTATGGCACGATGGAACGTCCTGCCAACTATCGGGAGTACTATCAGATAGCCCGCGCTTATGCCGACTCTGTCATCTCGACTGGTGCACACGACCTCAAGGCAGAATATCAGACGGTGTTCGTCAATGAGTGTAACTACCAAGTCATCAACAACGACGACCCCATCTTCGAAATTCCCTTCGCTAAGGAATCAACGGGTAATACCGGTTACATTCAAGGTCCCACGTATTCTTCCTACGAGAACAAGACAACAGGCGTATGGGGTGAGACAAAAGGTAACGGACGTCTGCATGCTTTCTACCGTTTCCTGTTCCGTGACAATGACAAACGTCGCGAGTTTGTAAACGGCCTCTGGTATTACACCTACCGCATTGATGAGACCAACACCCAGGTCGACTCCATCATCATCCGCAATGACTATTCTGTTCATAACAACAAGTGGTCGAAATTGTGGACGGCAGAAGGGTCTGCACTCGGCAACGTCTCTACCGGTTCCACTGGTATCAACTTCCCCTACATGCGTTATGCTGACGTTCTGCTGATGTATGCCGAGGCAGCCAATGAACTGGACGGTGGTCCCTCTGATCCCAAGGCTGTGGCCTGTCTGACGAAGGTACATGCACGTGCTTTCACCGACGGTGATGCCGCTTTCATCACAGAAGCCATTGGTAACAAGGAGTCTTTCCAGAAGGCCATTATGGATGAGCGCAAATGGGAGTTTGCCGGTGAGAACATCCGCTGGCGTGACCTCGTGCGTACCAATACTCTCTCCGAAGAACTTTTATACAGTTTCCTGCGTTACCATGCAGCTGGTATGGCTGGTGATTCTGGTTTTGAAGAGGCTATCAACGAGCACGATGGTAACACCTTCAATTACAAGCCGCTAACGATGTACTATCATAAGTACTATGCCACTGAGGGTACTGACCAGCAGAAACTGATTGCCCACCGCATGATTAAGAATCAGCTTTATGGCTACATCGTTAATGATGCCTATGCTTTTGAACTGACATACCCCAACCAGTCGCTACCAAGCCTGCGTTTGTACAATGCTTATACGCGCCTCAGTCAGCCAACAACCAGTCAGATCCGTACCTTCGGATTTGCTGCAGAAGGTTGGAGCAATGCCAAGTTCTACAATTGGTTCAACGATGCTACGGCACAGCCAAACAACCAATGTAAGTACAGTTTCTACGGCTACATCCGTACCGACGACAATGGTAATATCTGGCTCATTCGCAATGGTGTGCAGGAACAGTTTAATTCTATCCCCGCTGTTGAGTCACTGCCTGCCGTACGCTACATTCTTCCCTATCCTAATCAGGTGATTCAGCGCTCGTCTGGTGCCTATAAGAACTATTACGGCTATTAATAACAACAAGAATTCATAAGATATGAAAAAAATACTGAATAGCATCATGCTACTCCTGTTAGCAGGCACCTCAGCACTGATGGTGTCGTGTAAGGAAGACAACGACAACTCGTCGTCTACCAACACTGACAGAGAGTTTATGACCATGTTCATTTGCGACAATACCCGAGGTAAGGGTTCCGACTACCCCTACAACAGCGGACTCGACGGTGCCTATCCTCACGGCAACACGATTCACCTCTATTGGTATGGTGTGAATGACTGTGCCGGCTACCAGATTCAGATGGGTCTGCAGATCAAAGTGGCGGGTGGTTCCGAAGCCTGGGCAAGAGTCCAGGGCACCAGCGACCTGTTGCTCGACACTATCGTAGGTCCCAAACAACTTGATCTGCTTCTAAAGGACTTGCAATACTCCACCAACTACCGCTTTGCCATCCGTGCCCTATCAAAACTCGATAAGAACATTAAGGGTGACGAGTCGACCTTTGCCCATGCCTCTAACTGGTATGGTCACGGCAACGGCCGTCAGTGGCAGGAGTATCTCGGAATTACGACCAACGACCGTTATCCCACTCCAATGGCAATCTACGTCAATCAGGCAGAGACCACAGAGAATGATATGCATGTGTACTTCAATACCAACATCAACGATCTGGGTCTTAATTTGAACAATGAAGACGACAAGGATAAGTACGATGCCTATTACGAGAACTTCAACATCGACAAGAGCGGTAACTTCGGCTATAAGTACCTCACCGTACAACCCTCTCCAAACAACCCCAATTCTACGGTTGATGAGAAGTGGAAGAAGTACGAGATTACCGATGAAGACCGTGCCCGCGGCTATGTGGTTGTAACAGGTCTGACACCTAACTCTGTTTATGTTATCGACGTGATCGATCCCGAAGTACCGGTAGAGATTGATGCCAAGTACAACACCTGCACTGCCCGTTCCGACGGTCAGCCGGGCGAGCCCATCCTGCTGTCACACGATGAACTAATGGCCCAGGCTTCCAGCTTAGCGATTCCCAAAAGAGACGACAAGCGTGCTGACATATATGGACCTAAGGCAGAAAAGTATAACGCAGCACCTATCACCCCGATGCTCTACGATTTCATCTCCGACACCAAGTACGCAGAAGGACAAACCTTCATGCTGGAAGGTGGAAAGACCTATTATCTTGATGGCAACGACATCACATGTAAGGGTTTTGTATTGCGTACACGTCCTGAGGATGTTGCAAAAGGACTCCGTGCCCGTGTCATCTGTGGTATTGGTGAAAGCTCAGCCGTATTCACCCAGGGCACAGAAGGCCGTCAGTGGGATGGTTGTCCCTACTCCATGTTCACCTTTGGCCGTTCGCCAGAAGCCGGAGAAGGTGGTGAGATCTATATGAAGAAGCTGGCCTTCTACGACATTGACTTCGACAACCCCGAGTGCTTCAACTATGGAGACCAAAAGGCCGGTGTTGGAAATGCCACAGGAAATTACTTCTTCAATATGTTCAGCGATGGTATGGCTGTGACACTCGACTCACTGGTCATTGAGAATTGCTCGTTCAAACGCATTGTCCGTGGTTTCATTCGTGAGCAAGGTCCTAATTATAAGTTGTGGAACCACGTGCTCATCAAGAACAATATGTTCTATGACTGCGGCTATTACAGCAACGGTGCTGGTGGCTACTGCTGGATCGACGGTGCCGGCAACAATGGAAAGACCAATATGTTGGCCGACTTCAAGGCCATTGAGAACACGTTCTACGACTGTCCTTTCCCTGCCTTTATCAAGCAGCAGCTAAGCGAAGAATTCAAATATGAAGGCAATTCCAGATGGAATATTACCTTCTCGAACAACACACTCGTGAACTACAATACCCGTGGCGACGGTGCCATCTTTAAACTCACCCGTCTGCCCAATGGCTCTGTATTCAATGTAGAGAATAACCTGATTATCCTCTGCAAACAGTCTGGCGACCAGCGTGTACTCCAGCAGTATGGTGCTTACACACCCGACACCGAGACACTCGCCGATGGTTCCGCCGGTGTGGTAACGCTGAATTTCAACAACAACTGGTCGACGAACAACGACCTGACAAACGGTTCTATTTTCAGTTCACGTGCATGGGAAAATGAGAAAGATGGCTTTGGGTTCCTTGTAGCCAATAGTAAGGCCAACCTCAACGGTTCACTCAAGGTGGCAGTTGCCGATATCTCGGCTACCGACCTGCTGATCAGTCCCTGTCCGCCGCACATTGCTGCTACGGCCGAAGACCAGAATATGCACCGTGCCGATGCACTGGATGGCTCAGCAACCACGCAGTATAATGTGAACCTCTACTTCAAGGACACCAATAACGACATCTACAAGAACAATGCAGGTGCGGCAAGGTGGAGAAACAAATAGAATTGATAATTGACAATTGAAAATTGATAATTATGAATACATTCAAGAAATCAATATTCGCAGTGATAGCAGCCCTAACAGCAGGGCTGGCTATCACCTCCTGCAGCGATGCCAACGAGTATGAGGATTTCAATGCCGACAACAAGTCGTGGGTCACAAACTACAATGACTCAACAGCGGTACCTCACCCCGAATCACTGGCAAGCACCAAATGGGTACGCGGCACAGGTATTAAGGCTAATGCCTATGGACAAGATGTTCAGGGTTTCGTGGAGAGTCTGGATTTTGTATCAGCCGACTCTGTGGCTGTCAAAATGAGCCAGGGCACCACTCAGGGTACTTGGGTTGACGACTCCAACACTGAGCGTCTTCCACTCTACGAGTATGATTACAGTGCATCAACGGGCAAGATACAGATTCTGCAACGCACTGTCAATAAGGGAGCAGTCACCAAGAAAGCAATCTTTGTTGGAGTTGCCGTCAGCGGTACACAGGAAATCATCACCATGGTACACTATGGCGATACACCTGCACAGACTTATCTTGTGAAGCAATAAAGAACTATGTAATATCATACGGAAAGAGGTTGCGTTCGGCGCAACCTCTTTTGTTATATATCTCAAATGTACGCAAACCTTTACGTTAATAATTTCGTAAAAAAGAGGAAAACATTTGGCTATCTCGAAAAAAAACTCTATTTTTGCACAAAATAATATATAGATTGATAAGTATTTCTTATTTACTAACTATAAAAAGTGTAATTTATGAAGAAAATTTTTACATTAGTTTTCGCCCTTATGGGCTTCGCAGGTGCTACTAACGCTGCATCGGTTGACGACATCGCCCCCCTGAAGCACAGCTACGTGCTGGTTTGTGAGGATCTGGGTGCTCGTCCCGGCAAGGGAAATCTGTTTGGTGACAATCATTTCCTGGATGTAACCGGCGGTTCTACTGCAACTAACAAGGGTTCTGTCGACCTGTCTGCAGCTGATGGTGTGCTGGTCACAGACGAAATTGCAGCCAAGTATGGTGAGTATGGTAAACACCTTAACTTCCTTCGTCTGAAGAAGACTCAGGACGTAATCGCTATGAGCGTGACTGCCAAGTCAAAGGTGATTATCTTCTATCAGGACAACAACAAGGATGACCGTTATCCCGTGTTTGCCAAGGACGCAGGTCTGAAAGAGCGTTTTGCTGATGGTGTAAGATCAGAAAGATGCTCTGGTGAAGAAGGTGCTCCTGCTGCTAACCTCAGAAGAATTGAGTGGACAGCTACTGACGACGGTCTGGTTTATGTTGGCGACAACAATGGTGACATGTTCGTGAGCTACATCATCATCGAGGCTAACGAGGCGCCTGGTACACCTACCGTTAAGGTTGGTCCTCAGACCTTCGAGGGTGGTCTCTGGTTCCGTGAGGTGACCTGTAAGGCTAACGACTACAAGATGGAAGGATCTGATGAGGGTATTCCTACACTCGTTACCTATACTACTGACGGTTCAACTCCTACAGCTAGTAGCCCAGTTTACACTGAGCCTATCAAGTGTTATAAGGATATGACTGTTAAGTTCCAGGCGTTCCAGGATTGGGGTGCTGGTGCTGACGAAGGTTTCATCTGCGATGCTGCAGACAACGAAGGAAATGTCAACTTCGTATTCAATGCTCCAACCATTGAGGTCGATGGTGCTACATTCACTATTACCTCTGAGTATGCAGAGCAGAATGGTTCTAACTTCTATAAGCTTGGTAATGGTGAAGAAGTTGCTGGCAATGGTGCTACTCTGACAGAGTCTGCAACAGTGACCGCCTACACCAAAATTGCAAATGGTGACTATACAACATTTACCACCAAATCTACCACAAAGGACGTTTATGTGCTGAATCCTATCAAGGAGAAGAAGACTATCGCTGTAACAGCTGCTGATGTTGTTATTGACGAAGAAGCTACGGCACAGGCTACCGACGGTGCTACTGTCTACAAGGTTGAGAACGGAGCCATCAGCGCCGATAAGATGGACTTCTTCGTGAAGAACCTCACCTTCGGTGTCTTGAAGGATGCCAAGGCTCAGTATCAGGTACCTGAGGGCCAGGAGGCTTATATCCAGATGAGCAATACCAACATTGTATTCCAGGTGGCCGAGGGCGACTCTGTAGTTGTGAAGGTTGTCTGCACGAAGAACTCTTGTAAGAACCTCGATGCCGACGACGCTGCTGAGGACAAGCTGGATAACGGTTGTACACCTGACCGTCAGTGCTTTGTCAATGTGAGCGGTACCACTTACTGTCTGACCGACGCTGAAGGCAAACACACCAACGACCTGAAGCTCTATCCCGATGCAAACGTATTCGAGTTTGGCTTGGGTGCTGGTACATGGACCTTCCAGAAGTACTCTGGCACAGGTAACATTCTGATCTCTTCTATCGAGATTACTCCTGCCGCTGCAGCTCCTGCTGAGACAGAGACCGTGCTTTGGGAAGGTGAGGCCATAGTAAATGGTTGGGCTAATCAGCCTACATTCCTGAGCGACGGTGGTGCAGAACTGACTGCTGCCGGAGCTGCTGTTGGTGATAGACTCCGTATCTATTTCACCGCTCCTGATGACAACTGGCAGGTAGAACTTACTAATGGTCACTGGGATGGTATGCTGGATCGCTATGCAACCAAGGATCTTGGTCCTGAACAAGATGGCTCACCCCGTCATTATACCATTGTTGACCAGTCTCTGGGCTACTTTGAGTACACCATTGATCAGGATTTCCTGACCAAGGCAACAACAA